>Ga0315297_10000546_pt1 | contig 22162 bp, 25 predicted proteins | sample YL17G15_0_MG_FD_203628 | JGI IMG/M metagenome (GOLD analysis project Ga0315297, IMG submission 203628) | Sediment microbial communities from Yellowstone Lake, YNP, Wyoming, USA - YL17G15_0 | ecosystem: Environmental > Aquatic > Freshwater > Lake > Sediment | place: USA: Wyoming | collected... | reverse complement strand
CTCTATCTCGGTCCGATAAATGTCAAAAAGTTCTGCGAAAACGTTCTTTCAGACTTGAGCGAGCGGACGTTCAAACAAAAGGCCGCGGAGATGGAGCTGCTTAATCAGGTAATCGAGGAATCCGAGATGCCGCCGTTCTATTATGACATCCATTACGTCGCCAAAAAGCAACGTCTCCAGATACCCAAAACAGACATATTAATCGAAAAGCTCAGGTCACGCGGCTTTTCCGCGGGCCGCACCCATTTCTGCGCGACCGCAGTAAAGACAAACGCATCGTTCAAAGAATTCGTGGAAATGCTGAAATCCTAGCACATCGAGCAGCTTCCGCTGCAGATTGATGTGTGCATGTGGGGTTCGTAGGCGGCTTTGTCCGCCTTTTTTGTCCGCACGCGCGGCCTGTAGCCGTCGCCGCCCGAAGTGAACACGTCTGCTACGGGGTTGCTATAATTCGTCTGCCTTTCTGGTCCGCACATGTTTTTCACCTTAAAATATCATCGCTGCTATCTTTCTTTTCTTGACCGTTCCGTTGCCGTTCCTGCCCTTGTGTTTCCGGGCCGCTATGATTCCTGCCGTTGTTCGGCTGAATTTCCTTTTATAGATTTGGCACGAGCCAACTTTCGGCCAGTAGCATCGCACGCCCAGGCACTGTCCGCACATTCCCTGGTGATAAAAGCACTTCTTGACGACGTCGCCCTTCCGTATGACCGTGGGCCTTTTCGGCTCAAGCCGGCCGTAGCCGAAATCTATCGGCGAGCGTGACATCGGCTCGGGCCACTTTCTTATTACAGGCACCGGATAGCCCTGCATGCTTATCTTCGGTTTCAGGACAGGCATTATAACACCTTATTTTCATTACAACTAGGTAATAATACTTACGCCGAGCCTCTATATAAAGGTATCACTCAAAAGGAGTAAATTTAAATAGCCCTGGAACGGACCGGTGTTTATGGCCTATAGGTCGGCCGCTTTTTTGCCTTCTTCCGTCAGGTAATAGACCGCTTTTCTGCCCTGTTCCTTGATGCCCAACGCACGGCATCCCACCCTTTCGGTCCTGACGAGCTTTCTGTCCCGCAGCGCTTTCATGGAATTCTTTAATTCGACGGGGCTCTGCGGCTGGACGCTCATGGTCTTGCAGACGTCCGTATAGGCCTCAAAGAGCTTCGCGTCCGTGACGTATTTGCTGTCTTCTGCCGCTGTCAGCACCGATCTGAGCACGGCCCGCTCATGCTCGCCGAACTTTTCCCGGGGCGGGCCTGTTTTTGTCGCGGCGGGCGTCATCGCTCCAATCGGCATCCGTTCGTTTATTTTGTTCTCAAGTTCCTGCAGTTTTTGCGCCATTGCAATCAGGAGATCGTCCCTTGCGGACTCCCGTATCGGTGAGCCCCTATCCGAGCTCTGTAGTACTGATACGGCCCTGTCCAGGTAGTCCGGCACGGGCACGGATTTCGGGGGCGTTTTCGGCTGCTCTGCCGTTTCCGCAGGAACGGGCTTGGGCGCGGCCTCTGTTGCGGGCGGCATCCGCGGCAGTTCGCCGGGCGTCACGGACAGCGTGACTCTTTCGTTTGGCGGGTGTTCCGCGATTTCAGGAGCTTGTTTGGCAGGCGCGTCCGGTTTCGCCTTGAGCATTTGGCGGCCGTTCTCGTTTATCACATACGTATCGAATTCTGCGCTGCCTATCCTTTGCGGCTGGCGTTGCATGTAGCCGTTCTTTGCCAGCTCTTTGAGGACGCTGTTCGCATAGCCTTCGCTCTCCCTCAGGACCGTGGCTATGTACCTGGCCGTGACGCTGCCGTTGTAACTTGATTTGACGGCCGCCTCCAGAACCGCCGTTTCGATCCTGCCGAGCGGCCCGTCGTTCTGTACGGCCTGCAATTCCTGCCATTCCGTCGGCAGGCAGGACTTTCCTTTCTCGGTCACGAAGTACGTCTTGAGGCCCTTGTTGCGCTTGTTCTCGTACGCTTTCAGGTAGCCCTCCTGCTCCAGCTCCCACGCCTCCGCAGAAACGTCCTCTTTGCCGAGGCCCGTCCTTTGGCTTATCCCGGCCACGCCCCTGTTGGTCATGCCCTTTTCCTCGCACTCGTACACGTCTTCCAGTATCTTGAGCGCCTTATCGGAAGGCACGTATGTCCTGATTACGCTTTCTTTGGGCATTTGCGGCACCTCACCGAATATGGACAGAAAAAGTTAAATAGAGGTCCGTCTGGACCGATGAATAGAAAAGAAAAAGAAAAAACGCCCTACTTCTCCGTGAACATTATGTATAGCATGTAGAGCGCGCACAGACCGACGATTATGTAAACCGCCTGCGCCAGCATGGGTATGCTGCCGAATATGGTCTGCACCAGATCTAAGTTGATGGCACCGACCAGCAGCCAGTTAAGGCCGCCGATGATTACCAACAGCTTCACGACAAAGTCCAGGTCGAATTTCATTCATTCACCTGCGCAAACTTTGACGCGCCTGTTTAAAAGTTTTCCCGAAGGTTCGCAGGTTGCCGTTGCCGCTTACGACAATCACGCGCTTAAATGTTTTTCTGCCCAAGGACATAAAGGTGGAAATATGGGCAGGAAATATGTTCGCAGGAGGACCATAAGTTTTCCGGCGGATCTTGACAAAAAAATCGAAAAAAATCGCGGGCATGCCAAGCGCTCCACATACGTATCCGCCCTCATTGAGCGTGCATACGAAGAGGGCTTGGACAAAGGACTTGACGAATGGTATGTTAGACGTGCGAGTAGAAAGAAAGCGTAGATTTTTTCCGTTCACTTAACCGTTTCCGCTATTTCTTTCAGATCCTGCAGCGTCAGCGTGAAGACCCTTTTCTTTGCCAGCTCTTCAGGCAGTTCGATCTTTTTGCCTTTCAGTGCGGCCCTTACCGTCTTGCGCTTGTGCTGGAACAGAATATTTACCATATTCCAGAAATCGGGCAGTACGGTAAAAGGCGGCTTCTTCGGGGACAATTTTACAATGGTGGCGTTCACTTTCGGCGCGGGCCTGAACGCGCCCGGCTTGAGCTCCGATATTTTTTGCGCCGCGCAGTGATAGTTGCACTTTACCGTCAGTTTTGAATAATCCTTCTCGCCGGGCTTTGCCAGGAGCCGTGCGGCGAATTCCTTCTGCAATATTAATATCGCCAATTTGTGATGTTCGAATATCCTTTCCAGCAGAGGAGAGGAAATTTCAAACGGGATGTTCGAGACCATCTTGTCGAAATGCGGCCAGTCAATATCCAGAATATCGTGTTGGATTATCGTTACGTTCGGGAATCTTCCTTCGAGCGCTTCAGCCAGCGCCGTGTCTTTCTCAACAGCAATGATTTGCTTCGCCCTTTTCGCCAGTTCCGCCGTAATGAGTCCCCTTCCGGGGCCGACTTCAAGGATTATGTCGTTTCTCGTAATTTCCGCGGCGTCGCACATTTTCGCCGCTATCTTGGGGTCGTAAAGAAAATGCTGGCCGAGCTTCCTGGCCATGTCTGTCACTCAGTACCGTCTTCCGTATTCTTCTTCCTTGCGCGGCGGGCCGACGGCGAACAGCCTGTACCGTTCGTTCTCGTTCTCGATCTCCTGCAGTATGCGTTTGACTATCATTCCGACGGGGTCTGGGAGCAGCTTGACCCTGCTTTTCAGGTCTTCGAACGACTTGAACGGGCCCTTCTTCCTTTCCTCGATTATGTCCCACATGTGCTTCTTGCCTATCCCCGGCAGCAGTTCCAGCTGGTTCACCCTCGTCGAAAGCGGCTGCGCCTTGCTGAAGAACTCCACGTATTTCGCTTCGTTCTCCTTGACGATCTTTTCGACCACGAACTGGAGTTCGGATTTCGCCATTGTGGTGAGTTCGTTCGCCGCTATCCTTCTTTTGATCCGCTCCACTTCCTTGCGTTCGCCCTCGCCGATGTAGATCTTGTCGCCCGTCTTGACGGCTGTTCCGGGCTTTATCACCACCTCGAGCAGCCCGAAATAGTTCATGCCCAGCACCTGCGCGAGCGGCTCGGACTTGCCCGCGGCCCTGCCTTTTGAAAGGAAGTCTAATACTACTGCGTTTTCGTCCTTGTAGAACATATGCATCAGCTAGGAGTATTTCTTGACCGTCTCAAGAATTTTTGCTATCTCTTCCTCTTTGAGGCTGAACTTCTCCCTCGCGAATATCAGCCTTAGCTCGTCCTGGTTTTGCGGCAGCACGTTCGCCAGCGTGGCCAGCGTCTCGGGGCTCATCCTCACTATGCCGTTTATGTCTTCTATGAATTTCCTGGCCTCGGCCGGCTTCAGCTTCGTGAATTTCTTGAGGTGCTCGGCCGCCAGCTTCTGCTCGTAGCCCAGCTCCTTGCCCTTCTCCCTTTTTTCCAGTAGCTCTTTCGCTTCGGCCATCGGCACCGGCTTTACTGATACCACTTTCATGATTGACACCTATTTCCAATTATGAATGTGTGTTGACGCACCTTCTTCCTAAAGTCAACTTCACTTTCATGTTTATCTCCTGAAAACCATAGTCTGGCAGACTTTTTAAACACCCTATCTGTAAAGGTGACTCTTTTGCTTCGTCTTTCCGCGCTGCACTATCTTGTGGGAACGCGCGCACGACGGGCATACGTACATTTTCTGCGAGAACGTGTGTATGAACGCCGGGTCCACCTGCTGGAGCACCGTCGGGTCCGTTATCCTGAATCCCCTGAATTTCGTGAAGGTCTTGTAGCGCGGAACCTGCCGCCCGCAATAGCCGCACGTGACCAGCGCCTCGTGTCCCCTCGATTTGGTGTGCTGGTAGTGTCGTGTATAGGGGGCTTCCGATATTGGCATAATGATTCACCTTGAATTAATCCTGCGCTATAGGTTTTAAAGCTTGTGAACGGCCTACGATTCGGCTTGCGCCTTTTCCCCTTTCCTGTAGGCCTCTGTGTATACCATATCGAGTTTGTTCTCCCATCCCAACAGTTTGATGCCGGTGACTATGCTCAGGCCTTGGTCGGATAGCGCGTAGGAATGGCCGCCATATTTGTACAGCATGCCTTTCTTAGCAAGGCCCAGTATCGTGTGCTCCACGTCCTTTCTTTTGTTCGTGACCGCCGAGGTGATGAGCGCTTTCATGTCAAGGTGCATGGATTTTGAATATTTCAGTTTTTTCCCGACCACATACAATGTGGCCTGTTCGAGCGGGTTGAGCGCTTGAAGCACCCTGAAGTCGTCTGGGTGTTGCGCCTGGTATTTTTGAACGTCCACCGGCTTTGGATTCAGTTTTACCTCGCCCATAAACAACCCTTTATAAAGTTTACATATTTTAACCTATTTATGCCTTGCGAAAACGAGGAATCCGAGAAGGTTTACATGGCCGTAAGCAAGTTGCCCGGCCAGACATATGACGGCATTTCTTTCCAGACCGGCGTGGCCGAAGAGAGCGTCAAACAGATTGTGGACAGGCTCGCCGAGAAAGGTCTTGTGACCTACGAGGAGAACGGCGACGGAAAAACGCACGTCTACCCTGTTTCTGCAGAAGACATAAAGAAAACGTGGTTCAAGGAAGATTCTTAGCCCTTCACCACTCCGATGGGCACTTGCCGCGCGACTATCTTGGCTATTCCCGTCTCGTGGCTCACGCGCGCCACTTCATCGATGTCCTTGTACGCGCCCGGCGCCTCTTCGGCTATTCCCTGCCAGCTCGCGCCGCGCACAAGGATCCCGCGGCCTGCAAGTTCTTTCTGTATTGTTTCGCCCCTGTAAAGGCGGAGCGCCTCGTGCCTGCTCATCTGGCGGCCCGCGCCGTGCGCCGTGGAGAAGAACGTCTCCTTTCCGCTGTCGCAGCCCACAAGCACGTACGAGGCCGTCCCCATCGAGCCCGGCAGCAGGACGGGCTGTCCGAACTTCCTGTAATCGGCAGGTATCTCAGGATGGCCCGGCGGGAACGCGCGCGTCCCGCCCTTCCTGTGCATGTAGCATTTGACCTTGCGTCCGTCCACTTCGTGTTCCTCGACCTTGCAGATGTTGTGCGCCACGTCGTATACGATGTTCATTCCCAGGTCCTCTGCCGAGCGCTTGAACGTCTTCTCGAACGCCTCGCGCACCCAATGGACTATCATTTGGCGGTTGGCCCAGGCGAAGTTGGCCGCGCAGCCCATTCCGAGAAGGTAGCGTCTTGCCGTTTCCGTGCCCGCGGGCGCGTAAATCAGCTCGCGGTCCGGAAGTTTTGCCACAAGGTCCTTGAATTCGCGCTCCATCTCCTTGAGGAAGTCCGAGCAGACCTGGTGGCCCAGCCCGCGCGAGCCCGTATGTATCATGACCACGACTTGGTCCTTGTCGTGTATCCCGAACGCCTTTGCGGTCTCGGCGTTGAGTATGCGGTCTATCCGTTGGATCTCCAGGAAATGGTTCCCCGAGCCCAAGGAGCCCAGCTGCGGCCGCCCCCTGCTCTTGGCTTCTTTTGACACGACCGACGGGTCCGCTTCCATGCAGCCTTCCGATTCAAGATGGCGTAGATCGGCCGCCCAGCCGTAGCCCTTTTCCACCGCCCAGGCCGCGCCGTTCTTTAGGACCGCATCGAGCTCGTCCCCTGTGAGCCTTATCTTGCCTTCCGAACCGAGTCCTGACGGCACGTTCTTGAACATGGCTTCCAAGACTTCTTTCAGTTTCGGAGTTACGTCCTTCACGGTAAGGTTGGTGGTAAGCAGCCGCACGCCGCAATTGATATCGTAGCCTATTCCTCCTGGCGATATTCCGCCTTCCTTGAAATCGAGCGCCGCTACGCCGCCGATGGGAAAACCATTTAAGGTCCTGTAAAACTCAATTTACAAGATATCCTTCGTGCCCATCGGGTAGGACTATCGCGTGCTTGTATATGCCGGGAAGGGTGGCCACGCCCGCCGCTTGTTGGAGTGTGCGGTCCTGCTTCATCTTCTCCAGCATTGCTTCCGTGGCGAATACGCGCACCGGCACCTTCATGTTCGGTATGGTCCCGACGGGTATTTCCCAGCGGAAGTCGTCTATTTTTTTCATTTTTATTTCCGTCATATCATCACCATGATATCCGTCCTTTTTATATATCCACCAAAACGCGCACGTATTTCTTCTTATCCTTTTCGCCTATCTCCATCCCGTGGTACGTGACGGCCTTCACGACCGTCTTGTCGGCATGCTTCTTGGAGTCGAACTTCTCTCCTCCGGCCTTTGCGCTCAGCCTAAAGCCGCCTTTCGTTTCCTCTATTTTCCCGACGGATATTCTGGAGAACACGAGGTTTTTTGCGTCCTTCAATATGAGGAACTTTTCCAGGAAGTCGTAAAGCAGTGCCTTCATATCGTCCCCTTCGGCCTTTATTTTCTCCTCCCTGGCGGGCCTGACCTTCTTGGTGTCGGTCATGACTTCCTGCATGGCCAGCGCCGCGTTCGCGAACGCCTCCTCGTAGGTCTTTCCGTACCCCTCGAAGATGGTGTCCGCCGTGTGCTCGAAGAACTTGAACTTGGGCATGTAAGCTATTCTATAGCACCCGAATATAAGTTTAAATAATTCACTACCTATAAGGTGTATATGGATAAAAAGGAGAATCCGCTGACAGAGCCCATCGAATGCATACTCTGGGATTTTGACAATACTTTGTACAGGCCCAACGAAAAGATGGATATCGCCATAAAAAAACTGCTCTACCAGGAGGTTGAGAACAAGACGGGGAACAAGGAGCCCGCCCCGCTGTACGAGGGTACAAAATTAAGCGCGGGGGGCAACGTCGCCACGCTCATGGCGCTCCATATGGACCCCATCACATATTCGAAGATATTCCGTGAGGTGGCGACCGACTACCTCAAGGAAGACAAAGAGCTAATCGGCCTTTTCGACTCTTTGGATAAGTACGAACATATGCTGGTCACTAACAACTCCACCCCGGTAGTGACGTTCATGTGCGGATTTCTCGGCCTGCAGCCCTTCGATAAGTATTTTAGGGGAGTCATAGGGTTGGAGAACCTGCTGCCCGACGACTACAAGCCCAGCAAGAAGCCCTGGGAGAAAGCGCTCAATGCGACGAACATGATTGGCAGTCCGCAGAGGTGCCTGGCCGTGGGGGACGACATGCTGAAGGACATCGTGCCCGCAAAGAGCTTGGGCATGTACACCGCATTCATAACTTGGGGCAACGCCGATTTCGATTCGGAGATACCGCATTTCTATATGGACGAGGTCTACAAAATAGAGGACCTGCTCAACAGCGTTGATATTGTTCCTAGGAAGTATAGTGTTCCTATGAAGTCGCTTGAGGAGTTCGACGGTAAGGAAGAAGATGCCGTCCCCAAGGGCGGCATTGAAGAAGCCGTGAGGGGAAAGCTCGAAATGGCTGAAGAGGAGAAGAAGGCCGAAGAGCAGAGGAAAGCCGAAGAGAAGAGGAAGGCCGAAGAGGACTCGGGAGGGGGAAGGCTGGTGTGCGCTAAGTGATATCTTTAAATAGCTTTTAGGCTTATATTAACTCGCTTACAGTAAAGAAAGTTTACGGTGAAAATATGAAAGAAATCGAGGACCTCGGTGGCATGCTCAAGTCACTGGGCCTGATGGAGTACGAGGCGAAGGCATACCTGGCGCTTTTGGAGTTCGGCAACTGCACCGCCGAAAAGCTCTCGCATGTCTCCGGCATACCTCTGCCCAGGATATACGATACGATGACCGAGCTCCAGAGCAAGGGTTTCGTGCTCATAAGCAAGAGCAGGCCGAAGATGTTCAGTCCGAGGCCGTGCGACAAGGCGCTCGAGCACTTCATAAACCTTCAGAAGAAGGAGATGGACTCGAAATTCGAGTCGCTGAAGGAGAACGTAAAGTCGGCCGTGGCCGAGCTGGAGAAGGTCCAGAAGATAGCCGCCCCCGACGAGACGAGCAAGATGTGGTCCATAGAGAAGAGGGGCAACATGATAAGAATGTTGCAGGACCGGATAAGCACCGCGAAAAAGGAGGTCAGGATCTTTGCCGGCGACATGTCGTGGATAGACGACCTTCTGCCCAGCATGAGGGCCGCGACGAAGAGGAACGTCAAGATAAGGATAGTCATGGCCGAGCCGAAGGGCTCCAAGCAGATAATCGAGAACATGGAAAAGGGCAAAAAGGCCGGTGCAAAAATATTGACGGGGTATACCGGGCTCCTGAGGGCGCACGTGGTTGACGGCAAGAACGCATACGTCTGGACCAAGTACTCGCCGGAAGGGGGCTTTAACATCCTAGAGGAAGGGAAGCCGGGCTCGGACGTCACGAGAAGGTACGAGCTTTTGATTATGGACAACCCGACCCTCATAAGCACGTTCATAGAATACTTCGATCTCAAATGGAAGGAGCTCGGTAAGAAGTAGCTATTTCTTAAAGGAACCGACAATCTCCGTGAGGTTTTCCGTCACTTTCCTCGAGAAGTCCGATCTCGTGTTTAAGGGCCTGACAACGAAGTTCTTCGTGTCCACCTCTATGAGGCTCGGCATGGCGCCCTTGTATCTGTCGCATTCGATCGCGTCGTGTTTCCTGTTCGCCCACTCTAATATGCAGACGTCCTCGTTCTCTTTCCTTCCCTTTATCCTTTTCCATACCTCATGGTCGTCCTCACAGACGCACCTTACGACAACAATGTCCCCCAGGTTCGCTTCATCACCGAGCTGATAGATCGCTTCCCTGAACGGTTTTTTGCCGAAAGTGCCGTCAAGAATGAAGTCGGCGTCACCGCGTGCGTAGTTCTTGACGATGGTCGCCAGGAGGCGATATCTCCAGATCTTGTCCATCTCGGAGCTTATTGCGCCGAGCTGTTTCGTCTCGAGTTTCGGGATGCCCATCTTTTCCGCCAGTTTTTTGGCTACCGTCGATTTGAGGCTGCATATGTAGCCGTGCATCATGATGATGTTCCTTCCGTTGTCTTGCTTCATAATGGATTGACTCTTTAATGGTATCGATGGTGTTTTTAAGCGTTTCACGGGGTCCTTCTTCCCCTTTACTACTCTTGTCGAGTAAACTTTAAATAAGGCGGAGGACAGTATAGTTACAAGGAAAAGGCGCCTTTTCTTCCGCGTTTGCGGCAGGGCAAGGGCGTCGAGATGGTCTATAACACGGTGATAATGTGGAGCGCGGCAAGAAAGTGATGTTTGTTTCGCATGCTTTGCTTAATCAGAACGCTATGGCCAAGGGCAAGGAGCGCGCTCCCGGCGTCGTGAAGGAGGTCGTGGAGCTGCTTGCCGAGGCCGGTGTGGGCATAGTCCAGATACCGTGCCCCGAACTCGACATGTTCGGCCTGGATCGCGCCCCAAAAACGAAGGACGCCCTGGACACCAAGCCTTTCCGTGCGTCCTGTCGCAAGCTGGCTTGTTCCGTCCTTGAGCAGGTCGAGATGTATCTGAAGAAGAACTATAATGTTGTGGGCGTGCTGGGCGTGGAGTTCTCGCCGACGTGGGCCGTCCATCAGGTCGAGAACGGTTCAAGGAACTCGCCGGGCAAGGGCATATTCATAGAGGAGCTCGAGGACGAGATGAGGAAGAAGAGGTTCCAGGTGCCGATAATCGGCGTCAACCTGAACAACATGTTTTCCTCTTCCGAGAAGCTGCAGGCGCTCCTGAATTCCAATTAATCGGTGAAAAATTTGATAAATGACTTTGACGAGGCCAAGAACGAGCTGTCCGCGGGCAGCGACTGGCTTATCAAGGAAAAAAAGAAGTGCAAATAAAAAGGCTTCCAAAGGAAGCGGACCCTTTTCTATAATGGACGAATTTTTCAAAATTCGTCGCACGCGTGAATCACAATTCACGCTGCGGGAGTATGTTAAGTCTGCCGTTTAAAGAGGCGTTGGTTACATCTCTTCCGGCGCTTCTATGCCCAGCATTTGCAGCCCTGACGCAAGGACCGTTTTTACCGATTCCGTCAGCTTGAGCCGCGCGTTCTTCTGCCCTTTTGTTCCGGCCTTGATGACGGGCACGTTCTGGTAGAAGTTGTTGAACGCATCGGCCAGTCCGTGCAGGTAGTCGGCCAGATAATGGGGCTTCAGGTCTTTCGCGGCCCTGTCCAGCACCGACGGGTATTTGGATATCAGTTTCAATATCGCTATTTCCCTGCTGTCGCTCAGCTCTGCTGCATCGAACTTCCCCGCTTTCTTCACGCCCGCTTTTGCGAGTATCGAGCCCGCCCGCGCGTGAGTATATTGGAGATAGGGCCCCGTGTCGCCCTCAAAGCTCAACGCCTGCTCCCACGTGAAGTTGACCGTCTTCTCGGGCGCGTACTTGTTTATGAAATAAAGTATCGCTCCGAGCGCGATTGTTTTTGCCCTTTTGTTCTTCTCCTTTTCGGGAAGCTCGGGCCAGCGCTTCGCTATCTCTTCGAGCGCCTTTTCCTGCCCCTCTTTCAGCATTTCGTCCCACAGGACGAACCAGCCCTTGCGCGCGCTCATCTTCTTGCCCTCCAGAAGGACCATCGAGTAGGCGAGGTGCTCCGAGCTCTTGCTCATCTCCGGATGGCCAAGCAGCTCCAGCACCTTGAGTTGCTGCTTGAAGTGGTTGGACTGGTCCTCGGCCACGACCCACACGTTAAGGTCCGGCCGGTACTTGTTGAACTTCCATTCCGTGCAGGCAATGTCCCTTGTCAGGTAAAGGCCCGTGCCGCCCTTCCTGACGAATACGGTGTTGGGCAGCCCGTATTTTTCCAGGTTGAGTATCATGGCCCCTTCGGACTCGAAAAGTAACGGCTGCGCTTCCTCCACGACCTTCTTGCTGTCCTCGATGAACTCCGATTCCCATTTTATGTCGCTGAACTTTATCCCGAGCAGCTTCCAGTTTTCCTCGAAGCCTTCCATGCACCAGCCGAAAACTTTTTTGCCGAGATTGACCGTCTCAGGGTCGCGTTTCTCGAGCTTGCCGATGGTTTCCGTTATTTTTTGCTCGAGCGCGGGCTCTTCGCTCGCCTTTTTGCTGATGTCGAAATAAAGCTTGCCCAGCCATACGTCCGCCTTGCCTTCCGGCTTCTTCCCGGCCGCCAGCATCTGGTAGCCGATGAGGAGCGTGGCCGCCTGCTTTCCGAGGTCGTTCATGTAACAAAAGCGTTTTACGGTCCAGCCCTGGCTCTCCAGTATGCGGCAGAGCGCCTCCCCCAAAAGTGTGGAGCGTGTCGTTCCCATGTGGAACGGGTGCGCCGGATTGGGAGAAGACAGGTCGACAACGGCGGTCCTTTTGTTTTTCTTCGCCTTCCCGTAATTGTTGTTGATTTGTTTCAACAGGCCGTTGCCGATTTTTGACCAGTCGATGTAAAAGTTCACGTAAGGCCCTATCGCCTTTACCTCTTTGATGCCTTCGATCTTGGCCTTTCCTGCAAGTTCCTTCGCTATTTGCGCGGGGTTCTTCTTTTCCTTTTTCGCCGCGTTGAAGCACGGATAGGCGAAGTCTCCGAACCCCTCCTTGTCCGGCTCCTCTACTTCGTCCGCGTTGCAGCCCAATGCTTTCGCTATGTCGGATTTTATTGTCCGTATTTCGGGCATGAAAAGAATAGAGACCTGTTGCTTATATTAATTCTTTCAGGCGGTGGCCCGCGCCCTGCTGTTGTCCCACATCAGTTCCATCATTTTGTCCAGGCCTTCCGGGTCGGTCCTCATGCGCAGGTGGAACGCTTCCACGAGTTTTTGTTCGTAGGCCCCGGGCCTCGAGTTGTCCAGGAATTCTGCGGCCTTCTCGCTTTCCAGCATCCCTGCGAAAAGAAAGACGTGTTCGGGCATCTGGATGAGCATGCCCTGGCTTGCAAGCGCGGGCGCATTGTCCTGGAGAAGCTTCCCCCACCTTGCATCATAATACGTGTTCGGCTTCCCGTCCGCGTAGTCGAAATAGTGGGGCACCTTCGGCCTTCCGCCTACGAGCTCTATTTTTGAAAGAAGGAACTTGTCCTTCCAGTCGTCATGCAGCTTTATTCCGAATTCCTCCGGCCTGTCCGCCAGGGGGCTGTTGGGCATCACGCCCAGCGGATAGAACATCGCCGAGTCCGGCCGGCTTTCGCGCACGAAGTCGACCGTCCGTTGGATGCTCTCCTCGGTTTCGCCCGGGAAGCCTATTATGTTGCTGACGGCGATTTTGATGCCCGCGTCCTTGGCCGCCTCGACCGCTTTCAGGTTGTCCTTCGTCCTTTCGCCCTTGTTCATCAGCTCAAGCATGCGGTTGTCGCCGGACTCGGCGCCGATGAATATGGAGACGCAGCCCGCGCCGCGCATGTTTTTGAGGAGCGGCCTGTCCACTTCATTTGCCCTGACCAGCGTGCACCATTTGACGTCGTATTTCTCCTTCAGGCCGCGATATATAATTTCGTCCGAGAACGCGTCCAGCGTGCCGTACGTCGGCGAGGAATCGGTCGTCCTGAAGTTCGTGATGCCGAAATCCCTTACAGCGCGTTCGAGTTCGTCGGCCGATATTCGCGCCGAACGCTCCCTTCTTTTTCCGGAAAGCTTGCCGTGCACGCAGAACGCGCACTTGGACCACGGGCAGCCCCTGCCCAGCTGGAGCGGAAGGATCGGCAGGTACCTTTCAAGCTCGAACATGTCCCAGGCCGGAGCTGGAAGCGAATCCAGGTCCGTTATCGGCCTTATCGGGTTCTTGCGCACCGTTCCGTTTTCCAGATACATTATGCCCGGGACCGCTTTGAGCTCGCCCCCGTCCGCCAGTTTGACTATGGTTTCCTCGCACTCGCCGAGCCCGAACGCATCGAACGCCTTCGCTTTCGGGTGGCGGTAAACGTCCTCTTCCCACGTCGTTACTTGCGGCCCGCCGCCGATCACTTTGATGTCCGGATGCAGTTCCTTGATTTTTTCTGCGGTTTCCATGGTTTCGAAAAGACCGTTGTGATAGACGCTGATTCCGACCATGTCAGGCCTGTATTCTTCTACGGCCGTTTCAATCCCGGGCAGGCCGTTCCCGGGGAGATTCGGGTCGTATATCCGCACCTTGTGGCCGTTTCTCCTGAGGCTGGCCGCCAGCATGGCCGTGCCCGCGTTCGGTATGAGGTAGTCGAACGAGGCCGGGCTGCCATATATCATGCTGAGCAGGACCTTTGCCATGGCTGTTATTCGCGGCGAAAACATATATCCCTGGCGGAAGGGCAGCAATCTTTATTACTCGCCGAACCGCTTATTCGGATGGGAGTGCTGGCATGTTTTCAAAGTTCATGAACAAGATGGTTTTCGCAAACCTGGCGAGCTTCGACGAGGGAAAGATAACCATCATGGGCGTCGGCGCGGTCATAATCTCCTCCCCTGTCCTGCCCGGCCTGTTCCTCGACTTTTACAAGATCTCGAAGAAAAAGGCGTTCGGAATTTTCTATGACGCCGGGCTCAACCACGGCCGCCTAATAGGCAAGGTCTCGTCCGAGCGGTTCGGCGTGGACAAGCAGAAGTTTTCCGACCAGATGGCCGACAGCAGCAACATGATGGGCCTCGGCCGCATGGAGGTCGCCAGGTACGACCCGTTCAAAGGCGAGGCGACGGTGCGCATCATCGACTCGACAATGGCGCGCGAGGTGCTGAAGCTCAACGGCAAGACCAAGTTCCCGGTCGACTGGTTCTTCTGCGGCACCATGGTCGGCGTGTTCGAGAGCGCGTTCAAGGGCAAGAAGTTCGAGTGCAAGGAGGTCAGGTGCCTGGCGATGGGCGACCCCCACTGCGAATTCGTGCTCAAGCCGAAGTGATTGCGATGAGGAAAATACCTTCTTTGGATGAGGTGAGAGAGGCGATGTACATGCCGCGCTCCCGCTTCAAGGAGCACGCTGCGACGATGCTCGCCGAATCGGGGGTGATGGAGCGAGCCCAGAAGTCCGATGTCTACAGGCTCCTCTGGGGCGGAAAGGGCTATCAACCCGAGCTTGACGGCCTGCAGGAGATGCCGGTGCTAACTCCGGAATTCTACACGGGCTTCGGGGAGAAGGACCCGAAGATACCTTCCGGACCGGTGAAGGAAGGGCTGGAAGGCTGGCTCTGTTCCACGGGCAGCCGGAAAATGAAGTTCTTCCCTTTCAGCGATTACGACACGAAATGGCTGGGGGCCTACGGGTCCAGGTACGCCATGATGTCGGGGATCTCCGCGGGCGATGCCGTAATCAATGTCGGCGCCGAGCCGCCGCATTGCTCGCTGACCATGTCGCAATGGGCGTCCGCCGTTTACGGCCTTGGCAGCATACCCGTGACAAGGGGCGTCATGGGAAGGCCCCAGGAGCTGATGGGCAGCCTGATGAAGAATGCTGGAAGCATAGTGGGCCTGACTGGTGTGCCGCTGATAGGAATAAAGTTCCTCAGCACAATGTCACAGATGATTCCAGTCCCCCTGAAAAAGGCGTTCCCGAAACTGAGGATTGCCGTGATGGCCGGCGAGACCATGAACGGGAAGCAAAGGGAGGCGTTCGAAAGCTTCGGGATAGAAGCGTACGAGATGTACGGGTCGGCCGAACTCTACGCACCTGCGGTCGAATGCCCCCGTCACGGGGGCCCGCACATGTTCCTTGACGACAACATTTATTACCTCAAGACCGATGAGGGTCCGAAGTGGCTGTGGGACTGCAAGAAAGGGGACATCGGTGCGTTGCGCGTTGTCACGCCGAACCGGGAGGCGTTCCCTCTCATCAACTATGACGTAAAGGACGTCATCGAGGTGCTCGACACGGAGTGCGCTTGCGGCATCACCGCTCCGAAGGCCCGCGTGATTTCAAGGACAGATAATGTGCTGAACATCGGAGGCGCCAAGACCTACGAGAACCATATAGAGCGCATGTTTGAGGAGGTCGGAAAGGACTATGTGCTGCCGGACTGGCAGATACACTGGAGCAAGGACCCCGAAGGCAATGTCCATAAATTTGACATACTCATCGACAACGGCGAGCTGGACAGGCAACGGATAACGGGCGCGATATTGGATGGCATGGCGAAGGACCCGCGGACCGAGCAGCTGTGGCAGGCGTACGATGCGGAAATACTGGAAATTGAAGTCCGTACCCTGGCACACGATGAGTTTCAGAAGACGGTGGTGGCCAACGGCACCCCGAAGCGCCTGCGCATAGTGAAGAAATTCTAAGTCTATTCGAGTTTCTTGACTTCTACCCCGTTCCGGCCTATGACCATGGGGTAGATGTCCTTGCCGTGGTCCGTCCGCCTCATCTTGCGGACCTGGAGGGAATAATACGCGCCCCCGCCGAATCCCGTGTAGTGCAAAACGATAACTCCATCGGTCACGTATTCCTCGACGCCGAACCGCGTTATCATCCGCCCCTCTTCGGGCGTTTCCGCGGTCACCAGGACGGTCGCGCCGATCTTTTTCAGCGCGTTGAGTATCAGGAAAAGCTGCTTGCGCAGCTCGAACGGGCTCTTGAAATATAATCCGAGGATGGACGTCGAGTCTATGGCCACGCGCTGGTAGCCGTGCGTCTTGATGTGGTCGAGGAAGCCGCGCGATATGTTCGTTATCGCGAACGGGTCCTCGTATTTCATCGTTAGCTGGCCCGAGTCCGCGTATTTCTTCAGGTCCCACCCGAACCTTTCCGTGTCGGCCATGATGTCGCCAGGCGTCTCTTCGAGCGTTATGTACAGGCACCTTTCCCCGCGCTTCAGGCCGTCGAGCAGGAACTGCGTGCAGAATATCGTCTTTCCCGTGCCCGTGCCTCCGGTCAGCAGCACGGTGCTGCCCTTCACGAACCCGCCTTCCAGGAGCTTGTCGAGCCCCTGCACGCCCGTGGGCACCCTTTCCAGGGAGAATTTGCGTTTCGGCCCTTTTGATTTCTTCTGCGCCATAGCAACCCACCGAGAAATACTCTTCGCAACTATTTAACGCTGACTATCCGCCGATGTTTATGGGCTTGGCCAGCGCCTTCGCGGGCAGCGGGTCGCGGAACTTCACCTTCAGCGTGCCGCCCGTGCCGTGCATCCCCATGACCACGCCCGTATACTTGGCGCCCTTCTCGTCCGTCCAGACCGCCTTCTGGCCCACCAGCTTTGCCCCGTCGCGCTTGCTGTTGATTCCCGGCACTCTTACGAGTACCTCTTTCGTGTAGGCTATGTGATACGTGACGATTATACCTTTCGGGTCCACCATCGCTATTACCTCGCCTTGAAGTATGGCATTCATACTATCAGTTTTGACCTTTTTCCCCGGTTGGTTCCAAAGGTGCAGAAGTACTTGAAATAACGAGGATATAACGCTATCGCTTTTTCAGAACCTGCTTTTCCGATGGAGGCCCGGAAATCACTTTTTGGCCTTCTTTTTTGCCGCCTTTTCCTCGGGCAATCCGGCCTCGGGCAGGACCTTGTGCTCCTGCTGGGCCTGCAGGAGCTTCTTTTCCACCTTCTCCAGCCTCTCCGTGGAGGGCGCGAACGTGCCCGACTCGATATCGGGCAGCGGCCCCACTCCTGTCGCGGTGGCCATGCTGTTCTTGGCGTCGGCCATCTTTTCCGTGGCCACCTCGGGCGGGGGCGGAAGCACGGCCGTCGCCTTCTTTCCTTTCTCTATCACGCGGCGGACGTCCAGAATGAACCGCCTTACGTATTCCTTGCTCATGTAAACGTCGCGGTCGGCCACAAGGTCGAGCTTCTTGTCCTCCAGCAGCTTGCGCATCTCCACGACCTTCCCGAACACGTCCGCGTACCACGGCGCGACCAGCCCCGATTCCACCAAATACTGCTTGAACGCCTTCGGCAGGTTTTCGGGCTCGGGCGGCAGCCTGTCTATCGCCTTGAGCGCCGCCACGCTGGCCTTTATCATGACTTCATAGTTCTTTTTAATGTCATACGACTTCTTGTCCGCTTCGAGCCTGATGAGCAGGTTCTCCATGGCTTCCACGAACTTTTCCGCGCGGCCTATCCACGCGTCGAGTTCGGCGCCGGCTATGTCCTTTATGTCCTTGTGTTCCACGGACTTCCTGAACGCCAAAACGTCTTCAAAATCCTTCGCATAGCGTTCCTCGAGCAGGCCCGGGCCCACCAGATGTTTCCGCAGCTCGCGCGCGACCACTTTCGGCGCGGGCGGTCCCACGCCGGTATACATCAGCACGGCCTGTGCCGCGTCTATCATGGCCATGTAGAGGTCTTCCGCGATCATGTAGAGCTTTACGGACTTCACTCTGGCGATCCTCTTCGGGACGCCGCTTATCCTTTGCTCCGCGGCTTCCATGGTGGCGGGGAACTTGCCCCATTCCAGGAGCTTGCGCATCGGTATGAAGAACCCCGTGTCGTAAACGGCGTAGCCCTCACGGACGATGTTGTAGAAAAGCGGATGGCAGGCGCGTATGCCGTCCCAGAACTCCGTCAACGCAATTACGGGTTGGAGGTGCAGCCGCGGATCGGTGTCGTTCGCGAGCTTCGTGATGTCCTTGTCGACCTTGTCGCGTATCTCCTCGAACTTCTTGAGCGGCATCTTCGTGTCGTCGAAAATGACGTAAATGTCAACGTCCGATTTCCCCGTGAAGTCGCCGCGCGTGATGGAGCCCCACACAACGACCGTCTTGATGTAGCCCTTGAACATGGCCACGAGCTTGTCCTTGAACTCGTTGGAGCTCTTCAGCCGCGTTTCCATGGAAAACTTGCGCAGTTTTTCCCCGATTTTCTTCTTTTCTTCAGCCATGTTATCACTCTCTTTATTCTTTCAGGTTAATTTATGCCTTACAAGTAGTATAATAGTATTTACTTCAAAGTAGTATATAAAACTATCGGCCCGAACTTTCCGTTTTTGGCAGTTTAAAGAACGGAAAATCTGTAAAATAGGCGTTTTTGCCCAGAAAAGCCTTATTTCAGCTTCCTTTTGGCCCATTCCTCTGCTTTGCCCTTCGCCGTGGCCGCCGTGCCCAGGAAGCCGTATTCCTCTTCCGGAACGGTAAGAAGGCCTTTCAGCGGGTCCAGCGCGTGCTCCCTCACCGAGACCACCTGCCGCGTTATCTCGGGCCCGCCCGCCGGTATGCCGAAGAACTCCTCGGGCAGTTGATCGGGCGGCGTGTCAAGCTCAAGGTATTTTGCAATCAGCCTGAGCGACAGTATCGATTCTTTCACGGGTTCCTGCCCCCCGCCGCGCTCGAAAATTATTATCGAGTCCTTCATCCCCTTTTTCCTCATCTCCCAAAGCAATTTGTAGACGTAGAGGTGCGCCTCCGAGCCTATCGGTATCGGGAGGTGGGCCGGCGCCATGGGCGCGGGATAGCCCACATGGCAGACGAATATTTTTTCGCCCGCGTTGAACGGGAGGTTCTTTATGTCCTCCATCGGGTTTATGTTCGCCGAGAGCACGTGCTCGGCGTCCACGACCATCCCGACCAGCGGCTGGTTGATGGCCTTGACCATGTAATAGATGTGCGTCGGACGGGCCAAGCGCACGGCCTCTTCGCCGCCCGAGCCGGCCATGGGCGACTCGAAGACCAGCTTCAGGCCGCTCTTTATCAGCAGCGGCTTCGGGTCCTCCACGTCCTTCAGGTTCGTCGGGCATTTCTCGGGATAGATGTGCCCCCAATGGTAGGCAGCCGTCACGGCGGGCGTCCATTTCTCGAACTTGTTCCTGAACTTTTCTTCCTCTATGTCCCCATCCCCCGCTATGTCCTTCCATAAAGTATGAAGTTCCGGCGGGCAGCCTTTTCCTCCGTCCCGCATCCACTTCGCGATTATGTAATAGGCGACGCGTTCCGTCCCGTAGGTGAAGTCGTCCGTGGACAGTATGGACATGAACTCCTTCTTGGCATCGGCCAGCGCCTTTTCCTTTATCTCCGCTTCGGTGGGCTTCTTCAGCTCCTCCTGCTTCTTCCCCTCGTCCAGCTGGGCCTGGAGGAGTTCGCGCCGCGCGTATTCCTTCATCCTTTCCATATCCAGCGTGCCGCGCCTGTCCACTATGCTGGTTATGAATTCCTTGGTTATTGCCCATTCCAGCAGGTCGTCATGCTCCTCGAGGAACTTCCTCATGAGCCTGCCCCAGATGTCGCATACCTTGAGCGACTGGAACTCCCGCCACAAAACTAGGAAGGAATCGGACGTGGCCGCGTGGAAAAGCAGGTACACGGCCTTCACCTTTATCGTGCCCTTTATTTCCTCGATGAACCTCTCGTGCGAGCGCCTCCATTCGTCAAAAAGCGCCGTGTCCAGCTTCGGGAACGCGCTCGAGTATTCGGGCACCTCGCCGTGCAGGCCGTATTTTATGCCCATCTTCCGCACTTCTTCCATGCGCTTGTCGAGCTCGGGCTCCTTGAACTCCGACAGCGTCTCGAGGTCCAGCTGGGTGAACATCACTCCCTTGAACATCGAGAACATGGCCTTGTGCGGCAGGCCCACGTATTCGCCCTTCTGTTCCTCGCTCGCCGCCCTGAAAATGCCGCTTGATACGCCTATGGTGTAGCCCATTTTGTTCACGCCTTTCAGTTTAATACGCATTTGGAGAAGTTGTGATGACGGCCGGCCTTTCGTGCGCTAAAAAGCCGTTGACAGTCTCAAGTTCTTCCTCCAACACGATATTGCCCCTTTACGAGACGCCTATCTTGTTGAGCAGCAGGTTGGTGAGGTTGCCCAGCAGGCGCCCGCTCGGGATAAGGTATTGCTTCGTGATGCGTTCGTTGAAGTCGGTCTCGTACGGCCCGGGCTTCACTAAACGGCCGCTCTCCTTTCCTATGGCTTTTCCGACCGCCCCGCCCGCCTTCGCGACCTCGGCCACCGCGGCCCTGAGCTCGGCGGCCAGCTTTTGCAGTTCGCCGGGTTCCTTTTTCTCCGCTGTCGTGCCCATGAGGTCCGCGAACTCCGCCTTGACCAGTTCGGCCGCGGGCTTGTCGTCCTTCTTCAGGCCCAGCATCTCCTCGATGTAGCGCTCGACCTCGCGGTCCCTGCATTCCTTCTCCACGAGCTTGACGAGCATGATGTTGTGCGATAGCACCCACGTCTTCATCATGAACGTGATGTCCTCCAGCTCGCCCACCTGCAGCCTCAGCCCGAGCCGCGTTATCACTATGTCGAAAAATATGTAGTATATCTCCTTCGGGTCCAGCCCGAACATCTGCCCCGAGGACCACTTGTCCTTCAGGTCGGCCACTATGTTGTCCGCCACGTCCTGCTCTTTGATAACGTTCCCGTTCACATCTTTCAGCGGCTTCCCCTTGTTCAGCAGCCACGGGTATATTTTGGCCAGCCCGCGGTTCGGGTCCTTTATGAAAAGTTTGGACCAGTTGTCGTACGGGTCTATCGTGAACTTCTCGGCCACCACGTGCGGCATCTTCTTGTATTCCACCGCCCTGTACGGCTTGTACGCCCAGACGTTTATCACGTTCGCGAAGGTCGCCTGCCCCGTAAGGTCCGCGAAGGACGTGAGCGCGCTCTTCCTTATTTCCGGCCTTTCATGGCCCACCTTGAGGGCCTTGTAGCGCGAGATGTAGGGCTTTATCCATTCCTGGTATTCCTTTATGCTCTTCTCGCGCGCCATCACCAGGCTCTGCAGCATCTCGTAGCGGTCCTTCACCGTGCCGCCGAAAAGCTTCATCCACTCCCTGAACAGCGTGTTCTTCGTTTTTAGGACCACAGCCTCGGCCCTGCTTATCCCTATCCTCTTCATTATCCCGTCCACCGTGTCGTCCTCTTCCGTCAGCGAGTAAAAATCGGCTATGACGGTCGGCCACCTGGACCGCGCCATCTCAACGAGCGACGTGCCGCCCGTATGGACATCGACCTGGTCCACGAACATGCTCTTCAGGGTATGTTCGGCGCTCATGAGCTTCGCCTTCCTTTTCTCCGCGTCCTTCTCCTTCCTCGCTATCTCGACGGCCGCAAGGTAGTCCATTATCTCCCTGTACTTGCGCAGGTCGTGCTTGACGAGTTCGTAATCGGCCACTGCCTGCGCCGCGCTGCGCAGTCCCTCCTTTATCGTGGCCTCCATCGCGCCCTTGCTGGCCATCGTCCTCTCGAAGTATTCCCTGTGCGTCGGCGAGACCTCGATCCATTCGTCTATCTTCAGCACGTTGTACTGCCACTTGAGCAGCTGGAAAGCGAGCGCATAGTATAAACCGGAGGCCGTGCCCGGCGCGCCCGTGTAGTTTATCTCGATCTGCTGGTTGCTGGCCTGCTCGACCGTGACCGGATCAACAGGTCCGACGCACAGGTAGTATCCCAAGTAGGGCGAATCCATCTTGGTCGCCGGCACCCCGGTGCCCTTCCAGTCGCTCAGGTCCACGGCCTTCACGCCCGGTACGAACCCGAACATCGGTAATTCAGCCA
>Ga0315297_10000545_pt1 | contig 22164 bp, 21 predicted proteins | sample YL17G15_0_MG_FD_203628 | JGI IMG/M metagenome (GOLD analysis project Ga0315297, IMG submission 203628) | Sediment microbial communities from Yellowstone Lake, YNP, Wyoming, USA - YL17G15_0 | ecosystem: Environmental > Aquatic > Freshwater > Lake > Sediment | place: USA: Wyoming | collected... | reverse complement strand
CGCCTTCCTAATAAGTCTTTTGGGACTAACTCCTTTTACACCTGCTACTGCGTCCTCTTGGCGCAGAAGCCTTGCTTGAGCCATGTTCTAACTCGACGGGCGATAAAACGGCTTCTTTTCAAATTTCATAACTCAGAAGCCTGCCGTTGGGGTACTGAAAAAGTCGGTTGAGTTAGAATTATAGTCTAACTCCTTTGGAAAGCGGTTCTAACCGAACATGTTAGGAAGGGTAGATGCAGTTTACCATCTATCATCTTTGGAAAATCCCTTGAGAATATCCACAATACCGTTTGATTTGGCCTCGTCACGGGAGATTGTATAAACAAGCGGCTTTACCCGCTCATCCGTTTTTACACCTTTCTTTTCGAGAATAGCTCCAATCGTATGTGCTAATTTATAGACTTCATCTTCCCTTTGCTTGTCCGGTATAATGAATATCACTTTTGCGGCGTGAGGTGCAAGATAGGAAAGGATTATATCAGCAATGATAAGATTCCGGTCACGTAACTGGGAATCGAGAACCTCGAACATAACCAGTTTTTGTGTCAATTTTGTAGTGAAATGAACTTCTGGTTTGTATGGTGTGCTGCAACCAAGTTTGGGGTCTGTAATCCAGATTTTCTTTTCCCGTTCTACAGCCTTGTATTTACCTGCCTTTACACCTTCGTTTCCGATTTGACATATAACATCCTTTAGATGTTGGTGGTATTCTTGACTGCGCCGTTTCTGGGTCATGCCCTCACCTACGCCTTCGCCTTCTTGGAGGGTTGGACAAAAACGTCACATATCCGCTGTTCGTCCAAAATCCAACTCGCCTTCGCTTTGCCATGTCATCAGAATGTGGTCAAAACTATTTATTTTGATACGTTATCGTCGGTTTCAGCCGTTCCGTTCCACTAACTCCGCACAAGGCGGAGTTAGCTCTCCTGGCGGGCGCCGTTGGCGCCCTTTCAATAAGTGGTTGGTTTCTAACTCAACTTGCTCCCGCTACTGCGCCATAGAAGCGCAGAAGCCCCGCCTTCGGCGTATTCCAACTCGCCGGGCGATAAAACCGCCCGCTTTCACGTTTCATTCCATAGAAGTCCACCTTTCAGGAGCCCGAAAAGCCGGAGGAGTTAGAAATGAGGGCTAACTGCTCCAAGAACGGGATCTAACTCGGCCAACCGAAAAGGGCTATCCATACCTCTTAAAAGTTTTATTATCCCTATCCTTTCTATGCAAAAACGAAAGAAACTGGGTTTAAGCAAGCTATACAAAGGCAAAGGTTACCTGCTCCCCGCTAAAGATGCGCTTTACCACTTGAAATGGAATGAAAGAATACGAGCCGATAGAAAGATCAATCTTTACAACAAAGATGCCATAATTGAGTATGCCCTCGAAAGCAACAAGCCAACTATTGTAGGCGGTAAAAAACTATCACTGTCTATCTTGGCTTGTGTAGACCTATCAAAACTCCGGCATATAGCGCTCCTTATGGGCCCGCGTCTGAGGTTCGAAGATTGCAGCAAAGATGTCATACTACAACAACTAAAGACATCAAAATATAACAAAGATGAGCACATTTTCAAGGAGCATGAAAAGATACTGAACGACTTCTGGAAATGGCTCGAAAATAAAGGGAAGGGTCAGGCGGACTGACCCTCGTCATCGAAGTCCAGCATCGTTGTCTGCCTTTTTTCCGCCTTGCTTTTCTTTGCGATAAAGGTGGCGTCCACCAAAAGGCCGTCCCGCCAAATGCAATGGAACTCTCCGCAGAAGCCCATCTCCTTTAATTTTTGGAGGGCTGAGGGGTCCAGCAAGCCCCCAGTCCCTTAGGTGCCTTATTTTCCGTTTCCATCTGCACCACCAGCCGCCTCAAACTCCTTGAAGCTGTTGTCGAGATTCGTGTTGTGTTGTAGTATTTGTGTGATGGATTCCCGAATTTCTCCAACCCTTTTCTCCACAAAGCTTTCTGCGAACTTCTCAACGTCGTGTTCTGCGGCAGATAGTTGAGAAAGAGCCTCATTGCAAAGCTCCGATACGCGCTGGAAGTCCTTCGAATGCAGCAGGTTTTCAAACTTCTTTCGCATGGCCGACATCTCCTTTATTTGCTTTTTTTCGCTCTCGACCTGCGCCCGTATTTCTGCCTCGCGAAGCACTTGTTCACGCAGTACCCTTGCTACAGCCGATGCCTGCTCGGTTGGGACGACCCATACGCCTTCAACCTGTTCTGGCGGGTTTGTAACCGATTTCGGCAATACTGTTGTTGCAATAAGGCCATAGAACGTTTTGTGGTTTTTCATATGGGCCTGTGTTGTCTCAATCCAATGCCCGTCCCAGCGTTGCGCGTTCTTGACCTCTACTACGAAGTTCCCCAGTACTGTGCCTTGGCTGTTCCTGACATCAACGACGAGGTCTATCTCGTTTTGCCCGTCCTTTACGATATGCACGTTGTCTTGGGGCAATATCTGCCGCAGTTGGTCGTACAACTTCCTTTCCAGCAGCCTGCCTTTGAAGGTCGGTATGTTAAGCTTCTCCAAAAGGCCCTTTCTCTCCGCATCTGTTTGCTCTAGTTTTTGTGCTGTTTCTGAGAGCTTTTGCCGCAGTTCCTTTTCGGTTTCTTTCGATTCTTTGATGCGCTCTTCATAGGCTTCTTTTTCTTCGTGGTGCAGGTGCGGCCGCAGGATTTCCTTAAGTTCGTCTAATGTTGCTTTCCGCTCTTCCCTGCTGTGGGCGGCGAACATCCGTGCTGTTGTTTCTGCGACCTGCTTTTGCCACGCATCGGTTCCTCTTTGTCCGAAGACTTCTTTGAAGACAAAGAAGCCGGTCTTCACCACTTGCATGCCGCCATTCTTCAATTCTGGTGCCTTCATATCAAGCTGCGCGGCAATGGCCTTGCAGCAATTACAGTTGCCGCAGGGCATGTCCTCCCCGTGTCCTTTCAATACCACGGGCAGTATTTTCTTTTGGGCAGCCATGCTGCCATTTCTTTGGGGCATCTGGCCCACCTCCGATATCTGATAGCGGCGTTCCTATCACAGCGTGTTGCTCAAGAATACGCCAAAGTCCAAAGTCGGAAAGAACGTGATGTCAAGAACGTACGCTAGACATAGGTCTAGCTGTAGGTCTGTGTGTTTGGTTGATGATCACTTGACAAGACAAGTCAAGTATCAGAAAGAGAACCAAGTTTCTTGACATTTTAAGAGATTTAAAACCCACCTATGGCACGGTCGTTCATTAACGTTATATTCAACCTCGCATAATACTGTAAAAGTGGTTCCCGTATCTGGCGCCAAATGAACCACGTAAACCATTAGGCTTTCGGGATTGAGATTCAAGGTCTGTTGCGGGCGCCATTTCTCAATTCTCAAAGCCTACGGCGGGCTTGGAGAGGTTGGCGAAGTTGGTGGCGGGATATATGAGATGATAGAAAAACGGTCTATTGAGCGGCCGCTTTTGCGCTCAACGTCCTTCTATCTTCGATTTCATGATGTCGATAAGCGACCGCTTGCCGTTATGGTTCATGTTGAACGGTGCGGCAATGAAGTCGTCGCCCGTCCGCTCTATGCGGAAGAAGTGGTAATTGTCGGCCGTCGAGTCCAGCCTCTTGAGGTCGAAGTCCTTCGAACCATTATACAGCTCTTTGGCATCCCCCACCAACTTGGTCGGGTCCGCGAAATAGACTCCTATGCGGTCCTGATCCTTGCTCCTGTAGTGGTGCGCAACGACCATTTCGCCGTGCCCGTAGTCGTCTATTTCGGTTGTGTACACGCCGAAAAACCAGTCCTTAAGCCGCGGGTTGCCCGGCTGTATCATCCGCCTTATGAACTGCAGGGCCAGCCCACTGGCATGCCTGCAGGAGCCGTAGCGGACGTTTTCGCTGAGGCCCGTGCTCAGCAGCCGCATCTGGTCCTTTTCATGGGCGTATTCGTCGATGGCCGCACGCGAAAACAATGAGCCGATTACCACCGCATCGACCGGCGACAGGCTGGAAAGCAGCGCCCTGCCCGTTTCCGCATCCTTGACCTGCGGCGCCAGTTCCTTCAAGCGTTCCAGGAACAGCTTCTCCGATTTGGTGATGTTCGCCATGGGCAGGTGTTTCTGCAGGCTCTGCCAGGTGAACGGAACGGAATTTTCTAGGAAATACCTGGTGACGGGGTCTGCGCCCTCTTCGGACAGGATGTCCTGCTCCGTGTTCATCATGCTGAGCGGCCTCATGCCGGAGAAGGACATTTTCTGGAAGTCCAGATAACGGCCAAGAACATCCTTCGCCTGCTGCAACTCGCTTTGGGCTTCACTTATGTCCTCTTCCGGATTTCTGCCAGTAAGCGCATATTTAGGCAGGACCTTTATGAGTTCGTCGCTGTTCAGGTAGAAGTCCAGCGCATCAAAATCCAGCATGGTGCCAAATGACGGTTTGACCTCTATGCCCGCCTGGTTCAGCCTTTCGGCTATCAGATAATTGTTATTGCAGTGAAAATAAACTCCGGAGTTTGCAATGTCCACACGCGTTTCTTTAAGCACCGTATTCGCTACATCGCTCGCATTATCCAGCTTGAAGGGGAAATTCATGTCTTTTGCTATTCGGCCAAGGAATTTCACTGGATCGTTCAGGTTCTCGGCGATTTTCTGCACCTCGCCGTAGGTGACTATATCGCGGCCCTTGAGCCGCGCCAGCGACCTTTTCGATATCAGCCTGCATTTATCAAAATCGGCATTTATCTTCTTTTTAGCATCGTCGGCGTCCTTTACAGCGAGGCCTATGTCCATAATTATATTTACTATTAAGTGGTATATAAAGATGCCACTGCGCCCCCTGCGCGGTTAGCGCATTCTCCAGCCACGCTGACTAACCCACAACCCACATTTGCAACGGTTTTAAAAGGGGTGGCGACCTAGTCATTTTTGGTGAGCAACATGCAGTTGACTGAGGTCAACGCACTTTCGCACCGAAGCATAGGTGAGCAAAAGTGAAAGGTGAATCAGAAAATAGCGGAACCGCAGTTGCTTACCTTTACGGCTAAATTGGACTCAAAGGGCCGCATTCTCGTGCCTTCACTTCTGCGCAAAAGGCTCGATTGCGAGGTCACCATAAGCATTAAAAAACCGCCCCGACAATTAGGGGTTGATTGATATGGAGTTTGTTCCGATAAGCGATGTCCCGAAATACGACGGAGCGGCCGTCCGTTTGCGCGGCTGGGTCCACAGGATGCGCGACCAGAAAGCGATGGTCTTCATAATACTGCGCGATTCCACGGGAACGGTTCAGGTGGCCGTCAAGGAAGACAAGGCCTTAGAAGCCGCGAGAAAGGCCTCACAGGAGTCTTCCATCGAGATATTAGGCGCAGTAAAGAAGGACCCGAGGGCCCCGACAGGCTATGAAATTCAGGCCAAGGAAATCAAAATCGTAGGATTGGCGCAGCGCTGGCCCATAGAGCACAAGAAAGGCGAAGAACTGACCGAGGATTTCCTGCGCGATGTCCGCCACCTTTACATACGCGAGCCGAAAATGGTCGCTATGTTCAAAGTAAGGAGCGCCGTGTTCGGGGCCATACGCAAGTTCTATGAAACGCGCGGCTATTACGAGGTCCAGTCGCCCATGTTCACAACCGCAGGCGCAGAGGGCGGCTCAACGCTCTTTGAAGTAAAATACGGCGAAAAGAAAGGCGTCTATTTGGCGCAGACCTGGCAGCTTTACGCCGAGGCCATGATTTACGGCCTGGAGAAAATATTCACCGTCTCGCCGAGCTTCAGGGCGGAAAAGAGCCGGACGATACGCCATCTCTCGGAGTACTGGCACCACGAGATGGAGGCCGCCTGGATGGGCTACGAAGAGCTTCTGCAGTTCGAGGAGGACCTGATAATTTTCATTTCAAAATATGTTTTGGAGCACTGCAAGGACGAACTCGCCGTTCTTGGGGCTGACATAAAACGCTTGGAGTCCGTGGAAAAACCTTTCCTTAGAATGACATATTTTGAAGCGATAAAGAAGCTCGGAAAGAAGCAGGGCGACGACATTACCGACAAAGAGGAGCGCGATTTAGTGGAGCAGCTCGGCGGCGTACCCGTGTTCCTCACGCATTTCCAGCGTGACATGAAGGCCTTCTACATGAAACCCGACCCGAAGGACAAAAAGACCGTTCTTGCCGCGGACCTGCTTTTGCCCGGAGTTGGGGAGACCATAGGCGGCTCCGAAAGGATAGCCGATGAAAAAACTCTCCTTGAAAGTTTGAAGCTGTTCAAGCTGCCCGCAAAAGACTATAGTTGGTATCTTGACCTCACTAAATACGGCCCCGTCCCGCACGCAGGCTTCGGCCTCGGCGTGGAAAGGCTGCTGATGTTCCTGACCGGCGCGCCGCACATCTTCGACACGATACCGTTCCCGAGAACATTGGACAGGGTAACGCCCTAGTCACCTATTAGGGGATCCCGTTCAACTCGAAAAGGTCTTCCGCCTTGCGCATGAATCGTTTTGCACTAATGCTATAGCATTTCAGCAATTCGGCACAGCCCTCGTCATGGATCTTTTGGGCACGCTTCAGAATTTCAATCGTGCAACGTTTCTTGAAGGTGTTTTCAGGGTCGTTTTTGTCAAGCGGCTTGTCGAACGTAGGATAATAATATTGCGGTTCTTTGCCGATGTTGAGCTCCACACAACCGCGGCTCCAGCTTAATGGACCGTGTGTGTCAACGGTTCCATACTTTACTCCGAAGACGATGTACGGGTTTCTTTCCGAAATATGTATGCGCATTTTGCCTCCTATCGTCTTTACCGACTTGTCACTTATGAAATATCCTGCTATGAGTTTGGCGTCGTCCGTTCCCTCGTTCCCTATGATGCCGACTACGCGTACCATTCATATTGGAAAGTCAGTCAAGCATAAATCCTTTTAAGAAAGGCCACTAGGTAACGCCCTAGTATTGCCCGTGTTTCCTGAACAGCTCTGCGGCCAGCGTCATGAAGTGCTCGGATTCGTTCTTGTAGTGCGTTACGTCGGCCGAGGCCGCCTTTTGCGCGGCCATTTCCTTGACGCGGCGGGCTATCATGCGCCTGCCGTGCGACTCGAAGCTGCTTGACAGGTCGTCTGCTCTTGAAGGCGTCCTGAACGTTGTGTGGTATTTTGGCTCAGGGAAGTTCCCGAACGCCAGGTATCCGCCCTTTTCATTGGACATCTCGGGCTTTTCAGTGATTATCCCCGCCTGGACATAGAACACGTAGAAGAGCTCCTTCTCGGACGGGTAGAAATACACGTTCTTTATGTCGCGTTCCTCAAGGACGATGTAAGCGGCCAGCAGCTTCTTGTCGGGCATGTCCCCGCGTTCCACCACTCCGAGCATGGTCGGCCTAGTTATCCTGGGTTCCGAGGCGGTTTGCGGCACATCGCTCACGTCCACGTGCACGACCTCGTCCGGGAATGTATGCGTCACGTATTTCGTTCCGTCCCTGCGCCGCGGCTTTTCCTGATAGGGCCTTCTTTCCTGGTCAGCATCCTCGCCGTACCTTTTGCGGCCCTTGAAGCGCATCTTTGTCATAATAACCCGTCGTAATCGCATCTATAAATCCTTTTTCCTGCGATTATGGGGCATGGCAGGGGTTGTGGGTGTTTACGGGAAGGACGCGGCATTCAAAGCATTCTACATACTTTACGGCACTCACACGCGCGGCCAGGAGAACTGTGGCATGGCGGCAGCAGGCAACCACAGCACGCGAAAATACAGCGGCAAGGGGCTGCTCCTGTCTGTCTTTAACGATGATATTATGGGCGCCTTTCTCAATCCGACGGATTACGTGGCAATCGGCCACGTGGGCGACAAGAAGGTCGAAGGCGATAACATCGCCCCCGTGAAGGCGGAATCCGACAATTACGAAATAGCCGTGGCCATGGACGGCGCCATTTCCAGCGGCTTAGGTTCCGACCGCAAGGTCAGCTTCGAGTCCAACGAGGCGTTTTACAGCGCCATTTTCCTGGACAACCTGGAAAAGTCCGACGACATAAGCGTCGCAGTGTCCAAGACCGCCAAGGAACTGGGTAAGGGATATTACTCCGTTGTTATGGCCGTCCGCGACAAGGAAAAGGAACGCAGCATGCTTGCGGGCTACAGGAACTTAAGAGGCATAAAGCCGCTTTACATGAAAAGGACGGAAAACGAGCTTTACATTTCTTCGGAGTCGGGCGGAATCAAACGCACGGTCACGGGGAGTCTGCTTGAGGAAAGGGACGTGATACCGGGCGAACTGCTTGTACGCAGCAAGTCCGGCATCGCGGACGAGCAGCTTTTCGAGCCCAAGCGGGCGCACTGCATATTCGAATGGGTGTACACTTCAAAACCCGAAACAGAGATAGAGGGCATCAACGCGCATATTGTCCGCAAAAGGCTCGGCCATTTGCTGGCAGAGCTCCACAAGCTCAAGGACGACGGCAACTCCGTGGTGATAGGAATACCGGATTCCGGCCGCTCGGTCGCATTGGGCGTTCACGAAGCTTCGGGAATACCTTTTGATGAGGGCGTAACAAAGAACCAGTTTGGCGGCCGCACCTACGGCATGCCGGACGCGCACAAAAGGAAATTTTTTGCGGACCTTAAGCACAACATAATACGCGAGGTCGTACGTGGTAGGAAGGTCTATCTAGGAGATGACAGCATAGTTCGCGGTACCATAAGTGAATCGGTGGGGGCGGACCTGCTCGACGCGGGCGCAAAAGAGGTTAATTTGGCCATAAGCTATGCGCCCATATTCGAACCCTGCTTCAGCGACGAGCCGAACAAGAGGCTGGCGGCCAAGCCCTACCGCGACCTGGACATTTTCGAGGTAGGGAAAAGGGTCGCCGAAAACCTGCCGAACATAAACAACGTGCTTTACAACACGGTGGAGAACGTCGTGAAAGCGGTGAATCTGCCCGAGGAATGGTTCTGCACCTACTGCATAACCGGCAAGAACCCCTTTGAGGAAGCGGACAAGAAGGAATAACAACGGATTTAAGTTTTTCCCGCCAATAAATGGCATGTCCGAACCCGTGCTGCTGTTCTCCGGCCCGCCGCGCTCGGGCAAGAGCACCGTGGCCAGAAAGATTGCCGAGAGCTTCAACCTCCACTATATTTCTCCAGGCGAGATACTGAAAGAGCTGGCCAGCGACGAGAAGGTCGGGTTCCACACGTATTTCTCTGCCATCCCGGATGACGTGCTCCGGGAAATCGTCGATACCGGGCTTGAGCTCATCCAAGAGGGCGGATATGTGATAGACGGCCGCTTCGAGCCGCTGGTGTGCAGGCAGCGCGGCATTTTCGTCCCCGCAATCTACATAACCGCGGACTTCGAGGTGCGCGCGGAGCGCGAGGCCGGCGTTGCAAAGGTCCCGCTGGAAACGGCCAGGAAAACCCTCATGGAGCGCGAGATCGCGGAAATCTCTTTCTGCAGGAGGCTGTTCCACGGCGACTACCGCGACCTTGACCTGTACATCGGCACCATAGACACCGCCGAACTCGGCCCCGGCCAGGTGTACGATGCCGCGATTGCGCTTCTCCGCGAAAAAGGCTTTTTAAGAACTCCGCACGAATAATTAGTAAATGGGCGGCCGAAGGCCGTCTTTGTCATCCAGCGCGTACTGTAAACGTGGGCACGTGGCTTAGCCTGGATATAGCGCCTGGCTTCGGAGTAAGGGCCCCCAGCGAGGCCCTCACACACCCTCTGCAACCACGGAGGGACGGAAGAAACCAGGATTTCGGGGGTTCAAATCCCTCCGTGCCCGCCAAATCTTTCCCTGCAGGAGCATTTTCTATGTCATTTGACTACCGAGCGATAGCTTTATATGTAATAATTAACTATTATAGAGTAGTTAATAATCTACGGAACGAGGAGGGCGATAGGTATGTCGGACGCTGTAGAAAAGATAAGGAATAACGTCAAGCGCATATCGGAAAACTATTTTGTCGACCCCAGTTGGAACGGCGTGGGCGACCGCAGGGTGCATAATTATAATCTTGCCATGCTCGGCGTGACGTACGCCATGGGCTACAACGCCCTTCTGCAGGGCGAGCCGGGCTTCGGAAAGACCACGGCGTGCAAAATCATACTTTCCACCCACGGCGGACTGCCGTTTGACCTGTTCGAGGCCGCCCAGATACAGGGCCACCCCGAGCAGACCAAGGAAGAGATGGCACACAGGCCCTATTACCCCGCCCTGAGCGAGGAGGAGCAGGTGGTCTACCAGCCCGCGATATACCTCACGGGCCTCCTCATGGACGAGATATCCCGCCTTCCGCCCGGAAAACAATCGTTTTTCCTTAACGCGGTCGAGACCGGCCGCTGGAGCTACCTGGGCAGCAGCGTCTATTTCGGCAAGCAGCCCTTCTTTGCGACCACCAACTACGAGGATTCGGGCAACCACAAGATACTGCCTCCGTTGCTTGACCGTTTTGGCGCAAGCCTCGAGTTCGGCCGCATACCCGGGCCGAGGGCACGCCTGCTCGAGGCCAGGAAAAAGCAGAAGGAACTCTGCAATCCCAAGCTCACCAACGAGATACTCAATTTCCTTAACGACCGCACCAACGGCGGCAAGAAATATGCGCTGGAAGTGGAATACGAAAAGCGCAAGTTCGTGCTTGCGAAGGCCAAGGAATACGGCGAGACCACGCTGGCCAATCTGGGCCTGCAGCGCCTGGACGAGAAAGATGTCATGCAGTTCCGTGAGGCGATCGAAGGGCTTGGACTGAGCGGCGAGGCCGACATTTACCTGGACTTCTTGGAGCCCGAACTCAACGTCGACCAGCTTAACGGCCAGAAAAGGCGCAGCGACATCTACATGCCCTGCGCCAACACGCGGCCCATAGCCAGCATCTACCTGGTGGGCGCGGGCCTGTCCAACCGAGGCCGGCCGGACCTTGAGAACTACGCACGCGCGCTTGCGCTCTACATGGGCGACAAGGAAGTCACGCGCGCGCACGTGGATGCCGTGCTCCCGCACGTGCTTTCGCACCGTCTGGATTTCCAGGAGGACTTCAAGAAAAACTTCAGGGGCACGCCCCGCGTCATGAGGGTGACGGGCGTGGGCGAGAACGAGCAGACCGACCTCGTGCGCCGTCTTGTAGAGTGCCTGGAGGCCAACTGGACGGGCAACAAGTGGCCCATTATGGACCCCGGCCAAAAGGCGCTCGAAGCCACGAAGGCCGGCAAGAAGGAGAAGGACGAGAAGCGCGAAAAGCGCGAGGATGCCGTGGAAAGGCGCGGCGTCTACCAGCAGGTGCTCCTGCTGAATGACTTCGCCCTTGGCGAGAAGCAGAGCGAAAATCAGGTCCAAGAGGCCGAAATACTGCTCGAGCGCTTCGACGAGGACCCCTACAATGTTGACCATCCGTACGTCAGGGAGTTCATGATGCTGAACTACGGCACCCTGGACGGCCGGCGCAGGAAAAGGAGCGGCAAAAAGGAGAGGTGAAAGCGGTGAATAACATCCGCTCTTTCCTCTACAGGAATGCCGAGCACGCTGATGACTTGGCCGACCTCGACCTCGGTACCGACCCGGCCGAGGTCCTGAAAGGCGCGCATTCTGTCTGGAACCAGCGCTTTGAAGAACTCTATAAGAAAGACTTCAATTTTGCGCGTTCGGACGCCGGCGAGGAACTCCTTTACGGCGAGGCCTGCAAATTGGTGAGACCCTATAAGGAGCTTTTCAAGGGAACCATTACGGGCAATGATTTTCTTTTCATAGGCGAGGGCGTGCTTGCCAGGGAGGGCTTTGTCCCCGATAAGGACATAGCAGGCTACGGCCGCGAGTATGGCGAGTTCGGCTACACTGGGCGGAGCCGCGAGTTCAGCTCGAGTGACGGCCTGTTCCTTTCCGCGCTGCTCAACGAGACCGATTTGGAGAGCATGTTCGTGGACTGGTATCCTGCACGGCTGTGGGGCCTTGGCTACCGACTAAAGGAAGGCAAGACCGCGATCGTGGGTCCTGAAGCAAGGCTGGGCGACCTTGGCGAAAAGGCCGAAGGCGGCGCGACTCTCGTTTACGGCGAGGTCATGATACGCATGGCAAAAAGTGCTTCGGGCGGCGTGCACCTGAACATGGGAAGGAGGAGCAGGCACACCACTGACGACTGGAACGTCTCCATGGGCGAAAAGTCGACCGGCGGAATTTTCATAAATTTTGACGTTTGCGGAAAGATGGGCGAAAATGCCGCGAACGGGACGTTCATACAGCTGGGCAAATTCGGAAAGGGCGCGAACGACATCGGCGAACATGCCGCAGGTGCGGTCTGCGTGGGCGTGGAAAACCCACAATACAACAACCATTACTACAGCCATAACGTGTCCCGATATGAAACGAAATATGGCAAGGACGAGGCGCTCAAAGTAATGCTCAATGAACTGGCACGCGAACGGCCCTTCTTCTTCCTGGAGAAAAAGCCGGACATCCTGAAAATCAAGGATGTCGCAAGGAAAGTGGACGCGCACGTACGGATGAACTACCCGCGGAGGGCTTGATATGGCAAAATGCAAACCGAGGAAGGTCGACGAAGCCGAGCTTCAGGAATACCAAGCCATCGCGAACGGGGAGTTCACGACCGTGCTGCGTAACTACGGCCACCCCATAATCAAGCAGAACCCTGAAGTCGTGGAACACATTAACGACATGGATACCGCCTCCTTCAACGTGGTCAGCCACGAGCAGCAGATATCGGCCAATTTCATCAGGTATTGCATCGAGAACGGCCTGGATAAGCGCACGGCCATGCGCGGCATAGAGACGCACGAAACCGGCCACCACTATTTTCCCGGCGAGCTCTACATGCAGCTGTTCCTGCAGGCCGAGGCGTGCAGGAAGTTCGGCAACGAAAAGGGTCCGATCATATACTGCTATTACGTGGACGTTGTTGACAATCTCGAAAGCCTGCGCTCGGGAAACCGCAAGGAGGACATAAAGGCGCTCTACAAGGCCATGAGCGCGAAGTCGAACAGCCGGACGGACAGGCTCATGGCGGCGCTCTATCAGGAGATATCGCACCTTGATTTCGGCGTGGACGCCGCGCCGTACATTGACAAGCTGAAGGGCCCGCTCCAGAAGGACAAGGACGGAAAGGAGGTGCGCAAGGGCGGCCTCCAGGGGATACCTTACTTCCTGAAAGGCGACCGCGCCCACGGCGTGAACCTCATCATGTTCGGCGAACTCATAAAGGACCTGATTAAGCCTGAAACTGGTGGCCAAGGCGGCGAAGGCAAAGGGCAAGGCGAAGGTGAAGGCGAAGAAGACGGCGAAGGAGAAGGTGAAGGAGGCGGCGGCGATGATGGTGAATCTAAGGGAAAGGGCAAGGGAAAAGGCAAGAAGAAAGGTGAAAACGAAGGTGGAGAAGACGGCGAAGGAGAAGGTGAAGGAGGCGGCGAAGGCGAGGGCGGAGGCAAAGGCGGCCGCAAAGGTCCCCGCAAGACAAGGAATTGGGGCGACACGGGCGGGCCCGGCGATTACACCAACGACGACATAGAGGCCGCGCTCAGGAAGATAGCCGCGCACCCTGACCTGGGAAAGCACGTTTACGACGACGTGCGCAGGTTCGTGGGCGCGAACAAACCGGGCTTCAAGGACCCGGTCCAGCCCGAGCCGTCCGGCAAGGGCTTCATCGGGCTCGAGGGCAGTGACCTGACGTTCAACAACGACTGCATAGCGTATTACGAGCGCGCTTCCGCCTATTTCGGCGTATATGTGGCCAAGAAGCTGCGCAAGACCAACGCGCTGGACGCCTACCCCGAGGAGAACGTGCCCTTCGAAGCGGGCGACCCGATAGGGAGGCTCAACCGCTGGGCCACCCCGAGGATAATACCCGGCATAAGCAAGCGCTTCAAGGACGGTTATGGCGACCGCACGGACTACAGCTACAAGATACCCGACCTGTTCGTGGCCCTGGACACTTCGGGCTCCATGCCGAACCCGAGGTTCGAGTCCGATGCCGTGCTTGCGGCCTTCGTGCTGGCGCGGAACTACCACGCCAACGGCGCGAACGTGGGGATAATGAACTTTTCCTCGGACGCCCTCCTGCTGCCGCCCGGCCGCGACCTCAACGCGTTCTACCAGGCCGCCTGCGCCTGGTGGGGCGGCGGGACCGTGGTGAACATAGAGAAGGTCAAGGAGATGTTCAGGCGGCTCTCCCTTGACGAGCGGGTGGATGCCGAGATAAGCACCGAGGAGGATTACCGGAAGATGCTGAAAAACCTCAGGCCCGAGGAGCAGAGGGCCATAGACGAATACGCCAAGGAGAAGCGCCTGAACGTCAGGCTCGACAAGAAACTGTCCGAGACCTACCAGAAGATAGACAACATAATAATCACGGACGGCGCCATCTGGAACATAACCGACCTTGTCAAGTACCTCAACGAGATAGGCGACCAGGCGCGCAACACCATCTTCATCATAGACAACCCCGCGGACTACAAGGCCTGGAGCGAGATGGCCGAGAAGGGCGAGCTCAGGAACACCGTGGTCGTGCCCGTCAACAGCCCGCGTGACCTGCTTGACGTGAGCATAGGCATAGGCGCCAACGTCAAGCGCATGGCCGACACGCCGGGCGATTCCACCTACTGGAATCCGAGGCGGGTGGCATGACAACCGAACAATTATACAAAAAGGCCGACAAAGCCGACGAAATGGCAGACCCTGATATCAAGGACATGGACAAAACAACGATAGCAAGAGCCTGTTATGACGTCTGGGTGGCGGGCTGCAAAGACGTCATAAAAGACGAAAACTTCTTCCTGCACATGGCTCGGAACAGGGATTTATGGGAGGAACAGTGCGAGCCGCTCTACCGGCAGGCCTGCAGTATAATCGCGCCCTACAGGGAAAAGGTCAATGGAACGTTCAATACTTCCGGTCTCAAACTCAAAAGACTCATGAAAAAGGACCATTATTTTTCTGACGATTATCCCGCTGAAATACGCATGGCAGGCATCTATTTGTCCGCACTGCTGAACGAGACGGACCTGAACAAGCTTGTAGTGGACGAAAAGGACAAAAAAACCGGCGGATGGGACAAAGCGATAGAGCTTTCCCATCTTGGCTGGCATATGAAGCCCGGCAAAATACTGGAAATATTGGAAGGTTGCGTAACTGGCACGGCCGAGCACGCCGAAGGCGGGATTGTCGTGAATTACGCGTCCGCTCTGAAATGCGGCGGCCATTCCTCCGACATGATAATCGTCAATTACTGCAGCAACAGTTGGGGAGACGGCGCAAAAGGCAGCGTGTTCATCAACATGGACGATGGCAGCGAATTTGGCGATAAAAGCGAAAACTGCGTGCTGGTGGACTTCGGGAAAACAACGTACGCCGGCGGAGATTTAAGGGCTGATAATATTTACCACGTCGAATCCAGGGACATCTGGCACAGCAAGCAGCTCATAGAGCTTGGCCATGCACTCGAAGAGGCAGGCAAGAAGCGTGATACACCGAAAATAGTGGAGCTGGCCCGCAAAGTCGACGAGCATGTGCGCAAGACCCGCAAGCCCAAGGACGAAAACAGGCACGGTCCGGGCAGCTTCTGATAAGGTGACTATCATGACAACCGAACAATTGTACAAAAAAGCGGACAAGGCGGACGAAGTAGCCGACCTTGACCTCACGGACGTTGATCCGAAGGAGATAATCACGGCGATCTATGAGGTGTGGCTTGATAGAACATTGGACATTTATAACGAGTCCCACGGCTCCTGCTGGTACCTGCCGGAGGGCGAGGACCGCATGTACGACATCGCCTGCAAAATCATAAAGCCGTTTGCGGACAAGATTACAGGCGACTTCAACACATCCGAAATGAGCATAGTGAAAAAGAGGGCTTCGGGCCTGTACCTTTCTGCCCTTCACAATCATACGCGCTTGGGAAAACTGACCATAAGCAGCAACATTGGAGGAGTGGGCCGTGATCTGCCAATCGGAAAGACATTGGAAATATGCAAAGACATAAACATACATGCGGTTGGCACTGAAATCAATGGCGGAACAATAATCAATTACGGTGAAGTCGATGACTTAGGCTCCGGGATAAAATCCGGTAATCTCTTCAACTACGGCAAAACTAGCACAGTAAACGGCATGGGAGCAGAAGCCGAATCAGGCAACTTCTTCAATTACGGTACGGTCAGTTATGGCCCGAGAATATATCCCAAGTTGGGTCAGCAGGGGTGCAAGTCGATAAGGTTCTTCAATTTTGGCACGGTCGAGCCCTTGTGTGATGATGTGACCGGAGTTCTTGTCAGTGCGAACAAGAAAGCAGACATAAGATTCATAGATGGAAAGAACCCGTGGGATCATTTCCCAATAGGCATTATTTGTCTGAAGGAGGACCCAAACGGCAACTTTTATGCAGTGGGCGAAGAGGAGTTCAAAAACGACAAAGCACTTGCAAAAATGGTGGAAGAGCTGCGCGTGACGGGCCATTCCGACATACCGAAAGCCGAAACGCTCGCCCGCAAGGTAGACGAACGCGTCAGGGCAAACTACAAACCAAAGATGGTGGCACCATATGACGACTGAACAATTGTACAAAAAAGCCGAGCGGGCCGACGATATTGGCGATGTTGACCTGACGGATGCGGACATGGGCGAAATTGCACAGCACGTTTACGATGCCTGGTTTTCCCGTGTCAAGGAGAACTTGAATCCTTCATACACCGACAGTAGCAGAAGCAAGGCAATACAAATGCTCGAGCCTTTCAGGGAAAAGCTGAAGGGTGAATTCAACACAAGCAAAATGTGCTTTACGAATGGCACAGTTGACGACAAAACCGATGACAATGTGAGCATGGCGGTGCAAATTTACCTTTCCGCCCTTGTTGAAGGAACGGACATCAGCAAGCTGGTCGTAGGGAAGCATGCGCTGCCCAGGTCGCTGGTGGACATCAGGATGCCCCGCATGAAAGGGAAAACCGTGGAAATATCGCCCGAAGGGTCCGTTTGGTACGCCAACATAGGGGAAGGGACATTATTGAACCGCGGCAAAATGAACGAGGCCGTTTCTTACGGCAACAGCACCTACATCAATTTCGGAGAAGCTTGGTTTTTTGGGGCGCATGATGACGGCTGCCTGTTCATCAATTACGGCGAAGCCCAAGGTATCGGCTACAAGTGCAAGGGCGGGATTTTCCTGAATTTCGGGAAGGCGGGGAAAGGGGACGAGACGGCCGTGGGCTACCGCTGCTCGGGCGGCGTCTTCGTCACGAAGACCGAACCGGTCGGCGGGTTCTTGGTAAAGCCCGAAGGCCCCGTTTACGGGGTCGGTCCCGAGGAGTTGGAGAAGGACAGGGAGCTTTCAGGCCTGATGGATGAAATCGAGGCGATTGGAAAGGTACCTGACGTCCCCAAGGCCAACGAGCTCGCGCGAAAGATAGACGCCCACGTGCGGGCAAACTACAAGAGGAAGATAGCATGACGACTGAACAATTATATAAGAAGGCGGATAGGGCCGACGACGTTTGCGACGCGGACATCGAAAAGCTGGACGCCCGCACCGTAATCGAGAGGACCTACGAGGCCTGGCTGGACACTTATGACCATATTCATAATACGTGCCAAACGACGGTCCCGCCTGAAGAGCCCCTTTACGAGAGCGCCTGCAGGATTATCAGGCCGTACGGCAAAACGATTACAGGCGCACTCACGGAAAAGGACTTTGAGGTAATGGTCAAGCTGGCCGACCGCGAGTGCATGATGAACGCCACATACATGTCCGCGGTCCTGAACGAGACCGACGCGAGAATGCTGACCTTGAGCGCCCAACATTGGGAATTCCAGGAACACAACTTGCACTGCGGCACAATAGGCTACCGCCTGAAGCAGGGAAAGGTGCTGAAACTGCTCAAAGGCGTGCATGGCGAGATAGGCGCACACGCCACGGGCGGGGCTGTTATAAGCAATGACCGCAGCTATCGCATCGGAACGGAAGCTTCGGATGGCATTTTCATCAACAAGGGATACGCTACGGAAATGGGAACGGGCGCAAAGGGCGGCGTGTTCCTCAATCTTGCGAGCGGAGTGCTCACTGACTTCGGCTGCGAGGCGCGGGGCGGAATATTCCTCAGTACGGCTGCCAATTCGGCCGTGGGGTATGGCGCATCGCCTGACTGCGTCTTTGTTTTCCGCGACGGCCCGAACGCGGACAATCGTGTTGAAAAGCAGGCAGCGCACATGGTCGGTCCCGAAGAGCTGGCCAAGGACAAGGAGCTCTCGGACCTGATGGACATTGTCGAAGCGGCGGGCAATGAAGGCAAGTACAACAAGGTCAAGAGGATTGCCCGCGTGATTGACGAGCACGTGCGGGCAAAATACGGGAGGAAGATAGCATGAGTTCTGAAACCCTTTACAAGCGTGCCGAGCACGCAGAGGAGATTGGCGACCTTGACCTTACGGACGCCGGCCCGAAGGAGATAATCAAAGCGACCTATGAGGCTTGGTGTAGTGCCACTAAAAATCTGCATATAGAGCATTATCCTCATCCTGGTCCGATTTACGAGGCCGCTTGCCGAATAATCCGTCCCTTCGGGAAAAGGATAAGCGGCAGTTTGCGCGCTGATTCCATTCCGTCACCGCTGCCCGGAAGGACCAACGGCCTTTACCTTTCCGCGCTGCTCAACGAGACCGATGCTGACGTTTTGTCAGTAGGCAAGCTGGGCTACGAAATCGATTTTATCGGCTGGTACATGAAATCTGGCAAGGCCGCAATCGTTGAAAATGACGCAAAGGTCAGCTGGCTGGGCTACGGGGCGCAGAATAGCACCGCCGTGATATTGGGTGACGTGGGCATAACCGGCATCCGCTCGTCCGGCCTGAACTGCATAAACCTTGGCGGGACCTGCCTCGCTTCCAATAACAGGGGCATGACATTCATCAATTACGGCCACATCAACGACCTGTGCGGCAGGACAGATGACGGCATGCTCATCGAGACCACGGGCAAGTGCTATTACGAGGACAACCGCGTCACAAAAATCCTGGTTGGGAAAAACTCCTATTGCGTGGACGTCGAGGACATATGTGCCGACCTGCCGCTCCAAGTAATGCTGGAGGAGCTGGAAAGCGCCTCAAAGGGCTCGGACATGCCCAAAGTCAATGACGGCATCCGCAAAGTGGACGCGCACGTACGCAAAAATTATCCGAGGAAGATAGCATGACAACCGAACGATTGTACAAGAAGGCCGAGCGGGCCGACGATATGGCGGATTTGGACCTCAAGGACGCTGACCCGAAGGAGCTCGCCAAGGCGATTTACGAGCAATGGATAGGCAGTATTTCAAGGCATTCGTATTATCCTCCGAACCAGAAGGATATTGATGCGAATTACAATCTTGGGCTTGCCATGGTGCGGCCCTACAGGGAAAAATTCAAGGGCGTGTTGCGGCCCCGCGAATGGTATGATAACGGAGAATTTTTGTCCATCCTGCTGAACGGAACGGACCTGGAAAGGCTCGTGCTGGACTTTGACGACTATCCAGACAGTGCGGGCTACCGCCTGGGAACGGGAAAGACGCTGGAAATAAACGGCAATAAGGAAAAGGCGATTGCCGAGAGGCACAGCGTAGCGGCGTTCGGGCAGGGCGGGACGCTGATAAACAACGGATACATCATGTTCGCAGGCTGGCATTCGGACCTCGATTTCAGTAATTACGGCAAATGTTACAGCGCCGCAAACAACGCGACAGGCGGAAAATGGGTTAATTACAATCACATATCCGGCCCTTTTGCCGAGGAAGCGAAGGACGGCCTTTTCATCAACCGCGGCACTGCCAGGAGCTTCGGCATGGAGGCTGAAGGCGGAGTCGGAATAAACCTGGGCAAGGTGACGCAGAGCATAGCGGGCAAGGCGAAAGGCGGGCTCTGGCTCAATTTCGGGGAGGGCCAGAGCATGGGCTCCAATGCGGGGGGCGGGATATTCATTTCGACCGTAAGGGTCGGCAAAAGCTGGATAAAGAACCATCACAGCTTTGCGAACGGCGCGTACAAGGATGCCATCGCAATCAGGCCAGCCGAGCTCAAAACGGATCCCGAGCTTTTCGATTTGGTGGAAGCGGTGGAGCAGGCCGCAAGAGAGGAGAAGTACGAAGAGGTGAAGCAGCTCGCAAGGAAAGTTGACGCGCACGTGCGTGTGAACTACAGGGGGAGGAAGGTGGCATGACGACTGCACAATTATATAGGAAAGCCGAGCGGGCCGATGACATCTGTGACTTGGACCTTACGGACTCTGATGAAAAGCAGATACTGGAAAATACATATGAAGTGTTCCTAAAAACCGTTGAACCAAGTGTGCACTACGTTACGCGCCCGCCATTTTCAAGCACATATGCTACGGCCTGCAAAATACTAAGGCCCTTTCGCGAACACCTGAAAAGCGCGATAAGGGAAACGGATTTCCGGCGTCTGGGTGGAACCTATCCGGCTTCGGAGAATGATAAAGGACTATCTCATGTTTATGTAGCCTACAGTGGCCTGTACCTCTCGGCCCTTCTGAACGAGACTAAAGTGCGCAAGCTTTCCATGTGCAGGGAGAAAAACGACAAATTAGCGTCTCCGCAAAATGTAGGATATTTGCTTAAGCACGGAAGGGTGGTAGATGTTGAAAAAAGCGGCAATCCTTGGTCTTTGGGCCATGTAGCCAGAGGCGGCATAAACATCAACCGCGGGAGCTCTTTCGAGATAGGCCATTACGCTACAGGCGGAATTTTCATAAACCACGAAAAGACTACTTGGCTGGGCGCGAGCGCCAAGGGCGGAATTTTCCTGAACTTTGGGGAAGTTGACCCGAAGGACAACGTGGCCCAAGGCGCCAGCGGAGGCATTTTCATTACGGACGCCGAAAGGTGGTTCACGGAACACGAACAGGGGTTTTACTTCATCGCAATGGAAAAGAACAGGGACGGGAAGCTGAAAACGCTGCTGAAGGAAACCGAACGGGCGAGCGACAAAAGGCATTACAAGGACATCGGTCAACTCGCCCGCAAGATTGACGCCCACGTGCGCAAGAACTACAAGAGGCAGGTCGCATGACACAGGAACATCTTTACAAGAAGGCCGACAAGGCGGACGACATGGCCGATTTGGACCTCAAGGACGCGGAACCAATGCAAATAGTCGGGGCATGCTATGCGGAGTGGCTTAACGAAAATACTGATAAGTATAAGGTATGGATGCATTCCGATCCTCCACGGGAAATCCTATATCGCAATGCCTGCCGCATCATACGTCCTTTCAAGGAAAAGCTCGCAGGAGAGCTGTACACGGACAGGCTGCCGCTCGTCAAGAAAATCAGCGAAGAAGCAGAAAAGAATAGCTGTAAGGATTACGATACCGGCTACTTTTTCAGCGCTGTCCTCAACGAGACCGGCGTGAACAAGCTCTGCATAGGCAGGCTTTCAAGGAACGAAGGCGGCTTCGGCTACCGCCTACAGCCCGGCAAGACCGTCGAAGTCCTGAGATGGGGGCGCGTGAGCCATATCGGTGATCGCGCCGAAGGCGGGACCGTCGTAAACAACGGCGACGTTGGCGGCATGGGTGACTATGCAAAATCAGGCAAATTCGTCAATAATGGCAGGGCCGACAGCATGGGTTTTTTTGCCGAATCAGGTGATTTTATCAATCACAATCATGCCGGGAGCATGGGTAACTACGCATCCGGCAATTTTATCAATCATGGAAAGGTCAGGAACATTGGTGGTGAAAGCAAAGCAGGCATTTTCATAAATTGCGGCAGCATTGAGGAAGAATTTGGCAAGGACGGAGGCCGCTTTATGGAAAACGGCATGTCCTATTTCTTCAATTTTGGCACGGCCGAGCGCATGGGGCTGAAAGGCAAGGGAGTTTTCGTGAACTCCGGTATCGTGAAGAAGACGTTTGTTTACGGCGCGGCGGAATCGTTCGCCGCTGACAGGAAGGTTCTCAAGGAAAACACCGAACTCAACGCGCTCATGGGTAAAATCCGCCTGGCCGCAGAATCGGATAACATATCCAAGATTGAGAAGCTCGCCAGAAAGGTAGACGGCCATTTGCGCGGTAAGAAGTACAAGCCGAGGAAGATAGCATGACGACTGAACGATTATACAAAAAGGCGGACAAGGCGGACGAAATAACCGACTTGAATCTGAAAGACGCGGACCCCGCCGCAATAATCGCGGCTACCTACGATGCCTGGGATGGCATGCTCGATGATTATCTT
>Ga0315297_10000544_pt1 | contig 22171 bp, 17 predicted proteins | sample YL17G15_0_MG_FD_203628 | JGI IMG/M metagenome (GOLD analysis project Ga0315297, IMG submission 203628) | Sediment microbial communities from Yellowstone Lake, YNP, Wyoming, USA - YL17G15_0 | ecosystem: Environmental > Aquatic > Freshwater > Lake > Sediment | place: USA: Wyoming | collected... | reverse complement strand
CTATTCCTCGCTTTCCCGGCTTGCTCTCGCACCGCAACATCCACCAGACTCTGCGGCCTCGCGCCCGCTGGCGCAACCCATTGGAATGGCGAAAAAAATAATGTCCAGCACCACCGTATCCGGTGTGCCCGCAGGCACGTTGCTCGGCCACCCGAAAGGACTATTCCTGCTCTTCGCGACGGAGATGTGGGAACGCTTCAGCTATTACGGCATGCGCGCGTTGCTGGTGCTGTCGCTGGTGGCCGGCGTCGAGGCGGCGAACCCGGGCTTCGGTTGGACGCAGGCCGAAGCGCTTAAGCTGTACGGTCTCTTTACCGGCTTCGTCTACTTCACGCCGCTGCTCGGCGGCTGGCTCGCCGACAACTACCTCGGCCAGCGCAAGTCCGTGATCATCGGTGGCCTGGTGATGGCCGCGGGCCAGTTCACGCTGGCCGCCGCGATTCCAGGCAACCTGCAGCTCTTCTATATCGGCCTGATCCTGCTGGTCCTCGGCAACGGCTTCTTCAAGCCGAACATCTCGACGATGGTCGGTGACCTCTACCCTGAGGGCGACGCACGCCGCGACGGCGCGTTCACGATTTTCTACATGGGCATCAACGCGGGTGCCTTCCTCGCGCCGCTCGTGTGTTCGACCCTCGGCGAAGATCCGGCCAAAGGCTGGGCGTACGGCTACTTCTGCGCCGGCGTCGGCATGATCCTGTCAGTGATCATCCAGCTGCTGCTCGCACGCAAGTACCTCGGCGACATCGGCGTGGTGCCGGCCGCGCGCCGGGCTGCTGCGCTCTCGGGCGGTGAGAAAAAGCCGCTGACGCCCGACGAAGTGGATCGGCTGCGGGTGATCTTCATGCTGTTCGTGTTCATCGTGCTGTTCTGGGCTGCATTCGAGCAGGCCGGCGGCCTCATGAACCTGTACGCAGCCGACAAGACCGATCGCATGGTCGGCACGTTCGAGGTGCCGGCGGGCTGGTTCCAGTCGCTGAACCCGCTCTTCATCGTGCTGCTGGCCCCGCTGTTCTCGGTCGCCTGGAGCAAGCTCGGCGAGGCGGGGCGCAATCCACCGACACCGAAGAAGATGACGCTGGGTCTCGTGCTCACGGGGATCGGCTTCCTCGCGATGGTCGGCGCAGCGCTCGAATCACAAGGCGGCGACGCCAAGGCGAGCATGTGGTGGCTCGTGATCGCGTACTTCTTCCACACCACGGGCGAACTCTGCATCTCGCCGGTCGGTCTCTCGATGGTCACGAAGCTCGCGCCGCTGCGCCTCGCCTCGTTGATGATGGGCGTCTGGTTCCTGATCAATTTCGTCGCCAACTGGCTGGCCGGCATCATCGGCTCGTACGCCGAGAGCCTGGGTGAGCTGTCGATCTTCGGCGGTCTCGCCGGGACGCTGTTCGTATTCGCCGTCGTGCTGTGGACGCTCTCGGGCACGCTCGTGCGCTGGATGCACGGCGCCGAAGATATCAAGCACTGATGACGGACGGTGGCGGAGCGGCTGCATGAGACAAGCCGAAGGCGCGGCGGCACTCGCCCTGCTCGACCGGGAGCTGATCGACGCCGATTCGCCTTCGCCGCTGTATTTCCAGCTGTATACGGTCCTGCACGACGCCATCGTGAAGGGCGTGCTGCCGATCGGCTCGCGCATGCCGTCCGAAAAGGATCTCGCGGACGGCTTCGACGTGTCGCGCATCACTGCACGGCGCACGCTCGTCGAACTCGCCGCCAAGGGCCTCGTGGTCCGGCACCGTGGCAAGGGCACTTTCGTCAGTCACGCGGATCGCCCAGTGCCGATCGTGGCACCGCTCGGCTACAACGCGGAGAGCCTCGGCGACCTCGGCCGCGACACGCTGCTCACGGTCCTCTTCAAGCGCATGGCCGTGCCGCCGCCGGACCTGCAGGCAGCCTTCGGTCTCGGCGCGGGCGCCCGCGTGTGTCAACTCGTGCGCGTGCGCAGCTCCAGTGGCCAGCCCTTCGCGCATTACGTTTCGTGGACGCCGAAGTTTTCGGCGTCGATGCCGAAGAAGGAACTCGAAGGCGCAAGCCGACTGACGCTGTTCGAGCGCTACGGACTCAAGATCGCCCGCATGGAGCGCTTCCTGAGCGCCGAAGGCGCTGCGCCCGACGTCGCCCGCGCGCTCGGCGTGCCGAGCGGCAAGCCGTTGCTCAAGCTCGTGCGCTTCTCCTACGACGCGCAGGGCCAGTTGCAGGATCATCTCGTCGCCCGCTACAACTCCGACCTGTTCAGTTACCGGGTCGAAACGAAGGTCGGCCTCGACTGAGACCGGGGGTCTGCACTGACGACCGGCGCGCAGGATTCTTGCTAGGCTATTCGTCACTCGCCCGCGGTGGCCCTGCCCCGTGGGCATCCCTCTGCCGGAGACCGTCATGCCCTCGAGCTGCACTCAACCGCGTTCCTTCGTTCCTGCTCGCCTGCGACCGCGTCTCGCTGCGGCCATCGCCATTGCGCTGTGCGCGGTTGCTCCACTGGGCACGGCTGCGGCCGAAACCGGCGACGAGTTCGTCGCGCGGCTCAACAAGGAATTCGCCGATACCGCGCTCGAGCTGAACGCGGCCGGCTGGACGCAGGCCACCTACATCACGGTCGACACGCAGCTGCTGAGCGCGCGCGCCAACGAGCGCTTCCTGGCGGCTTTCAGCAAAGCCGTTGACGAGTCGAGGCAGTTCGACGGCAAGCCGATGAGTCCCGCATCGCGTCGCTCGATCGACCTGCTGCGCCAGGGCGTGTCGGCGCCGGCACCGAACGATCCTGCGAAGCGCGCCGAGCTGGCGACGATCATGGCGCGCATGGAAGCGAAGTACGGCGAAGCCAAGTACTGCAGGGATGGCGGCAAGGACTGTCGCGACGAAGTGCAACTGAAGCAGGTCCTGGAACAGAGCCGCAACTACGACGAGCTGCTCGATGCCTGGCGAGGCTGGCATGACCAGGCGCGCGGGCTGCGCCCCGACTACATACGCTTCGTCGAACTGGCGAACGAGGGCGCCCGCGAACTCGGCTTCAAGGACGTCGGCGCGATGTGGCGGTCGGGCTACGACATGCCGGCCGACGAATTCACGAAGGAGGCCGCACGTCTCTACCAGCAGGTCGAGCCGCTCTACAAGGACCTGCAGTGCTACGCGCGCGACAAGCTGGCAGCGAAGTATGGCGAGGACAAGGTGCCGGCCGGCAAGCCGATCCCGGCGCACCTGTTCGGCAACATGTGGGCGCAGCAATGGGATGCCGCCTACGACATCTTCGAGCCGTATCCCGGCGTGAGCCCGCTCGACGTCGACTCCGCGCTCGTCGCGCAGAAGTACGACTCGGTGCGCATGGCGAAGTCAGCCGAGGCGTTCTACCAGTCGATCGCGTTCCCCGCCCTGCCGGCGACGTTCTGGGAGCGCTCCATGCTGTCGCAGCCGCGTGACCGCAACGTGCAATGCCACGCGAGCGCGTGGCACATGGACGGCAAGGAAGACGTGCGCATCAAGATGTGCACGCGCCCGACGCTCGAGGAGCTGAAGACGATCTATCACGAGATGGGTCACGTCTATTACTACCTCTGGTACAAGGACCAGCCGTTCATGTTCCAGAATGGCGCGCACGACGGCTTCCACGAAGCGATCGGCGACACCGTCACGCTCTCGATGACTCCTGCGTACCTCGCGCAGATCGGCCTGGTGCCGGAGTCGAAGCCCAGCAGGGAAGCCATCATCAACCAGCAGATGAAGATGGCGCTGGAGAAGGTCGCGTTCCTGCCGTTCGGCAAGATGATCGACGAGTGGCGCTGGCAGGTGTTCTCGGGCCAGGTGAAGCCGGAGAACTACAACGCGGCGTGGTGGGCGCTGCGCGAGAAGTACCAGGGCGTCCGCCCGCCGGTGGAGCGCACCGAGGCCGACTTCGACCCGGGCGCGAAGTACCACATCCCGGGCAACACGCCATATACGCGGTACTTCCTGTCGTTCATCGTGCAGTTCCAGTTCCAGAAGGCGCTCTGCGAGGCGGCCGGGTACAAGGGCCCGCTGTCGGAGTGCTCCATCTTCGGCAACGAGGAAGCCGGCAGGAAGTTCGGTGCGATGCTCGCCAAGGGCGCGAGCCAACCGTGGCAGGACACGCTCTATGAACTGACCGGCACACGGCAGATGGACGGCTCGGCACTCATCGAGTACTTCAAGCCGTTGCAGGGCTGGCTCAAGGAACAGAACAAGGGCAAGACCTGCGGCTGGTAAGGGCCCCATCTTCGGCAAGTCCATTGCCGCCTAGGCATTTCCGCTGAGCCTGCGGGGCGGCAGGCTGGGCGTTCTTCCAGTACATTCGATCCAGTCACAGCGATGGATCAGCGGGACGCGGCGCGTCCCTGGCACCGGATGCGGATCGACCGATACGTTCACGACGAACGCCTGACGTGGGGCGCCGCGTCGGTATTGCTGATCGTCACCGCACTGCACTTCGCCGGCATCGCGCGCCTCCTGCTGACCCGCCTGGAAACGGCAGACGACGAGCCGCCACCCCCCATCTTCCAGGTGAGCCTGCTCAAGCTGCCGCCGCCGCGCCTGCCGCCCGAGGTGCAGCAGGCACCGGACACCGCGACCGACGCGGTCAAGCAGCAGCGGCCCAGAGTGACGCGCCCGGTGCCGATCCTCGTCGACACGCCCACGACGGATCCCGTGCCGCCGGACACCCAGGTCAAGCGTTACGAATTGGGTGACGAACTGCTGCCCGGCGAGCCCGGCCCACCGCTGCCCGAGGGCACCGTCGACGGCGACTCGACCACACACGCCACGGGCCAGCAAACCCCTGTTTACTGGAAGATGAAGCTGCTCGAGATGAAGCCGCCCAACTACCCGCCGCGTTGCCTGCGCTTGGGGATCGAAGGCACGGTGCGCCTGCGCGTGCTGGTCGGCGAGGACGGGCGGCCGCAGGACGCGGCCATCGGCACGAGCAGCGGCGACGCCGGCCTCGACCAGGCGGCGCTCGATGCCGTGCGCCATTGGCGGTTCGAGCCGGCGAAGCGTGACGGCGTGCCATTGCGCGCCTGGTGCATCGTCCCCATCACTTTCTCGTTGCAAGACTGATTACAGGATCCGGCCATGCACCCCACCGAAGCCCTGACCACGATGAGTTTCGCCAACTTCCTGCGCGAGACGGACGCCGTCGGGCTGTTCGTCTTCGGGCTGCTGGTCCTGATGTCGATCGTCTCGTGGTACTTCATCTTCCTGAAGGCCGCGCGGGTCGTCCGGATTCGCACGCGCTCGCACCACGTCGTGACGACGTTCTGGAAGACGCCGACGGAGCAGGCCCTTGGTTACCTCGAGCAGCAGCCCGACTGGGAGCCGTTCTCCAAGATCGCGCTCGACGGCGAATTCGCCATGGAGCATCACGATCGCCTCACCGAAGAACGCGTCGCGGGCACGCTGCACCGGGCCGAGTTCCTCGACCGCTCGCTGCGTTCCTCGATCAAGCGCGAGACGGAGCGCCTCGAAACGGGTCTCACGTTCCTTGCGACCGTGGGCAGTACGGCCCCGTTCGTCGGCCTGTTCGGTACGGTGTGGGGGATCTTCCATGCGCTCGTGCGAATCGGCGCGACCGGCGAAACCTCGCTCGACCAGGTGGCAGGCCCCGTGGGCGAAGCGCTGATCATGACTGCGCTCGGCCTCGCCGTCGCGGTGCCGGCGGTGATCGGCTACAACCTGCTGGTGCGCAACAACCGCGTGATCATCGCGAGCTTCCACGCATTCGCCGAGGACCTGCTCGCCTACCTCACGACCGGCGCGCGCGTGCCTTCCTCGATGGACCACCATCGCGCGCATCGCCTGCAGCAGCAGACGGCCTGAAGCTGAAACCCGGGAGACGGCCATGGCATTCAGTGGACTTGGCGGCGGCAGCGGCACTCCACACTCGGCCCCGATGGCCGAGATCAACATGATCCCGCTCGTGGACGTCATGCTGGTATTGCTGATCATCTTCATGATCACCGCGCCCCTGGTCGCCCACAAGATCAAGATCGACCTGCCGCAGGCATCGACTGTCCTGCTCGAAGAAAAGCCGGACACGATCGTCATCGCACTCATGGCCGACGGGAAAATGTTCCTGAACGACGTGCCGATCGATCGCCAGGAAATGGTCGAGCGTCTCGCTGCCGAAGCGCAGCGCAGGCCGCAGCCGGAACTGCACCTGCACGTCGACCGCACGCTGCAGTTCCAGTCGCTCGCCACGGTCATGGCCGACGCGCAGAACGCGGGCATGGTCAAGGTCGGCATCGCGACGGATCCGCTCAAGGGCAAGGAGGGCGGCTGACGGACCGCGAGGAGTGACAGATGACGCTCACCGTGACGCTCGAGTTTTCGGAGGAGGAGCTCGACTACTTCCGCTCCCGGATGCATCGCGTGCGGGATCGGAACGGGCGGCGACCTCCACACGAAATCGCCGCTGCAGCCCTGGCGGAGGTGGGGCGTTTGCGCTCGACAGCGCGCTCCCCGTTCATCCGGCGCCGCATCGACCGTGTTGCATTCCTGGTGGCCATGCTGGAGGACCCGGAGTGGCAGCTGCCCGAGCTCGAGCGCGGCCGCGTACTTGATGGCCTCGCCTACGTCGCCGATGTCGAGGACCTCGTTCCGGACAATGTGCCGGTGCTTGGCCTCGTGGACGACGCGATCATGCTGGAACTGCTGTTGCGCGAACTCCAGCACGAACTCGAGGCCTACGAGGAGTTCGACGAGTACCGTCGCGACGAAGCGGCGCGCCGCGACAAACCCGGCGTGCACCGCCCGGTATCGCGCGAGGACTGGCTCGCGTCACGGCGCGAGGCTCTGCACACGCGGATCCGGGAGCGACGCGATCGCGACCTCGCACGCAACGGCGATGCGTACCAGTTGATCACGCGGTTCTAGCGGGAGGCACCAGCGATGAAACTCGCAGACGCGCTGATCCAGGCGCTCGTCGATCATGGCGTCCAGCTGGCGTTCGGTCTCCCGGGGGATTTCGCGCTGCCGCTGTTCAAGGCGCTCGATGAATCGAAGCGGCTGCCGCTCTTCATGCTCAGCCACGAGCCCGGGGTCGGGTTTGCCGCCGACGCAGCTGCCCGCATCGCATCGGCTCCGTCCGCGGCCTTCGTGACGTACGGGGCTGGCGCACTCAACATGCTCAATGCCGTCGCGTCGGCCTATGCCGAGCAAGTGCCACTCGTCGTGGTGTCCGGCGCACCCGGGACACACGAGGGACGCGGCTTGCTGAAACTGCACCACCAGGTGAAGACGCTCGACTCGCAGATGATCATCTATCGCGAAGTCACCTGCGACCAGGCGCGACTCGACGATCCGCGCCGCGCTCCGGCAGACATGGCACGCGTGCTGTCGAGCTGCATCACGCACTCGCGCCCGGTCTACTTCGAATTCCCACGCGACCTCGTCGATGCTGCGTGCGAACCGGTTGGTGTACTGCCGCAGCCGGTCATCTCGGCCGATGCCGTCAGCGACTGCGTCGACGAAGTACTCCAGCGCATCGCGCGTGCCAGGTCACCGGTGATGATGCTGGGCGTGGAAGTACGGCGCTTCCGGCTCGAGGCGCCGGTCGCGCAGTTGGCGCGCCAGCTTGGCATCCCGGTCGTGACGTCGTTCATGGGTCACGGCCTGCTGTCGGCACAGGACTCGCCACTGGTGGGCGCGTACCTCGGCACAGCCGGCGATCCCGGTATCACGCACCTGGTCGAGGACTCGGACTGCCTGGTGCTGCTCGGCGTCACGCCGTGCGACACGAACCTCGGCGTCTCGGAGCATGCGATCGCGCCACGCACGACGATCCTGGCGCACAGCCGGTCTGTCGGCGTCGGCCATCACCGTTATCCAGACGTGCCGCTCGCGGCACTGGTCGAAGGCCTGCTGGCGCGGCTGGCGCGCGAGCCACGCGCACCGCGTGCCCTGCCCGACCTGCAGATGCAACCGCCAGCCGCGTTCGTTGACGACGATGCGCCGCTGTCGCCGACCGACATTGCGGCCGCGATCAACGACGCGTTTGCCCGACGCGGAGCGCTGCCGCTGGCCGCGGACATGGGCGACTGCATGTTCGCCGCGTTCGACATCGGCCACTCCGAACTCGTCGCTCCCGGCTACTACGCCAGCATGGGGTATGGCGTGCCGGCGGGACTCGGCTTGCAGGCAGCGACCGGACGACGTCCGCTGGTCCTGGTGGGCGACGGCGCGTTCCAGATGACCGGCTGGGAACTCGGCAATTGCCGGCGCTACGGCTGGGATCCGATCGTCGTCGTGTTCAACAACCGCAGCTGGGAAATGCTGCGCGTGTTCGAGCCGGGTTCGTCACTGTATGCGCTCGACGACTGGGACTTCGCCGGCTGCGCGGCGCCGCTGGGCGGGATCGGAGTCCGCGTCAACACGCGCCACGAGTTCGCAGTGGCGCTCGAGCGCGCCATGGCGGAGCGTGGGCGATTCCAGTTGATCGACGCCACGCTGCCGCGCGGGTCGGTCTCGACGTCGCTCGCGCGGTTCGTCGCGACGCTGAAACAACGCCAACGCAGCGCCCAGTAGAGCCAGCCGGTTCTGGGAGTCACAGCCATCGGCGCAGGCGCCAGGCGACTCCCTCCAGCATCCGCCGCCAACCCGCGCGACGGTGCCATTGAGTGAGGTCAATCTGTTCCGATCGCGCCGCGTCGCGCTCGAATTGTGCGGCGAGCAGTTCGGTCAGCGGCGCGCATCGCGACACCAGGTTGATCTCGAAGTTCAGGTTGAGACTGCGGTAATCGAGATTGGCGGTGCCGACTTTGCACCATGCGCCGTCCACGACCATCGTCTTTGCATGCAGTACTCGCGGCTCGTACTCGAGGACTTTCACTCCAGCGTGCAGCAATGCGTGGTAGGCGGCGCGGCCCGCCCACTGCACGAAGCGCACGTCACTGTGCTTCGGGACCAGGATCCGGACATCGACTCCGCGCCGGGCAGCGGCCGCCAGCTCGGTGCGCAGGCGTCTGTCCGGTACGAAGTACGGCGTGGTCGCCCAGATGCGCTTGCGGGCCTGGAGACAGGCCGTGTGCAGGGCGGCCCGAAGATGATGGCGTGCCGGGTACGAGCCATTCGTCAGCAGCAGGTTCGGGCCCACCTGGCTCGGTTGCCAACGCAGGTCGCCGTCCCAGAACGCCGCGAACGCTTCCTGGGCTTGCACCGCAAACGGACCTTCGATGCGCACGTGCGTGTCGCGCCAGCGCGCACCGCCCGTTGCACGTTGTGAGCTTTTGGCGTGGAGATTGAAGCCGCCGAGATAGGCGCACCGCCCATCGATCACCAGGAGCTTGCGGTGGTTGCGGCGATGGATTCGCCAGGGGCGACGCCAGGTCCAGCCGTGATGCCAGCGCAGGCTGACACCCGCGTCACGCAATTCCCTGGTCAACGCGGAGTTCGCCAGCGGCAGACTGCCGAACGCATCGAGTCCGACCCGGACCCGCACACCTGCCGTGGCCCGTTCAGAAAGGGCGGCCACGAACGCTCGCCCAACCGCGTCATCGCCCAGTATGTATGCCTCCAGGTCGATTGATTGCCGGGCGGCTGCGATGTCGACGCACATGGCGTCGTACAGGGTGTCGCCCTCCACGAATACCTGGACGCTGTCACCCTCGCACTGGCAAATCGCAGTCTCTTGCATGCTCGTCGGCACGGCCAGGATCTCGCCGTAATTCGCCGGGTGTCCCAGCGGTACAATGCTACCCGAAGCTGAACCGGCTCCAGGTCGAAAGCACGCCGCCGTGACCGTCTCATTGCTCCCGTACGCTGAGTCGGCGACCGACACTTCGCGACGCCTCGACGTCCACCCCGAGCAGGGCCTCGCGCTGGAGGTCGTGGCCGCACGCGCGCGCGAGTTTGGCGCAAATAGTCTGCCAACGGTGCCGCCACGATCAGCCTGGCGGGTACTTGCCGGCCAGTTTTCCAGCGTGCTCGTGCTGGTGCTGCTTGGTGCGGCGGTTCTGTCGGCCGCGATTGGCAACCGGAAGGACGCGATCGTCATCGCCTGCGTGGTGATCGTCAACGCGCTGTTTGGCTTCTACCAGGAATATCGGGCCGAAAAGAGCCTCACGGCCCTGAAGCTCATGCTCCCCGTGCGCGCGCGCGTCCGGCGCGCAGCCATCACCCAGGAGATTGCTGCCGATGCACTCGTTCCGGGCGATGTGGTTCTGGTCGAGGCAGGAGACCGTGTCCCGGCCGACGGTCGCCTCATCCTCGCCGCCAGCCTCGAGATCGACGAATCGGCGCTGACCGGTGAGTCCGCACCGGTCGGGAAGATCATCGAGCCGCTGCCCAACACGCCGCTGGCCGTCGGCGACCGCATCAACCTTGCCTTCATGAACACCCTCGTCACCCGCGGACGCGGCGAGCTGGTGGTCACGGCGACCGGGCCGCGAACGGAGATCGGCCAGTTGTCGCAGCAACTTGCCCTCGCCACCGAGCCACCGAGCCCCTTGCAGGTCCAACTCGATCAACTCGGCAAGCGGCTCGGCGTGCTCGCCGTGACGCTGGTCTTCGTATTGGCGTTCCTGGAGTGGCTGCGGGGCACGGACCTGGCGCACCTGTTGATCGACGCAATCGCGCTGGCCGTTGCGGCAGTGCCGGAAGGATTGCCGGTCGTCGTCACCGTGACGCTCGCGCTCGGGATGCAGCGGATGGCGCGGCAGAACGCGATCGTCAAGCGGCTGGCGAGTGTCGAAACTCTCGGCTGCACGACGGTGATCTGCTCGGACAAGACCGGGACGCTCACGTTGAACCAGATGACGGTGCGGACTCTTTACTGCGCCGGTCAGTCCGTCGATGTCGACGAGGCGAGCGGCGCGGGCTCGCTCGCTCGCCGCGACGGCGGCGCTGACGTCATCGCCCTGCTGCTGGCAGCGACGGCCTGCAACGACAGCCGCATCGACGGGACCCGCATCATCGGCGATCCCATGGAAGGCGCGTTGCTGGTGCAGGCTGCAAGGCACGGCATTGCCCGGGCGACGGTGGACGCGAACCTGCCGCGACTGCATGAAGTCCCGTTCGATTCCGCGCACAAGTTCATGGCCACGTTCCACCCGCAGGGTGATCGAGTTGTCCTGTACGTGAAAGGCGCGCCCGATGTGTTGCTGGCGCGCTGCACGTCGGAGCAGCGAGGCGGGTCTGCGCAGGCGCTGGACGCCACGCAGCGCCGACAGATCGAAGATGCGTATCTCCGCTTTGGCGGCAACGGTCTGCGAGGACTGCTCGTGGCCTCGCGCGTACTCCATCCTGGCGCCTTTGAATCAGCCGGGGACCTCTCGCGGTACGTGGCGGACCTGACTTTCCTCGGCTTGTTCGGCTTGATGGACCCGCCACGCCCCGAGGCCAGGGCAGCGATTGACCGCTGCCGACGGGCAGGCATTGCCGTCAAGATGATCACGGGCGACCACAAGTCGACCGCCACTGCGATCGCGCGCGAGCTCGGCCTCGAAGGCGAGACGCTCTCCGGAACCGACCTCGAGCAGATGGACTCCGCCGCCCTTGCCGCCGTCATCGAAGACGTCGCCGTGTTCGCGCGTGTGGCGCCGGAACACAAGGTCAAGATCGTCAGTGCGCTGCAGGCGAAGGGGCACGTCGTGGCGGTGACCGGGGATGGCGTGAACGACGCGCCGGCCTTGAAGCGGGCCGACATCGGCATCGCAATGGGGATCACGGGCACGGCCGTCGCGAAGGAGGCCGCGACCATGGTGCTGACGGACGACAACTTCGCGACCATCGTCCTCGCCATCCATCGCGGTCGCGTGCTCTACGACAACATCGTGAAGTTCGTGCGCTTCCAGCTGTCGACGACGATCGGCGCGATTCTCACCGTCTTCTTTGCGCCCCTGGTGGGTCTCCCGGAGCCCTTCACACCGCTGCAGATCCTGTGGATCGCCGTCATCATGGACGGCCCTCCGGCGATTTCGCTGGCCTTCGACGCCGCCCGCCCGGGCCTGATGGAGGAGCCACCGCGGCCGCGGGACGCGCCTTTGCTGTCCCTCGCCCGCCTTGCAAGGATCCTCAGCTTTGGCGTCATGATGATGGTGGGAACACTCTCCGTGCTGCATTACGGGCTGCAGACGGCACCGCCAGCGGAGGCGCTCACGCTTGCCTTCACGACGTTCGTGCTCTTCCAGTTCTTCAACGTGTTCAACGCGCGCGTCGAGTCCGCAACCGCATTCAACGCACGCTTCTTCAGCAACAGGATGCTGTGGATCTCGGTCGGCGGCGTACTCGCCCTGCAGATCCTGGCGGTCCACTGGCCGCCAGCCCAGCGCCTGTTCGACACGGCGCCCCTCACCCTCGTGCAATGGGCGCTCGCTGCAGGGGTGGCTTCCCTGATCCTCTGGCTCGAGGAGACGCGGAAGTTATTCCGCACGCACTAGCGCGGCGGTGGGAGCGGATGTCGGTGACACTGCCTCATATCCGCATCAGTTTCGCGTAGATCGGCGCAACCCAGCTGCCGAACAACCGCACCGCGTAGTGCGACATCCTGGCGTCGAAGCCGACGCGCCAGTGTGCCCGCCGTCCGTGTGCGGCCCGCCAGACCATGGCGGCGACGTCATCGGCGCTGGCTTTGACGCCCATTGTCTCGATCGACGCGGCCTGCCATTGCGCATTCCGCACCATGCCCGTATCGACATAGGCGACGTAGATGGCGCAGACGTTGATGCCCTGCGGTCGATACTCGATGTTCAGCGCCTCGGTGTAACCACGCACGAAGAACTTGGTCGCACTGTAGACAGCGTGATGCGGTGAGCCGTACTCGGCGGAGGTCGAGGCCATCGCGATCGCATGGGCGCCCGGTGCGGCTGCCTTCAGATAGGGCATCGCCGCATCGAACGCATGCATCACGCCCTTCACGTTGACGTCGACCTGCAGGTCTTTCTGTTCGGGCGTGATCTGGTCGTCAGGGGCCATGAACAGGACGCCCGCGTTGGCGAAGACGGTGTCGAGCTTGCCGCCCTGTCGTGCGGCGAAATCATCGATCGCGCGCGCGACGGCGGCACGATCCCGCACGTCCGCCACGTAAGGAGTGAAGCGCTCGCGACCGATCGCGTCGGCGAGGGCATCCACGGGTTCGGGCCGCAGGTCGCAGCCACCGACGTGCCAGCCCTCCGCCGCGAACCGCCGTGCGGTTGCAGAACCGATGCCGCCGCCGGCGCCGGTGATGAAGATAGTGGGCATGGGTGCAGGATGCCGTCCCGGAATGAGAGATGCCCGCGATTCTTGGTCGCGGGCATCGGTTGCGCAATGCCGGCTCAGGGCGGCAACGCTAGGTCATCGTGCTAATCAGCACCCCATCGGCAGCGCGAACGAGTCGACAGGCGCGCCGCGACGCGGGATCGAGGCGCCGGTACCCATGCCCTTGACTGCGAAGCCCCGCCAGATGGCGCACTTGCGCACGGTGTCGGTGCCGACCGACGACACCATACCGTCACGCATCTGCAGCGGGTTGGGACCGGCCGGCGTGAAGTTCATGCCGTCGACAAAGTCGCCCATCAGGTCGTCGGCCGACAAGCCCGCTGCCTGGTAGTTCTCCAGCACCTTCCACATCGCGGCCGCGTAGATTTCGCCATCGGTGTGCACTTCGCCGGCGGTCCACTGCGACAGTGTCTTCGTGTGCGTCGCATACGGTGCCGTGCGGATGCCCAGCCGATCGTTGATCGCGTACTCGCCCATGATGTCGTCGCCGTTGATCAGGAACGCGAGCACGTCGCTCGCACCTTCGCCGATTGCGCCGGCGTACGTGCCGCTCATGCTGCCGATCATGCGCCACGTGAGGCCATGGCCGTACTCGTGGAACACGATGTCGCTGTCGAGGTCGCCGTCGATCTTCAGCGCACCGGGATTCGACTTGAGCACGGCGTTGCCGCCGGCCAAGCCCTTCAACGTGACGCCATCGGCCTGCGTGACCATGCCCGACGGAATCTTGACCTTGCGGTCCGAACCGCCGGGCCCGAATGCGCCGCCGGCCACGTTGTTGGCGATGACGACGCCCTTCGCGCCGGCGTTCTGCGCGTTGAGCACCTTGACCGTGAAGTCGCAGGTGCCGCGATCCACGATCGCGATGGCACTGGTCATAGACGACGTAAGAGCCGAGCAACCATCGGCAGGCACTGCTAGCCGCAGCTGACCGCTCACTCCGGTCACGGTCAGCGCCGCACCGAACGCGGACGGATAGACCCCAGGGTTGGCCGCGCCGACCGTGACGAGGCCCTGCGGGTTCGAGTTCCACAGGTACATCTGCATGCGCGGCGCGCTGCCGTCGGTCGGCGTCGAGAAGTTCGCGTTGTCGGTGCCGCTGCCGTCCTGCGCTTCGGCGCTGACCGGGTCGTTGCCGAGACCGCCCTTGCCAAAGTTGTTCACCTGGAAGTTGCCATTGGCCTCGTTGAAGCCGTGCGTATACAGCCGGTCGTGCACGATGTTGTTCAAATAGAACAGGTTCTGCGCCGCGACGGCCTTGTTGCCTGTCGTCGAAGGCTGCACGCCAAGGTCGACTGTCGTCGTGAAATTGCCGTCGGCGACGGCCGTGCCACCCGTATCGGCCGCGTTGTTCGCGTCGGTGTCGAGGTAGGCCTTGACGTTGTTGCCCTGGATGTTGACCGTCGTCTGCGCACCGGCTAGCCAGCCGTTTGGCGACGGCTGCGCAGCGCCCGTCGCGGGACCGTTGACGATCGTCTGCGCGCCCTTGAGCGGATCTTCGACGAACACCTTGTAGCTGTCCGTATTGGTGCGCGACTCGACGTCGAGCACGCGTCCATCGCCGTCGACCACGGTGTAGTGCAGCTGGTTCTTGTCCGCCGTCCACGTCTCGACGACCCAGCCGCGCGCGAGCGTGCCGTTGTCGAGCGGCAGCACCACGGCCGTGGCGGTCGGGTTGCGGTAGAAGAACGTGCCGCCCGCAAACGTCGTGGTGTTGCCGGCCACGCCGGCCGCACGGAGCGATGCTGCCTGACCGGGATACAGCTTCGTCAGTGCAGCGGTCATGGCCTGCGTCGCATCGACGCGGCTCGGCTGGACGAACGAGACTTCGGACAGGCCATCGATCACCTGCAGCAGTTCGCCGTCGGCATTCAACGCGGCCTTCGCGTACGCGCCGTACACGGCGAGCCCGTCGACCTGCTGCTCCATGCGCACGTGCGTCACGCCACGCGCCGAGACGCTGCTACCCGTCACGCGCAGCGAGGCGAGCACGTCCGCGCCACGCCCGCGGCTCTGCAGGTAACCGGCAACGATCGATTGCGGTGCGGCTTTGGACGCTGCCGTCAACGGCAGGCCGGCCGCCGCGTTGGCAACGCGGGCCTGGCTGCGGTCCAGACCAATCGTGCTCTGGGCGTACGCGCCAGTTCCCGTCAGAACGGCCGCGATCGACGCGATCAGGACCGCGCTCTTGATGGTGCGATTCATGGATGCTCCCGTGAAAATATCTGCGTTGTTTTTCGTTGCGGAGACCTGCGCCTGCGCCGCTGACCATGCAGATAGCCGTCCCGGTGGCCTCCCGTCAAGCTGGCCATGACATAACCGGGGAGTTTCGGACGGTGCCAGCCATCGGCCGAAGCGCATTCCACATGCCGCGACGCATCTGGAAATTCGATCCGCCCAGACCGAACCCCAGCATTGCTTTTACCGCCCCCGGCCTCTCTAATGCCGCAACTTACCCGCCGGGACGCACTCATGACCGAAGCTCAGGCCCCCGCGCAACTGACGCCCCGCGCAATCATCCTCGCCATCGTCCTGGCCGTCCTGCTGGCCGCCGCCAACACCTACCTCGGGCTCTTCGCCGGGCTCACCATCGCGTCCGCCATTCCTGCGGCCGTGGTTTCGATGGCGGTCCTGCGGGTACTCGGCGGCAGCACGATCCTCGAGAACAACATCGTGCAGACCGGCGCGTCGGCGGGGTCGTCGATCGCCTCGGGCGTGATCTTCACGATTCCGGCGCTCGTCATCCTCGGGCACTGGACCGATTTCCGCTATGCCTGGGTGCTCGCGATCGCGGGCCTCGGCGGCATCCTCGGCGTGTTCTTCTCGGTACCGCTGCGGCGCTCGCTGATCGTGGAGCAGAACCTCAAGTTTCCCGAAGGCGTGGCGGCCGCCGAAGTACTCAAGGCCGGCGACAACCCGGCGCAGGGCGTGAAACTGCTCGGGCTGGCTGCGCTCGGCGGTGGCCTGGCGAAGGTCGCGGCCGGCAGCGGTCTGCGCATGATCCCCGACACGGCGGCGGCGAGCGGCTTCTTCGGCAAATGGCTCGCCTACTTCGGCACCAACCTCTCGCCAGCATTGCTCGGCGTCGGCTACATCGTGGGCCTCAACATCGGCGCGCTCGCCCTCATCGGCGGCATGATTTCATGGAGCGTCGCAATCCCCATCTACGCCGCCCACTTCCTGCAGGACAACGCGCCGCTGGCACAGCAGCTGGCAGGCGCCGATGCCGAGACGATGGCCAACGCCATCTGGTCGGCGCAAGTCCGTTACCTCGGCGTGGGCGCGATGCTCGTCGGCGGCATGTGGGCGCTGGTGTCGATCCGCAGCTCACTCGCGTCGGGCATTCGCAGCGGCCTCGAGGCCACGCGTGCCGGTGCGACGCGGGCCGCCTCGCACACCGAGCAGGACCTGCCGATGAAGGCGATCCTGATCGGCCTCGTGTTGTTCACGATTCCGCTCTTCGTCCTCTACCAGCTGATCGTGGACAACATCGGCATCAGCCTGGTCATGACCGCGATCATGATCGTCGCGGGCTTCGTCTTCACGTCGGTCTCGGCGTACATGGCCGGCCTCGTCGGCTCGTCGAACAATCCCGTCTCCGGCATCACCATCTGCACGATCCTGTTCGCGTCCCTGCTGCTGGTCGCACTGATGGGACGCGGTGCGGCGCTCGGCCCCGTGGCGGCGATCATGATCGGCTCGGTCGTGTGCTGCGCGGCCTGCATCGGCGGCGACAACCTGCAGGACCTGAAGGCCGGCCAGCTCGTCGGCGCCACGCCGTGGCGGCAACAGGTCATGCTCGCGATCGGTGCCGTAAGCAGCGCGCTCGTGATGGCTCCCGTCCTCAACCTGCTGCTCAAGGCCTACGGCATCGGCGCGCCCACCGCCGAACATCCGAATGCGCTGATCGCCCCGCAGGCCACGTTGATGGCTTCGGTCGCCAAGGGCATGTTCGGCGGCGAATTGCCCTGGGGCATGATCTCGATCGGCGCACTGATCGGCGTCGGCATCATCCTGGTCGACGAGTACCTCAAGCGCGTCAAGGCGCCGTTTCGCGCGCCGGTGCTCGCCGTCGCGGTGGGCATTTACCTGCCGCTCGAACTGTCGGTGCCGATCTTCTGCGGCGGCCTGATCGCGTACCTCGTCGAGCGCAGGTTGGGGCTCAGCGACGATTCGCCGCAGGCGGAGCGCGCGAAGCAGAATGGAATCCTGTTCGCGGCCGGCCTCATTACGGGCGAAGCACTGATGGGCATCTTCATCGCCATCCCGATCGTGATGTCGGGCCGCGCGGATGTGCTGGCCCTTGGGTCGGGGCTGCAGTTCGGCGAAGGACTCGGACTCGCCGTCGTCGCAGGGCTTGCGTTCTGGCTGTACCGCGTCGGCGTCAGTCGAGCCGCATGAGTTCGCACGGATGGTGAGACTACGCGAAGCCCGACGACGGCACGGGCCATGACGCCGTTCAGGGCGCGCCTGTACGCGTGCTTCGCCGTCGTCTACCTGGTCTGGGGTTCGAGCTTTCTCGTGATCCGCGTCGGTGTCGCGGACCTGCCGCCACTGCTCTTTGCGGCTGGCCGCGCCTTCATCGGCGGCTTCGTGCTGCTCGCGCTCGCGCTGTACCGTGGCTACCGCCTGCCGAGCACCGTGCACGAATGGAAGCTGATGTGCTTCTTTGCAATTGTCCTGATCGCGTTGAGCAGCGGCCCATCCACGTTCGCGCTCAAGCACCTGCCGTCCAACGAAGTCGCGCTGCTCAACGCCAGCCTTGCCTTGTGGATAGCAGGCCTCGGGACCCTCGGGCCGAATGGACAGCCGCTCTCGAGGATCAGCCTGCTCGGGCTGCTGCTCGGCTTCATCGGCGTGGCGCTGCTGGTCTGGCCCGCGGATTTTCGGCTCACGCCGCACGTCGGCTGGCAACTGCTGGTGCTGGCGGCTGCCCTGGTCTGGTCGGCCGGAACGATCACTTACCGCAACATGACCCTGGCCGTGGGCCCCATCGGCTTCAACGCGATCATCATGCTGCTCGGTGGCCTGGTGCTGTTCGTCGCGGGGACCGCGTCCGGCGAACTGCCACGCTGGCACTGGGGCCTGCCCGGGGTGCTCGCGCTGATTTTCCTCGGCGTGTTCACCTCGGCGGTGACCTACTCGGCATTCACGTGGCTCATGAAGAACGCGCGCACGGATCGCGTCGCGACGTTCGCCTACGTCAACCCGGCCATCGCGACTCTGCTCGGGTGGATGGTCCTCGGCGAGACGCTGTCGCCGCAGAAACTGCTCGGGATGACGGTGATCCTCGGCGGCGTCGTGCTGGTGACGATGCCGAGCCGCTACTTGTAGCGGCTGAAACTCAGCGGCTGGCCGGGAACTTCTCGATCTTGCCCGACGAGCCGATCAGGCCCGAAGCGGCCCACGAGACGATGCTGACGATGATTGCAGCGCCCACGGCGGTCCAGAAGCTCGAGATCGTGAAGCCGGGCACCACCCACGCCACCAGCGCGACCATGCCGGCGTTCAGCACCAGCAGGAACAGGCCGAGCGTCACGATTGTGATCGGCAGCGTCAGGATGAACGCGAGCGGGCGCACGAAGGCATTGACGATACCGAGCAGCACCGCGGCCAGCAGGAGCGTGGCCGGCGTGGTGAAGTGCAACCCGCCGAGCAGCTGGCTCGCCACCCACAGGCCCAGCGCGGAAATCGCGGCACGCAGCAGGAATCCAGGCATGTCGAGAGCTCCCTTCTTGACGGCGTGGGGCGCCAGCAGTTGACCTGCGCGCGATGGTAATGGAATCTGCCGGCGGTCACACCCATCCCGGCCACCCCGGAATCGAGAAGCCATGGAATTCGTCGCCATCGTCGCCGTGCTCGCGCTCATGCAGTACATCTATTTCGCGATCCTGGTCGGACAGGCACGCGGCAAGTTCGGGGTGAACGGTCCGGCGGTGACGGGACATCCGGTCTTTGAGCGCTATTTCCGCGTGCAGATGAACACGCTCGAGCTGTTGATCGCGCTGCTGCCGGGACTCTGGCTGTTCGCGCACTACGTGAACCCGACGTGGGCCGCGGTCCTGGGCGCGGTCTACCTGGTGGGTCGCTTCGTGTACCTGCGCAGCTATGTCGCGGATCCCGCTAAACGCGGCGCCGGCTTCGGACTCAGCATGCTGCCGATCTTCGCCCTCCTGAGCGGGGCGCTGATCGGCGCCGTTTCAGCGCTGCTGCGCGGCTGACGCAGTCTTGACCGCGGCATAGTGCGTGCCGAGCCCGCGGTCCCTCAGGTACTGGAGGGCGGTGAGGACGGCGGCATCCTTCATCGGCGTGACCGGCGCGTGCCGTGCCTGGTCGCCTTCCGTCGGACCAATCGCGATGTCGGGCTGGATCCCACGCTCGTGAATCGACGTGCCGGAGGGCGTGAAGTAAAGCGAGGTCGTGAGCTTCAGCGCCTGGCCGTCGCGCAACGGGATCACCGTCTGCACGGAGCCCTTGCCGAAGGTGCGCTCGCCCATCAACGTCGCGCGGCCGTGATCACGCAGCGCGCCGGCCACGATCTCCGACCCCGACGCTGAACCGCCGTCGACCAGCACGACCAGCGGCTGGCCATCGAGCGCATCGCCCGGCGTCGCGGACATTTCGAAACGGGACTCGGGCGTGCGCCCGTCGGCGCGCACGATCACGCCGGAATCGAGGAAGGCATCGGCGACGCTCACGGCCGATTCGAGCACGCCGCCCGGATTGCCGCGCAGATCGAGCACCAGACCGCGCAATGGGTGGAACGCCGTCTTTGGCGCGTGGTGCACGAGCGTCGACAGGGCCTGCACGAGGTCGTCCGGCGTGGAGTCGCTGAACTGCGTGATGCGGACGTACCCGAAGTCACCGGGCAGCGGCTCCGCGCGCACCGAATGCACGTGCACTTCCCCGCGCTCGAGCGTGAACACCAGCGGCTCCGGTTCGCCCTTGCGACCGACTGCAAGCCTGACCTGTGTGCCCGGTACGCCGCGCATGCGACCGATCGTCTCGTCGAGTTTGTCGGCGATGACGGGCTGGTCGTTGACGGCGAGCACGATGTCGCCGGAATGCACGCCGGCTTTCGCGGCGGGCGAGCCTTCGATCGGCGTCACGACGACCACCCGACCATCCTGGGCCGAAACCTCGATACCCACGCCGGTGTAACTGCCGGTCGTCGCGGCGCGCATCTCGTCGTATTCGGCGGCGTCGAGAAAAGCGGAATGCGGATCGAGGTTGGCGACGATGCCCTTGACCGCGGCTTCGTCGAAGGTCGAGTCGGGGACCGGTTGCACGTATTCGCGGCGGATGCGGCCCACCACTTCGTCGAGCAGCTGATGGCCGGCCACCGGCCTCACGGTCGTTGCGGCAACGGCACGGGGGACCGCCCGCGGGGCGGTCAGCCACTGCGGCGCACGGGCAAGGCCGTACCCCAGGGCAACACCGGCCACGGCGGCCAGCAGGATGTGCGGACGGGCAGTCACTTGGGTCAGGCGGTCTTGGTCTCGGCGGAGTGCTCCATGTTAGCGCCAACCAGTGTGCCTAGCACCTTCTCGAACGGCATGGGGCGCCCGATGGAAAAGCCCTGGCCGTATTCGACCCCGAGGGCCCGGGTCGCCTGCCAGATCGCGTCGCTCTCGACGCATTCCGCCACCGTCTTGAGGTTCATGGCCCGGGCGAGCTGGACGATCGCGCTCAACATCGCCTGGGAGCGGTCGTCCGACACGACGTCGCGGACGAAAATGCCGTCGATCTTGAGATGCGTGACCGGCAGCACTTTCAGGTAAGTCAGGGAACTGAGCCCGCGACCGAAATCGTCGAGCGCCACGTCACTGCCGAGGTCACGCAGCCGGCGGATGAGGGCCTCCGCCCGGACGATGTTGGCGACGGCTGCGGTCTCGGTCACCTCGAACGACAACAGTCCGCGTGGCAGCTTGCTCTCGCGCAGCGCGGTGTCCATGAACACGGCGAAGTCCGCGTCGCCGAGCGACTGCCCGGAAATGTTCACCGCGAAGCACGCCTGCAGCTCGTGCAGCCGCGCCGCGTGCGGCGCCAGCATTTCGATCGTACGGCGCAGGACCCAGCGGTCGATTGCAGGTGCGAGCTGGTAGCGCTCCGCGGCCGAGAGGAATTTTTCCGGCGGTATGCTCTCGCCCTGCTCGTCGCTCATGCGCAGCAGCAGCTCGAACTTCGGCGTCGCGGGCGCACCGTTCAGCGGCACGATGGTCTGCGCCTCGAGCCGGAAGCGCTGGTCCAGCAACGCCGAGCGTACCGTGCCGATGAGCGTCAGGTCGGTGTAGCGGCGCACGATGCTCTGGTCGCCGTCGAAATACGTCTCGACCCGGTTGCGGCCGCGATCCTTCGCGGCCTTGCAGGCGATCTCTGCGGAAGCAAGCGCGTGCGACAGCGGATGGTTGCCCTCGACGACGTTCGCCACGCCGAAGCTGGCGGTCACCTCGACCTGCTGCCGCTCACGCAGGAAGCCGAGCCGCTCGAACGAATGCCGCAGGTTGTCGGCGATGTCGTAGGTGGCGTCCACCGACGTCTCGGGCACGAAGATGGCGAAGCGGTCGCCCGAAATGCGGGCCGCAAGCATGCGCGGCGAGAGGCTCTGCCGGATGACCTCGGCGACGCGCACGATCACCGAATCACCCACGTGCATGCCGAGGTTCTCGTTCAGCACGTGCAGGCGGTCGATGTCGACGTAGATGACGCAGTTGTCCTTCTGCAGTGTCTGTGGCGTCAGCATGACGTTGGCGCGCTTCTCGAAAGCGGGTCGCGTCAGCAGGCCCGTCGACGGGTCGTACGAGTTCATCAGGATGTAAGCGACGCGGCGCCCGAGCAGTTCCACGATGCGCACCTGGCGCAGGTCGAAGTCCGGGGCGTGCAGACGCTTGAACAACACCAGCACGCCGTGCACACGCTGGGCGCCGTGCATCACGGGGCAGGCAAGAATCTTGTACGGAATGTTCGC
>Ga0315297_10000543_pt1 | contig 22177 bp, 21 predicted proteins | sample YL17G15_0_MG_FD_203628 | JGI IMG/M metagenome (GOLD analysis project Ga0315297, IMG submission 203628) | Sediment microbial communities from Yellowstone Lake, YNP, Wyoming, USA - YL17G15_0 | ecosystem: Environmental > Aquatic > Freshwater > Lake > Sediment | place: USA: Wyoming | collected... | reverse complement strand
AGGTGTTCGCAATCACCTCGGATGTCCATTCGAAGCTGGCTAACGCCGCGTCCGAGGTCATCATAATCGCGGATAAGATACCGGACGATGAGCCGCGCAGGACTTATGCGCCTCTAGGAACCATCTTCGAGGAGGCTTCAACGCTGCTGCTCGACGCAATCACGACGATCCTGATGAAGAAGCTCGGCGAGACGGAGCAGACGATGCGAAAAAGGCACGCTATTTGGGTGTGACGCCGCCCTGGCTATGATCCTTCTTGACAATCCGCACTTTCTTGATCTTCACGGTGCTGTACGGCGATTCCAGATCGTGCCAGTATATCGCGAAATCCACGTACGTGCATCGCTTGCCCTTCAACCTGAAGGCCTGAATCTCCTTCAGGAGCGGATCGATGACAATGGCAGAATGATAATTCTCGCGGAACGAGGCCATCTGCGTGTTCAGGTCGATCTGGGACATGAAGCACCCGTAGCCGGGGTGCGAATGATACCAGCCGACGATCACGTAGTCGAAGCCGGACGAATCGAGCTCGGAGAACAGCTCCGAATAGCTGTCGTTGTCGAAGCGCACCCTGTCTGCGGAGCTGAGCAGGGCTCCTGTCACGATGTCCCTGACGATCACGTATTTGTGCTTCTCATGCTCGCAGACGTCGCCGAGCATGAAGCCCATCGCCTCCTTCCTGATCCGGCCGTACCTATTGGCGTGATTCACCATTTTCTCCGCGGCAATCTTGGAGACGTAGAGATCGAAGGAATATCTCTTCGAGAGCCTCTTCTGGTAGCTCGAAAGCATCTCGGTGCTGAGCCAATCGTGAGGCTTGACATGCTCTTGGTCGGGAGGGGCTCTTTCAATCACTGGCCTCTCCTGGGATGACAGTATCACGGGCCTAGCCATCTCCATCACACCCCACGATTCTTGGTGAGGCTTTAGCCGGCCTGATGGAGGGAGGCGAGTAGCTGTGTCCCCTGAAATACTCGGCGGCCCTCGTGCACGAATCGCTCCCGAAGGGATTCTCCGGATTCGGACTCGCAAGAAGCATCTCTATGCCTTTTATGAAGGTCGCCAGATTCGATTTGAAGTCCCATCGGTCGAGCAGCTTCGTGCAGACATATCCGCCGTCTTTCGGCTCCATGATGTTTGGATGGAAGACCGGGGTCTGCCATTTCACGATCGGCCTCTCATACGGATAATCCTCTGTGATGATGATCTGGAACCGGTGTATGTACCGCGTCACGATCCTGTCCTCTTTCCATGCTGGCCCGGGAATCCTCAGAAGGGAGACGCTCACCGAGACGGGGAATGATTTGAGATACGGGTCCGAGACTTCGAGATGATGAGGGAGCTGGCGATGGCAGGCCTCGATCTCATTCTTCAGCCTTGACCGCAGGACCTCCGGCGGCAGCGGCATCTGCCTATCCACCTTCGGGGTCGGGTATCAGCTCAAGCACATCGCCGGTTATCAGAGGGGCGTCCTTGACTGATATCCCTCCGCCCAGGACCTTCTTCCCTCGGCGGAGCACATAGGCGCCGGGATCCTTGTGCCAGAACGAAGCGGCGCTCTCTATGATCTCGTTCACTGTGTTCTCCGGCTCAAGCTCCATGTCTAGAGTGGAGCCTGTCTCGGCGTTCTTGATCTTGAGGACTATGCTCAGGCATATCACCAGAGTACGCCAGCGATTTAGGGTATAAAAATAGTGCCTACTAATTGTAGTCCAAAGGGAGGCCGTTCAGCCGGTTCCAGGTGCCCGCGATGCCCCGTGATTCGGGCAATTAGGGTCGACATCCACTTCCATCAGATCCATAGAATTCTTCAGGCCGTCGTAGTAGATCATCTGCCCTTCCAGGGGAGGAGCCTTCGGGGAGAGGAGGCGCAGGCCTTCCCTGACCGCGATGGCGGCGATGATGCTGGTCGTCGTGATCTCGGCGGGAACGGGCGGCATGAAGAAACTGACTGACGAGCCGGTGCAGGAGTATCTGAGCGCGGCGATCCTCGAATGGGTGATGTTGGAGGCGCACTCTATGCACGGACCGCCGGGAGGATTCGACACGAAGACCTTTCCGATCGTCCCCTGCATCCCGCCATCCAGGTAGGGTCTCCCGGCAGCGCGGGAATGGGCGTTGGCGTGGATGCGGGCGTTGAAGTTATCCAGACAGCCGAAGACGAGGTCGTGTTCCTTGAAAACGCTCATCGGAAGGTCTTCGACCCTCTTGGAGACCGGGGTCGCTTCGAGACCGGGGGTCAGCGCGGCGACGGCTCTCGCCAGGCAGTCCGCTTTGCTCATACCCTGAAGGGCGTCCATCTCCGTGAAGAACACACACCTCGCGAGATTGGACCTCTCGACGATGTCGAAATCCGCAATGGTGAGCTTCTTGAACCCCGAAAGGGCGAGGTTCTTTGCGACCTCGTTCCCAAGAGCACCGGCCCCGAGTATCAGTGCTGACGACCCGGAGATCCTCTCCGCATCGAGCCACTCGATCCGCTTCGCCCTGTCGAGCCTGTCTTCCCTCTGGAATCCGACCTTGATTCGACTTTGCATAACAACTCATCCAAGCGATGAATGCTGCGAACCTGACTAACCTGGCTTTGCGCGCGCGAGCTTGATCAATATAGCCTGGGCGGCGACAGTCAGGGCATCGACACATGGCGAAACGGGAGGAGCGTAGGCGTTTTCGAACTTCGCGAGATCTCCGACGGTGAGCCCTCCGAGCATGAAGGAACTGACTATGTCTATCCTCAGACCGGCTTCCTTCTCGCCGACGATCTGGCATGAAAGGATCTGGCCACCGTCGGCGGAAGCAGTCAGCTTCACGAGGAGGTCTTTGCCGCCGGGATAGTACGGCGAAAGCGTCGACCCTTTTGTCCTTGTCTGGATCATATTGGCTTTATTCGAAATAGAGGATGTGATCGGACCCGTCGCCGCGATCTCCAGACCGAAGATCCGCGTGACCCTTGCGCTGAGGAAGCCTTCGGGGACATGGGAATCGCCGCCTGCCGCATTCTTGCCCGCGACCTCACCCATGCGAACGGCCAATGTGCCCAGGCCCACCGGCATCTCGGCGCCCGTGATGAAATCCTTGTACTCCGTGCAATCACCGACTGCGAATATTCCTTTTAGGTTCGTCTCGCATCGCATGTCGACGAGAATGTGGCCTCCTCTCCCGACCTTGCAGCCCATTCTTTGCGCAAGGGATGTCGATGGCTTCTGGCCCGTTGCGAGGACAACGGTGTCGCAATCAATCCTCTCTGTGCTTCCATCTGATCGGCGCTTGATGCGCGCTCCTTCAATCCATTCAGCACCGATTATCTGCTCGACCGCGGCCGATGTGATCAGCTTCACGCCAGCGTTCGCCATGGCCGACGCAAGCGGTTCCGCCATGTCAGGGTCAATCATCAGAGGTAAGGCGGATTCCAGATATTCGGCAACGATGACCTCATGATTTGATTTGGAGAGCGCTTCGGCGACCTCAAGGCCGACGAGGCCGGCTCCGACCACCAGGACCTTTCGCCTGCCTCTGCCGCACCAGTCCTTCAACTTCTTCGCGTCATCCATGCCCCTGAACTGGAAGATCCCGTCCCGAAGGCGTTCGTTCATCAGCACTCCCTCGATCCGGGGAACCGAGGGTGCCGCGCCGGTCGCGATGATCAACGAATCGAAATGCTCGATGATAGTTCCGTTCTTCCCTTCTGCCTTCAATTCATGTTTGTGGACTTCGACTTCGGTCACCCTCGTTGAGAGCCTGAGGTCGATCTTGTTCCTCTGGAACCATTCCGGCGTGAATTCGATGAGGTCCTCGAAGGAAGGGATCTCGCCGGAAAGTGCGTGCGGGAGTCCGCATCGAGAATACTCAGGGTAGGGAGTCTCCTCGAAGACGATGATCTCTGCGTCCCGGTCCTGTTTCCTCGCGAACTGGGCGGCGGTGGCTCCAGCCGCCCCGCCTCCCACGATGATTATCCTCATGTTGAGATGCCTGCTTCCGAGGAACAGATGCGAGCCCAAATCGTTTTCGGTCTTTATGACCCGCGGCAGCATCGAATTTCGCCACAGGGAATCGAATATCAAAATCGCGGAGGCGGGGAATCGCAGAAAAGCTCTAATCCTACGATGGATTGCAGGATTGGATTCAGATAGTGGGTTGGCTTCAGGCCGCGCAGGTCTGCTGACAAGAAGGACGGAACTACATGAGAGTCATAATCGTCGGCAACAATGTCGCTGGGATAACGACCGCGAAGACGATAAGGGAGCTCAGGCAGGACGTCGACATCATTGTGTTTGCCGAGGAGAAATACCATTACTACCCCAGACCCGCGCTGATCGAGTTCATAGCGAACAAGGCGGACGAGAGGTCGCTCCTGTTCTACCCAGAAGACTGGTACCAGAAGAACCGGATAAAGGTGAACCTCGGGACGAAAGTCGAGAAGATCAACCCCGAGGAGAAGAGGGTGCTGGCGAACGGGCTCTGGGTGGATTACGACGCCCTTGTCTTGGCAACGGGCGCGAAGGCGTTCGTCCCGCCGATCAAAGGACTTCCGAAGCAGAACGTCTTCACCCTCAGGACTCTTGACGATGCGAAGGCCATAAAAGCGCTCATCCAGAAGGCCCAGTCGGTCGTGGTGATCGGAGGCGGGGTACTCGGGCTCGAGGCGGCGAGGGCGATGAGGCAGGCAAGACCGACCCTCTCCATCAAAATCCTCGAGAAGACCGGATCTCTCCTTTCGCGGCAGCTCGATAACGAGGGCGGATCGATCCTGAGAGCTCTCATCGAGGAGATGGGGATGGACATCCACACCGGCGTGGAGGTCGAGGAGATCAAGGGCGCGACCCAGGTCGAGAAAGTGAAGCTCAAGGATGGGACCGAGTTTGATGCACAACTGGTCATCATTTCCGCTGGCGTAAGGCCGAACTTGGACCTTGCGAAGGAATCCGGGCTGAAGGTCGGGAAGGGTCTCGTGGTCGATGCGAACCTCTGCTGCAACAAGCAGACGATGATCTTCGCCGCGGGCGACGTCGTCGAGTTCGAGGGGACGACATGGGGGATAATCCCGGCGGCGCTGGACCATGCGAGGATCGTCGCGCGGATGATCCTCGGACAAGATTCCACCGAATACAAAGGGACTCTCGTCTCGAACACGCTCAAGGTCATGGGGATCGATCTCACTTCGATCGGACTGGTCAATCCTCCGGCAGATGGCGGGTATGAGGAGATCAGGGCGAAATCGGACGATGGCCGAGTCTACAAGAAATTCGTCCTGAAGGACGGGGTGATGGTCGGCGCGATAATACTGGGTAGCAGGAAGGAGATCGCGCGAGTTTCGAAACTCATCAAGGACGGGACGAGCGTCGAGGGACTCAAGACCAACATGAGGCGGGTCGATTTCGACTTCTCAGGACTATGACGATTTCGTAAAAGTGTACGGAGAATAAGGTAAAAGGTTTGTTCCATCACGTTAGAAAGCATAAATGGCCAGGATTACTTCTTGGCTTTACTCTTTGCTTTCTTTTTCGTTGTCTTCTTTGGAGCGCACTTACCGCAAGCCAATAGTTCACCTTGGCCAGACATATCGGCGCGAATTGATAAACCTTGGCACCAGGAGAATCTGCATCTCGGAAACCGTTATCATCTACATCGCTTTGACCCAACCCGATGAGGCTTGAATCTGTCCTCGGCAGTTTATCGCTCTTCATGTTCGCAGGATTCGCCATTGGACTCGCCATCGGGGATCCGACGGGCATGTCGGCCCCGCTCTCGATGATCGCCCTCGGCATGATAATGACACTGTCGATGAGCGACATGGTCATCGAACTGGGGAAGACGGGGTCGGGTTTCATCGAGGGGCTAGTTCCCGCTCTTATGACTTTCGGAATCCTCACACCCGTTTTTATCGCTGCGTCCTTCTTCTTCGACGGCCAGCTCCGACTCGGCTGGATGCTAACGGCGGCGATGCCAGCAGCTGTCGCGATCGTCCCCTATTCTGAGAGGATGAGAGGCGACATGAGGCTGGCGCTGCACGGCGAGATCGCGATCTACCTCTTGGCCCTCGCCTTGACGCCGGCGATCGCGATCGTGATGCTCAATGCGAGCGTCGACGTAATCGAACTCCTGAAGGTGCTGCTGCTTCTGATAATAGTCCCCCTTGCCCTCTCCAGACTGGTTAGGAGGGCGCGATTCAGCGCGAGGGTCAGAGGGACGGCGACGAACCTGACTTTTTTCTTCTTCTTCCTGATCGTCGTGGGCGCTAACAGGAACATCTTCTTCCAGGAGACTCAAGTCGTGCTCGCACTGGCAATCGCTTCTTTCGTGACGGTCTTCGGCGTCGGGCTGCTGTCGGACCGAGCCTTGAAGGGCAGGGACGACCCCGCGAGGAGGACGCTGACGATGTTCGCTACGATCAAGAACACGGGACTTGCTATCGCGGTCGCGCTTTCGATTGGCATGCCGGAGATGGCCATCCCGCCGACGATGCTCGTGATCTTCGAGATGATCTGGGTGATATACCTATCATCTTGGAAATACAACCACAAGGGAGCATCTAATCGAGCGCCGACCTGACCTCTTCGATGAGCTTGAGGTACCTCTGCCTGGAATCCTTCCCGAGCTTTGCCTCATCGAATTTTCGGCAATCCGCATCGAGCTCCTCCTGCCGCGACGCTTCGATGGCGAGGTCGGCCCTCTTGTAGAGGTGATCCTCCTCCTCCCGCATATGCCCGTAGAGGAAGAGGGTGTATGCAGCCGCCATCTCCGCGAATGACTGCTGGCGGTCTTCGGCTCGCACAGTCTTCTCCGTTGCAAGCAGCCGCCTCAGAATGGCTCTCCCTTTTTTGTGGTCCTCAAGCATATCTAGGATGGGGCCGCGATCGACCGGATACCCGTGCCTGTGGAGCTCAGGAGCGAGTATCTCCTCCTCCTTGACCTCATGGCATTTGTTGACGAAGTTCTTGCAGAAGTCGAGCTCCTTCGTCATGATCCCCGCGGAGAGGCCGGGCGGTTCCTTCGTCTTCTTTATCGATAAGTCGAGCAGGTCCAGCATCTCATCGATCATCTTGTGCTCTTCCAGCATGATTTGAATCAGCTTGATTCAGACACCTTCTCTTAGAATATAGAGCGCCAATAGCGTCATCGAAGTTAATAGTAATTTTCTTTCCCTGAAAATGACATAATAAGGGCTGGCTATTCCGATCATATCGAAACAATCACTCGTCTTCCCCTTAAACCCCTTTCACGGCTTTTTCTGATTCCGGTCAGGAAAGAATACTGGGAGACCATAAGTATTATCAAGACCAACAACTGTATTTAATTCTGGAGAAATGGTGATTGAAATCATGTCAACCGATGTCCCTACACCTCCTGATGATTATCCTGCGAAGAATAAAGAGAAGAAGCTATGGGCAATTATTCTCACTATGACGGTGATAATTATTGTCATGTTCGCAACCCTTCTTGCAACAGGAGTTATCCAATTGGGAACTCCCACCAATAATCAAAACGGAGACAATACTCCTGCCACTACCCAGCAGTATGGAAGCATATTAGTTACTCTTTCGGATACTGAAACAAATAAGCCCATAGGCAAAGTGGGAAATGGCTACGTGAGGATATTGATAGACGGGATAGACCAAGGATATCTTGCAGATGATGGAACGATAAGAGTTAACAATGTGGCTATTGGAAACAAGGAGTTGACCCTAATAATTCCTGATTACGGGGAAAAGCGGCAAAACATAGTTGTATCTGCAAATGAAGAGACAAATGCGCAAATAGAGGTGAATATGCCCAATCCGGTTTTTCAAATTGGCATTGATTTGGAACCCGTCAATTATTGGGTTTTCTGGGAGTATGGAAATATCAAGGTCTCGCTTGGTAACTTTGGGGACATTGATTCTGTCAGTACGAGCGTGCTTGTGCTAGTCTACCGTGAGGACCAACCTTCTACGCTAATATCATCGCACATCTTCGATTTCCCCAGTCTAGTACCTCATAAAAGAGGCGGTCAGACTGTCGATAGCGATAATTGGAAATGCGACAATTTCATCGTAGGGGTGCGAGAAGTCGCGGTAGCGGTCGTATTTGATGGATATGAGTATACCCCTCAGAACGAGCAGATTCTTTGTTCAGTGACTGCGTCAGAATCCCTTATTACCGAGGTTGGGAGTTCGGTATTGAAATATCTCGCAGACAATCCTCAGTATGTTATCGATACCATTGCTCAAATCTGTATCAGCGCAATAGCATAGGAAAGCTCTGACCGACTTGTTCTGCTGCCGAAAAGACATGCCCGCAATTTAAACATTTCAGATTCATTTCATTTCCTCAGTTGGGTATCTAGTTAGCAAAGATAAGGCTTTTTCTACACGATTCCACTACAGAGCCTTGCCACAATATTCACAGAATGCGGAATCTGCTTTGATCGTATTACCACAGTATTTGCAGAATTTCGAGATTGTAGGTTGCTGAGATTCAATCTGAGGTAGAGAAGTAGGCTGTTGCATCTGCGAATATTGGGGATACTGTTTAGGGGGCTGATTAATCAAGGATTGCGCTGGGGTCAGACTCCCCATATTGCTGGGTTGATAGTTTGAATGTGGAGCAGTAGGGGAAGAGGGCGGAACTTGAGTCTGCAAAGGATATGATTGATGTAAAGGGGCAGTGCACATCGGACAGACAGAAGCTTGATTGGGGAGTTCGGCATTGCATCGATAGCATCTTTGGACCACTTCCCTCCTCATGAAGTAATAGATGATGGCAGCTGGGAAAAAAACAAAAACTAGAATAACAAGTATTGCAAGACTGCCGTTAAACTTCTTTTCCAGTTTTCGATCAACTGGGGCAGGTTGCATTTGAGGCTGATATTGCGTCGTTTGCTGTGGAGGAGTGAGTTTGAATTGCATCTGTTGCTGTGTCTGAGACAATACCAACCCACAATTTCCGCAGAATTTCTTTCCTTCAGGATTCTCCGCTCCACAATTCGAACATTTCATATTATTCCCTCTTCCACTCATCCCCTCGTCAGGAGATAAGGCTTATTACCGATTCCCTCCCCTTGGCCAATCACTGCGATTCTAAGAATCGATTGTTATTGTTGGCGATACTACTCTCCCCTTCATCACGTAAATAGTCTCGCTCGTTTGATCGCCAGACCATGTCACTGTAATCGTTATAGGATGCACATCATCCCCTCCACTCCAGGAAATAGTGTAGGCTATAGTGGTTGATGATAGAGCTGGGAGGGATCCGGAATATTTGTAATCCCCATCGATGTAAAGTGAGAAAGCGCGAGTAGAGAACCAATTAGAATTATGTATCGTTATTGAAACAGTCCCACTCGAAGTCGTTCCACCTGGGATTCCCGATCCGCCTAATACCGATAAAAGCACCAATAGAATTACGATTACAATAACGATTCCGACAACTGCGATGACAATACCTGACGCGTTCGATTTACCTACAGGCGGTATCGGTTGCTGATACTCGTATTTTTTATCCATGTACTCAAGTGTGATGGCATCATTGATCGTCTTACCGCAGTCGCCACAATACTTATTTCCCTCAACATTCTCCGCTCCACAATTCGGGCATCGGACCATGTCCTCACTCAGCCTAGTCATCCCCTCGTCAGGAGATAAGGCTTGGGTATGTCGGAGACTTATCATCACATCCATACCCTCTCGGGAAAAGTCCGCTTAGAGGCAAGAAGAACACGCTTAGAGACAGTACTAAAGACGGTTCAAGAAGACTATTAAGAAGAATTCAGGAAGACAGTTAGAAGAATAAGAACCGTCTCTGTTACCTGAGACGGGGCGTCTCAGAAACCTCTGCTTCAAGACTTCCACTTTAAGATTCTTCTTTAAAAGAAACTTCTAACCGTCTTCTCAACCGTCTTTAGACGATCTTCAATACTAGCGTCTTTAAGATTCTCAACCGTCTTAGAATGAAACGAAGAAATCTAATGCCATGCGTTACACAGAAGTCTGTGACGACTCTTTCAAAGGCGTCTTTAGAAGTCTTACTCGGATAGAGGTATGTCTTAGACGACCTTGGTGGGACGTTTTTAGCGTTGTATTATCGTACGGTACTAGCGTCCTCCTGAGCTGATGCAAGCGAACGTCAAAGACGTGGACGTTCCCTTCCGTGACTTATCAACGGAAGAAGAACGCGTAAAGAATGTAACTAACCGTACGTTCTAACCGTATATCAGTAAGAAACAGATGGAAGAAACACGGTAGAGCTTGCAGAGCATCAGAAAGAAGATTGAGAAGACCGTCAAGAAGACGGTAGAGAAGCAGGAAGAATAAGCAAGAAGAAGACGGTTGTGATGGTTAGTTGATGTGAGCACGTTATGACCGTACGTTCTAACCGTGCGTTATAACCGTACGCTCAGCAACACAGAAGCAACAGGAAACTTCGCGGAAGAAGCATAGAAGCAAGGCCAAGACAAGACACTTGCCAAGTGCTTCAAACGTAAAAGACACCTGTTAAGTGGTTCTAAACGTACGCGCGGCATTAGATTTCTTCGTTTCATTCTAAGACTTGTTACAGCGTTGTTGCCAATGAATTGTAAGACTTCTTCGAGGAATCTAAGATAATGCGCAGAGGTATTGTCCGTTTCAATCCGTGCTCTTTTTCAGTTGCTCTACCAATTCTGTAGGCAGGAGGAAGCACTTCTGATCCTCCTTAGATGTCTCAGCTGTTCTCTCAGGCTCCTTGGTACTTCCCGACCGTCTCCTTGGGGACCTCTTCTTGTCACTGACGCTCGACTGAGCTATAACACAGGCTGCGAGACCCTCAAGCGCCGCCTTGCGCTCTTTCATGTCTCTTTCCGGAGATTCCTTCACCGCTTCGGGAATCCAAATTCCAAGGCATGTACCCTGCGTCTTGTCCTCATTCAATGCCCTTGCTTCTCGACTAATATCTTTTTTCTCGACCATACAGATCACTGTTAGATTCAATTGACTGGTCAAGTATTTAATTAGCCAGGGTTACAAAAAAGACCGATTTGTATCTCTTCACAACTCTTTCCTGGCATATAATAGGATTTCCATCATCTCATGATAATATCTCGTACATTCAATGATGAATTCGTCCTTTGACCTTCTATTCTCACACGGAAATTGTTTATGCCAGAAGGGAATATCTTATTCAATTTATTTGTGAAATCTCTCAGGAGATACTGTAATTCCTTTTTCTTTTCTTCGCTAGACATTTCCATAGTAGAAGGCTCTCCGCCATTAAAATATATCATTCCAGATGCAACTGGAACGCCACTAGCAGTCTCAAGTATGAAAGTCTCAGAATCCTCTTGCTTACCCGGCATCTGTAATTCGTGCTCATATTTCTGACGATAACTCAAGATTCTTTCCAATTTTTTTTGTTCCGCATTAAGAATGCGACGTCCTTCCTTTGTCATCACATAGACGCCCCTCTGCGGAGATTCGAGGATGCCCCTACTCTTACCCCAAATGAGAGTTTTTGACACAGTCTTATTGGACTTTACGTTGCATCTTTGGTTCGCAAGTTGAACTATCTGCCTGTAGCCATGCCACTTCCTATCAACTAGCAGTCTCAGTATGGCAATATTTCTCTTCTGAATCTTTGCATCCGTTATATCTGTTCTCATGATTTCTACTCCCGTGTTAGATATGGATACACTGATAGTGTACGCTGATAGTAAACTGATAATAGTACTTAATATCAACTATTCAGCCATGATAGGCAATAGTATTGGGCTTTCAATAAGCCTCCCAAAAGAGCTAGTACAGTTGATTGAAGCTGTGAGAACGGAGAGACAGGATCCCACACGCAGCGACACCATACGTGTTCTCCTTCTGGAAGCCTTGGCTTCGAAGAGTTATCTAACTCCGCCACAGAAGAAAGCGTTGGGGGTTCGAGGCTAATGAGTGCGAATGTTGATCCTCACGAACCAAATCTTGGTCCTCATCAGGAAACGGATGTCCTTGACGAAGCGAGTATGGACAGGCTCACTATCGTGGAAATGATTCGGTTGATGAGGTGTTACTTCGAGCTGTCGAATCCGCTGGATTACTGCATTATTCTTTTATTCAGTGTGCTCGCCCGTATGCGTGGCTATTTGCCCAGTGACATTTGTGTCTACCTATTGTTTCATGGACCATCCGGAACGGGGAAATCGCATGCTGGACAATTCGTGATTGAGATTTCTAATGGGGAATGGTTGCAAGCTATCTCTGGAGGCGCTCTCCTCGCCGGAGTATTGTCTGGGAAAATGATTGGCATAGATGAGATAGATGGCAATGCTCGCAGAGTCGAGGACATGGAAGCCATCCTTCGAATCGGACACACTTGGGACGGGTGCTACCGTAAGATGGTCCCAACTAGTGCTGGGTACCAGCCTCAGGATATCAAGTGTGGAGGTCCAAAGGTACTGACTTCCATAGGATTGCCGGAAGAGGCTCTTGGAAGCAGATGCTACACAATTGAAATGGCCAAATCATCCAATGTTCCCAAACTCGCGGTCGCCTGGCCATATCGCAAGAACGACGTTCTCAGAATCGCTGCCTCTTTGAATGTCATAGCCGAAGAGGTAAAGAAGAGTCTAGACGGTGATGCTCTGGAGAAATGGCAGACATCTCCAGAACATCTGAAGGAACTGGAACGACTTAGGAATGTCCATGCGAGACGCACCGATCTTGCGAACATCTTCACGACAATCGATCATATTCTCGGATGGAATGTGTCAGGTATCATCGAGGCAATGGCCAAGGAAAGCATGGATGATGAGAAGGAGACCCAGCGCTCCTACTTGCGTGAACTGGAGGAAATAGAGCGCAGGAAGGGAGTGGATGTCGAGAATGTCGGGATAAAGCCCGTCAGGATTCTTGAATTTGTAAACCAGAGAAGACGAGACGCAAATCAGAGACCGCATTCGATGCGCGCTCTAGGCAGGGCATTGACGGACCTCGGATTTACCGAGCCGAGTAATAAAGTCAGACGGTCGGACGGCCTCTACTATCTTTTCAATGAGAGGACCCGACGGTTATTGAGCAGGGAGCTACCGATCTGCACAGAAATGCAATCGGCGGTAGATAACACGACCTGGGATAGGGGATATCCTACACATCCTACACTTCCTACACCCAGGCTGGGTGTATCTTGTGAACCTTGTGTAGGATACCGGGATGAAGGAGCAGGGATATGACAATCTCCAAAGTCGCCCTCTATGCTCGCGTTTCTTGCCACGACAAGGACCAGGACCCCGAGAACCAGCTCATCAGGCTCAGGAAATATGCTCGGAATCACGGCTGGGTGTCGTTCCCGGAATACGTTGACGTGGCATCGGGTGCGGCCCCCTCCCGCCCTCAGCTCGACAGGATGCTATCTGACGCCCGAGCACACAGGTTCAATGCGATAGTTGCAATCAAGCTGGACCGCATAGGCAGATCGGCGTTGAATCTCCTTGAGATTCTGCGGGCGTTGGAGCACGACAAGATCGACATCGTCTGTATAGATCAGCCCATCGACACGACAAGGCCGGAAGGGAAGCTGCTTTTCACTGTCCTGAGCGGCATAGCCGAGTTCGAGCGCGAGCTGATACGCGACAGGACCCTCGACGGCCTAGCACGCGCTAGAGCGCAGGGAAAACGCTTAGGAAGGCCTCCAAACCTCGCTAGAACCGAGGAGATCGTCAGATTAAGGAAGGAAGGTCTGTCGCTGCGAGAAATCGCTCAGAGGGTCGGATTAAGCCACCAAGGGGTCAAGCAGAGGCTTCGTAGAGCTAGGCTACAGAAAGGGGTAGGAAAGCCCTAATGAAGCCAGTGTCTTCTTCTCAGAATGTCCAGAATGGGGCTACAGATTCGTCCGATAAGTTTACGTTAGAGGATGGCTATTCCCCTGACGGGAGCGAGGATGGGGACAACTCGCTTTCACAGGGGAATATACATGAACCCGAACCAAACACCCAGCTCGGGGAAGACGGGGAATCTGAGACATCTGCCATCGACTTCAGAGATGACGACACGTTGGTAGATTGCGATCAGATAATCGCTCGATTGAATCGGAATAGCCGACATAACAAAGAAAGTACGATACGCGAATATGCTGAGGTATTCAAACGGATGTTTGAGTCTGAGAAACTCGGACAATATTCGAAGCGGCAACTGGCCGGAAAGAAAGGAAAGGAAATTATCATCAACTACATTCTTGATGAAAAGAAAGTCCGCATGAAATCAAGGCGAGTGCAGATCGAGATGCTCAAAGCCGTCTGGACTCGCGGATTGGAGGTTCCTTTCCCATGCAATCGTTGGGATTTCGGGAAGTTGCCAGATGTCGGACGCCGGAATACTCCGAAGGATGAAGAAATCAGACCGCACATCGAAGCTGTCGAGCATGAAGAGGAGGCATATCTCAAGGTCTTGGTCTTGTCGATCATATTCTTTGGGATTCGCCCCAGTCACGCTCGTCTGTTCTGTTGGCATCACGTCGAATGGCGGAACAGTATGCCTTTTTCGATAACCACAACGGGATTGGAAACTGGAAACAAGAATAAGGTTCCCGTGGTCGCTAGGATACCTCCGCATCTGGCAGAAGCCCTTCTGAATCTGATGAAGGCGATTCCTAATAGTCTGCCAGAAGATCCGATACTCCCGTATCGAAAACCAAATGGAGAATTCGTGCAACATACAGCGATGACAAATGCCCAATTCAGAAGCCAGTGGGATCGATTCGAAAGGAAACATCTTTTGAAGCATTGGCCACCGGCGTATTTCCGGCACTGGGTCGTGACGGTCTGCCGAAAAGCCCAATTGTCGCCTCCATCGAAGAATGCGATGCGTGGACACAAGTATAAGGCGACAGACATGGAGGAGAGATACGACAACCCAGAGAACTCGGAAATCATCGAAGAACAGGCAAGAATCCTCCCATACGGGACTATCGGCTTCGCATTTCCTGGAAACGTGGAAATAACATCCGAGATTCCATCGGAAATCTCCGATGCCGTGGCAAAAGCCCTCAAAGGAGAGATATATCCATCACAAGTCTCGGAGATGATTACAGCCCATCTGATCCGGCAGATAAAGAAGTCCGAAAAAGAATCGAATTCGACAGCGATTCAACAATGAACCAGTATGTTCTCGTTATGTGATTTTCAGGGCATTGAAATAGTAATTTTCTCCCGAATTGGGTTGACCGCCGATCATACGATGGCAAGATTCGGATTGACGCTTACAGTGAACCGACGTTGACCTCCCCCTTCAACCGCCTTCCGAGCAGGAGATATCCGACAACGGCGACGATGCCGAACAGGCACGGTATCGTCCATATGATGACAAGCTGCCCGGGGAATGCATCCATCGCGATGCCACCGACCAGTGGGCCGAACGACCCGCCGAACGTCTCGAAAAGGCCGTAGACTCCCATGTACTGCCCGCGCTTGTGCGAGGGGGCCATATTGCTGACGATGGTCAGAGAGGGAGGCGAGACGACTATCTCACCCAGCGTGACGACGGTCATCGAGATCAACAGCAGCCAGAAGGTGTCTGCAAATGCCACGCTGAAGTACCCGACGCAATAGAGCAGGGTACCGAGCGCGAGCATGGTGGTGAGGCGGTATCTCGAAAGCGACCTCGACACAGGGAATTGGAGGAAGACCACGAGCACTCCGTTCAGGGTGTAGACGATGCCGAGCAGGTCCTTCGTTATCCAGGGGGTGTATTCCTGAGTGTATATCGAGAGGGTCGCAATCATCTGCATCGAGATGATCCCGGCGAAGATCGTGATGAGGGCGTAGACAATGAAGTCCTTGTCCCTGCGGATCCCCACGATGTCCTTCAGCCTGAACTTCTCCGTCGTGCCTTTCGTATGAGATTCCGGCGCGTAGAGGAACACGAGGATGAGGACGATCGCGGAAAGGACCGAGGTGATCATGAAGGTGATCGGATAGGACAGGAACTGGGAGGAGAAACCTCCCATGGCAGGACCGATCGCCCAGCCGATGTTCGCGCCGATCCTGGCGATGCTGAACCCTTCGACCCTTTTGTTCGCCGGGACGATGTCCGCTATCATCGCGTTCGCAGCCGGCATGAACATGTTGCCTGACATCGAGCTGGCGCACATCAGTATGGCGATCGAGAGGAAGCCGAGCGATAACTGAACAGCGATGGCGATCATAACGAAGACGCCCGTCCTGATGGCCATCGACGTGAGCAGGGTGATCCTTCTGCCGAACCTGTCGGCGAGTTCGCCCGCGATAATCTGGCTCAGAGCTCCGAATAATGCTGCGATCGTATACGCGAGCGTAACCAGGGCGGCATCGATGTGGAGGTCCTGCGACATGTAGATCGCCAGGAAGGGCATGGAAAGGGACCAGCCCATCGCCGCGAACATCCTCCCGTAGAAGAGGACCCTGAACCGGGCGTCATAGCCTTTAAAGAACGAGTTTCTCATGAAAGAACTCCTTCTGGCATCAGTGGACTGTCGTCGAAGATTGCATTATGGAGGAAAAAACTTGGCTTTCTACAAGCGCCGGTCGGATTCTACTGAGGAAAATCGTTATAGCCCAGAATACAACTCTCTGGCCGAGATATAATGGCAGAGGACTTCATAGTTACGCCATATCAGGTGTCCGGAGACATAGACTACGACGAGCTGGTCACGCGCTTCGGAACGAAGAAGATCGACTCGAACCTACTGAAAAGGATCGCAAAGCACGGCGAGATACATTCGATGCTCAGGCGGCAGATAATCTATTCCCACAGGGACCTGGAATGGATACTGAACGAGTACGACAAGGGGAACAAGTTCGTCTTGTACACAGGGCGGGGGCCGTCCGGACCGGTTCATCTGGGGCACCTGATGCCGTGGGCGTTCACCAAGTACCTGCAGGATGTCTTCGATGTCAAGCTGTACTTCCAGATGACCGACGATGAGAAGTTCATGTTCTACGACAAGCTCACGATGGAGGATACGAAGAAGTGGGGATACGAGAACGCGCTCGACGTCATCGCAATGGGATTCAAGAAAGGTAAGACGAAAATCTTCCTGGACACCGAGCTCATCAAGACCATGTACCCGATCGCTATACGAGCGGCAAAGAAGATCAACTTCTCGACCGTCAAGGCGGTCTTCGGCTTCGACAACAGCAACAACATCGGGTCGATCTTCTTCACGAGCATGCAGAGCGTCCCCGCTTTCCTGGAATCTGAATTCGAAGGAAAGAATGTGCCTTGCCTGATCCCGTGCGGCATAGACCAGGACCCGCATTTCCGCATCACGAGGGATATCGCGGAAGGCCTCGGCTACTACAAGCCGGCGCTGATCCACGCGAAGCTCATGCCGAGCCTCGGCGGATCCGGCAAGATGTCCTCCTCGAAGGCGGATACGACCATCTGGACGACCGATTCCGCCAAGACGATCAAGAAGAAGATCGGGAACGCGTTCACGGGGGGCGCGGTCTCCGTGGAAGAGCAGAGGAGGAGCGGGGGGAACCCTGATGTCTGCTCCGTATTCCAGTACGACCAATATTTCTTCCTGCCAGATGACAAGGCGCTGCAGGAACTGAAGCACAAATGCAAGACAGGGGCCATTCTGTGCGGGGAGTGCAAGCAGGCGCTGGCTGACAGGGTAATAACGTTCATCGAGCATCACCAGGAGCGCAGAGAGAAGGCGAAGGACTCCATCGAGGACTTCATGCTACGTGATTAGATTGACATCGTAATCATAGGATTCAGTGGAATTATGCGGACGAAGGAGATCGCGGAAAAGCTCAGCTACCTCGAGAAGAAGGTACTCCTGGCCATGGACGGGGTCGACGAGGCTTCCCCCGAGGAGATATTGGATAGAAGCGGGCTGGACAAGCTCGTCGAGGTCATGAACGGAATCTCATGGAACCAGATGAAGGGGTTGTTGACGGTCGAGGAGAAGGTCTCGAAGGCCTATTACCTGAGCTCCAAAGACAGGACTCCGAGGAAGCTGCCAGAGAGGAAGGTCCTCGAGGCGCTCTATTCTGGAAAGGGCGAGGGGTTGGTCTCGGATTTCGAGAGGAACGGCGTCGTTTCCAAGGACGAGGTCTCTGCCGCTGTCGGTTGGATGAAGAAGAAGGGCTGGGCGCAGATATCGAAGGCTGCGGATGGCTCGGTGCTGCTCAAGCTCACCGATGACGGGAAGGGTATGATCGACAGCAAGGGGATCGACGAGAATCTCCTGGACGATCTCATGAGTAAGGAGGACCTCCCGGCAGAAGATTGCGACCCCAAGGCGGTCGAGATGCTGAAGGGGAGGAAGGGACTGCTCCTGGAAAGGCCTGCCGTCAGCAGGAAAATAAGGCTCACCGAGGACGGCAAGGAGATCCTCAGAGCCGGGCTGGAGATCAAGGACGAGATCGGCCAGCTGACCCCGAGGGACATCCAGTCGCAGAAATGGAGGAGCGCCAGGATAAGGGAGTACGACATCGAGGCTTTCGCGCCGTCGATAAATGCAGGCAAGCTCCACCCGCTGACCATCCTGATCAACCAGATGCGGGAAGTCTTTCTGAAGATGGGGTTCTCGGAGATCAAGGGCGATTACGTGGAGAGCGCCTTTTGGAACATGGACGTCCTTTTCACCGCGCAGGACCACCCGGTGAGGGACCTGCACGACACTTTCTACCTGAAGAAGCCGGAGGAGCTCGACATCAAGGAAAAGGAGCTCGTTGAGATAATAAGGCAGGTCCACGAGAACGGATGGGAGACCGGGTCGAAGGGATGGGGCTACAAATGGAGCCTGGAAGAGGCGCAGAAGATGCTCCTCAGGACTCACACCACGGTCAACACGATCAGATACCTCTCGAAGCACAGCGAGCCGCCGATTAAGGTGTTCTCGATCGGGCGCGTCTTCAGGAACGAGGCGATCGACATACGCCATCTACCGGAGTTCACGCAGGTCGAGGGGATCATCTGCGAGGAGCACGCGGACATGAACATGCTCGCCACCGTCCTGAAGGAGTTCTACAGCAGGATGGGGATAGAGGACATCAGGATCAGGCCAGGGTACTTCCCGTACACGGAGCCGTCGCTCGAGGTCGACATCCTGTACGGCGGGAAATGGATGGAGCTCGGAGGAGCCGGTATATTCAGGCCAGAGGTCACAGAGCCGCACGGCGTGAAGCACCCGGTCCTTGCGTGGGGGCTCGGCCTGGAGAGGCTCGCGATGCTGAAATGGAAGCTCACGGACATACGAGAGCTCTATGTGAGCGACGTGGACTGGCTGAGAAAAGCGTCCATTCTTTGAGCGCGCGGACCAGGAAGGCATTCTGTGAAACTTAATTTCAGGAAGAAGCTCGACCGCAACATCGCATTGGCGTTCACGATCTTCGCGGTTTGGCTCATCCTCGTTTTGATCAGCCCCTACCTCGTCCAGCCTGGCCGACTCTCTGATCTCTCTGGACGCGTTTTCTTCACGGATAACGCGGAAAAGATCGGAGGCATCAATCCTATCGCTTGGGCAGTCTACACCGCAGGGGACTTCAACTGCCATCAGCAGTCAGACAGGTCATACTTCCTGAACGACAACCAGATGCCTTTCTGCGCGAGAGATGTGGGGATATTCGCCGGCCTCTCGGGAGGAGCCTTGGTGGCATTGATTCTTGCGTTCAGAATGAGATGGATCTGGATGGCCTTGGGGTTCGTTCCCATGGGAGTCGATGGGCTGGTCCAAGCTCTTACAAGCTATGACTCCACAAACAGCGTACGATTTCTGACAGGGCTGCTTGCGGGAGGCGCGGCAATCATGTTCATCTGTGCTAGGATTGCGATGCCGGAGGATCCGAAAGGTCCGTCGGATGCTCCTATCTCCGAGGAGATCCGGACTGATTAGGCTGCATCTCCCTTGAGATCTGTTCTGCCAGCGCCTTGTTCTCTTCAGCTTCCTTTCGATTTCCACGCTTGTTCTCAATTTTCGAAAGCATCGCGTAAGCCGTACCCAGGGTGTTCTTTTCCCCTATGGACGACGAGACTTCTATGCCGCGATAAGCGGATTCGGCCGCGCCTTCGATATCACCCTCTGCGAGGCGCATCCTGCATAGATCCAAGAGAGATTCTCCGAGTTCTTTGAACAGCCCGTTCTCCTCGGCCACCCTAACGCTGAATTCGAGATTCATCTTCGCTTCAAGAGAGTTTCCCGTTTCCCTCATCGACTTGGCAAGGAGGCGGTGATAAAGGGGGCGGTACAGCCCCTCGAAGCTCGGGGCCGTCTGGCCGAGGAATGCGACGGCCTTTGGATATTTCTTATTCATCACAAGTATCTGGCCGAGCAGCCTGTTCAAAGACGAAATCGTCTCCAAGGAGAACGAATTAGCGGCGGTCATTATGCCTTTATTAGCGAGCTTCTCGCACTCTTCGATGTCTCCGATGGAAAATTTAATCGAAGCGAGTGCGAGTGCGATCTTCGACCGAACCGCCATAGACAGATTCTGATCGGCCATTAGAGATTCCATCTCAGAGAATATCTTTCCCTGGGCTTTCTTATCGAGCGGCCTGCTCATTAGTTCGACGAGGATCTCGGCGCGCCTCTCCCCCTGCTCCGATTCGGCGATCTTCATCAGACGGTCGATGGCTCCGTTCTCGTCGCCCAACAGGGCGGAGGCGCGGGCCGACAGTACTCCGATCGAAGAGGCATACTTGGACATTCTCCTGGGTATGAGATCGGCTTCATCCAGGAGGTTCTGGGGCGACTCAAGGATCACGAGCTCGTCCATATGCGAGTGAATGAGCATTTCAGCCTCGATGAATCTCCCTGAGTGCACTAGATGATTGAGGCGCTCAGGCAGATTCCTCTCACCCAGATAATAATCGGCAGCCTGGCTGTGATAGTCGATCTTCTCGGCCTCAGGGATCTGATCGGCGATTATCCGCCGGACCATCTCGTGCATACCAAAGTTCCCGGAGGTGTGAGAGAATATCGGCAGCTGGAGAACATGCCGCTGATCCTTCGGCAGATAAGCGGAGGAGAACGGTTTGCGCATGACAGCGCATTTCTCGACGACCACCATGTCACGAGGCGGGAGTTCCTTGAGAAGCGTTCCCTTCACGAAATTGGACATCTCAATTTTGGCGGATGATTCATCGCTGGCAGGCACTAGGCCGAGCATCAGAGGATGGCAGTCGGTAAGCTGGCAGAGATGATCGGCCTTCTCACCTGTAATCCCCCGCCCCTTGAGCAGTTCTCGGGCGACCGGAATCTCCAATCCCCCGATCGCGATCTCTCTGACGGATTTACCGGAATTCTTCATCTCGTCAAGAATCGCGGGGTGAGTCTCGGTGGTCATGAAGACCTTGTTGGGTCCAGAATTCTGGATGATCATTTTGAGAATTGCGTTCAATCTTGGCGCCTTGTCGACGTCATCGAAAATGAGCACCCTGCGGTTCTCAGCAAGCGATTCGCCTAGCAGATAGCCCACTTCTCCGAGGTCCGCCCTGTCGGACTTCAGGTAATTCGCGAGCTTGCTGTCGCCACAATCCTCGAGGAAGTTTCCGATTGCCTTCAGAAGCGATAATTCGGTCTCCCATTCGCTCAAGGAGAACCAGAAGGTGCTCGATTTCGACTCCCTCGCGAATTTGGACAACAAGGCAGTCTTCCCGATGCCTCCGAGCCCCATCAGAGAAACCAATTCTGTCGAATCATCCTCAGCGAGGACATGAAGAGTCTTAAGCTCGCTTTCGCGCCCCAAGAAAAGCTTTGCTTGGGGGATAGCGGAGCTGTGACGCTTTGCGCGTTTTGCAGGCCCGGTCCCTTGAGAGATCCTTGAGGAATCTACACCTGTCTCGACATTCTCATTCCGAACATGCTCCGCGATCTTTCCAGCCTTGGCTTTCCCTTCTGGCGTAAGGGAGTAAACTTTTCTGCGACTTTTCGCTCGTTTGACATGAGAGAGCTTCTCGATGATCTGGTTGGTCTCCCTGAGCTTCTTCAGCTCGATCGCGGCATGGGCTCGGGATATTCCGCAGGATTGGGCGATGCCATCCTGGGTTACATCAAAAGGCACTTCATATTTATCCTCAGATTTGAGATTCTGGAACAAATGGAAAAGGATTCTTTCCCCCACCGTCAATGATTGCGTCATTGCTTCCGAACGACCTCTGGGATTATTTAAGAGAATCTGCAACATGTAGTCGAAAGTGCGGATTGAGGGTGTATTTGACTCCGAATGAGACTCTAGATTATTCCCATTTTGGCC
>Ga0315297_10000542_pt1 | contig 22185 bp, 14 predicted proteins | sample YL17G15_0_MG_FD_203628 | JGI IMG/M metagenome (GOLD analysis project Ga0315297, IMG submission 203628) | Sediment microbial communities from Yellowstone Lake, YNP, Wyoming, USA - YL17G15_0 | ecosystem: Environmental > Aquatic > Freshwater > Lake > Sediment | place: USA: Wyoming | collected... | reverse complement strand
TCTTCGGGAAACGCAGAGCCTACCAACGCAAGGTGGCCGTGGCGGAGTTCGATGCCGTGGTGTCCGGCGACATTTATGTGCTTGCGCCGAAGAACGACCAGTTGCTGCCGGGACTCCTGCCATTCCTCTGCATGTCGGAGCGGTTCTTTCACCATGCGGTTGGGACTTCCGCCGGTTCGCTCTCGCCGCGCACCAACTGGAGCAGTCTCGCCGGTTTCGAGTTCGACCTCCCGCCTCTCGATCAGCAGCGCCTCATCGCTGAAATCCTCTGGGCGGTGGATAAAGCAGAGAACCATCATCTCCGCCTTCAGCAAACATTCACTGGGCTGTTTCAGGCGCTTGCGTTCGAGCAATTTCCGAAACTCAAGCAGTCGCAAATCCGATTTGTGCCGCTTAGTGAGATCTGTTCACGGCAACCCCAGAGCGGCCTATACAAAGGGCCGGAATTCGTCGGTAGGGGAATTAAAACCGTCAATATGGGAGAACTGTTCGGGAACGACTTGATTGACCAGTGTGTGCCAATGCAACGCATGGAACTGACACCCGGAGAGATTGATAAATATTCGCTTACCTCAAACGATTTGCTATTCGGGCGCCGATCAATCGTCCTGGAAGGCGCGGGAAAATGCTCGATGGTAGGTAGTCTCAGCGAACCTACGGTATTCGAGTCATCTATACTTCGGGTAACTATTAATCCCGATAAGGCTTCCTCAGGATTCGTATTTGATTGGTTCAACAGTCCGGAAGGGACGAAAGAAATCAAACGAATCAGAAGCTTCACGACCATTGCCGGCATCACTGGCTCTGCGCTTAAGAAGGTGCTCGTTCCGCTGCTACCACTTGAACAGCAAAAAATGCTCTTCAAGACACTGACAGATCATCGGACAAATATTGCATTACTGCAAGAGTCGCGGACACAAATCATTGAAATGAGAAGCGCACTGCTTGAAGCGTTCATTGGAGTACAAAGATGACATTCAACAAATCAAATGCCGCCGATCATATGATTTTCGATGCTGTTACCAAACGCGGCTGCGGGGAGGTGCTCCCATGACATTGATGGAACTGAAAGAGCAGATCGTCCTCGGCGAAGACAGCCGCCACCAGTTCAAGTGGGATGTCGCGAATACTGATTCGCTCGCTGCCGAGATGGCGACTTTTGCCAATTGCAAGGGAGGCACGATCTTTCTGGGGATGGCGGACGTGCAGGAAAAAGGGACAGGCTACTTTTGCGCTAAAAAAGTCCGGGATGGCGAGAGGGCTTTAAGACGTGGTAATATTATACAGTTTAACTAAAGTAGGGTGTCTTTAGCGGGTTTTTCACTAAGATGGGCTTACCAGGGGTGCTTTTTGTGTGAAGAAACGTTGCATGTCCCCTTTTTAGCTCCCAAGCGAATGGACCCAGCAATGAGGAAGAAAGAAAATGGGCTTTGAACCAGGCGGTATGTCCGAAAAATTAGGCAATCGATATGAAGGTCGTTGGGTTGCACAACAGCTTCTACGACTTTTAAATGAAGAGATCTATTCTGTTACCGTCGAAGCCATCGGGAATGATGAAGAGGGCGTGGATTTATGGCTTGAGAAGAATGACGGCATCCGACAGGCACAGCAGTGTAAGGCCCGTAATGGAAGTAGGGAATTCTGGTCAATAAGCGATTTAAAGTCCAAGGGCATTCTTAGTCATTTAAAAGCCCAGTTGAATGCAAATCCAAAGAATGAATTCGCGATTATATCGGGAATAGGATCAACAACATTTCATGATATATGCGAAAGCGCCTGCAGTTTTTCCAATAACAATCCGGAAGATTTCTATAATTACCAGATTCAGGCTGTTGGCGAAGAGCGAAGACAAGTGTTTCACCAGTTCTGTCAGGCGCTTGCGCTTGATTCTCATAGTGCACCTGACCGAGCCAAAGCTTTTGATTACCTTCGACGGACACAGTTCAATCTATATACCGATGACCGGCAGGACTTGCAAAGCCATGCCGGATACTTGTTGACAGGAAACCCTGATACAGTAGTCTCCACCCTGATGTCCTATCCAGAGAGCAATGATGCGTATAGGAAGCCTATCTATGCAGACATATTGCGTAAACACCTGGCGACAGAGGGAATCCATCCCAAACGTTTAGCGCATGATACACGCATAGCACCAGTCATCGAGGAATTAAAACAACAGTTCGAGGGGTCCATTTTCTCTCTGCTGATAAGCGGTACCCTCATCACACGGGAAGAAACCGCTCTTCTTCTTGGCGCCCTCGAAGAAAAAAAGATGTTATTCTGCACGGTACAGCAGGGTATGGTAAAAGCGCTGTAATTTACGAACTCACCCGTCACCTGCAGGAGAAGGATATCCCATTTCTTCCCATACGCCTTGACCGTCGCGACCCTCGGCACAATGCATCCCAGTTTGGCAAGGACCTGGGTTTGCCTGACTCCCCCGCCTATTGTCTTGTCGGTCTTGCCGGCGCACGCCAATGCGTCCTGATTCTGGATCAGCTCGATGCCATACGCTGGACATGCGCCCATTCTTCTAATGCCCTTGACGTATGCAAAGAACTGATGAGGCAGGTGCAGTCGTTACGTAAAAGGGGGAAGCAGATCGTTGTCGTTTTTTCTTGCCGTACCTATGACCTGGAGAATGATCCGGAGATAAAGAACTGGTTGCGAAATCAACCCGGCCAGGACTTCTCTAAAGTGGAAGTTAAAGCATTTTCAAGAGAAATGCTGGATAAGGTTATCGGTCCTTCTGGGAACCAAATGACGGAACATCAAAAGCAAATCCTCTCATGTCCCCAAAACTTGGCAATGTGGATGGAGTTGAAGAGCACCACCACGGTACCCGACTTTCGATCCGCTACGGAATTGATGCGCCGCTTTTGGCAGAATCGCCGTATGGTGCTTGAAAAGGCGGGTATCAGTTCCGAGCAGATGGATGCTGCGCTTCATGCACTCTTAGACCATATGGAACAGCAGGGCAAGGTGTCAGCGCCGGGGCGCATTCTCGGCAGTTGGCCAACGGTCGCAGAAGCAATGTCTTCTTATGGCATAATCCAGAAAAGTGCCGATGGGCACATTAATTTTTGCCACCAGAGTTATTTGGATTACCTGATCGCGGATCGCCTGCTTGGTCAGATCGGCAAGGGGACGGGAAGCGTGATCTCTTGGTTGGGCTCAAAAGAGCGGCAATCTTTGTTTAGACGCGAGCAGTTACGGCAGGCGCTTGCCATGCTTTCCGAGGAGATGCCGGTTGATTTTCTCAGGGTCGCTCAAGAACTGCTTGGTTCGGAAAATGTCAGGTTTCATCTAAAACATCTTGTGCTTGAGCTCATCGGGCAGATGGATAACATCAACAAGGAGTTGGGAAATTACTGCTTAGGGCTGCTGAATGATAGTCAATGGAAGGAACACGTTCTGGAAACGGTATTTTGGGGACACGGCCCGTACGTTTCTCTATTGATTGAAAAGGGGCTTATGACAGAATGGCTAAATTCGCCTATAGAAGAGACCGTCAATCGCGCCCTGTTTTTTCTACGTTCAGTCAGTGAAAAGATTCCGGACGCCGTCTCCAAAATAGTGGAACCTTTTACAGGCAAAGGGGGAGCGTGGCCAGTAAGGATTCTGAATACCATCTGCTGGAATCCGACGGATGATTCCGAGCGCATGTTTCAATTGCGCTTACAGTTGGCGCGTATCAGAATCGTATCGGACTTTGTAGACTGGAAATCTCTTTGCGTACGACATCCTTTGCGGGCTCTTCAGTTGATTGAGGCGGTGGTATCAACCTGGGAACAAGAAAGTAGTAGCGATGAACCAGATGTGATGCCCTCGGCGACACATCGTAGTCGGATGGAAGATTGGTATGACGAGGATATCAAGGCATTGAACATTGTCGCGGAAAATTATCCTGCCGACACATGGGATTTGTTTATCCCACACATAGAAAGTTTGACGGCGTTTGAAGCCAAACCATATGATAGTCACCTGGAGAAATGGCGCAAGGATGGGCTTTCAGGTCGTAATTCGTCGCATACGGAAATTGCCCACGGCATTGTTGGACTGTCCATCATTGCAGGCCGCACATTGACCGCGAATCAGCCAAAAGAGCTGTTAATTAGGACGGAACCGCTGGAAAACAGCCCCTCTTCCATTATCCAGGAAATCCTTATTTCCGTGTATACTTGCCTTCCTTCCAGTCTTGCCGACATTGGTATAAAGTGGCTTCTTGCCGATCTTACCCGCCTGCACCTTGGTTCTGGATATGATGAACCAGAATGGATGTCGGCAGTTCGACTTATTAAAGCCTTGTCACCCTATTGTTCTATGGATTTATTCCAGGGTCTTGAGGAGGCGATTGTCCACTATCATTATTCGCCTGATGAAAAGAGGCTGGCCGGGTATTATCTGAAAGGCTGGCGTGATGGATTCTTTGGGGATTACTGGGGACGGGCGCAGCATTTCCTGCTTCCCGTTCTTGATTCGACAAGGGTGCAACCGTCAACGATCAACCTCATTGTGGTGTTGAAACGAAAATTTGGTAATTACCCTGAAGAACGTTTTCTGAAAACTGGGCGGGCGACTGGTGGCTGGATCGGTTCCAAACTGGATGCCTCCCTTGAAAAAATCAGTGATCGTGCATGGCTGGAAATTATCGATAACAAAAAAATCCACGAGCACAACCATAAATGGAAACAGGTTAACCATAATCACGCCGTCGTTTCTAGTGTCGAACAATTTTCGCGCAGTCTGGGAGTGATCGCAACGCGCTTTCCCGAACGCTTTGGCCGACTGGCTTTGCAATTTCCGGAAAACGTTCATCCGCAGTATGTATCAGCCATATTGGATGCAATTGGGCAAAAAAAACATAAATCAGACATACCGGAAAATGAAAGGCCAGATTGGCATCCGGCATCTGTCAAAACTGTGGAAGACGTATTAGCAAGGTTTCAATCTAGAGACGATCGTGAAACCGCCATATCGTTCTGCCGGCTCATTCAGGAACGGGCCGAAGAAGACTGGTCGGACAAGGTCATTGAAAGACTGATTTCATATGGAATGAAGCATGCAGATCCTGAGCCGACTAAATTAATTATACATTGCGATAAAAACACCGATGAAGCATCCGTCGACATCCTTTTTCAAAATACTATCAATTGCGTCCGGGGCGTTACCGCAGAAGCAATCGGAAGTCTGCTCTGGAATCACACAGATTGGCTGGATAGACTTAAACCCGGGATTGTGTCTTTAGTTAATGACCCGCATCCGGCAGTGCGCATGGCGTCGATAGACGCCTTACTGCCTGTTCTGAATATTGATCGGGATCTGGCCGTAGCCTGGTTCTGCAAGGCCTGCGAAAGTGACCTGCGGGTAGTTGCTTCACCAAGAGCAGTTTTATTTTTCAACCACACCGTTGAAAGCCATTTTGATAAAATTGCGCCGATTATCCGGGCGATGGTGCGCTCGCCCCTATATGAAGTTTCTCAAGAAGGCGCCAAAGAGGTAGCGGCTCGCTGGCTGTTTTACGAAATATTCGAGGACGAACTTGGTGAATGTCGCAAAGGGAATATCCCGCAGCGAAAAGGTATTGCACAAGCAGCAGCCAGTTTTCTGAATGATGAAAAATATTCAAAGAAATGCCAGGAAGTACTGCTGCCACTCTTTCATGATCCCGAAAAAAGCGTTCGTGCTGAAACATTGAAAATGATGCGCGGGAATATTCTTCCGAATGGGTTAGCAAAGAATTCTGAATTTATGAAGGCCTATATCAGGTCAGAAGCATTTGCTGACGATCCATCCGTAATTGTCTACATTTTAAAAGATTATTCCGGTGCCCTGATTCCTTTGGCTGAAATTATTTTTGCCGTTTGTGATGTCTTTTCAACGACTCTCAGAGAAAAGTCACGGGAAGCCGGATCACATGTTCCGCATACGATGTCTCAGGTATGCTCTTTGATGTTGAGACTATATGAACAAGCAACGGGTGCGAATAATATTGAAATCTGTAATTATTGCATGGATATATGGGATATGCTTTTTAAAAGCAGGGTTGGGATGATTCGACAGTTAACCGCGGCGATTGAAAAATGACGGGAGATCAGTTTTGAGAAGACTGAATTCTGGCTGGCCTCGCTGAATGATAAGATTGGAGAGGCAAAGCAGACTAACGTGGCATAGGGAACGATGAAACAGGCATAGGTTCAGCATGCGAAGGCTCATATCCTCCGGGAATACTGGACGCCGGAAAACTCCGCCAGCTTCCTCAACCCGGAAATGGCAAGAGAATCTCTTATGAAGTCCGTCAATGCGTCGCAAAAAGGGATCGAACCGTTGGGGGGGAGAGGGCCCGAGTACATCACCGTTGATTGGCTGAAGGTTACCAGAAAAGTTCCCAGAAAGGTTCACTGAAGGGTATACTGAAGGGTATACTGAAAAGTTCGGGGAAGGGCTCACGGAAAAGAGGTGAACGGTTCGGAGGGAAATACCGGCAAAAGGCAGATAGCGAAAAAATGCCGGGGGAAACGCTGGTGAAAACGCCGGGGAAAAATAGCGGATTTGATTCTTTCGTATCGGCCCCGTCAAGGGCGGGCATTGGGAGGTGAGCGAATGACGTTTACCGAAGCCAACACAGTTGAAAAAATGATTCTCGACACGGTCACCCCGAAGCGCGGCGGCGAGCCGTCGGTATGGAAGGAAGAATCGCTCGGCTGGAAAGACTCAATCGGCACTGACATGGCCGAGGCTTCGAGCCGCAGACCCCGGCAGGCGTCTGCTGACGCCCGCTGGGACTACCTGCCCGCATCGCAGCTTCCTCGCAAGTCCAGCGACGTGATGGTGGAGCTGTGGGTGCGCGAGTCGCTCATCCGGCTCAATCCCGACATCGCCGCCCAACCCGACCGCGCCGATGAGGTGATCTACAACCTGCGCGCCTGCATTCTCTCCGTCCAGACTGACGGCTTGGTGCGGGCCAACGAGAACTTCACGGCATGGCTGCGGGGCGAAAAGACCATGCCCTTCGGCCCCAACGGCGAGCATGTGACTGTGCGGCTGGTGGACGCCGTCCATCCCGGCGAGAACCGGCTGACGGTGTGCAACCAGTGGACCTGGCAGGCTGGCACGGTGGAGAAGCGCTTCGACGTGGTTTTTCTCGTCAACGGCCTACCGGTGGTCATCGGCGAGGCCAAAACGCCCGCCCGCAGCGCGGTGACGTGGTTCGACGGCGCCTTCCAGGTGAACGAGATCTACGAGCGGCAGGCTCCGGCGATGTTCGTGCCGAACGTCTTTTCCTTCGCCACCGAGGGCAAGCTCTTCCGCTACGGTGCCATCCGCATGCCGATCGAGATGTGGGGGCCGTGGCGCGATGAGGAAAGCCAGGCGGAAGGCCAGCTTCACCACGTCCGGGCGTCGGTCGCGAGCATGCATAGGCCCGAGGTCGTCCTCGACATACTCCAGAACTTCACCCTCTTCGCCACGGATAAGAAGCACCGCCGCATCAAGATCATCTGCCGCTACCAGCAGTATTTCACCACGAACCAGATCGTGGCGCGCGTGGTGAAGGGCTATCCGAAAAAGGGGCTCATCTGGCATTTCCAGGGAAGCGGCAAGTCGCTCCTGATGGTCTTTGCCGCGCAGAAGCTGCGGATGCACCCGATGCTCGGGAACCCCACGGTGATGATCGTGGTGGACCGGATCGACCTCGACACGCAGATCACCGCCACCTTCAACGCCTCCGATGTGCCGAACATGGTCGGCGTGGCGACGAGGCAGGAGTTGCAGGCCCTGCTCGGGCAGGACGTCCGCAAGGTGCTCATCACGACGATCCACAAGTTTGCCGAGGCCGGCGGCCAATTGAATTCACGGTCGAACATCATCGTGATGGTGGACGAGGCGCACCGGACGCAGGAAGGGGACCTCGGCCGCAAGATGCGCGAGGCGCTGCCGAACGCGTTTCTCTTCGGCCTCACCGGGACCCCCATCAACCGCGCCGACAAGAACACCTTCTGGGCCTTCGGGGCCGACGAGGACGAGAAGGGCTACCTGAGCCGTTACTCCTTCCAGGAGTCGATCCGGGACAAGGCGACGCTGCCCTTGCACTTCGAGGCCCCCGAGGTGAAGCTCAAGATCGACAAGGCTGCCATCGACGAGGCTTACGGGCAGATCACGGGGAACCTGAGCGAGCAGGACCGCGACGACCTGGCCAAGCGCGCCGCCAAGATGGCCGTCCTGGTGAAGAATCCCGAGCGTATCCGCGCTGTCGTGAATCACATCGTCAGGCACTTCCGGACCAAGGTGGAGCCGAACGGCTTCAAGGCGCAGGTGGTGGTCTTCGACCGCGAATGCTGCGTCCTTTATAAGGCGGTGATGGACGAGCTGATCGACCCCGAGGCCAGCGCCATCGTGATGACCGGCACGCAGGGCGACCCGCCGGAATGGAAGGCCCACATCCGTGACAAGGACGCCGAAGAGAAGCTCCTCGATTGCTTCCGCAACCCGTCCGATCCTCTCCAGTTCGTCATCGTCACGAGCAAGCTCCTTACCGGTTTCGACGCCCCTATCCTCCAGGTGATGTACCTCGACAAGCCGATGAAGGACCACAACCTCCTGCAGGCGATCTGCCGGACCAACCGGACCTTCGGCCAGGAGAAGACCCACGGCCTGATCGTAGATTACATCGGCATTTTCGACGATGTGGCCCGGGCGCTGGACTTTGACGAGAAGGCCGTGCAGCGGGTCGTCTCGAACATCGACGAGTTGCGCAAGGCCCTGCCAGTGCAGATGCTCAAGTGCCTGGCATTCTTCCCCGGCGTTGACCGGGGTGTCGGCGGTTACGAGGGGTTGATGGCCGCGCAGCAGTGCCTGCCCAACAACGAAGGGCGGGATAAATTCGCCGCGAATTACATCGTCCTGGGGACGATCTGGGAGGCGCTCTCGCCCGATCCGTGCCTCGGACCCTACGAGAACGACTACAAGTGGCTGACCAGGGTCTACGAGTCCGTGAAGCCGCCCAGCGGCAACGGCAAGCTCCTCTGGCACGCCCTGGGGGCCAAGACGGTCGAGCTGATCAACGAAAATGTCCACGTCGAGTCAGTGCGCGACGACGTCGAGACGCTGGTGATGGACGCCCAGGTGCTGGAGGAGATCCTGAAGGACGCCGAGCCCGAGAAGAAGGCGCGGGAGATCGAGATCCGGCTCATCGCCCGCCTGCGCAGGCATCTGGGCAACCCCAAGTTTACCGCGTTGGGCGAACGGCTGGAGAAGATCAGGGAGCGCCACGAGCAGGGCTTCCTCACCAGCCTGGAATTTCTGAAGGCCATCCTCGAAGTCGCCAAGGAGGTCTTAGAAGCCGAACGGGAGAGCGACCCGGAGGAGGAACGCGACCGGGCCAAGGAGGCCCTGACGGAACTCTTCCAGGAGGCCAAGGGCAAGAACATCCACATCATCGTGGAGCGGATCGTCGCGGACATCGACGAGATCGTCAAGAAGGTCCGCTTCCCCGACTGGCAGCACACCAGCCAAGGCGAGCGCCTGGTGCAGAAGGAGCTCCGCCGGACGCTCCTAAAATACAAGCTCCACACCGACCAGGAACTCTTCGACAAGGCGTACGGCTACATCCGGCAGTATTATTAAGCGAGGCATCGGCGGACTTTAGATCAAAGAGCGCCCTGCAATCTGGGAACAGGTCAGCGACCGGATTGACGCGACGGTTCTATCAGCAACGGTGATTTATGCCGAATTATCGGCATAAACACCCTCAAGGCTCAGGGATGCTGAAGAAATGGATTGGCACCAATCTGCTCTTGAAAAACTCTCCAGCAAGATCAGGGAGATGTTGGACTGAACCGGATCTTTCCGGACGTCGGTCATCGCTTCCGGGTCGCGGAACCACCGAATTCCGATGCGGGAATCTCGGCGATCGGCTACAACAGGGCGTCGCGGAGGAGCTGGATGGGGTGGAGGACCGTGCGCTTTGTCAGTTGACGGATCTGCATCCGGCAGCCCTCGCAGTCACTAAGGACGATCTCGGGCGCCATCCGGGCGACCGCCTCCGCCAGATCCTTTCCGATCTCCTCGGCGATCGCGAACTTTTCCTTCTTGAAGCCGTAGAGCCCCCCCAGTCCGCAGCATTCCGCTTCGACCAAGCGGACGTCGAGCCCCGGGACGAGTCGGAGGAGCTCCAGGGCGGGGAGGCCGATGTTGAGCGACTTCAGGTGGCAGGAGGCGAAGTAGGCGGCCTTCATGGGGTTCGGCCGGAACGTCACGTCCGTTTTTCCTTCCTCGCGCAGATGCAACAGGTACTCGCAGATGTCGAAGAGATGCCTCGCCAGTTCCTCCGCGCCCGGGAGGTTCAGGAGCGGGCCGTACTCGTGGCGGAGCATCAGACCGCAGCTCGTTGAGGAAAAGACGATGTCGGTTCCCTCTCGAACCGTCGGCAGGAGCGAGGCGAGGTTCCGGCCTCCCATCTCCTTCGCCCCCCGCAGATCCCCGACGCCGAGGCGGGGAATGCCGCAGCAGCGCTGGGGAGGGACGTCGACGGAAAAGCCGTGGGCCTCCAGGAGCGCCACGGCGGCCTTTCCGACATCCGTCTCGTTCGTGTTTGTGAAGCAGCCGTAGAAGTAGGCAATCTTCGGGTTGCCGTTGTCTGCGGCCGGCCTCGCGCCGAACCACTGCCGGAAGGTGGGATACTCATAGCAGGGGAGGTCTCTCCTCCGGTCGATCTGAAGCAGTTTATCCAGGAGCCACCGGACGGTGGGATTTTTCATCAGAGGGTTGACATAGGAGGAAAACCGGGCAGCCATCTCGCCGAAGAGGTCGCCCCGGACGAGGAGCCAGTCCCTGAAGGTTATTCCCCGCTCGTCTAAATATTTCGCCTTCGCCATCAGGTTCAGCTCGGAAATGGGAACCCCGGCGGGGCAGACGGTGTCGCAGAGACGGCAGGACGTGCAGAGTTCGATCCAGTCGTCCACGGAGGACTCGGCTGCCGAACGGAACCGCTGCGCCCCCGGTCCGGCCTGTTTCGGTCCCGGGAAATGGGGCGTAACGCGGGACACCGGGCAGGCTGCCATGCAGGTTGCGCAGCGGACGCAGACGTCCGGGAAGGTTCGGGGAGGGGTGCGGGTGTCGTTTTGAGTCGTCATGGCGCAAGCGCCCTCTTTGCCGCCAGAAAACCCGTAGCGATGTCGATCCCTTCCCGTGATTTCTCCTCGATGGCCTGGTGATGGGCCAGGATCGAGCCCGCCGCCCAGAGGTTCTCCAGAACGACCTTTCCCCCTTCGTCCACCGGCCGGAGGGCCGCATCGGTGACGATCCCCGCGCGGTGGATCGGATGCGCTTCGGGTTGGAAGAACCGCTCCCGGAACCACTCGCCGCGCGTGGCCGGCTGGGAGACGGGGATGTGAAAGAGGGGCTCGGAGACCCTCTCCATATCGGCCCAGAGGCCGCCGCCCAGGAAACGCCCGGTGGCGAGTACATAGCAATCGGCGCTGTAAACGGTTTTCAGCGGCGGGTTTTGGACGGTGATCCCTTCGCAACGGCCATTTTTTAAGGTGGCGCCAATGACGGGATTCCCCATCAGAAAAGTCGCCCCCTTCGCGATCAGCTCCTCCCGTAAGCGGCGGAAGATCCGGGCGCCGGGGATCGACGGCGGGAGCATCGGGATCTCGAAGACCTTCGCGCCGGTGACCGCCTCCAGGGTCGCCATCACCCCGGCGGGATTTCTGAGGCCGAGGACTGCGGGGAGGCCGATGCGTCTTTCCCCCGCCAGCTGGCGCCGGATCGCCTCGCCGAGGCTTTCCCGGAATGGTTCCTCGTCCATCAGCCGGGCAAAGGCGAGGGCGGTCACACCCTCCAGGCCGTAGCGGGGAAGAGAAAGGTTCACCCCCCGGCACCGGAGGTGTAGAGAGACCGTATCTCCCTGGAAGTCTTTGAAGCCCCGGAAACTGACGATCAGCGTATCCTCTGAGGAGATCCCTACGCCGGCGGTCATTGTGACGGGGAGGAGATAGGTGGGACGCACCGTTCCCGCACCGGTGGGAACGAGGCTGTTACCGCCTCCGACGGGAGCGAATGTATAAGGCGGCGGAAAGAACTCCCGGAAGGCGACGAGCGCCTCCGCGATCCCCGCCCAGCCCGTCCGGGCGTAGGGGTGATCCGGGTGCGTCGCGGTCCAGCTCATGACACCCGCCTCCATGTCCGTTCCGGGCGTTATCTCTCCCAGGAGGTCGATCGTGTTACCGAAAAGGGTGAGCGATCCCATTCCCCGGCCGACGATGAGGATCTTCGCCCCCATTTCGACCGCCGTCCGGGCGGCGGTAAGCCCCGCGAGTCCCATACCGATGACGATGAGATCGTAGCGCCTCATGATTCATCTCCTTCCGGTGGGCCGGGTTCTTCGGGGGTGAGATTGAAGAGACCCTTGTAGATGGACTCGATCAGCTCCTCCTCCTTGAGTGAGATCCCCCAGAGGACGGGGCGGATCCCTTTCCACCGCTCCTCGAGAAATGCCTTGAGGATGCGGTTGGAGCCGCCTAACCCTTCCGCTTTTCGCATTTCGTTCAGGACGCCCAGGAGGCGGTAGACGCAGAAGCCCCCCTGGCAGGTCCCCTTGGCGAGGCGGGTGCGGTGGAGAATGTCCTGAAGCTCCCGCACCTTCGCCTCCCGGAGGATCGCGTCCACGACCTCCCGGGGGACCAGCTCGCAGTCGCAGAGGATCTCTCCCCGCGCCGCAGGCGTATGCCGCCGGAGCCGGATGAGGCGATCCTTCAGGGCATGGCTCAGGCCGGCGCCTGGGAGGCGCTGCACATGGGTGAGGCAGGGCACATGGAGACCCATTTTTTTACATATCAAGTCGGCCGTTCTTTCCGCCATGAGACGGTAGGTCATCAGTTTCCCGCCGGTGATGGTGACGAGTCCGGCCAGGCCGTCGCAGCTCTCGTGGTCGATCAGGGTAAAACCGCGGCTGATGGTCCTGTCGTCGCAGGTCTCCGCCGACTGGACGAGGGGGCGGACGCCGGCGTAGGCCCGGGTGAAGCGCTCCCCCCTGACGGCGGGGATCATACGGGAGAGTTCGTCGACCAGGAAGGAGACCTCCTCCGGGGTGACCTCGTAATGTTCCAGATCTTCCTCGCGGAGGGAGGTCGTCCCGAGGATGGAGACGGTGTCGTTCGGGACGATGATGTCGCCGCTTGCCGGGGGTCGGCAGCGGTTGATCACCCGCTCGCTCAGGCGGGTGTTGGTGATCAGCATGGAGCCCTTGGAGAGGGCGATGCCGATCTTAAGGCCGGCGAGCCCCAGGATCTGATTCACCCAGGCCCCGGCGGCGTTGATCACCCAGGAGGCCGAGATCGAAAATTCTTCGCCCGTGATCCGGTCCTTGACCCTTGCCCCGGCGATCCGGACGCCATCAAGGATCAAGGCGATCACCTCCGTGTGGAGGAAAAACCGAGCCCCGCGCGATTCGGCGTCCCGGGCGTTTTCCACGACAAGCGTAAAGGGGTCGATCGCCCCGTCAGGGACCTGAACGGCGCCGATGATGAGCGGGTTGAGTTTCGGCTCCATCGACAGGGCCTCGTTGGGAGAGAGAGGCAGGGTGTCGATCCCCGCCGCTCCACAGGCCCGGATGAAGTTTGCGCGGTACTCCGGTCCGTCCTCGGGCAGCGAAACGAACAGCCCGTCGGAGGCCTCGATGCAGTGGGGGGCGATCCGCCGGAGGATCCGGTTTTCGGTGATGCATTCCCGAGCCGCTTCGGGGTCGTTGACGGCGTAGCGGGCGCCGCTGTGGAGGAGCCCCTGGTTGCGGCCGGAGGCGCCGGAGGTGAAATCGCCCTTTTCGACGAGAAGGGAGGGAATGCCGCGCAGGGCGAGGTCGCGGGCGATGCCCGCCCCCGTCGCTCCGCCGCCGATGATCAATACTTCCGTTTGCAGGTGCATAAAACTCCGCTGTGCGAGAGGGAGCGATTGTGTAGGAAACTTTCAATATTTTGAGGCCTTATGCCGGCTTGGTAACAGGATATCCGGGGATTGTCAAGGCAAATGCAAATCTCTTTTTTACTTTACACGGCCGCCCCAATCCGCTATGTAGATATGCGGTCGGCGGTCAGGTCGATTGATTGTTTTCGGACTTCTTAGGATTGGACGGACGATGGAGAAAACTAAAGTGCAATGCGATGCAACAAACCGGGTGGATCGGCCCGCCTTCGGCGATGCCGTCTTCGACCTCGTCCGCCGGACGGCCTGCGAATTGCCCGCGGATGTCGAGCAGGCCCTGAGGAGGGCCCATAGCGAAGAAACGCCGAACTCGACGGCACGGATGATCCTTGCTTCGTTTCTGGAAAACATGGCCTTGGCCGGGGAAAAACAGGTTCCCCTGTGTCAGGATACGGGGATGCCCCTATTTTTCGTTCATCACCCGCCCGGTCTTTCCCACCGGGCGATGCGCAGGGTGTGCGAGGAGGTCGTGGCGAGGGCGACGCGGGAGCAGCTCCTCAGGCCGAACGCCGTCGATCCCGTCACCGGACGCAACAGCGGAACCTGCGTGGGCAGGGGGACCCCCGGTGTTTTTTTCGAGGAGTGGGACGACGACGCCATCTCCGTGGCCCTGATGCTCAAGGGGGGCGGCAGCGAGAATGTGGGGCGCCAGTACAGCCTGCCCGACGACACACTTTCGGCCGGGAGGGATCTGGAAGGGGTCCGGCGGGTGGTCCTGGATGCCGTCCGCCGCGCGGAGGGGAAGGGCTGCCCCCCGGGGATCCTGGGGATCTGCATCGGCGCCGACCGGAGCTCGGGCTACGCCCATTCCAAGCACCAGCTCCTGCGACCCCTCGACGACATGAATCCCGATCCCGCCCTGGCCGAACTGGAGGCGCGGATTCTTAGGGAGGCCAACACCTTGGGGATTGGCCCTTTGGGGCTCGGGGGGAAGACGACCCTTCTGGGGGTCAAGATCGGCGCGCTTCACCGCCACCCCGCCTCCTTTTTCGTCACCGTGACGTACACGTGCTGGGAACACCGCCGGCGGGAGATCCGGATCGAATCCGACGGAACTTACCAATTTACAGGATGAGGGAAAAATGATTGAATTGAACATTCCCATTTCGGAAGAACAGATCCTGTCGCTCCATGCCGGAGACGCCGTGGCGATTTCCGGGATCGCGACGACGGGCCGGGATGTGGCCCACAAATACATGGTGGATCACCTCATCGAGGGGCCGCGGCCCCTGTCGGCCGATGATCAGCGCCTCTTCGAAGAGCTGAAGACGATCTACCGCGGCGGGGCGATCTACCACAGCGGCCCCATCGTCCGCAACGTGGACGGGCGCTGGAGTATCGTCTCCTCCGGGCCGACGACGAGCATCCGCGACGAGATCTACGAGGACAAGGTCATCGCCGCCTTCGGGCTTAGGGTGGTCATCGGCAAGGGGGGGATGGGTCCGCGGACGCTCACCGCCTGCAAGACCCATAAGGCCGTCTACGTCCACGGCATGGGCGGGGCGGGCGCGACCAATGCCCAGGCCATGGTCGAGGTCCTCGATGTATTCAAGAAGGAGGAGTTCGGCCTCCCCGAGGCCTTCTGGAAGATCCGTTTCGACCACTTTCCAGGGATCGTCACCATGGATGCCCACGGGCGGAGCCTCCACGAGGAGCTGGGAAAGACCTTCGACGACCGCCTGGCGGCACTCCTGCGATCTGGATAAAATCTTAATAGTGACCTTTTAATGTGAGGCAATTCGTAGCCCCCCGGCAGGTTTGACAGAAAAGCCGCTTTTTGCCATATAGAAAGAGTCTGTTTCTTCCTCTCTTCTGCCGCCGGACCCTGGTCATGGGAAGCTGATTCCAGGATGCGCAGCCGTCCGGCAATCGTTTCACAAGGGGGTCTGGAGGCAGGATCATGATTACGATCAGCAGTTTTCTGCACCGGGAGGTCCTCAACGATATCATCCTCCGCTGGATGTACGATCAGGCGCGCCCGTCGGATGCGGATCTGATCGCGCGGCTGTCCCATTTCAACCGCGTCTATGTCTCCCGCTACCTGGAGCAGTTTGCCGGTCTCATCTTCCGGGAGCTTCACCAGTGTCAGCTTTTCCCCCGTCCTGTCCAGCTCAAGGGCGAGCTGAAGGACGTTATCGTGAAACATCCCTCCTGCAGTAACGCACGCATCGAAGAGATGATCCTTGATTACGGTCAGAATCCGGGACGCTACTACCGGGAGACCCCTTTTCACGGGATTCTCTACTTCTGCCGCCGCAACGGCTGCATGGAGTATGTCGGGTCGAGCCGGATCAAGCGGGTCCGCCGTCTGGCGGAAAAGACGGCCCGGCGGATCATCGATAGGATTTTCGCTTCGATCAAGAGGCATGCCGATACCCTTGCGGATGAAAGGGCCCGCCTCCTGAGCATCCCGCGGGAGCAGCTTTTTACGGCGCCCGAGGACATGACGGAGGAGTTCCTCCAGGCGGAGAAACGCCTCCTGAACGATCTGCGCGAAAGGAGACCGATCGCGGGTGCGGCGGAAGAACTGGCGATCAACGACGTAGCCGGCGTGAAGGTCATCCTGGAAGAATCCGAACAGCGGAAGCTGATGGAGATCTTCGAGAGGTTTCCGAACTGCGAAATCGTGGAGGAGGAGAAGCATACCGGGCGGTACAACGCGACCAATCTGATCGTCCGTTACCGGCCGCCCCGGGAAGAGATCCTGGCCCATCCCCTCGGCCGGGGGATCCTGAGCGTCATGCAGGCAAGGGGGCTTTCCCCGTACGAGACAAACCAGGCCTTTGCCGAATTCGTCCGGTCGGGGGAGGAGGATGTCCTGCTGGAGATCATCCTCTCCACCTATCAGGAGATGCTGGAGAGCGAGATCGGCCGCTGCATCCACGAAGACCGGATCATCGAGCAGAGGCTCTGTCAGCAGTACCGGGGTCCGCTGGCGAGGAACATCGAGTACCTGCTGGAGTACCTTTTTACTTTTCCCGTATCTTTTCAGAAGGAATTTGGCGAACTGCCGATCAAGCTCTGGAACCGATACCTGCCGGACTATTTTGACGAGATCTTGAAGAAGCTCTTCCGCATCCCGCCGGACAATTTCCTGGACTAGGCATGACGCTCTCGTAAAAAGTCTCAAAAGCCTTGAATTGGGGACGGCTTCGTAAAAAGTCCGCAGGCAAGGCGCGCGCGGGGACGGATTTGAAATCCGTCCCCATTCATGAGGCGTACTGTGGCGTACGCCGCAATAAGCCTGCCCCTGCGAAAGCAGGGGAAGGATGAAGCGCAATGCAGCATCCGGACTTTTTACGTAGCCGTCATCCCTCGCGCTCCCCGACCATTCGAAAGCCCTCGTCGAGCAGCCTTTCCGTCTCCCTCGCTCGGATCCCCGAGGTTTTCGCCCCCATGACCACGGCGATCAGACGGGTCTCCCCGCGCTTGGCTGTGGCCACGATATGGTATCCGGCCTTGCGGACCCAGCCGGTCTTCAGACCGTCCGCGTTGGGGTAGTATCTCAGGAGGCTGTTCCTGTTTCGCTGGGTGATGTCGCGGTAGGTGTAGTACTGCTGGGAGTGGAGATCCAGGGATTCGGGAAATCGCTGGAGATAGTCGCTGGCCAGGATCAGCATGTCCCGCGCCGTCGTGAACTGGCCCTTGGCGGGGAGACCATTGGGATTTTTAAAAAAGCTGCGGGTCATGCCGAGCTGCCGGGCCTTCCGGTTCATCCGCGCCACGAACCTCCTCACATCGCCTCCAATGTATTCGGCGACGGCCACAGAGGCGTCATTGGCGGAAACCACGGCCATACCTTTGAGCAGCTCCTCGAGGGGGATCTCGCTCCCGGCCTCGATGAACATCTTCGATCCGCCCGTCCTCACAGCCTTCCGGCTGATCTTCACCTGGTCTCCGGGCTGGACGCGGCCATCCTGTATCGCCTCGTCGGCGAGATAGAGGGTGAGGACCTTGGTGATGGAAGCCGGCTGGATCGGGGCGTTTGCATTCTGGGCGACGAGGATCCGGCCGGTCCTCATATCCATCAGGATGGCCGAATGGACATTGAGCCTGAGGGCATCGGCCGCAGAAACATTCAGCGATAGAAAGAGTATCAGAAGGACCGCACTGAGGATCGAAACGCGTTTTACGATCATCTTTTTTCCTCCTGCGCGTATCCCTGCCGCTCCGGGGCAACGTCAAGGATGTCCGCCGACGACGTCAGCGCGGCGGTGTCGTGATGTTACTCCGGCGCCAGGCGGCGGATAGCCTCATCCACATATTCCGGCGCAAAGTGGCTGCCGCGGTAGAGGCGGATAGCCCGGGGGAGGCAGCGCAGGAAGGCGCTGACGACCTCCAGCGCAAAGTAGCTTCCCGCCTCCTTCTGGATGATTGAGATGGCTTGCATCAGGGGCATGGCCCCCGGACCCATCGTCTTGTCCCCGTCGTATTTGGGATATTCCCGCCGGGAGGTCAGGGCGTCGAACACATCCGCTACCGCAATGATCTTCGAACCGGGGGGGATCCGATCGCCGGTCAGGCCGTCCGGATAGCCATGGCCATTGATCATCTCGTGATGGCGGCAGGCGATTTCGGGGACGGACCGGAGACTACGGGGGAAATGAAACTTGTCGAGGATGATCTTGGTCTTGACGGGATGGCTGTTCATCTCTTCCCGCTCCGCCGGGGTGAAGATGCCTTCCTTGAGCAGGATGGCGTCGCGGATCCCGATTTTGCCGATGTCGTGGAGCATCGCCGCCAGCCTGAGCACCTCGATGTCGTTTTTGTCGAGATTAAGCTCTCTGGCGATCAGCAGGGAATATTCGGTGACTCGCAGGGAGTGGCCCGCGGTCAGGGGGTGCCGGGCATCGACGGTGGCCGACAGGGTGCTGATCGAACTGTTGAAGGAAAGCCTGGCCTCGTCGATCAGGAATGAATTCTCCAGGGCGATGCCCACCTGAGAGGCGAGGCTCTTCATGAAGACTTCATCCCCGCTGTCGAAGCCGGCCGCCTCTTTCTTGTTGATGACCTGGAGGACGCCGATCATCTGTCCTGTGGGGCTCTTGACGGGAAGGCATAAAACGGAGCGGGTGCGGAAATTGTTGATCAGATCGAAGGAGCGGTCGAAATAGGGGAGTTCCCAGGCGTCGGCCACATTGATCACCTCCCCCGTTTCGGCCACCCGGCCGCTGATCCCCTTGCCGAGGGGGAGGGCGATCGGGTCAATCCCTTCGGCGACCTTGGTCCACAACTCACGCTTGTCCCAGTCGATCACATAGAGGCTTGTCCTTTCGACCTCCATGACCTCGGTTACCCGGCTGATGATCAGCGGGAAGAGGCGGCTGGGTTCCAGCTCTGCGGTCAGATCGGAAGCCAGCGCGATCAGGTTGGCCAAAAGTTCCTTCATGTGTTCCCGCTCGGACAGCTGATCCGCAGCGGTCTGAAAGATGTTGTTGAATGACTGGATCAGATTCTGAATCTCGTTATCATCGCTGGCGGCTCCGGTATCGCCGCCGGCCGGAATGTGGAAGGTCTCCCTAACTTCGATCGTCTGGTCTGCGAATCTCTTCTTCCCCTCGATCACCTCTGCTGATTTGGCGCGGATTTCCCGGGTCAGTCCTTCCAGCGCCCTGATTCTGCGGAACATCAGGAAGAAGCTCAGGAGCGGGAAGAAGAGCATGACGAGAAACCCGTAGGTGAGGGTGTCGCACAGCATGCCGCTCCCGTCGGCGCCGATAACGGGCAGGAGATACTGATTGACGATGAAGATCATGATCAGGAGGGGGAACAGACAGGAGAGGACGAAGAAAACGAGAAAGATCTTCCTGGATTTTTCTTCCGCCATCGGTTTGAAGAATTTCATCGACGACCGTGCCTGCCTTTCCCGGATATCGTTTGCTCTGCAGTTCGTGACCGGGGGCGCGATCCTCCGGTGGCCAGATCTATATGCGAAAGGATAGCGAATGTCAAGCGCTCACGCAGGCCTGCGCGACGGAAGTCCAGTAGGGGGACATGCTGCGCAGCCTCTCGATGATGGGGGGCAGCTTTTCGATCACAAAATCGATCTCCTCTTCGTTATTGTAAGTGCTCAGGCTGAAACGGATGGATCCGTGGGCCATGGTAAAGGGAACGCCCATGGCGCGCAGCACATGGGAAGGCTGAAGGGATCCGGAGGTGCAGGCCGAGCCGGAGGAGGCGCAGATGCCGTATTCGTTCATGAGCAGGAGAATGGCCTCTCCCTCGACAAACTCGAAGCTGATGTTCGTCGTATTGGGCAGGCGCTGAAAGAGGTCGCCGTTGACCCGGCTTTGAGGGATGCCGTCCAGAAGGGCCGTCTCCAGCTTGTCGCGCAGGCGCTTCACCGCGGTGTTTTCCGTCTCCATGTGGTGGGCCGCCAGTTCGCAGGCCTTTCCCAGCCCGATGATGCTGGGGGTGTTCTCCGTGCCGCCCCGGCGCCCCTTTTCCTGATGCCCCCCGATCAGAAACGGGGAAAACTTGGTCCCCTTTCGGACGTACAGCACACCGATCCCCTTGGGGGCGTGGAGTTTGTGACCGGAGATGGAGAGCATGTCGATGGCGCTCTTCTTTACGTTGATCGGGATCTTGCCGGTCGACTGCACCGCATCGGTATGGAACGGGATGCCCCGTTCATGGGCCAATGCTGCGGCCTTCTCCACGGGGAAGATGACACCCGTCTCGCTGTTGGCCCACATGAGGCTGACCACCGCCGTGTCAGGCGTCAGGCTGCTTTCCAGCTGTTCCGTATCCAACAGGCCGTTCTTGTCCACGGGCAGTTCCGTGACCCGGTAGCCCTGACCGGCGAGATTGGCGCAGAGGGACTTGATGGCGGGATGCTCGACCCGGCTGGTCACGATGTGGCGCCTTTCGGGATGCGTCGCCAGGGCCGAGCGGATGGCGGCGTTGTCGCTCTCCGTGCCGCAACTCGTGAAGATGATCTCGTCCGGCGAGGCACCGATGAGCGACGCGACCTGTTCGCGCGCCTCGCGGAGTTTCTGGGCGACCTGGCCGCCGAAGGAATGCATGCTGGAGGGGTTGCCGTAAAGGTCATGGAAATAGGGCAGCATCGCCTCCAGGACCTCCGGGGCCACCTGGGTCGTGGCATTGTTGTCCAGATAAACGATTTTCATGGGGCCACCTCCTCGATGATCAAATCGGGTGAAACCAGATCCCGGAGTTTCGCCTCGACGAAATGCTTCAGGGTGATGTCGGACGCCTTGCATACGGCGCAGGCGCCCCGCGTGGCTACCAGGACGCGGTTGCCGACGACGTCGATGAGTTCGATATCGCCGCCGTCATGCTTCAGGGACGGCCTGATTTCCCGCTCGAGGGCTTCCTCGATCATCCGGATCTTCTGGATGGTGGTCAGCTTCGGCCGCACCGCCGGCTTGGCCTCGGCCCTCACCCGCTCGATGATCTGCCGGATGGCGTCATGGCAGTTGCCGCAGCCGCCGCCCGCCTTGGTGTAATTCGTCACCTCCTCGACCGTCGTGAGGTTGTTTTCCCGGACGGCCCGCTCGATCTCCCGGTCCGTCACCCCGAAACACTCGCAGATGATCTGCGCCCCCGTCTCCTTTGCCGGCGCCCCCTGGTAATTTTCGATCGCCTTTTCGAGGGCCTCCTTCCCCATGACGCTGCAGTGCATCTTTTCCTGGGGCAGGCCGCCGAGGTAAGCGGCGATGTCCTGATTGCTCACCTTCATGGCCTCCTCCAGCGTCATCCCCTTGATCAGCTCGGTGAGCGCCGAAGAGGACGCAATGGCGCTGGCACAGCCGAAGGTCTTGAATTTAGCCTCCTTGATCCGTTTGTTCTCATCAAGTTTGAAGGAAAGCTTCAGGGCATCCCCGCAGGCGATGGAACCGACCTCGGCAACGCCGTCCGGATTTTCCACTTCCCCGACATTCCGGGGGTTGAGAAAATGTTCCATGACCTTCTCCGTGTATTCCCACATAAATCGCTCCTTAAATTTTCTCGGATGGAATCGCCAACCGCGACGACTCCGCACGGGTTCATCGACCCGATGTTGCTTCATCACAAACGTCGAGGCTATTGTAAGGCCGACTGGCCGGATTGTCAACGAACCATCCAGACGATGACGTACACAGACCTTTGCACAACTACATAAAATCAGCAATTATGTCATACCGGCGGAGGCCGGTATCCAGTATTATCAAGCACTTTCTGGATTCCGGTTTTCACCGGAAT
>Ga0315297_10000541_pt1 | contig 22207 bp, 34 predicted proteins | sample YL17G15_0_MG_FD_203628 | JGI IMG/M metagenome (GOLD analysis project Ga0315297, IMG submission 203628) | Sediment microbial communities from Yellowstone Lake, YNP, Wyoming, USA - YL17G15_0 | ecosystem: Environmental > Aquatic > Freshwater > Lake > Sediment | place: USA: Wyoming | collected... | reverse complement strand
GCCAACCCTATACTTCGTGTGCTGTGGAAGCCTGGCTTTAAAGACCTGAAAATCAATGTCAAAATACAGGAGCCTCCTGACAGGGACCCTGCATTGCTGCTTGAATTCAATGAGAACCTGTACCTTGTCACAACATGGGATGTTCCTAATGAGGAGCCATTCAGGCATTACCTTAGTGAATTCACAACAGGGGACAAGCCAAAACCCACTGGACAACCTCCAAGCCCCACGTAAGGCTTTTAAAGTCGGGTGTCTGGGATTTTCCCATGCTCGCGCAGGGATTTACCCCGAGGCTGTATCAGGAAACCATTCTTTCAACAGCTGCGAGCAAGAACACGCTTGTTGTCCTGCCTACTGGAATGGGCAAGACAGCGATTGCATTCATGCTTGCCGCTCAAAGGCTGCAGCATTTTCCGCTTTCAAAGATTCTTCTGCTGGCTCCCACAAAGCCATTGGCAGAGCAGCATTTGCAGACTTTCAAGGAAAATATGCAATTGCCTGAGGAAAACTTTGCATTGTTCACAGGCGAAGTGCCTCCTGCGAAAAGGCAGGAAATGTGGCAAAAGGCAAAAGTGATTTTCTCAACGCCGCAGGGATTGGAAAATGACATTATGTCTGACAAAATCTCCCTTGCAAATGTTTCTTTGCTTGTTTTTGACGAAGCACACCGCGCAACAGGAGATTACAGCTATAATTTCATAGCAAAGCAGTACAATTCAAAGGCAAAATTCCCAAGAATTCTCGCTTTGACAGCATCTCCTGGCTCTGATGCTTTGAAAATTGAGGAGGTGTGCAAGAATTTGTTCATTGAAGGCGTTGAAATCCGCACTGACTCAGACCCTGACGTCCGGCCTTACGTCCAGGAAACAGAGGTTCAGTGGATAAAAGTGCCATTGCCTCCTGAATTTTTGGATGTCAAGAAATTCCTTGACGCCTGCATAAAAAGCAAGCTCGCGTCATTAAGGGAGCTTGGATTCACAAAGCCTGTTGATTATTTCAGCAAAAGGGAAATGCTCCTCCTGCAGGGAGAATTGCACGCCAAGCTTGCTGCTGGCGAGCGCGACTTTGAGACAATGAGGGCATTGTCTGTTGCAGCAGAGGCAATGAAAGTCCAGCACGCTTTGGAATTGCTGGAAAGCCAGGGAAGCACTACCTTGTTCAAATATCTCGATAAAATTATGATGGAAGCTGAAACTTCAAAGGTCAAGGCAGTCAAAAACCTTGTCAAGGACATTAATTTCCGCTCTGCTTATGTTAAGGCGCAGAAATTAATCGAGCAGAAGATTGAGCACCCGAAATTAGCCATTGCCAGAAGCATTGTTTCAAGAGAAATCACAGAAAACAAGCACGCCAAGATTCTGCTTTTCACACAGTTCAGGGATTCTGCTGTCAAAATAAAAGAGGAAATTGAGAAAGCCAAGGGCGTTGTTGCTGGAATTTTTGTCGGACAGGCAAAAAAAGGCGACACTGGATTGTCACAGAAAAAACAGATTGAAATGATTGAGCAGTTCAAGGACGGATTGTACAATGTTTTAATCTGCACTTCTGTCGCAGAGGAAGGATTGGACATTCCTTGCGTTGACCTAGTCATATTTTACGAGCCAATTCCTTCTGCAATCCGCACAATCCAGCGAAGAGGCCGAACAGGAAGGCAGGAAAAAGGCAAAGTTGTTGTCCTGATGGCGCAGAACACCCGCGATGAAGGTTACAGGTGGAGCGCTCACCACAAGGAAAGAAAAATGCACCAGGTTCTTGCTGAATTAAGGACTGATTTGAGAAAGAGGTTTCCGAGCCAGCCTCCGCTGATGAAATATGAAAAGCCAGAACAGCCAACTCTTGTCTTTGCTGACTACCGCGAAAAAGGCTCTGGTGTTTTGAAAGAGCTTGTTGAGCTTGGAGTTTCGCTAAAGCTTGAGATGCTGAATGTCGCTGACTATGTTCTTTCACCGCGGTGCGCTGTTGAGTTCAAGACAGTTGAGGATTTTGCGCAGTCAATTATTGACGGCAGATTGTTAGACCAGCTGAAAAACATGAAGCAGAGCTATGACCGCCCTGTGATTATTGTCGAGGGCTCGCAGGACTTGTTCAAGGTCAGGAATATTCACCCGAATGCAATCCGCGGAATGCTCGCGACAATTGCAGTAAGCTACGGCATCCCGATAATTTACACAAAGGACGCAAAAGACACAGCAGCACAACTTGTCGCGATTGCAAAACGAGAGCAGGCAGTGAGCAAGGAAACATTCCAGCCTCACGCAGAAAAGCGCGCATCAACAGTTCAGGAACAGCAGGAATACATTGTCTCAAGCTTGCCAAATGTCGGCCTAAATCTTGCAAAAGAGCTTCTCGAACACTTCAAGTCTGTAAAAAACATCGTGAATGCCTCTGAAGAAGACCTGAAAAAAGTCGAAGGCGTTGGCGAAAAGAAAGCAAAAGCGATAAAGGACGCGGTGGAGAAGGAGTATCAGAAACCGAAAGCTTAATAAGTAAGCTCATTCTTACCAGTAAGACTGGTGAGAATATGATAGAAGTGATTAGTGTGTCATCAAAAGGACAAATCGTGATACCTGAGAAGGTCAGGGAGCGTTTCGGCATCAATCCAGGTACAAAGCTTGTCCTGATTGAGAAAGAGGACACGCTTCTCCTGAAAAAAGAGGAAGAAGTGGCAAAACACCTTGAAGAAAGCGAACGAAAGGAAACAATAGGCTGGATGATGCTCGCAGAAAAATCATTGAAGGACGTCTGGGATAATCCAAAAGATAAAAAGGTGTGGAAAAAGTACCTATGAAGCAGCGCGATATTGTGCTTGTGCCATTTCCGTTCTCTGACACGTCAGGCAGTAAAATCAGGCCTGCTCTAGTTCTTTCAAATGAAAAGTTCAACAAGGCAAGTAATGACGTGGTTATTTGCGCCATAACAAGCAACCTGAAGCAGACGCCATATTCTCTCATAATTGACCAGAAGGATATTGAAATCGGAGAGCTTTATGACATAAGCACTATCAAGGCGGAGAGCATTGCGAAAATTAACAAGTCATTTGTTCTTAAAACAATTGCCATGCTTAAAAAACAGGCATTTGCCAAAGTTGTAATGCTGCTTAATGAATTGGTTAAGCCTGACTAATTAAAAGTCTTGCGCGCGCCTTTTCATATTGTTCAGCGCTGATTTTTTTCCTTGCCGCGCCCTTAAGCCGGGCGAGCTCAAGCATTGCCTTCTTCATTTTTATCTCATCCAGCTTTTCCCTCAAAGCATTGCGGATAAACTCTGTCCTGTTCTGATAGCCCTCTTTTTCAACAACATCGTCAACAGCCTTCAAAAACTTGTCCTCAAGCTTCAGCGTAATCATTTCAGTAGCCATATATCCAGAGTATATGCTTTGGATATATAAGCTTTGCGGGTAAAATCAAATTTAAGGCAAGCTTTTTTAAATAAGCAGCAAATAGCAGTGTTATGCACAAAAACTGGTATTTGCTGGCAAGTATTTTCGTAATCTTGGCAGGTCTTGCCTGGGTTATTGGGAACATTTCTGCAAATATCATCCACTTACTGCCAAAAGCCGTAGAGTTGGGGCCAGAAATTTATTACCAGGTTTTAGTCGCCGGAGTCCTTGGCTCTATTGCCCTTGCTCTTGCATTCTTTCCAGCAGGCATTGCATTGTTAAGGCTTGGCAAGAAAAAGCAGACAAAATTAGGAAATTGGAGCGTCATACTCATCCTGGTTGGCATTGCACTGATTCTCTTGCTGACTATAATTTCATTGCCATCGTGCCTGCAACACGCGAATCAAGAATGCCTTCTCTCAGTATTCCTTTTCGGAGTTATTCCCGCAGGCATATTGTACGGAGTTAGCCTTTTGCTTTTGATAATTAACTGGTTTACAACAAGAAAGCATTAAACCTTCAATTCTTTCAGTCTCTTTATTCTTTCCGCTGTTGGCGGGTGCGTCGAGAACAATGAGACAAACCCTCCTGCAGTAAATGGATTCACGATAAACAGCGAGCTTGTCGCGGGATTGCCTCCCCGCATTGGATTAGCCCTGCAGCCGTGCTCAAGCTTGCTGAGTGCGCTTGCAAGGCTGTGGGAGTCTTTGATTGTGCGCGCACCAGTAGCATCAGCGTGATATTCGCGGGCACGGGAAATCGCAAGCTGGATTATCAAAGCGAAATAGTTGTTCCAAGCTTTGTCTCAATCATTAGAAAAGGTGAGGGTTTTCTTAGAAAGGCTTTTATGTATCCTTAGAAGGATATGATTCATGCATAAACCGCGAGAAAAGGAGAGTGTTAAGCGCGTTTTTGAGCATGAGCGTGAAGTTCGTTATTATGCAAGCCTGATCAAGAAAGGTCTTTTGCCAATTGAAAAATATGCTGTCGATAAATATTTTGCCCGCAAAGGTAAAGTTCTTGATGTCGGTTGCGGGGCGGGCAGAGAAGCGTTTGCGCTCGCAAAGCAAGGTTTCTCGGTGGTTGGCATTGACCTTTCATCAAATCTCGTGAAATTTGCAAAGCAATATGCACTGAAGCACAGACTGGTCGCAGTAACATTTCTTTGTTCGGATGTTGAGCACTTGCGTTATCCGAAGAACACGTTCGATTACGTAATACTTCCGACACAAGTCATAGAACACGTGAAAGGTAGAGACAATAGAATCAACGTTTTGCGGCAGTGCAAAGAATTACTCAAGGAGAACGGCATTCTTTTTTTCACCACGCATGAAAGAAAGAGCGGCTTGAGATGGTGGTTCTACTGGACGAAAGAATCTGTGCTGTTGAGTCTCAAACACTTTGTTGGAATCGACACAGAAAGAGAACTGGGTGACACCTGGATTGACTCGGTGAATCCTACCAACAAAGCAATAGAGAAAGCATTCATTCATTTCTATACAAAGAGGGAAGCAATCAAGGACATACGCAGAGCAAGCTTAACCTTGGTTGAAGTCGTGTCAAACGAGAAATTACGCGCGGCATGGGAGCCTGCACACTTGAAATATGCATTTATTTGCAAGCAAGCCAAACCCTCTTAAAATTTCTACCTTCTCAGAGGGTTTCACACTTTCAATTCGTGCAGTCTCTTTATCCGTTCCTGAGTGGAGGGGTGCGTGCTGAACAAAGACACAAACCCTCCTGCAGTAAACGGATTGACAATAAACAGCGAGCTTGTCGCGGGATTGCCGCCTCGCATTGGATTAGCCCTGCAGCCGTGCTCAAGCTTGCTGAGTGCGCTTGCAAGGCTGTGGGAGTCTTTGATTGTGCGCGCACCTGTTGCATCAGCGTGATATTCGCGCGCCCTTGAAATTGCGAGCTGGATTATCAATGCGATTATTGGCGCGAGTATTGCCATGGCGAGCAGCCCAAGCACTCCGCCCAGGTTATTGTCCCTGTCCCTTCCGCCGCCAAAGAGCGCAGCAAACCGCGCCATGTAAGCCAGATATGAAATCACTGCTGCAAGTGTTGCTGCTATTGTTGCAATTAGCATATCTCTATTCTTGACATGCGCCATTTCGTGCGCAAGGACGCCTTTGAGCTCATTATCAGTAAGCAAGCCAAGTATTCCTTCTGTGCACGCCACAACCGCCTTCTTGGGCGATGGCCCTGTTGCAAATGCATTTGGAGTCTGAGTCGGAATAATGTACAGCGCTGGCTTTGGCATTCCTGCCTTGTGCGCAATCTCCTCAATCATCTTGTGAAGGTGCGGATACTCGCTTTTCTTCGCAGGCTTGGCCCTGTACATCAACAGCACGAGCTTGTGCGAGAAAAAGAACATTCCAAAGTTCATCAGCACTGCAAAACCCAGGGCAATTGTCAATCCGGATTTTCCGCCAAACAAAAAACCAATGCCAAGGACTAACCCTGTCATCAGCCCCAATAGCAATACTGTCTTAATCTGGTTCCACATAAACACTACAACCCGAAGCCGGTTTAAATATGTTATGAACTTTGTTTCAGCAGTTTTATATATACCGCGCATTGATTTCGTGGCGATGAGTGACGATGACAGCCACGAGCCGATATACATAATACAGCTTCCGGATTCTGATTTTCTTACTCCGCAGGCCAACAAAACCCTTTACAGGAAGATAAGGGCGAATTTTATCAGTATGCTTGATGACATTCCGGGCGGATTTCGTATAAACAACTGCGGCTGCTGCGGAACCGAGGCAATTTCAACCAGAACAACCAGTGTGGAGATTATGATGTACGATGACAGAAATGTTTTTTACGAGTTTTACAATAACATTGACATGCCCAGAAGCAGCTGGAAGACAGGGCAGCTGGCTTTTTATGTGATAAAGGCCATTGAAAAACAGTTTCATCCGGCAAGCGTTGTATTCCTGCTTCCAAACAACAGGGCAGTGATAGACCTTGTTGTTGCAAAGGTTGAAGCAAGCATCGGCGACAAGTCGACAACTGATACAATCGGAGCCATACCCCTGCACTATCGCAACAAGATTGAGATAGCCGAGTCAAAGGAGCTGATAAAGGATTTTCAGGAGGACGTCCTCAATGATTTTGCATTCAAGGAAGGAAAAGACGGGATTAACGAGATAAAATTCACAACAAAAATCGCATATGCCTGGCACAACCGCCACGGAACCCTTTCTGGCTTCAATCCCGGAAAGCGCCCTGCAGGGCTTGACGCAAAAGTCCTTCATTCAGGTGTCGCCATGGTGCCGCGCTGAATAAACCTGAACAATCCCTCAATCTGACGGAGATCAGTCTCCTTGAAAAGAAACTTCCTGAACCTGTCGTCAATTTTCACGCCGTGCTTCTGCAATTCTGCCTTCAGTACAGAATAAATCTTTTTTCCCTCGCGGTCAAGGTCTGTCAAAATCACGCACTCGTCGCATAGCTTTGCCACGAGCTCAACCACTTTATACATTGGCTTTCCACGCAAAGAAACCACGTTTTCCAGCCCGAGCTTTTGCAATGCTGCCTTGTCCTTATAGCCTTCAACTATTATGCAGGGCTGTTCTTCACAGAGCTTTTCAATCCACTGGTCAACCGCTTCCATTGACACAAACTATATATAGGATATTCTTAAGCGTTCTGCCAGGGGGAGTTGGATGATACATTTAAGCACTTTATTGAAGCACTACAAGCGCCGCGACATACAGGAGGAGATGATAGACGCGGCAAAAGACAAGGAAATCGCTGTCAAGTACGGCGACAAGGGCTTTGGAAAGCGTCCTGATGTCCTCAACCACCCAAATGACGTTCTTGAGTTTGCGAAAAACGGCGCGACAAGCTTCCACTGCTCTGAGGAATTGTGGCACAATCCCCTGCAGATTGGCACAGGGATGAAAAAACAGGAATTGGACGATTTAAGAAAAGGCTGGGACCTTGTTCTTGACATTGACTGCCCCTGGCTGGATTACTCGCAGATCGCAGCTGACCTTCTTATCCACGCACTGAAATACCACGGAATTGAGCATATGGGTGTGAAATTCTCAGGCAACCACGGCTTTCACATAGCAGTTCCTTTTGAAGCCCTGCCTGAAAAAGTGCACAATGAGGACACAAAGCTGTTGTTCCCTGACGGTCCGAGGAAAATCGCAAAATATTTGCAGGAAATGATAAGAAACCACCTTGCAAGCCGCATGCTCGAGGCAGAATCAATCTCGCAAATAATGGCAAAGACAGGAAAAAAGCTTCCTGAGCTGATGAAAAACAAGCGCCTTGACCCGTTTGAGCTCCTTACTATAGATACTGTGCTTATCTCGAGCAGGCACATGTACAGGATGCCGTACTCATTCAACGAAAAATCAGGGCTTGTCTCAATCCCTTTAAACCCGAAAAAAATAATGGATTTTGACAAGCCAATGGCAGTGGCAGAAAAAGTCTCTGTCGAGCACGCTTTCCTTCCGAGGAAAAACATCAATCCAGGAGAGGCGAGCAAGCTCCTTGTGCAGGCATTTGACTACCATCCTCCTGCGTCAATGTTAACAGAAAAGCCAAAATCCCTGAGGCAGAAAGATGATTTCGCAATACCGCTCTCAGCAGTTCCAGAAAACTTTTTCCCGCCGTGCATACAGAACATCGCGAAAGGGCTGCAGGACGGCAAAAAGCGCGCTGCATTCCTCATGATTAATTTCCTCGCAAGCCTTGGCTGGGGCTATGACCAGATTGAGGCATACCTTACTGAGTGGAACAAGCGCAATCCAGAGCCATTGAGGGACCAGTATTTCCTGGGCCAATTAAGGTATCACCAGCAGCAAAAGAAGCAGGCTCTGCCGCCGAACTGCACAAACAGGGCATATATGGTCGGCATGGGTGTTTGCAAGCCAGACTCTTTCTGCGGCGCAAACTCTGAGCCAGGGGCAGAGGGTTTCTCGCCGAGGATAAAGAATCCTGTCAATTATGCCCTGAAAAAGCAGAGGTTAGTCAGTTTAACAAAGAAGCCCGAAAAGAAGGCAGATGTTAAATAGGTTAACACCCCCATTTTCCCTCGACAGGAAGCTTTATAAATAGCCCCCTGAATCTCAAGCAAATCTGACTAGCCTGAAAAGGAGTTTTTCAGTACATCGTCAGTAGAGTGGGACCAACTGGGATTCTCGAAAAACTCCGCCAAAAGGCACTTCGGTCGGGATATAGGGTGCGGTAATTCTATCGCATCAGGAAACAGCACAAAAGACACAAGGCTCTATGCCACGCGTTCGACAACCAAGAAGGGGAACAATGCAGTTCTGGCACCGCCAGAGAGCTAGTTCCACCCACGCCAGGATTCGCACATGGAATAAGGGAAAGGACGCAAAAGCATTGGGTTTTGCAGGCTATAAGGCCGGCATGACCCACCTGATTATCACCGATAACAGGGCGACGAGCGCCACAAAGGGCGACCCCATTGCCATGCCGGTGACAGTTGTCGAGTGCCCGCCAATGAGGGTCGCGGGTATCCGCTGTTACCGGCCTTCCAACTACCGACTCGTTCTCTCAACCCAAATCTGGGCTGAAAAGCAAGACAAAGACCTTTCCCGCGTTCTTCCCATTCCAAAACAACTCAAGACAAAAGCTGATTCTCTCAAGGCAGAGGATTACAAGGAATTCAGGCTTCTCGTGCACACCCAGCCAAGGCTTTCGCGCCTCAAGAAAACTCCTGAAGTGTTTGAAGTTGGAATTGGCGGCGATGTGAAGCAGCAATTGGAATACGCAAAGAGTGTCCTCGGAAAGGACTTGAAAATCACAGATGTTTTCGCAGCAGGACAGCACGTGGACAGCCACTCAATCAGCACAGGAAAGGGGTTCCAAGGACCTGTCAAGCGCTTCGGAGTCTCAATCAGGTCGCACAAGTCAGAAAAGACCAAGCGTGGCCCAGGATCTGTCGGACCATGGCACGGAAACTTCAACTGGCCTGTTGCGCACGCAGGAGCAATGGGATACAACCAGCGCACAGAATACAACAAGTGGATAGTCCAGATTGGCGAGGACCCGTTGAAAATCAACCCAGCAGGCGGATTCATGCACTACGGGCTTGTTTCATCGCAGTATGTCCTCATCAAGGGCTCAGTACCAGGGCCTGCAAAGAGGCTCATCAAGCTCACGACGCCATTGCGCCCGAACAAGCATATACCCAAGGAGGCACCGAGCATAACGCACATCAGCGTTTCCTCGCCGCAGTAAAATGGACCTTTCAATCAAATCGCCGGCAAACGTGGATGAAGGCAAAAAGAAAATGCCTGCACAGTTTTCAGAGCCGGTGCGCCCTGACATTATCAAGCGCGCTGTCGAGGTAATCTGGAGCCACGATCGCCAGCCGTACTCATGTGACCCGCGCGCAGGAAAGAAGGCAAGCGCAAAGCTCTCCAGGAGAAGGCGCAAATACCGCGGCGGTTATGGCCACGGAATTTCAAGGGTTCCAAGGAAGATTCTCAACAGGAACGGAACAAACATGTTCTGGGTCGCTGCATTCGCTCCGGGAACAGTCGGAGGCCGCAGAGCCCACCCGCCTGTCGCCTCAAAGGACTGGAGGCAGAAAATAAATGACAAGGAGCGCAGAAAGGCAATCAGGAGCGCCATGGCGGCGACAATTGACAAGAAGATTGTGCTTGAGCACGGCCACGCACTTCCAAAGGAATACCCGTTCATAATCAGCAATGAATTTGAGGCATTGGACAAGACAAAGAGTGTCGAGACAGCCCTTGCAAAGCTCGGCTTCGAGCAGGAGCTTGAGCGCTCCTCGAGAAAGAAGATACGCGCAGGCAAGGGAAAGATAAGGGGAAGAAAGTACAGGACAGCAGTAGGGCCGCTGATTGTTGTCGGCGGGGACTGCAAGCTTGTCAAGGCAGCAAAGAACATAGGGGGGATTGATGTTGCAGAAGTCACCCGCCTTAACGCGTCACTGCTCGCGCCTGGCGCAGTGCCCGGCCGCCTGACTCTTTTCACTGCAAACGCGATTGACAAAATTACAAAGGAGAAGCTGTTCCAATGAAGAAGCTGCAAATGATGGCAGCAACAGCGGTAATCAAGTATCCTGTTTCAAGCGAAAAGGCAATCCGCCTGATGGAGGCAGAGAACAAGCTGCTCTTTGTCGTGGACATCAAGGCGGGAAAGCAGGAAATAAAGAAGGCGGTTGAGGAATTGTTCAAGGCAAAGGTTATGAGCGTAAACACGCTGATATACGGCGGCCAGAAGCGCGCTTATGTGCGCTTTGCGCCTGAAAGCCCTGCAATTGACATCGCAACCAGCCTCGGACTGATGTAAAATGGGAAAATCACTCATACAGCAGGCGCGTGGAAAGGGCGGTCCGGCATACCGCTCGCTTAGCTTCCGCTTCAAGGGAGACGCAAAGATGCGCGCACCTGAGGCAAAGCAGATTACAGGCACAATCACAGACTTTGTCCACTGCCCAGGTCACAGCGCGCCTATGGCGGAAATCCAGTATGAAGACGGCGAAATCTCCCTTCTCATCGCTCCAGAGGGCGCAAAGGTCGGCGACAAGGTCACCATGGGTGCAGGCGGGGAAATAAACCCAGGAAACGTGCTCGCACTCAAGGACATTCCTGAAGGCACTCCAATTTTCAATGTTGAACTGCAGCCTGGCGACGGCGGAAGGTTCTGCCGCAGCTCAGGAGTTTTTGCAAGGGTTGTTGCAAAAACAGAGCAGTTTGTCACACTCATGCTTCCAAGCAAGAAGCTGAAGAATTTGCCGGTTGACTGCCGCGCAATAATCGGAATGGTCGCAGGCGGCGGCCGTGTGGAGAAGCCGTTCCTCAAGGCAGGGACAAGGCACCACAAGGCGCGCGCAAGGAACAAGCGCTACCCGCGCCAGAGCGCAGCAGCGCAGAACGCGGTAGACCACCCGTTCGGAAACAAGAGGACAAGCAGAAAGGCCAAGCAGCGCCCAGTAGGACACTTCGCACCGCCGGGAAGAAAGGTCGGAAAGATGTGGCCAAGGCGCACTGGAAGGAAGAAGTAAGAGGATAAAACATGGCAAAAGAATTCGTTTTCCGCGGAAAGAAGCTGGATGAGATCAAGAAGATGGACCTTCAGCAGTTCACGCAGCTTTTGACAGCCCGCGAGAGGCGCAAGATAAAGCGCGGATTCACCGAGCAGGAAAAAATATTCCTTGACAACCTCCGCGCAGGCGAGAAAGACCCAAAGACCCAGTGCCGCGACATGATTGTCCTGCCTGAAATGCTTGGAAGGCTAATCAAGATCTACAATGGAAAGGAATACTTCCCTGTCGCAATCGAGCCAGACATGCTCGGTCACAGGCTTGGCGAATTCGCACAGACAAGGAGAAAGGTCGCGCACTCAGCACCTGGAATCGGGGCAACAAGGTCAAGCGCATCGCTCTCGGTGAGATAAAGATGACAACATACCGCTACACGGCACAGGCATCGGCAAACGAAGCCAAGGCAGTCGGTGTAGCCCTGCCTGTCTCGTACAAGCAGTCGTATGAGGTTGCCAAGTTTATCCGCGGAAAGAATGTCCAGCTGGCAAAGAAGATGCTGCAGGAAGTCATTGACATGAAGCGCCCTGTCCCGATGACAAGGTTCCACGGCGACACAGGCCACAAGCACGGAATGGCTGCAGGAAGGTTCACAATGAAGACCTGCGACTTCATCCTAAAGCTTTTGAAGAGCGCCGAGTCAAATGCCCAGTTCAAGGGATTGAGCACTGCAAACCTCGTCGTGAAGCACATCGCTGCCCAGCGCGGCCCGACAAGCTTCCGCTACGGCCGCCACCGAAGAAGGCAGGCAAAGCGCGCCCATGTTGAAATCATACTCTCAGAGCAAAAAGAAGCGCCGGCAAAGAAACAGAGGGCAAAAGCCGCGGCGCCCAAAGCACCAGCCGCAAAGGCTGTTGAGAAGCCTGCAGAGAAAAAGCAGGCTGAAAGCAAGGTCACGGCGCCCAAGGCAGATCAGAAAGAGGTCAAGAAATGATTGAACGCAAATTCATCGCAGAACGCGTAAAGGAATTCCAGATCCAGCAGTACATCGAGCAGACCCTGAAGAATGTAGGGCACAGCGCGACAAAGCTTGTCAGGACCCCGCTCGGAGAGAAGATAATAATCTTCGCGTCAAGGCCCGGCCTTGTTGTCGGAAAGAAAGGGGAGAACATCAAGAAGCTCACAAACACACTCAAGAGGCGCTTTAACCTCGAGAACCCGCAGATTGAGATTGCAGAGGTTCCTGAGCCAAACCTTGACGCGCAAATCGTGGCAGAACGCATTGCCTCGACAATTGAGCGCTTTGGAATCCAGAAGTTCAAGGCAATCGGCCACAAGACAATGCAGGACGTCATGAATGCCGGCGCAATGGGAATTGAAATCAGGATTTCAGGAAAAGTGCCAAGCGCACGCGCAAAGTCATGGCGCTTCTACAAGGGCTACCTGAAAAAATGCGGAAACGTCGCAAACACCCAGGTCAAGCGCGCAACAACATTCGCAACACTCAGGGCTGGAACAATCGGAGTCAAGGTCGCAATCATGCCTCCAGGGGCAAATCTCGTTGATGACATAAAAGTGCGCAAGGAACTGCCTGTGCAGGAAGCGCCAAAGGCAGAAGCGCCAAAGAAGCAGCGCGCAAGGAGAAAAAAGGCGCCTACAGAGGCAAAGAAGGAAGCGCCTAAGGCAGAGCCTGCCAAACCCGCAGAGGCATCACAATGAAATTCAAGGAACTGAAAGCAATGCAGCCGTCAGACCTGAGGGAAAAGGCTCTCGAGCTCAGGAAGGAGCTCATGAAAGAGAACGCCCAGGTTGCAATAGGCACTGTTCCGAAGAATCCGCGCAAGCTCAGGGTTGCGAAGAAGACAATCGCGAGGATTGAAACAATCCTTGCGCAAAAACCAATCAAACCAAAACAAGTGGAGGAACCCAAGAAATGAGTGTATGCGTGCGGTGTGGCTTGCCGCAAGAACTTTGCGTATGCGAAAGCATTGCGAAGGAGACCCAAAAGGTCACCATCGCAATCGAGCAGAAAAAGTTCGGCAAGAAATATACAATTATCACCGGGATCAGCGACATCGACCTTGACCAGCTCGCCAAGAAGCTGAAGGCAAAGCTTGCCTGCGGCGGAACCGTCAAAGAAGGGCGGATTGAGCTCCAGGGCGGAGGCGGTGACACACCAGCAGCGGAGCGCGACCACAAGAGCAAGGTCCGCGAACTGCTCGTCAGCATGGGGTTCGCACAAGAAACCATAGTCATCAGGTGAGGAAAAACAATGGCAGAAACCTGCAAAGACAACCATTGCCCGAAGCACGGGACCGTTAAGACGCACGGCCGCGCGTTCACAGTCACAGTCCTCTCTGCCCGCGCGCAGAATACGGCGATTGTTGAGTGGGAGCGCAGATACTATGTGCCAAAGTACGAGCGTTACGAGCGCAGAAAGACAAAGATAAACGTCCACAACCCTGACTGCATGAACGCAAAGGCAGGGGACATTGTCAAAATCATTGAGTGCAGGCCGATAAGCAAGACCAAGCACTTCGTCATAACCGAAAAGGTCGGAAGCGAGCGCCTCTTTGCAGAGCGCGCAGCGCTTATGCAGGAAGCAAAGGTCAAAAGAAAGGAAGAGCCTGCAAAAGCAGAGGAAAAAACATGAAGTACATGAAAGCACACATGGGCAGGCCATTGCCGCACTGCGCGCGCGTCCACGCATGTGACAACTCAGGCGCCAAGATACTGAGAATCATAGCAGTCAAGGGCCACAAGACCCGCACAGGGCGCATGGAGGCCGCAGGAATAGGTGACATAATCTTCGCCTCTGTTGTTGAGGGCAAGCCTGAAATGAGAAAACAGGTCGTGCAGGCGGTCATAGTCAGGCAGAAAAAGGAATTCCGCAGGCCTGATGGCACAAGAGTCAAGTTCGCAGACAATGCGGCAGCAGTCCTCAAGGACGAGTTCGGCAACCCCAAGGGCACGATGATAAAGGGCCCTGTGGCAAAGGAAGTTGCAGAGCGCTGGCCTGCAATCGCAAAGATAGCATCAATAATCGTGTGAAAACATGACAGAATGGAACAAGTCGTGGAGGGCAAGCGTGAAAACGCGCAAGCAGCGCACTTACGTACGCGAAGCGCCATTGCACATCAAGGGCGACTTTGTATCAGCCCACCTTTCAAAGGAGCTGAAACAGAAGCACAAGTGCCGCGCCATCCGCCTCAGGACAGGGGACAAGGTCAAGATAATGCGCGGCTCTTTCCGAAACAAGACAGGGAAGGTTGACCGCATCAATGTCAAGAAGCAGAAAGTGTACATCACAGGAATCGAGTTCACAAAGCGGGACGGAAGCAAGGCAATGCATCCAATCCACCCGTCAAACATTTTGATACAGGAACCTGACACAACTGACAAGAGAAGGTTCGCGGAGAAAAAACAATGAGCAGGCACCTTAAGCGCCTTAACGCGCCAAAGAGCTGGGCAATCCTCAGGAAGACAACCAAGTACATAGTGAAGCCGCTGCCAGGCGCGCACAAGCTTTCGGAAAGCATGCCAATATCCCTTGTGCTCAGGCAGCTCGGCCACGCCCAGAGCGCTGCAGAGGCAAAGAAAATCCTGCACGCGCACAAGATACTTGTTGACGGCAAGCGTGTCATTGACCTCAAGGCGCCTGTCGGACTCTTTGACAGCATCACGCTCGCCGGCTCAAACGAATATTATCGCATTGTTTTTGACACAAAGGGAAGGCTGCAGTTTTTGGCAATCCCGAAGAACGAGGCAGGCCTCAAGATTTGCAAGGTCATCAACAAGACATCAATCCCGGGCGGAAGGATACAGCTCAACCTTAACGACGGCAGGAACATCATCGCTGACAAGAACCCTGCAAAGACAGGCGACACCCTTGTGATTGAAGTCCCGAGCCAGAAGATAGCAAACCACCTCGTGTTTGAGAAAGGCGCGCTCATCTACCTGCTTGGCGGAAAGCACATCGGCACAATCGGCGTGCTTGACAAGGTTGATGGCGATGAAATCACAGTGACTCAGGACAGCCAGCCAATCACGACAGCGAAGAAATACGCGCTTGTGGTCGGCAAGGACAAGCCAATACTCACAATACTCAAAAAAGCATGACAAACATAATGAGACAGCCGCGGATAGAGAAACTCACCCTGAACATAGGTGCAGGCAAAGACGTTCAGAGGCTTGAGAAGGGTGTTGCCCTCATCAAGGCAATCACAGGAATCGACCCTGTCAAGACAATAACACAGAAGAGGATTCCCAACTGGGGCCTCCGCCCGGGCCTGCCAATCGGCTGCAAGCTCACATTGAGAAAGCAGACCGCTGCTGACCTGCTCAAGAGGCTGCTCGCGGCAAAGGAAAACAAGCTCAAGCCGACCCAGTTTGACGAAGGCGGCAACATTTCATTCGGAATCCAGGAGTACATTGACATCCCTGGTGTCGCTTATGATCCAAAGATCGGAATTATCGGCCTCGAGGTCTGCGTGACACTTGAAAGGCCAGGATACCGCATCAAGCGGAGGCGCCTGAGGCAGAAAAAAGTTCCACGCAGGCACCTTGTCACGCGCGAGGAGGCGATTGAATACATGCAGAAGAACTTCAATGTCACAGTAGGTGAAGCAGAATGACTATCAAGGATTGGCGCAAGGCATTCGTCCAGCTTAAGGCAAAGCCCGTCAAGCTGAAGAAGTACATGAAGCACAATGCGCCAAAGAAGCGCAGCACTGGAATGACTGTATCGTCAAGGTGCGAAAACTGCGGCAGGTACGGCGGCCACATTTCCAAGTACGGGCTGAACTTTTGCAGGCACTGCTTCCGCGAAATGGCTTTGAAAATCGGATTCAAGAAGTACACATGAGGAAACAAAATGCTTAACGACCCACTTGCAAACGCATTGTCCGGAATCCTGAACTATGATAAGATCGGGAAGAAGCAGTACTTGATGCACCCTGCTTCAAATGTCATCAAGAAAGTTATCACAATACTCAATGAGCAGGGCTACGTCGGCGCTGCCGAGGAAGTGACTGCTTCCCGCGGCGGGGTTGTAAAGGTAAACCTGCTTGGCAACATCAACAAGTGCGGGGTCATAAAGCCAAGGTTCGCAATCACAATGGACGAATATGAAAAGTTTGAGAAGAGGTTCCTGCCTGCAAAGGGTGTTGGAGTGCTCATCATTTCAACAATCAAGGGGCTCATGACGCACGAGCAGGCAAAGGAAAAGAACCTCGGAGGAAGGCTCATCGCCTTCTGCTACTAAAAATGAAAATCGACTTTGAAGAGGCATTGGAGCTGCCCCAGGGCGTTGCTGTGACAATTGACCACGGCAACTTCAATGTAAAGGGGCCAAAGGGCGAATCCGCAAGGAGAATGGTAGCTCCAGGAGTCTCAATCACTGTTGAAGGCCAGAAAGTCATGTTCAAAGCAAAGAAGGCGACAAAGCGCGAGAAAAAAATGCTTTTCACTTTCCTTGCTCATTTGAAAAACATGGTCCGCGGTGTCCAGCAGCCTTGGGTGTACACGCTGAAGCTGTGCTCAGGGCACTTCCCAATGACAATCACAATATCAGGAAGCAAGTTTGCGCTCAAGAACTTCCTCGGCGAGAAAGTTCCGCGCGAATTCACAATTCCGGCAGGGGTTGACGTGAAGGTTGCAGGGCAGGAAATCACAGTCACAGCAGTTGACCGCGAGCTCGCAGGCCAGATAGCTGGCAGGCTTGAGCTTTTGACATTCAAGTCAAACAAGGACACAAGGAGATTCCAGGACGGAATATACATCACAGAAAAGCCAGCAAAGGAGCTGGCATAAAACCATGACAAAGGAACAATCACTCAAGCTCAGAAAGGCATTGAAGGCCAAGAAGCCCAACTTCCTCAGGGAGGACTACCAGAAGAGGGCGTGCATACCATTGCCTTGGAGAAGGCCGCGCGGATTGCACAGCAAGCTGCGCCACCGCTTTGCAGGCCACAGGGCGCTTGCCAACCCGGGCTATGGAAGCCCCAAGGAGGCATACGGCCTGAGCCCGTCAGGATACGAGCAGATACTTATCCACACGCTTAACGAGCTCCAGAAGCTCAACTCAAAGACACAGGGCGCAATCCTCGGAAGCACAATCGGCCTGCCAAGGAAGATTGCCCTGCTCACAGAGGCAAAGAAGCTCGGCATAAAAGTGCTTAATGTCAAGGACGTTGACTCAGAGCTCAAGGCAATCCAGGACAGCATTGCCGGACGCAAGGAAGCAAAGGCAAAGACTGCGAAAGAAAAGGAAACCAAGGCCAAGGAGAAAGAAGTCAAGGCAAAGCCAAAAGAAGAGCTCGCGCAAAAGGTAAGTGAAGAGGAGCAGAAGAAGAAAGACAAGGAGGAGAAGGACAGGGTCCTTACAACCAGAAAAGTATGAAACTTCAAAAGCGCCTAGCAGCACAGATAATGAAGTGCTCCCCCCAGAGGATCAAGTTTGACACTGAGAAGCTCACTGAGATAAAGGAGGCAATCACCAATTTTGACATCCGCAGGCTCATAAACCAAGGCATAATCACAAGAGCCCCGATACAGGGCATTGCAAAGTTCCGCACAAGGCACACCATGTCCCAGAAGCGCAAAAGCAGGCGCACAGGACCCGGCTCAAGAAAGGGCTCGGCAAATGCAAGGGCAGATGACAAGCTTCAGTGGATGAGGCTTGTCAGGCTCCAGCGCGATTTGCTCAAGCGCCTGAGGGACCACGGGACTATCACCCAGGAAACATTCACCATAATGTATGCAAAATCAAAGGGCGGGTTTTTCAGAAGCATCCGCCACCTGAAGCTGTTCCTACAGGAACAGGAGCTGTTTGTCAAGAAGTGAAACAATGAAAGAATCACCAACATACTCGGTAAGGTACCGCAGGAAGCGGGTTGGCAAGACAGACTACAAGACACGCATGAAGCTGCTTAAGGGCGGCCAGAAGAGGCTTGTTGTCAGGCGCTCGCTCAAGAACATATGGCTGCAGATAGTTGAATTCCACCCGACTGGGGACAAGGTCCTTGTCACGGCACACTCACATGAAATCAGGAAGCTCGGCTGGAAAGGCGCACTGAACAACCTTCCGGCAGCATACCTTTGCGGACTGCTCCTTGGAAAGAAGGCAAAGGCAAAGAAAATCACAGCAGCAATGCTTGACATCGGCCTCAGCGTCTCTGTAAAGGGCGCTGTATTGTACGCTGCCCTGAAAGGGGTTGTTGATGCAGGAATTAATGTCCCGCACGCAAAGGAAGTCCTGCCTGATGAAAAGCGCATAAGGGGGGAGCACATTGCAGCATGGGCAAAGAAGATGAAGGAGCAGCCCGAGAAATACAACAAAATGTTCACCAGGTACATCAAGGCAGGGCTTTCACCTGAAAACCTGCCTGCGCACCTTGAAGAAATCAAGAAGAAGGTACTCGCATGACACCGAAGAAACAAGAAGAAAAGAAGGAAAAGCCGGCTGAAAAGGAAGCAGCGCCTGCAGAAGCAGTAATTCCTCCAGTTGTTGAGGTAGTAAAGCTGGATGTTGAAAAAGACGTCATTACTGAGATTCCTGAGGAGGAGGCAATTGAGGCTCCAAAGGACGGCGTTAATGTTGCAGCCTGGCAGCCAACGACAAGCATCGGGCAGAAGGTGAAGTCAGGCGAGGTTACTGACATTGACCAGCTCCTTGACAAGGGCCTCAAGATACTTGAAGCGACAGTGGTTGACGTCCTCCTGCCAAACATGCAGAATGACCTGCTTATGATAGGTCAGGCAAAGGGAAAGTTCGGAGGAGGCCAGAAGAGGGTGTTCAAGCAAACCCAGAAAAAGACTCCTGAAGGAAACAAGCCAAGCTTCTCCTGCGTCGCGATTGTCGGAAACGGCAACGGATATGTCGGAGTCGGCTGTGGAAAGTCAAAGGACACTGTCCCTGCGCGCGAAAAGGCATTGCGCAAGGCAAAGCTGAATGTTTTCAAGATTGCGCGCGGCTGCGGTTCATGGCAGTGCGGCTGCAAGACACCGCACAGCATCCCGTTCACAGTTGAAGGAAAGTGCGGCTCAATCCGCGTAAAGCTCATGCCTGCTCCAAAGGGCAAGGGGCTGTGCATGGAGCAGGAAACAGCAAAGATACTCAGGATGGCAGGCATCAAGGACGTCTGGAGCAAGACAGACGGAAACCTGAGGTCAACAACAAACTTCATCGAGGCAGTTGTTGACGCCCTGAAAAAGCTCACCAAGACAAAAATCAAGACCGAGCACGCAGAGCGCGTCGGAAAGGTCGCAGGAAAGGTCGTGACAGAATGATGAAAATGAGCGCATTTTCAGCATGCTCGCCAAACCAGCGAGCGAAGCGAGTATCGCCTGATGGAGGTTTGGCGACATGAAACTGGCAATAGTCCGCGTCAGAGGACAGGTAAGGATACGTGGCGACATAAAGCGAGCGCTCGAGCAGCTTAACCTGCACAAGCGCCACCACGCAACTGTTGTTGAAGACACCCCGTCAAACCTCGGCCAGATAGTAAAAGCCCAGGGATTCCTCACATGGGGCCCTGTAACTGATGACACTCTCAAGAAAATGGAGCCAAGAAAGCGCGGTGAGGGAAGATGGTATGCACTCCCGCCTCCACGAAAGGGATACGGCAGGAAGGGAATCAAGATGCCATTCAGCAGGGGCGGTGGCCTTGGCGACAGAAAGGAAAAAATCAATGATTTGCTTTTGAGGATGATCTGACATGACAATCAAAAGGCGCAAGAAGATAACAAAGAAGCGCGGTACAAGGAGCTGCGGATGGGGCCTTGATCACAGGGGCTCAGGCAATCAGGGAGGGGCTGGAAACGCAGGCAGCGGAAAGAAGGCAAACTCCAAGGCTCCGAGAGCGGGCTTGTGGGCAAAGCAGCTCATGGGCAAGCACGGATTTATCCACAAGGGCCCTGTAAGCGATGACAAGGTTATCAACCTGCGCGACCTTGAGGACAGGCTTCCGGTATTCCTCGCTGAAAAGCTAGTCACAGAAACAGCAGGCGTGATTAATGTTGACCTTTCAAAGATTGGCTGCACAAAAGTGCTAAGTACAGGCAAGGTAAGGAGAAAGTGGAAGATTACTGCTCAAAGAGCGTCACCTGACGCTGTTGAAAAAGTCAAGGCAGCAGGCGGAGAACTGTCCGTTGGCAAGCCTGATGTAAAAGCATCAGTCCAGCCGGCAAAGCCTGCGCGAGCTGAGTGAAATGGCTTGGTATCAAGAGGTATTATACAATCTTCCTGAGGTTGCACCGCCAACCCAGAAAAAGCTTGGGTTCAAGGAAAAGCTCAAGTGGACAATGATTATACTTGTGCTATTCTTCGTGATGGGGCTTGTCCCGCTTTTCGGGCTTGGGCAGAACGCCCTGCAGCAGTTTGAAATTCTTTCAATCATCCTTGGAGCCTCATTCGGATCGATTATCAGCCTTGGAATAGGCCCGCTGGTCACAGCGAGCATTGTTTTGCAGCTGCTTAACGGTTCAGGGCTTATCAAGTTTGACCTGACAACCCACGACGGAAAAAAGACATTCCAGGGAGTCCAGAAGCTGATGAGCATTTTCTTCGTGCTGTTTGAAGGCGCGATTTACGTGTTCATGGGCGGCTTGGCTCCGCCAGAAGCGCTTGTTGGAACTTCATCATACTTTACAATACAGCTTTTGCTTGTTTTCCAGCTGTTCCTTGGCGGAATCCTGATAATGTTCATGGACGAGGTCGTGAGCAAGTGGGGATTTGGCTCTGGAATCTCGCTTTTTATCGCAGCAGGAGTTTCGCAAAGCGTTTTCATCCGTGCTTTGTCGCCTCTGCCTTCGCCAAACAACCCTGAAATCATGACAGGGGCGATTCCATCGCTGTTCCAAAGCCTTGCGCGCGGAGACCCGCAGACAGCAATATTGATGCTTTCAATGGTTTTGTCAACTGTCATTATTTTCGTGATTGCTGTTTATGCGCAGAGCATGAAAGTGGAGATTCCACTCTCATTCGGCCGCATCAGGGGGCACGGAATCCGCTGGCCGCTGAGTTTTGTTTACACATCCAACATTCCAGTCATTCTCATTTCAGCGCTTATGGCAAACATCCAGCTTTGGGCGCATTTATTGCAAAGCTGGGGACACCCCTTGCTTGGCACATTTGTCGGTAACACCCCAACAACCGGTTTTGTGGCGTGGATTGCATCGCCTGACATTGTCGGAAAGCTTATTCGCGGCTCATTGACAGGCGCGGATATTGCCCACTCAATTGTTTACATGCTTTTCCTTATCTGCGGCGCTGTTGTATTCTCCTGGTTCTGGGTCCAGACATCAGGAATGGACGCAAGGTCGCAGGCAAAGCAGATAATGAAGTCAGGTTTGCAGATTCCAGGCTTCCGCAAGGATGAAAGGGTGCTTGAGAAGCTCCTTGACCGCTACATTCTGCCGCTTACTTTCATGGGCGCGATTGTTGTCGGATTCCTTTCAGGGCTGGCTGACATTTCAGGCGCTTTGACAAACGGAACAGGGCTCCTGCTTACAGTGATGATTGTTTACAGGCTTTACGAGGACATCGCAAGGCAGCACCTCATGGACATGAATCCTATGATGCGCAAATTTATGGGAGGATAAATGCAAGGCGAAGCAGTTCATGGAGCGGGATTGAAGCAAAGCGGAAATCCCGCACTAATGCTTTTGGTCGAGCTTTTCGCAAAAGCTCGATGCGGCATGAATCCTATGATGAGAAAGTTCATGGGTGGATAAAGTGGGCTTTCTCGACTTCCTTAACCCAATTTTTGATTTTCTTTTCGGATGGCTTTTGCCTTTGCCGCCTTTCTGGAGCATTCTCATAC
>Ga0315297_10000540_pt1 | contig 22207 bp, 15 predicted proteins | sample YL17G15_0_MG_FD_203628 | JGI IMG/M metagenome (GOLD analysis project Ga0315297, IMG submission 203628) | Sediment microbial communities from Yellowstone Lake, YNP, Wyoming, USA - YL17G15_0 | ecosystem: Environmental > Aquatic > Freshwater > Lake > Sediment | place: USA: Wyoming | collected... | reverse complement strand
GTTTAGCGAAATGATCTTAATGACTGCGTTTCTTTCCGTCAAGAAGTTAGCCCCCGGAAAAGGGTTCCCGGACCTCGGATGGCAAAGGCCCTAAGCGCAAAAAAATAGCAAGTGAATTACACCGCCTACAGGGCGGGGCTTCAAAAAACACTTCGTCACAAATCTCCCCTCCCTTGAGGGGAGGGCCATATGGTAACCCCATTCATGGCGCAGGTCTTAAAAAACATTGTGCAAGTACATATATATATTTAAAATCGAGTTTTAGTTAAAATTTGTAAATTCCAGATTCACTCCCAGGGGAAGAAGGAGGCCAGCATGTACCGGGATAAGCTCTTAAACGAAATTCTGGGTGAAGAAGACAAGATCTTGATCGATCTCCTCCAAAATTACTGCGAAGCCGAAATCATGCCGGTCCGCCAGCAGATTGACGAGGACCATGACCACGTAATCGTTCATCGCATCCTCCAGGGCCTGGCCGATCTCGGGATGGTCCGGGCCATCTGGCCGGCGGAATACGGCGGCGGAGGCGTCACCTCCACGGTCACTTCTTTCCTGGCCGTTGAAGAGATAGCCCGGGGCGACAGCGGAATCGCGGTGGCGGTTTCCTGCTGCACCTGGGCGATCTACCCCGCCCTGATCGCCCCCAACAAAAGGGTTCTGGACGACTTCGCTCCCCTCTTCTGCGGCGATAAAGTAAAGATCGGATGCTTCAACATGACCGAGCCGGGCGGGCCCCGGGGCGGGGGCGGCTGTGATATCGAGGATATAAAAAACCAGGGCCGCCGGATCAAAACCATCGCCCGCCGGGAAGGCAATCAATGGGTTCTGAACGGCCAGAAAATCTGGGCCACCAACTCCGGGATCTCCGATCTTTACCTGATGGTCTGCACCACCGATCCCAGTCTGGGGGACGAAGGAATCGCCCTGATTTATGTCCCCTGCCCGACCCCCGGCCTCTCTTTCGGCAAGTTCGAGAATAAAGCCGGGATGCAGAGCGACCGCAATACCACCACCTACATGGAAAATGTCCGGGTTCCCCTGGAATACCGGGCGGCCGGGCCGGGACGGGACGCCGAGCTTTTTCATGTCAATCTCGCCCTGGGCCGGATCGGAAGCGCGGCGATGTCGGTCGGGAACGCCCAGGGGGCCTTCGAGCGGGTGATGGATTTCACCTCCGACCGGGTGGTGGGCGTCACCCCCAAGCCGATCCGCCAGCACTCCATCGCCGCCGGGATGCTGGCCGACATGATCATCGGGATTGAAACCGCCCGTTCCTTTTACGTCCAGGCCGCCTATAAGTTCGACCGGCCGGAGGAATACGGGGCCCGGCATTCCGCCGAACAGCTTTCCCGGGCCTCGATCGCCAAGGTCTACGCCGCGGACATGGCGGTGATGGTCACCAACCGGGCCATGGAGCTCATGGGTTCCTATGGTTATACCCGCGACTACGACGTGGAGAAATACTGGCGCGACTGCAAGATCATCCAGCTCTGGGAGGGCGGCGCCCAGCTCGGCCGCTTCGATGTCTGCCGGGCTTATTATGATTTGGAGATCTGAAAAATAGGGTTCCAGGGGCCAAGGGTTCGAGGGGAGATGTAGGGCAAGGCTTTAGCCTTGCTATACTGTCCAAAACAAAGGGTTCAAGTGAGAAGAGAAATAATGGCAAACGGTTTACAATTGAATTCTTCTAAGTATGGTATTTTTACTCTGGACCCCTCGAACCCTCGAACCCTTGAACCCTTCTTGATATGACAATGGGCAACTTGGACTCCCAGATTCTCTCCTTTTTGAAATTATTGAGCGAACTCGGATCCGAAACCGAGTTCCAAAAAATCCAGATCGAGCCCCAGGCTCCTCTCCCGGGTCCACCCCCCGACCCCCGGACAAAATTGACGTCCCGCTCGGGCCCCCCGGTCGGGTTCGTCCCGCAAAGCGAGATCTGGCTCGAGCTCGGCCCTCCTACCCTGCCCTCGATTCAACTTCTCCTTTCGACCGACGACACCACCCTGGTTAACAAAAACCAGGTCATTGTCCTGGGCGACGATTTGAGCCAGCTTCCCCATGGAACCTATCCTTTCGCCCAGGTTATTCTGGTGGCCGGCAGTCAATTGACCGAGAAACACGAAGCAGCGATTTCCTCCCTGATTTCTCAGGCCTACCAGGCCAACGGCTGCATGTACCGTGCGGCCCAGGGTAGGATCTGGCTCCGCTTGCGTAAAGGATCTATTGATAGCGGATTAAACTTCCGGGTGCTCGGACAGGCTATCTTTCAATCTATCTATGACCAGGTCCCGGAGGTCGAGGCCTGCGAAGCGTTGTTTATCACCTCTGATCCCCAGACCGTGGGGAAAATCGTCAATTTCTCGGAATGCATTTACCGGGCCCGCCGGGAAATCCTGAAGGAAAGATTTCAGAAGGTCGGGAAGGATATTTACGAGTGCGACAACCCGGTGGATTGCGAATCGTGCCCCGACGGCCCGGTTTGCGAACTGATCAAGGAAACCGTCCAGGTGATTAAAAAACGCCGGGAAGAATATTTTGGGAAAGAAACAACTTGAGAAACATAATCCCTCGTCCCCGCCGCGCCCTGAAAATCCTGCTGTTCGCCTTTTCGATCATTTTTCCCTCCCGTTAATCTAGCGTTATCCACCGCCGAAACATTGCCGTTTGGATTGATGTCCATTAATCTACTTCGTTGACGCAGTTTGAAAAGAGAAAATAATTTGCCGATTCGGGAAGACATTCGCAACATCGCCATCGTCGCCCATGTCGATCATGGCAAGACCACCCTGATTGATGCCATGCTCCGGCAGACCGGGGTTTTCCGTTTCAACGAGGTCGTGGAGGAAAGGGTGATGGACTCGAACCCCCTCGAGCGCGAACGCGGCATCACTATCTTTTCCAAGCACGCTTCCGTCAGTTACGCGGGGGTAAAGATCAACATCATCGACACCCCCGGTCATGCCGATTTCGGGGGCGAGGTGGAGAGGATCCTGCAGATGGTGGACGGGGTGCTCCTGCTCGTGGACGCCGCCGAGGGCCCCCTCCCCCAGACCAAGTTTGTCCTCCGGAAAGCCCTGGAGCGGGGTTTAAAGGCGGTAGTGATCATTAACAAAATCGATCGCCCCGACGCCGAGCCCCATGTTACCCTGAACAAGATTTTCGATCTGTTCGTCTCGCTGGGCGCGGACGACGAGCAGCTGGATTTCCCCGTGGTCTACGCCAGCTCCCGCTTCGGTTACGCCCGCCGGGAGCTGGGGGATCAAAGCCTGGATCTCCGCTTCCTCTTCGAAATTATCCTCGATTACCTCACCGGCCCCCGGGTGGAACCCGAAAGCCCCCTGCAACTTCTGGTCACCAACACCGAGCATTCCGATTACCTCGGCCGGATGGCCATCGGCCGGATCAGCCGGGGAAAGATCTCCAAATCCCAGAGCGTGGTCGCCGTCCGGCACCAGGACCGGAGCCTCTCGCCCTTCAAAATCACGGCCCTGTTCGCCTACCAGGGCCTGAAACGCGAGGAAATCCCGGAAGCGCGGGCCGGAGACATCGTCGTCCTGGCCGGACTGGAGGATATCCGGATCGGGGACACGGTGGCCGATCCGGATGCACCCGAAGCCCTGCCCGGCCTGTCGGTGGACGAGCCGACCATCAGCATGTTCTTTTCCGTAAACGACAGTCCCTTCGCCGGCCGCGAGGGTCAGTACGTCACCTCCCGCCACCTGCGCGACCGGCTTTACCGGGAGGCCCTGACCAACCTGAGCCTCCGGGTCGAAGACACCGAAACCACCGAGGCCCTGAAGGTTTCCGGCCGGGGGGAGATGCACCTCGCGATCCTGATCGAAACCCTGCGGCGGGAGGGCTATGAATTCCAGGTCAGCAAGCCCGAACCCATTCTCCGCCGGGAGGGAGAAAAAATCCTCGAGCCCTACGAGGACCTGACCCTGGACGTGAGCAAGGAAAACGCGGGAGATTGCCTGGAAAAACTCGGCTCCCGAAAAGCCGAGCTGGTTTCCATGCACACCGGTCCCGACGGCCGGACCCGGCTCTCCTTCCTGATTCCCTCTCGCTGTTTGGTTGGGTTTAGAAACGAATTCCTGACCATCACCCGGGGTGAAGGCCTGATGTACCATATGACCGCCGGTTACCATGCCTTCAAAGGCGGAGACATCGGTCGTCTTCGCGGGGTCCTGATCTCCGGCAACCTCGGCCCCACCTCCGCCTATGCCCTGTTTCACCTTTCCGACCGCGGGGAATTTTTTATTCCCGCTGGGGAGGAGGTTTACCCGGGCATGATCGTGGGTGAGCACACCCGGGACACGGACCTCCCGGTCAACGTCTGCAAGGCCAAGCGGGCCTCCAACGTCCGGTCCAAGGCTTCCGACGAAGCCCTGACCATCGCCCCGCCCCGCCTGATGAGCCTGGAGCAGATGCTCGAATACATGAATGACGATGAGCTGCTCGAGGTGACCCCGAAATCCCTCCGGATGCGGAAAAGGATCTTGAACGCCCTGAACCGGAAACGCTTCGATCGGACCCGGGAGCGGGCGACCGAGGCTGCCGGCCTGAGAAAATAAACCTTTTATCCTCCCTTTCGGCCGCGGGCCTATCTCTAACCACCGGATATTGAAATGCAGATTGAATTAAATCCGGACTTGGGATATACAGTTCGTATTTGAGTCCAACCGTTAGGGCAAGCGGGTCTTCTGTTCGAATCAGTTAAGGGGTTTAAAATGAACCGGTTTCCAATCCGCGTCAAGGCGAAAACTATCCTGGGATTTACCCTTATCCTGAATCTATCTTATTCATCTTTGCTTCCGGCCGAGGTAAATTCCGAAAAACCACCCTACCAGATCAAGTTCGGAACCATGTCTCCGGCCGACAGCGCCTGGACGGAAATCCCCAACAAGATTCTCATCCCGCTGGTCAACAGCATGTTCGGGAACAAGCTCAAGCTCGTGGTTTATTACGGCGGAATCATGGGCGACGACCAGGAAATCCTGGAAAAAATCAAGGAGGGGAAACTGGACGCCTGCAGTTGCACCAACCAGGGAACGGTGAAGGTCGTGCCGGATCTCTCGGTACTGACCCTGCCCCTGCTCTTCCAGTCTTACGACGAGATTGATTTCGTCACGCAAAAACTCAGGAAATACATTGAAACCCGATTTGAGGAACAGGGTTTCAAGCTGCTTTTCATCATCGATACCGGATTTCTATATTTCTTCAGCAAGGACAACCCTTCCACTTTCGAAAAAATGCGGACCCAGAAGGTATTTTCCTGGTTCGGGGAGATCCAGGAAAGAACCTTCAACTACCTGGGAATCAACCCCATCTCGATCACCATCCCGGAATTGGCCCCCTCCATCTCCAAAAGCATGACCAACGCCGGGGCCGGACCGGCCTCCTGGTTGCTGGCGACCCAGATGTACCCTTACATGAAATACGTCCTGGAGGAGCCCCTTTTTTACGGCCCCTCCACCGGATTTATCAGCAAGCGCAAGCTTGATTTCATCACTTCCGACCTGAGGGCGAAACCGGCGGAATTCAGCGGGATTCAGAGAAGCTTTTCCGCCTTTCAAAACAGCGTGGCCGCCGAATCGTATCTGGAACGGAAGGGCATCCGGGATGAAAAATTGCGTAAGGTCGGCCGGGAATTGATTTCCTGGATCAAGCAACAAAAGCTGGAATCGCCCGAGCAGGTTTCGGAAATTATTTTCAGAATTTTCCGGGAATCGGAGGCTGCCTGGCTCCGGTCCATCCGCGAATTCGAAGCCGAGTGTTTTCGGGGATTCTTCGCCCGGGGAATGAAAAAAGCCCGGCTGGAGGAAAGCGACCGCCGCACCCTGCTCCTGGCCACCGGGCGGGTTTGGGATGAATTTTCCGGCCAGCTTTATCCCTCTACCCTGCTTTCCGGGATCAAGGACCGGCTGATCCAATATCGCGCGAAAAAATCAAATCCGGCCGGGCCGGAATAATCCCGACCACCTCTCCCCGGTTAACCCCAACCCCTGGATTCCGGGTCGAGCCCGGAATGACGATTATAAGAAAAAAGACGGCCCCGCATGTAAGCGGGGCCGTAGAAAAACATCCGGTTTCAGATTAGATATCGGTCGGATCCCTTATTCAGCTTACGGCGTTACACAGCCTTTTTCGCAGCCGGTTCCGCCGCCGGTTCCGCCGCCGGTTTTGTTCTGAAAGCTGAACCGTCCTCCGGTATCCAGCCGGATCCCTGATTCTCCGCCAGAAGTCAATCCGCCCCAGACGATCATCTGGTCTCCGGTCCAGACCGCGGTATGATATTTCCTCCCCGCCGGAGCGTCGGTCAGCGCGGTACCCACCCAGTAATTGCTGTATGGTTCATATACGCCGCCGGTGTTGAGATAACTATCGCCATCCCACCCTCCCCAGACAATCATCACCCCGAGAGACCAGACCGCGGTATGATAACTCCTCCCGGAAGGAGCAAACTTGGTGCTGACCTCCGTCCAGCGGTCGGTTAAGGGATCGTACCGCCCTCCGTCATTCAAGTAATTATAGCCATCATCTCCGCCCCAGACGATCATCATGTAGCCGGTCCAGACCGCGGTATGGTATTCCCTCCCCGCCGGGGCATCGGTAATGGAAATCGGCGTCCAGGAATCAAGGACCGGATCATATCGGCCCCCGTCATTCACGGGGTAGTAAGTCTGATCCGTTCCGCCCCAGACAATCATCTCCGATCCCGTCCAGACCGCGGTATGATACTCCCTCCCGCTGGGAGCGTTCTCGATTGTAACCGGGGTCCAGGAATCCCCGACCGGATCATACAGACCTCCTGTGTCCAGATCGGATTCACCATCGTTCCCTCCCCAGACGATCATCCATCCGTCAGTATTGTCCCAGACCGCGGTGTGATTCCGTCTCGCGTCGGGCGCGGTCTCATCATCCAAGGTGAGCATCCAGGTATCGCTGGCCGGTTCATACCGGCCTCCCGTATTTAGATCGGATTCACCATCGTTCCCTCCCCAGACGATCATTTCCGTCCCCGTCCAAACGGCGGTGTGGTACTCCCGGCCCGAAGGCGTATTCTCATCAATACCGGTGGGCATCCAGGAATCGGTGGCGGGATCGTACCGGCCGCCGTCATTCATATAGTTATAATCCTGATCCCTCCCGCCCCAGATGATCATTTCCGATCCCGTCCAGACCGCGGTATGGAAATCCCGCGCGGAAGGAATATTCAATCCGGAGTCGGTGGCCTTCCAGGAATCGTCGGCCGGCAGGTATCGGCCTCCGGTATCCAGATAATCGAAACCATCAGACCCGCCCCAGACGATCATCTCAGTCCCCGTCCAGACCGCGGTATGGGACTCCCGGGCCGAAGGCACGTATGCGCTCGTGGTGTTAGTAGCCATCCAGGAATCGCCGGAGAAACTGTACCGGCCCCCGTCGTTTAATTCTCCGATGCCGCTATGATAAGTCCCGCCCCAAACAATCATCTCGGTCCCGGTCCAAACGGCGGTGTGACTCTGCCTCGCGGTGGGCGCAGTCTCATCGGCGTTGGTGGGCGTCCAGGAATCGCCGGTCGGGCTATAACGGCCGCCGGTATTTACATACGAGCCATCGTTTCCGCCCCAGACGATCATCATACCGTCGGTACTATCCCAAACCGCAGTGTGGTACTCCCGGCCCGAAGGCACATTCGCACCCGTGCTGGTGGCCGTCCAGGTATCATTGGATGGATTATATCGGCCTCCGTCATTGAAATAGGAAGGAAATTCTCCATTGAAATTATATCCGCCCCAAACGATCATCTCCGTCCCTGTCCAGACCGCGGTGTGGCAAGCACGGCTCGAAGGCACGTTCGCACCCATGCCGGTGGGCGTCCAGGAATCGTTGGCCGGATTATACCTGCCTCCGGTATCCAAATAAGAATAAGATTGATCGATCCCGCCCCAGACGATCATCTCAGTCCCCGTCCAGACCGCGGAATGGTATTCCCGGGCCAAAGGCACAAATGCGATGGTCCGCCAGGAATCCTGAGAGGGATCATACCCGCTCCCGGTATTCGCGTAAGTGCCGTCGTATCCACCCCAGACGATCATCACCCCGTCGGTATTATCCCAAACCGCGGTGTGGTACTCCCGGCCCGAAGGGGTATAGCCATCAATAGCGGTGGCGGCTATCCACGTATCGCTGGAAGGATTGTAGCGGCCGCCGGTATTCGTGTAAGAGCCATCGTTTCCGCCCCAGACAATCATCTCCGCCCCCGTCCAGACCGCGGTGTGGTACTCGCGGGGCGAAGGCGTATTCACGTCTATGGCAGTAGGCGTCCACAAATCTCCAGAAGGATCATACCGGCCTCCGTCATTTAAATAAGTGGAACCGTCCCACCCGCCCCAGACGATCATCCATCCGTTGGTGCTGTCCCAGATCGCGGTTTGATAGGATCGGATCGAAGGCTGACTCCCATCAGCAAGGGTAGCCGTCCAAGCATCGGTAAAGGGGGTATACCGTCCCCCGTCGTTGTAATAAGTTGGGTTTAACCCCATCATATCCGTACTATATCCTCCCCAGACTATCATTTCCGTCCCGGTCCAGACTGCGGTGTGATTCGATCTTCCCAAGGGCCCGTCGGTGCTTACGGTCGTCCAGGAATCCCCGGAAGGATCGTAGCGACCCCCACCATAATAGTAATAGTAATACATGCCATCGTAATAAGTTCCGCCCCAGATAATCATTACCCCGTCGTTACTATCCCAGACCGCGGTGTGGTAATAGCGGGGCGAAGGCGTATTTCCGTCAATGGCAGTGGCCGTCCAGGTGTCGGCAGCCGGATCATAACGTCCACCATCGTTAAGATACGAACCGTTATATCCACCCCAGATAATCATCTCCGTCCCCGTCCAGACCGCGGTTTGGTACTGTCTTCCCGAAGGTGTATTTCCGTCAATGACAGTAGCCGTCCAGGTGTCGGTAGCCGGATCATAACGTCCGCCATCGTTAAGATACGAACCGTTATATCCGCCCCAGATAATCATCTCTGATCCCGTCCAGACTGCAGAGGTATCTTGTCTCCCATACGGAATATTCCAAGTGTTTTTCGTGAGTATCCATGAGTCAATGGCTGGATTATACCTGCCTCCGTCATTCACGGGATAATAAGTCTGATCCATTCCGCCCCAGACGATCATCACCCCGTCGGTACTATCCCAAACCGCGGTGTGGTACTCCCGGCCCGAAGGCGTATTGAGATCAATACCGGTGGGCGTCCAAGAATCGGTGGAGGGATCGTAGCTGCCCCCGTCATTCAGGTAATCACCCATCAGATCCTGACCGCCCCAGACGATCATTTCCGTTCCGGTCCAGATCGTGGTGTGATACGACCTTCCGGAAGGCACGGTCTTGCTCCTGGTCTTCTGCCAGAACCCGATCGGCTCGGGCGGCTTCTCCTCGCCCGGGGGCCCATTAGGCCTTCCGATCACCAGCCAGGAGTAATCGGCGGGGGAGGCGTCCATGTTGCCGGCCTGATCGAAAGCCCGGACCGAGAAAGTATGCACCCCGTTCTCGAATCGATAAACCGCCGGCAAAGTACAGGAGGAGAAATTCCCCGAATCTATATTGCATTCGTACGAACAGTTCCCCTCGTCGCAGTCAAACCCAAAAGCCACCGTGGAATTGCTGGGACTCGAGGGAGATTGGGTGATGCTCGTCTCCGGAGGAACCCGGTCAACCTTCCAGGAGTAAGTCGCCGGGCTCGAATCCACGCGGCCGGAGATGTCCACCGCCCGCGCGGAAAAGAGATGCTGGCCGTCGGTGAGCCCGGTATAACCATGAGGCGAGGAGCAGATTGAAAATCCGCCGCCGTCCAGGTCGCACTCGAAACTGCAGCTCGCGAAATTACAGGAGAAACCGAAGAGCGGGGCCGGGGACTGGGTCACCTCGGGCGGCGCGGAAATGATCGTGGTGTCCACGCAGTAGATAAAAATCGAAACCTCGTTGGAATAATCCGAGTTGTCGACCGCGCCGTAAGCGAAAATCCGGTAAAAATAAAACATCCCGCAGGAAAGGCTTTCATCCTGGTAGCTGGCCACGTCCCTCCCGACACTCCCAATCTGAGTAAAGGCGATATCCGCCGCGGTTTTTCTTTCGATGAAAAATCCCGTTTCATTATTGGCGTTATCCACCCAGGAAAGTCCGACCTGACTGCTCGAAACCGGTTGGGCCTGGAGGCCCGAGGGGGCCGCGACGATTCCCTCCCCGTAAGGTCTCATCAGAATCTGGCCGATGTCATTGACCTGTTCGGCCACCACCGTGAAACCATTGATAGTCCCCTGATAAACGATGGCGTCGCCGGCATTCAACCCATCCAGAACCAGGGTCCGATTATCGCCGCCGGGAACCCTTCTGATCACAATCGTCCCGCCTTCGGGATACAGGCCGGAAAACGTCTGCGTCACCTGATCCATGTCCGATCCCGTGATGGTCGCCCGCAACCCGACCACCGCCGCGGGCAGAGCCTGGGGATAAAACTGTGAGGGGCTGAAAGCAAAAAGCTGGGAGTCCAAAATCAACGAATTCTGTCCCTCCTCCTGCCAGATCAGGTCGAAAGTAACTCCCCCCGCTCCCCCGGTTGGAGATTCGGGTAAGCCGCAAGCCCCCACCCAGAGCGCGACAATCAACGGTATTCCCCACCTGATTCTTTTCATGTGTCCCCTCGGTTACTGATTTTTATTTATTCACTTGATCATTCATAAAATCTGATTTCTTGAGTTTACCTTTAGTAATGAACCACCACATCCCCGGTCTTTCGTTTCTCGACTTCCATGTTTACCAGAGCCCGCCAGGCTTCCGAATTCCCCTGCCCCGGCGAATCCTGGCTGTCCGGGACCTCGGTCACCACCAGGGTAAAGCCCTGGGTCCCGCCCGGGAAAGCGGCTTTCAGCAGATCTCCCAGATTGGCGAGCCAGGCCGGCATCTGGATGTCCGTTCCTTCCATCTGCTGCTTGATTTCCTCCGCGGTGACCGGTTCCGGTTTACCCGGCGCTCCCCCCGCCCCCACAAAACTCTTCATCCCCGCGGTCAGGATTGCCTGGCCCAGGGCTTCCGCGGTCAGACCGCTGACCGAGATCTCCCCCGAAAGCGCCAGCACCACCGTTTGTCCGTCAGCCCCTAAAACCTGGACGATGAAATGGCTTCCCCGCACCCCGGTAACCGAGGTGGGGCTGACCACCTCGAACTTGGAATCGGAACTCGGAAAATAGCGCCCGATCAAAGCCCGGACTTTTCCCGTCATGAGATCCAGCTTCACCACCCGCTTCCCCTGGAGGTCGGAAAACTGGTGCTCGGTCAGGATCAGGTCGGTTCGCTCCCCCAGGGCAATCAAGCTCTCGTCCCGGAGGAGGATCTTGACCTTGCCCTTTTCCGTCTTGATCCGGTCTTTAACAAACACGGGGGCGCCCTTGGTCAAGGCTTTCTCCATCGTTCCCCCGCCCGGGAAAATCTTCACCACCCCTTCCAGCGCCACCACCTCACCCACGGAATCCTGGCCGGCAACTATCCCGGGAAGAAAAAACAGAAAAGAAAACCAGAGAAACCCCAAAACCAAAACTAAAGGCTTTTTCAAAACCCACCTCCCGTTTATATCCCTTGTTTTCATCATCCTGGTTAAACTGCCGCCGCTCCGGCCCCGGGCTAAACCGTGAGATTAAGACCGAGCATTAGAAGCAATCTCTGGTATGAATATTTCTCGATATTGGAAAAATTCTCGGTCAGATTCAGCCCGAGTTCCACGCCCCATATTTTGGCAGCCCATCCCAGCGAACCCCGCAAGCTGATCTCGTCATCCCGCCTTTTGACCCACTCCCCATTATTTTTCTGCACGGTATTCTCGTTGCGGAAACCCCGGTATTCATAAGCGCCCGCGAGGGAAAACCTCGCCCCGAGATACCGGTAATCGAAGCTGGACCCCGCCCGGTGCCCGAGATACTCATAATCCGATCCTTCGGTCAGATTCGCCTTGAAACGATACTCCGGGGCGATCGTCCCCCGGTTTTCCGGACCGAAAAAGACAAACTGGCGGAGATTCAGGGTGTGGCTCATTCCATCCTGGCTTAACTCCGGACTGCTGTAAGAAGTGTGAAAGATATCCCGGCGAAATTCGTATCCCAGGTAGCTGACCAGATTGGACTTAATCAGGTAATTCAGGGAAGGAGCCACCCCATGGCTCTGGGAATATAAATCCAACGAAGACCCGGCCAGGAGCACGTCATAAGAATAATTCAGCCGGGCCAGGTATTTTTTTCTTTCGTAAGAAGTGAAAAAACCAAAGGTGTTGTCCAGAATATCATATTCTCTAGGATTAAAATCTTCCTGGCCCCGATCAAAATTAAAGGCTTGGTAATATGTGTAGTTCAATCCGCTTTTCGTCTTTTCGGAGAACGAATGGGAAGCCTCCCCGAAAGCCAGGAGGATCTGGCGTATCCCCCACTTGTCGGAAATCGCTCCGGTCAGGTCGGAGTCGCGGGGGGACAGGACCAGGTTGGAATCATACTGGGTTCCCGTCGAAAGCTTGATCCGCCAGAACCGAGGTTTTTCCTGTTTCTCCGGAGCGGCTTCCGCCAGGTCAAACTCCTTCTGGGCATCCTCCTTCTTCCCGAGCTTGAGCAGGGCCAGACCGAGAGAAAGGTGGAATTCCGCTTTGGTGGGAGACTTGCCCAGGAGCTGGCGGAAGATCTGGGCGGATTTCTCGTAGTCTCCGACCTGATAACAGGCCTGTCCGAGGTAGGTCAGCGCCTGTTCCGAATCGGGCGCCAGTTTCACCGCTTTTTCAAACTCGGTTTTGGCCTGGGCCCAATCCCCTTTTTCCGAGCTTAAAACCCCCCGGGTGATAACAATCTCCACCGTCTCCCGCGCCTCGGCCGCAAACGCGGAAAAGGGAAGCAACCAGTTCCACCAGACGAGGGAAAACACCAGGATTGAGTATCTCCAGAACTTGCCCCCCGGTAACTTGCTTGAACCAAATTTCATGTCTGCCATCCTTTTCCAGATTTAAAATATCCACCCGCCCGTGTTAAGTCACCTATCCTAAATACGGTGAAAACATGCCTTACATTATAACAAATATCAAATAGACAATCGGAAAGTCAACCCTTCGACTTCCCTGGTCCAAAGTCCGGGGGATGTTTCAGAAGGGCGTTTTTTTCATTCCCGAAATATTAACCCTTGCCAGATACGTAAAACCTTGTTTAATTTTTAGGGAATGTCCAAGAGCTCGAATGTCATCGCCATCGTAGGCAAGGGTGGAGTCGGGAAAACCGCCCTTTCCGCTTCCTTGGCCCGGGTCCTCATTTCCTCCGAGCAAAATCCCCTCCTGGTCGATGCCGACCCCGCCCAAGGGCTCACCTATCTGATGGGCTTCGGACCGGATCACAAAACCATCGGACTGGTCCGCGATGAAATCATCGAGAAAGCCCGGGCCAAAGGTAAAGACGCCAAGGAAGAAATCGCGGCGACGTTTGATTATCTGATCGCCGAAACCCTGATGGAAAAAGAAAGTTTCAGCCTCCTGGCCATGGGCCGGGGCCAGTCCAAGGGTTGTTTTTGCCCCTTGAATAACCTGCTCCGCCAAGCGATCGAATCGCTTTCCCGGAATTTCCCATATGTCCTGATCGATGCCGAAGCCGGGATTGAACAGATTAACCGGGAGGTGGTCCGGAGCGTAACCCACCTGATCATTCTGATCGATCTCTCCTTCCGGAGCATCGCGGTCGCGGAAAAAATCCAGGAAACCCTGAAACGGCTCTGGATTGAATGCCGTCTGGGCGTGGTGGCTAACCGATCCTCAGGCGATTCCAGCCAGATCCAGGAAGCCCTCCGGGCTCAGGGGATCGAAATCTGGGGCATCATCCCGGAAGACCCCGTCCTCCGGGAAAATGATTTAAAAGGAAAAACCATTTTTGAACTTCCGGAAAATTCGGCTATGCTAATTGCGGCTCAAAAAATCGTCGAGAAAATCATTTAATGAATTGCCGGTTTTTCAATTCCATCCCTGAAACGTAAAATTATTGGTAATTTTTGTTTTATGCTGGTGATCTGGTCATTGGTCAATGAACCTCCCCGCGACAAGACCGCGGGGTATCTAAGTAATGTTGTTAAGACGTTCGTCATCCCCCGGATCAAGTCCGGGGCAGGCTCTGCGAAACCTGTCCCCGAGTGCCTAAATCGGGGAGCAGGGATCCAGAGACTTTCGAAAAAAACTGGATTCCCGCTTCCGCGGGAATGACAGCAACAAGGAAACCCCGTGGCCAGACCACGGGGAATTACAAGTTCAATAATCGAGGGAGGCCATGAAAGACAAACAGGAAATCTTGGAGATATTCGGCCAGGTCATATCCGGTCCGATGAACCGGTATGTCTCCCGCTGGAAGGACTCGGGGAACAAGATCGTGGGATATTACTGTTCCTATATCCCGGAGGAGTTGTTCACCGCCCTGGGGGTTTTTCCCTACCGGATCCGCGGCGCCGGCAGCAAGGATTCCTCCGTGGCGGATGCCTATCTCTCCGCCCGCCTCTGCACCTTTGTCCGTCATAGCCTCGCCCTGGCGCTTTCCGGGGAACTCGATTTCCTGGATGGCGTGGTTTCGTTGAATTCCTGTGATCATATCCGCCGGGGTTTCGACCTCTGGAAAATCAAGGTCAAACCAAAATTTTCATACTTTATCTCGGTCCCGAGAGTTCAGGATGACCGCGTTCTCTTCTGGTTCGAGGAGGAGATGGAAGGCCTGAAAAAAGCGTTGGAGGATCATTTTGGGAAAAAGGTCACCCCGGAAGGGCTAAGTTCCGCCATTACCCTCCACAATCGGGCCCGGATTCTACTCAAGGAACTGCTGGACCTCCGAAAAATGGATCCTGCCCCTCTTTCCGGCGCCGAAGCCCTGACCGTCTCGGTGGCTTCCCAGCTCATCCCGGAACGGGACCTGATCCCCCTCCTGGAGGACCTTCTAGCCGGCCTGAAAAAATCCGGCGGCGGCCAGCCCGCCCGCGCCCGGCTGGTGGTGGCCGGGGGTGAGCTGGACGAACCGCAATTCATCCGGAACATCGAGGAACAGGGCGGCCAGGTGGTGGCGGACGATGTCTGCTTTGCCATCCGCTCTTACTGGGACCTGGTTTCCGAAAACGGCGATCCCTGGAAGAATATTCTCCGCCGGTATCTCTTCCATGTTCCCTGCGCGCGCATGGTCGGGGCCATCTCGGAAAGGGCGGCTTTTCTCACCCGGCTGGTTCAGGACTTCAAGGCGGACGGGATCATTTTCCAGCGCATGAAGTTCTGCGATATCTGGGCCGGCGAATCCCACAATATGTTCTGGCGGATGAAAAAAGCCGGGATCCCCATTTTGGTCCTCGACAGGGAATACCTGGTTCCCGCCTCAGGCCAGGTCCAAACCCGGGTCCAGGCGTTTTTGGAAAGTATGGGCAAATAAAATGCAAATCCAAAATTCCAAGCACCAAATCCCAAACAATTTCCAATGACCAAATCCCAATAACCAAATAATGACAAATTACCGAACTCCAAATTCCAAACCCGAAACTCGAAACGGTTTTTCTCTTTGGATTTTGGATTTGCCTGTCCTGAGCGAAGTCGAAGGGTTTGGGATTTGGGATTTTGAAATTGGGATTTCCTCCGAAGGAGGCTAATGGCGATATTAGGCAAAGAGCGCTTCCACGATCTCGAGATGATTTACGAGGGGATCAGCGGCATCCGCGATCTTTACGAAAACGACCCGGCTTCCCGGGGACTCCTCGCTTACATGAAAGCCTTCACCACCTATGCGGAAAATATCAGCCGGATGTTTGACGATGACAAACCGGTGGTCTGGCACAACTGCGGTTTGAGCCCGGAGCTGATCCTGGGCCTGGAAAACGCCTACGACCTTCCGATCGAATCCTACCCGGTTCTCGAGGATATTGTCGGCGATCCCAATATCACCTGCGAGCACATTGACCTGGCCGAGGCCCACGGCCTCCCCTGGGAGGTCTGCTCGGTGGACAAGGCCGCCCTGGGATCGGCCCTGAAAGGCCTGCTGCCCCCGCCCGCCTGTCTCCTGGGGGTAAACACCCCCTGCGATTCCCAGGTAGCGGCGGTCCAGACCATGGCCGAGATTGCCGGCACGCCAATTTACCTGATTGATATCCCTTATCTTTACGGGAAAAGAGAAGTCCAATATGTCGCCCGGCAGCTCCGGGATGCCATTCCCTTCCTGGAGAAGCACACCGGCCGCAAGTGGAACCCGGACCTTTTTAAAACCGCCTGCCAGAGAAGCAACCGGATGAGCGAATCACTCCTCGAGTGGAATGAACTCCGGAAGCATGTGCCCTGCCCCCAGGTATCCAAGGTGGTCGGTCTGATGATCCCTTTATTTATCGCCTTTGCCGGCACTGAAACCGGGGTTTATGTGGCGGAACAGCTCGCGCTGGAAGCCCGGGAAAGAATCGCCCGGGGAGAAGCCGCGGTGGAGGGCGAACGCATCCGGGTGGTCTGGTTCCAGGATCCCATCTGGTTCGACCTCCAGTTTTACGACTGGCTGGAAAGCGAATTCAAGCTGGTGGTGGCCATGGATCTCTTCGGATACCACGCCCCGGAGGGTAAAGTCGACCTGGCCTCGGTAGATACCATGCTCGAAGGCCTGGCCAGCCGGATCATCCGCCTGACCCCGATGACCCGCCAGTTTAAAGGGCCGATCGACATCTATCTCAACGACTTTGCTCATCTCTGCTCGGAATATAAGGCCAATATGGCCGTCTATGCCGGCCATGTCGCCTGCAAACACGGCTGGGGCGGGATCGGCTTCCTGAAAGAAAAAGCGAAGGAAATCGGGGTGCCGCTCCTGGTCTTTGAGTTCGACATGTTCGATCCCCGGGTGACCACGGTTGAATCACTTCAGGAGGAATTCACCCGGTTTGTGAATAACGTGGTGCTGCCAAGATTAAAATAGCAATGAGTCGAAAGACCAACAGACCAACAGTCTAATATTTTTGAACCTTGAACTTTGAACCTTGAACCCATGAACATTGAACCTTCTTTGTTTATTGTGGCTGGGGTGGACATCGGCTCCACCACCAGCAAGGCGGTGATCCTCCAAGGCCACCGGATCGCGGGAACCTTTATCGGCCCGAGCTCGACCAATCCCACCAAAACCGCCGAGGAGGTGTTCCGGAAAGCCTTGGAGGAAGCCCGGATCGAGCGAAACGAGGTCAGGCATATTGTCGGGACCGGTTACGGCCGGGCCCGGGTGGCTTTTGCCAACGAAAACATTTCCGAGATCTCCTGCCATGGCAAGGGAGCCCATTTCCTGGTTCCCACCGTGCGCACCGTCATCGACATCGGTGGCCAGGATACCAAGGTTATTTCCGTGGACGCCCAGGGCAGGCTTCAGGATTTCGGGGTGAACGACAAATGCGCGGCCGGGACCGGCCGTTTCCTGGATTTCATCGCCGGAAGCCTGGGCCTGAAGGTGTCCGATCTGGGCCGGCATCATTTCGAAACGGGCGAACCGGTCACCATCAGCCACATGTGCAGCGTTTTCGCCGAGTCCGAAGTCATCAACCTGATCAACGAGGGCGCCCCTCTCGCCAGCGTGGTGAAAGGCCTGCATTTTTCGGTGGCCAGCCGGATCAACTCCATCGCCCGCCGGGTCGGCCTCGTCCCGGAAGTGGTGGTCACCGGGGGCGTGGCGAAAAATCCCGGGGTGATAAAATGCCTGGAGGAAAAACTGGAGGTCGAGTTGAAATCCCTGCCCGGGGATTTTGACCCCCAGCTGATCGGCGCTTTAGGGGCGGCGGTGATCGCCGCGGAAAAGGTAAACAAATGATTCATACGGATTAAAACTGATGCAAACGGATGAATAATCCGTCTGAATCTATTTAAGAAAGGAGGATAAAACATGAGCATCTTCAAGGATTCCCCGGAACTGGAAAAGATCCTGGGAGGATATTTCCGGGAAGCGGTCATGATCCCCAAGGGAGAGCGCGGTTTGATCGACGCCTACATCGGGGTCCTGACCGATCCGCAAAACCACTCCCTGGCGGAGGAATTTTTCGAGATCATGACCGACGGGGACAAGAAACTCATCCAGCAATACCTGGGGTATATCGCCGGCGGCAATCCCGAGCAGATCAAACAGGCGGAGGCCGAAATCCTGAAACAGGGCAAGTTCGTCGAGGAGACTCTCCAGTCCGCCCAGATGATCCTCCGTTTCAACCTCCGGGAACCTGACCTTTCGATTATCATCGACGCCACCGAAAACCCGATCGGGGTATATATTAATGACCAGACCCGAAAACCCTCGGCGGATTTCAGTCTCAAAGCGGATTTCGCCAATAAATTCTGGAACGGCAAGGTCAACCTGGCTATCGCCCTGACCAAAAAAGACATTGTAGCCCGCGGCTCCATTCCCAAGATTCTCAAGCTGGTGAAAATCCTGGGGCCGATGTACGGGTTCTATAAACTTTATTTGAAAAAGCTGGGCCGTCAGGATTTAATAATTTCATAACCAAATCCCAATGACCAAATTCCAATGACCAAACAATGACCAATTACCAAATTCCAAACCAGAAACTCTAAACCCGAAACCTAGATTTGATATTTGAATTTGCAATTCCCCGTGGTCTTGCCACGGGGTTACCTTATTTCCGTCATTCCGCACTTGATGCGGAATCCAGTTGTTTTGTTTTTCTGGATTCCTGCTGGAGTTTATCCCGCACTCTGATGCGGGACAGGAATGACAACGGACAACTTACGAGTCTTTTTGACTTAGATACCCCGCGGTCTTGCCGCGGGGAGCTTCATCCTTGAACTTCATTTGGATTTTGGATTTGTTTGGGATTTGGGATTTGTTAATTGGGATTTCCCCGGAGGGTGCTAATGGCCATTCTCGGCAAAGAACGCTTTGAGGACCTGGAAGCAATCCATGAAGGAATCACGGGGATGCTCGAGATTTACAAAGAAGACCCCGCCTCGCGGGGCCTGAACGCCTACTTCAAGGCTTTCTCCCAGCTGGTCGAGAATCTCTGCCGGCCCTTCGACGATAAGCAGCCGGTGGTCTGGTACAACCTCGGAATGAGTCCGGAGCTGATCCTCGCCCTGGAAGACGTTCACAATATCCCGATCGAGGCCTATCCCGCCCTCCAGAACATTGTCGGCGACGTCAACTTCACCCTGGATTACATCGACCGGGCCGAGGCCCACGGTCTCCCCCCCGAGGTGTGCTCGGTGGACAAGGCCGGGGTGGGAGCGGTCTTGAAAGGCATCATGCCGAAGCCTTCCTGTATCCTGGGGGTCAATACCCCCTGTGATTCCCAGCTGGCCGCCCTGCCCTCGGTGGCCGAGATTGCGGAAGCCCCCATGTTTCTGATCGACATCCCTTACCTTTATGGAGAAAGGGAAGTTGAATATGTGGCCCGGCAGATCCGGGACGCCATTCCCTTCCTGGAAAAACATACCGGTAGGAAATTCAGCTGGGAGCGCTTCCGGGAAATCTGCCTGCGGGCGAACCGGATGAGTGAAAACCTCCTGGCCTGGAATGAATTCCGGAAGGCGGTCCCCTGCCCGCAGATATCCAAGATCATCTGCCTGATGGTGCCCCTTTTCATCACCTTTGCCGGGACCGAAACCGGCGTGGTCACCGCCGCGGAGCTGGCCGCGGAAGCCCGGGAAAGGAGCGAGCGGGGCGAAGCCGCGGTGGAAGGCGAAAAAATCCGGGCGGTCTGGTACCAGGACCCGGTCTGGTTTGACCTGCAATTCTACGACTGGATGGAAAGCGAGTTGAAAATGGTTATCCCGATGGACCTTTTCGGCTATCACGCCCCGGAAGGCATGATTGATGTCAGCTCCCGGGAAAGCATGATTCGGGGCCTGGCCCACCGCTTCATCCGGGTCATGCCGATGTCCCGGCAATTCAAGGGACCGATTGAATGGTACCTGAACGACTACCTCACCCTCTGCCGGGAATATAAAGCCGACTTCGGTATTTTCGCCGGCCATGTCGCCTGCAAGCACGCCTGGGGCGGGCTCGGCCTGCTTAAGGAAAAGTCCCGGGAGATCGGGATACCCCTGCTCGTATTCGAGTTCGACATGTTCGACCCCCGGGTCACCCCGGTGGAATCCATCCAGGACCAGATCACGCAGTTCGTCAATAACGTGGTTCTTCCGCGGATGGAAAACAAAAAGCCCTGAAATCGCCGGGTACCGATCGATGATTGCGGAAGGAAAGCCGACTCATCCCAAATTTATTGAGCGAATTCCGGGCCGGGAAAAAACCTTAAACCTATTGAATTACCGCGCCCTTTCAGGGAGAAAAGTATTCCGCCCGGATTTTATCACAGGCATTAAGCTCCGAAACGTCATTCCCGCACAAGCGGGAATCCAGTTCTAATATTCTGGATCCCTGCTGGATTTTACCCCGCACTCTGATGCGGGGCAGGGATGACAAGCAATTACCAAAAAAATTCAAGGCAGGGACGTGTAACAAAAAAAGGGCCCCGGAAACGGGGCCCTGATAATCAATTCGGAAAATATTGCTTGCGCGGATTGTATTATTTGCCAGCGGGCTTCGCCGGAGCGGCCGGGGCAACAGTTGGGGCCGGAGCCGCAGGGGCGCCAGTCGGAGCGGTGGCGCCAGCCGGCGCGGTGGCACCTTCCGGAGCCGGAGGAACGATCTTGGTAAGATTGATATCCTGTCCGCTGAGGGTTTTCCCCGCTTCGACAACGATACCCACCAACGGCTTGGAATCGTATCCTTCCTTCTTCGCTTCCAGGGTGTACTGGCTGGCGACTACCCCTTCAATTTTGTAAGCACCCGCGTCATCAGTGGTAGCAGTCAGGGTTGTTCCCGCCACGGAAATTGCGATCCCGGCATTACCGGCCGCGGCGCCATCCAGGGTGGCTTTTCCTGCGATTGTGCCGGGTTTCTTCGCGCATGCAAAAGCCAGAGCTAATCCCAAAGCCAGAGAAACATACATAACCTTTTTCATTTCTGAATCCCTCCTACAAATTGGTTAATAAAACGTTAAAGCTCCTAAAAAACTTCCCGCGGAAAAAAATACGATTTCCGATCCCTAAGGCGGCCAGGCATTGCTGTGATTTCCCGAAATCTTCTTCATCTAATTTTCACCTCCCATTCCAAATTATCAAACCTAAAAATATTCTTGGATTTTTTCGGAGAAGCTAAAATAAAATTTAACCTTTGTCAAGTCACCATATTGCAGTGCTTGATCCATTAAATCGATTTTAGGATAAGAACACAAGGAAGAAGTGAAAAATGTACAAAAAATCCCGGGTTTCGGAAACCGAATTATAATTTCGGGATGTGGCTTTCCCAGTAATTACCGGGAGATAAAACGGTCAACCCTTCGACTTCACCGGTCCCAAGCTCGGGGTATGCTCAGGATTATTAATAATTAATTCCCCGGCTAAAGAGCGGACTGTTTTCGTATTCTTTAATCGCCGCGCGGATGGCCTTCCAGAGCCGGTTATCTATATCGGGCTTGGCCACCACGGCGAATGGCTTGCAAGCCTTGATCTTTTCCCAGTAAAGTGTCTCCCGGGGCCACCCGGTAAATATTATTCTCTGGGTACACGGATGCTTCGACATCAAGGCTTCCAGAACCGGAGAACCCTCGTCGCTGGTTAAGATCTCATCGGAAATAACCACCGAAACCGGTTTCTCTTGGAGAATCCTGATTGCTCCCTCTCCATCCGAAACGGTCAGGAGCTCATAATCCCCATCATTAAGCAGGCGGGAAAAGGCCCGGAGAATCAGTTGGTCGTCATCAATCATTAGAACGCGGTGTTTTTGAACCATTTTTCCTCCCCTCCACCTCCCGGCAGATAAGACTGACCGGAATCAATTCCTGCAAACGGCGCTCGGACTGAGATGCCGAACGACCATCCACCACAATCCGGTCCCCCGGGCTTAACTCCGCCTCTGAGCTGAAAAAAGATTCCCCATTAGCCAGCTGGTGGTAATAAGTTCGGACCTCAAGCCCTGAAAGTTCAGGCCCCAGCCGGATTGTTCTGGATAATATACGTGCCATATAAAGCCCCTTTCTTAAAAAATGGTTGCCCTCTGTATTTACCAAGCAAAATCCGTGCCAGGAGTGGAATTATGAAGCGGTTTTAAGTTTCGGGTTTCAGGTTTCAAGTTAAAATCAAAGAAACCCGAGAATAAAG
>Ga0315297_10000539_pt1 | contig 22220 bp, 22 predicted proteins | sample YL17G15_0_MG_FD_203628 | JGI IMG/M metagenome (GOLD analysis project Ga0315297, IMG submission 203628) | Sediment microbial communities from Yellowstone Lake, YNP, Wyoming, USA - YL17G15_0 | ecosystem: Environmental > Aquatic > Freshwater > Lake > Sediment | place: USA: Wyoming | collected... | reverse complement strand
TGAGTTCCACACACCGCCGTCCCTGTAGAGCGGCAGGAGGTCGCATCCAGTGAAACGCAGAGACTTCATCACACGGAGCCTGGCTTCAGCGGCAGCGCTGGCCGCCATGCCGATCACCGCGGACGCCCGGCAGGCAACTGCTCCGGCGTCGCCCGCGCGCACCGGGACACGCTTCCGACTCAACTACGCCCCCAGCTTCGGTCAGTTCAAGGCTTCCGCGGGCACGGATCTGCTGGCCCAGATCCAGTTCGTGGCGGACGAGGGTTTCACGGCGATGTTCGACAACGGGCTCATGAACCGCCCTGTCGAGCAGCAGGACCTGATCGTGCGCGAGTTGTCCAAACGCGGCATGCTGCTGGGACCGTTCGTGCTGTCTGCCGAGTTCGGAAAGAAGAGCTTCGTGCTGCGCGACAAGGACGCCACGAGCGCCATCCTGCAGAAGATGCGCGACGGCGTCGAGACGATGAAGCGGACCGGCTGCAAGCTGGCGCTGGTCGTGCCCGGACGCTTTGACGAGAGCCTGGCCTGGGACTACCAGACGGCCAATGTTGTCGACAACCTCCGCTCGTGCATGGACATCTGCCAGCCCGCCGGGCTGGTCCTGGTCCTCGAGCCGCTGAACCCGAAGAACCATCCCGGCCTGTTCCTGACGAAGATCCCGCAGGCCTACCAGATCTGCAAGGCGGTCAACAACCCGTCGTGCAAGATCGTGAACGACATCTACCACCAGCAGATCACCGAGGGCAACCTGATCCCCAACATCGAGGCGGGCTGGGACGAGATTGCGGCGTTCCACCTCGGCGACAATCCCGGCCGCAACGAACCGACGAGCGGCGAGATCAACTATCGCAACGTGTTCAAGTGGATCCACAACAAGGGCTACAAAGGCGTCCTGTGCATGGAGCATGGGCAGAGCAAGCCGGGCATCGAGGGCGAGCGCGCCGTGATCGACGCGTACCGCGCCTGCGATCAGTACTAAGGGAGACGCAAGATGAACAGCACGCACGACACGTCCGTCACCAGGCGCGACTTCGTCAAGACAGCCGCCGCGGCCTCGTTCGCCGCGACCATCCCGGGCAACCTCGGGCTCTTTGCCGCCGGGTCCGACGCGATCAAGATTGGCCTCATCGGCTGCGGCGGGCGCGGCACCGGCGCGGCGCTGGACTGCCTGAAGGCCGCTGCCGGCGTCGAGGTCGTCGCCATCGGCGATCTCGTGCCTGACCGAATCGAAAGCTCCCTGGCGAGGCTGACGAAGGAGTTCCCCGACCGCGTCAAGGTTCCGCTCGACCGCCGGTTCACCGGTTTTGACAACTACCTCAAGGTCTGCGCGTGCCCCGACGTCAACCTCATCGTCACGGCCGCGCCTCCCGGATTCCGGCCGCTGCATCTCAAGGCCGCCGTCGAAGCCGGCAAACACGTCTTCATGGAAAAGCCCGTGGCGGTTGATCCCATGGGGGTCCGCTCGGTGATCGCGTCTTCGGACCTGGCCAAGCGGAAGAACCTGGCCGTCGTCGCCGGGACCCAGCGGCGTCACCAGCGGAGCTACCTCGAGATGATGAAGCGCATCCAGGACGGCCAGATCGGCGACATCGTCGCCGCGCAGTGCTACTGGAACATGGGCGAACTCTGGGTGAAGGAGCGCCTGCCGAACATGACGGAGATGGAGTGGCAGTGCCGCAACTGGCTTTACTTCTCCTGGCTCTCCGGCGACCACATCGTCGAGCAGCACGTGCACAACATCGACGTCGTCAACTGGGCCATGGGGACGATGCCCAAGATGGTGATGGGGATGGGAGGGCGCCAGGTCCGTGTGGCCCCCCAGTTCGGCAACGTCTTCGACCACTTCTTCGTCGAGTTCGAGTATCCGAACGGCGTGCGCGTGGCGAGTGCGTGCCGGCAGACCAAGGGATGCGCCGAACGCGTGGAAGAGCGGATCGTCGGCACGAAGGGCGTGGCCTGGAGTTCCGGAAAGATCACAGGCGAGAAACCGTGGACCTTCTCGGGCGAGGAACTCAATCCGTACGTCCAGGAGCACGTCGACCTGGTCGCGTCGATCCGAAACGGCACGCCGCTCAACGAGGGCCGGCAGATCGCTGAAAGCACCATGTGCGCGATCATCGGCCGCATGAGCGCCTACACCGGGCGCCTGATCTCCTGGGAGTGGGCGATGAACACGTCCAAGCTTGATCTGTCGCCGGCGAAGTACGAATTCGGGCCCAATCCCGTCGATGCGCCAGCCATCCCAGGCGTGACCGAGTTGGTGTAGCGGGGCCCCGGGCCCGACGACGGACGCGTCTTTCTATCGACCGCTGATCAGCCGCAGGGCGCTGAGTAAGCCCACCCGCGCGCACCAGCCCATGTTGGACGGCTCGGTGTCGGTGGTGTTCGCCGGCGTGTCCCCGACGGAGTGGTAGAAGGCGTCGCCGTCCACGGTCACCATGCCTGGCTGTTCTCCCGCATACCAGTTGATGGGTGGGAACCCTTCCGTCACTGGTTGCGCGCGCTCCTTGTCCCACGCGGACGTGTACAGGGTGACCGACGGGTAGATGGTGGCGCCCTGGGTCCTGGGCTGGAACACGTACGAGTCGGTTCCGCCCTGGCTCTTGATGCTGGCGGCGTGCTCGGGGAATCCGCGCGTGCCGAGGTGGTCCGTCATCACGGTCCGGACCAGGGTCACAATCTCCTTGTTCGCCGCCACATCGTCAGGTTCAACGTAGAGCGCCTCCCTTGACGATCCGAAGCCGGACTGGTCGTAGTTGAACACCGCCTGCAGGCGCGACGGATCTTTCTCCACTCCTGCCAGGTACTCGCGTGTCGAGGAGATCTCGCCGCCCCACGAGGCGAACCGGAGATCCCACGCAGGCTGAGGAATCGTCCCCGACTTGACCGCCGCCGCCACGGTGCGCGCGATCTCGAGGACGATTGCGACGCCTGACGCGTTGTCGTTGGCGCCCGGACCGCCGGAATCCGAATCGCCGTGAGCGCAGAACAGGACGTACTTCGAGCGGTCCTTCCCTGGCAGGGTCGCCACGACCGTGTGGCCGGCGGAGTTCCCGGTGTTCGCTTCGACGGCGAACGCCATGCGTACCTTGTCGCCGGCCGCCAGCCGCGCGCGCAGCGGCGTCGACTCCCGGGGAGACACCGCAAAGACCGGGACCGTCCACGTCCCGCGCAGACGGCCGATGCCGGGCCAGCCTGAGGCGGACGCCCGGCCGTCGAACAGCACCGCCGCGCACCCGGTGGTGGTTTCCGGGGTTGGATTCGTGGCGGTCAGACACACGGCGCCAGGTGTTGTCTCGAGCGACAGCGCCCCTTCGCCTTTCCCCGACGGTGCACCCGAACTGGGCCACGTCGTCTTCAGCGCCAGGCCGGACGCGCCCGGTGCATCGGGAAGGGTTCGCACGTCCCACGACACCGGCTGGTACCAGTTGCGCGGCGGGTCCTCGCGCACAGTCACGTCGAGGCCCGCTTCCCGAAACGCTGATGCGAGCCAGGCGGCCGCCTCGTGATTCGCGGGCGTGCCGTACATCCGCGGGCCGAAGCTCACAAGCCGCCGCACCGTGTCGACCATCCGCGATTCACTCACGGTGGCGGCGAGCATGCGGTCGCTGGCGATACCCGGCGGCCCAGCCTGGGCGATCCGAGCCGGCTGTACGGCCTGGGCGGCTGGTCCCGTCTCGCCGGCGGTAGCCAGAAGGGACGCGGCGAAGAGAACCGGCACCATCCCAAGCCTTGCTCGACGTCCACATGTCCACGACAATGGTCACCTCCGACGGGTTCAGGGCTGCGGCTGAGGCTGGCGTGACGCGAGAAAGCGCTCCCAGAGTGCGCGTTCGATGTAGACGGTGAGAATCACGCCCGGGCGCAGGCCGTAGAACTCGGAAACGTACCGGTCACCGAGTGCCGCGCCCACGGTCTCAGCCTGGTCCTGCGACGCGACGATGACGGGAGCGTCATCAAGACGGCCGGCCTCAGCGGCGCGGCTCCAGTAGCCGACCTGTGTCATGCGGCGCACGTACCACGGCAGCGGCCACTGTTCGTACGGCCCGGCAATTACCTTGACGAGCATCCCTGCCCGGTCCGGGTGCAACGCGGACACGTCCGTCACGCGCCGTACGAGCCGGAGAAAGTCCGGGCTTGTCTGCGCGTACACGTAGGGGTTGCGGAGATCTGCCGAGTATTGGAAATTCGCCCGCCAGTTCTGCATGCCGAGTTGCCAGCACGCCAGCACGAGCAGCACGATGACGAGCCCTCGCATCACGCGCGACCTCGCGCCGTGGATCAGCGCCGCGCCGCCGTATCCGGCCAGCAGCACGAAACCGATGTAGAACGGAAGCAGGTTCCACGGTGTCTTGTAGCGGACGCTGGAGAACGCCAGGCAGGTGATCACGGCGTAGAGGCCGATGTAGCGCGGCCAGAAACGTGCCGCCGACCGGCGGGCCGCGGCGAGCAACCCCACCAGCGCCAGCGCCAGGACCAGGCCATCTGTCCAGACGAGGCCGCCAGACGAGGAGTACGCCAGGAGACGCAGGTAGTAGTCCCACGGCTGTGCGTGCGGCCCTGAGCCCACTCCGCGTTCGACGTAGATGCTGAACGCGCGGATCGATTCGAGGAACCCCGACGGATGCGTGAAGAACGACGAGTAGAACGCGACTGAGACCAGCAGCGCGGCTGCCAGGCCCGCCATCACGTGCCCCGCGCGCGTGCCGGAAGAGACCGGCGGCGCCTCTCCCCCGCTTTCGCCCGGCGCCACCGTCCAGACTCGCGCGAGAACCGCCGCCGCCACGGCCGCGAGCAGGACGATGAGGGATGTTTCCTTGGTGGCGTACGCGAGGCCGGCCAGCGCGCCGGCCGAGACGGCCCACACCTGGCGGGGCTGCAACGCGTAGCGTCCCAGCGCGATCAGGAACGCGAGCGTGAAGAACACGAAGAGCGATTCCTGGATGTAGAAACGGCTGTAGTAGGTCAAAGCCGGGGAAAGCGAGGCCAGGAACGCGCTCACGGCGACGGCCGTGCGCCCGAGCCCTCGGGCCAGCAGGGGAAACAGCAGGATCAGACCTGCGCCGAAGATCGCGGGAACGGCCCGGATCGTCCGCTCATCGAGCAGCGCCAGGGTCGTCTGTCCGCGGATCCACGCGAACGGCAGCGTCAGGTAGTACAGCGTCGGGCCGTGGTGGTCGTTCCGGTCGTATCGATACTCCCCGGTTTCGAGGAGCATGCCGAACCTGACCGCCTGGTTGGCCTCGTCGTGGTGCACGGGCCTGAGATCCGCGCCAATCAGGCGGAACGCCAGCGCCAGGGCCAGCGCCATCACCACCAGGCTGCCGAAGACGGCCCTGCTCATGTCAGCGGCGTGCCGTACACCTCGACTTCAACGTAGTGGTTCAGATCGTTCGTGGTGTTGCCGTTGGAATACAGCCGCACGTAGCGCCCCTTGGCCCCCTTCGGGTCGAACAGGCGGCCTTCGGCCACTTCGATGTACTCCTTGTCCTTCCCAAGGCCAAGCCCCGACGTGTTGTCGTGGTCGCTGTTGAAAACCGTCTGCACACCCTTCAGGAAGTCCTTGTCATCCGACACCTGGACGATGACGTCGCGGTACACGCGGGCCTGGCTGTGATAGTGCCAGGCCAGGATGGCGTGGAGCGCGTACGTCGCGCGGAGGTCAATCTGCACCCACTGCTTGCCCGGGCCCAACTCGATGAAGTACCCGTCGCCGCCCTCCTTGTCGCCGTCCGTCACCATCTCAATCTCGCCGATCACCGGCTGCATGTCGCTCGACTTCACAGGGCGTTTCAGGGACAGCAACTTCGTCCCCGCGGGCACCATGAACGGGCCGCGCGGCTTGCCGGTGATCACTTCGAGATTGGGGCTCTTGATGTTCGTCGGCGTGCCGATGAACATCGGCTTGGGCAACTGCAGCTTCAGTTCTACTTTCTCCGCCGCCTGCCGGGCCACGACGGGCGCCAGCATGACCGCCACCAGCAACGAGCACATCGCGATGTTCTTGTTCACGTGTAGTCTCACCCTTTCAACGGAGAGCGTCCTTGCCCTTCTTCAGACGCGTGGTGATGTTGTCCACCGCGGCCTGCGCTTCGGCCTTGACGGCGGGCTCCTGCAGGTAGCCGGCCGCCAGTTCGAGGGCGTCCTTGCAGGGAAACGCCACGACAGCGCCCAGGATCAGCGTCTGCTCCTCGGGACGTGAAGCGAAGCCGGCCGCCAGTTTCAGGTCGGCCACCGCGGCTTCGGGATTGCGATACGGATCGAGGCCGACGCTGCGCACGAGGCTGACGATGGCCAGCAGCCGGTGGGTCTCGTTGGCGGAATCGCGCGCCAGCCGCACCATGTCGTCGCGCGCGGCGCTGGTCGGCCAGGCGGCGAGCGCGCGCACGGCGGCGTCGCGGATCTCCGCGTTGCTGTCCTGGAGCGCGGTCCGCAGGACCGGCAATGCGCTGTGGTCACCGATCAGCGGGAGGACGTTGAAGAGACGCACTCGCGCGTCCAGGGCCTTCTCGCTGGCCAGCCTCGCCTTGACCTCACGCGATCGGCCGGTGGAATTCGTGACTTTCTGCGCCAGCGCGGCCGTGGTTTTCTCGGCTTCGCCTCGTTCGGACTCGTCGGCGCTCTTCAGCAACAGGTCGAGGACCGCCGATGTATCCGATGGCGTGCCGATGGCGCGCAGCGTCTTGAGCGCCTGTACGCGAACGTCGGCCGACGGAGACATCAGCGAGGCCGCCACGACGGGTTTCGCTGCGAAGATCCGCCGATCGGCGATGGCCCGCAGCATCTCTCCCGCGACGGCGTCCGTTGGCTTCTGCGTCAGCAGCGCGAGAATCGCCTCGTCCACCGCGCGCCCCTTCAGCATGCCGAGCGCGGACCGCGCGGCCGCCTGTTCGGGACCGCGGGTGTCGGCCGCCTTCTCCGCCAGAAACGGCACGACGGACGGATCACCGGTTGATTCGAGGGCTTTCATCGCGGCGACGCGAACCGGCAGCGCGCTGCTGCGCGCGGCCTGCAGCACCGTCGGGAGCACGAGCGCTCCCGAGTAGCCGGAGAGCACCGCGAGCAACTGTACCTGTGCGGGCTCGGGAAGCTGCGGCAGGAGCGTGCATACAGGACCAATCGCGCCCGGTGTGATCACGTCCGCGATCCTGGCAATAGCCGCCTCTTGCATGATCGCATCCGACGTCTTGAGCTGGTCCAGCAGGAGCGCCGAGCCGCCGTTCCCTGCCGCGGAAATCCTCCCCATCATGGCCGCCTTGCGCAACGCGACAGGAAGGGATGCGTCGGACGAGAGTGGCTGGTAGAGGCGGAGCGCCGCGCCGGCGTTCTTCGCGGCAAGCCATCTGTCGGCACAGGTCAGAATCGACGAGGCAACGACGGGCTTCAGATCGGCAGACGCGCCGGCGTAGGAGGCCACGAGCGCCGCAGCGGCGGGCCCGTCACCTATCCGTCCGAGCGCAAAAGCCGCCGCACGGCCGAATGCCGGCTGCTGGAGCAGCGGCGCGAGCGCCGGTACGGCGGCCGGCACTCTCCTCTCGCCAAGCGCCGCAATGACCGCGGTCTTCGTCGCGCCCGTGGTCGTCGTCAACGCCTGCATCAACGCGGTGTCCGCTGCCCCGCCCGGAATCTGCTGCAGCGCGTACATCGCCATGTCCGCCGATCGTTCGTCCGCAAGCATCGCCTGCAGGGCCGGCACCGCGCGGTCGCTACCGATGACGCGCAGGTGACGGATGGCGGCCATCCTGGCAACCGGGGTCGCCGAGGTTTTCAGGAACTGCAGCAGCTTCTCTTCGCACTCCGCACGCCCGGCGGGGTCGTCCTTGCGGGCGTAGACGTAGTCGCGGAGCTTCCAGAGCGCCGCGGAGTCGATCCCGCCGTCGTAGGTGGCGACCTGCTTGAGTAAGTCGTCGAGCGACGCCGCGGGCGTTGCTGTCTGGGCAAGGGACACGCGCGCGGACCCGGTCATCGCCGCCAACGCCACCACGGCGATGCCCCATGCCAGTCGCTGCCGCCTCGAGGTTCCTCGTGGTTTCGTCATGGTGCCCCCCGCTTCAGGCCGGAACCTGGTACGGTTTCCGATAGGAACGCGACAGCAGCCGTTCTGCGGCCGGATCGCCGATCAGGGTTTCGGTGGCCGGATCCCACTTGATCGTCCGGCCGGTTGCGATCGCGAGCACGCCCAGGTGCCCGACGCTCGCGGAGCGGTGGGCCACCTCGGCCGGCGCGATGGTGAGCGCCCGGCTTCGAACCGAATCGAGGAAGTTCTGGAAGTGGTCGCGGCTGCGGCAGAGCCGGTGTTCGTTCGGCCCGATGATCTCGTTCACCAGGTGGGCCGGCTGGCTTTCGAATCCGCCACGGTCCACCCACACCCAGCCGTACTCTCCGATCCATTTCGTCCCGCTCTGAATCTCCGGGTAGCCGCCGGCCACGACCATCGGCGTGCCGTCGGCATACATCGTATCGACCCAGAAGCGCGTGGCGCCGTTGTAGATGCCCGTCGTCGGGAACTCGCCCGTGCCCTTGATTTGAACGGGGCCGGTGAGGTCGAAACCCATTCCCCAATGCGCGATATCGAGATGGTGCCCGATCCAGTCCATCAACTGGCCGCCGCCGTAGTCCATGTTCCAGCGCCAGTTCATGTGCACGCGCGCCGTGCAGTACGGCGCCCAGGGCGCCGGGCCCAGCCACGTGTCGTAGTCGAAACCCGGCGGCGGGTTCTCGAGTTTCTCCTGGCCAAAGGTTTTCGCGAAGTCGGTAAAGCCGGAGGGCAGGCCGACCTCGACCCGCCAGATTTTGCCGATCCGGCCATTGCGGACCAATTCGCACGCGCGGTGGAAGTTGTCTTCCGAGCGTTGCCAGCTTCCCGTCTGCCACACGCGGCCGTAGCGTTTCACCGCGTCGCACAGGGCCCGGCCCTCGCGCAGGCTGTGAGTGAACGGCTTCTCGCCGAAGACATCGAGGCCGGCCCTCACCGCCGAAATCGACAGGATCGCGTGCCAGTGGTCGGGCACGGCGATCGACACGGCGTCGAGGTCTCCCCTCGCGTACAGCGCCCGGTAGTCCTTGTAGGTGGCGCAGTCCTTGTTGCCGTAGTGGTCGTTGACGGTGTTCTCGGCCTTCCGGAGGGGGGTGTCGTCGAGGTCGCAGACCGCGACCCATTGGACGTCGTCCTTGCCGAGGAACGAGCGCATGTTCGACGGCCCCTGCATGCCGAAGCCGATGCCGGCCATGACGATCCGGTCGCTCGGGGGCACCGCGCCGCCGAGGCCCAGGACGGAGGCCCTGACGATGGAGGGAAAGGCGACCGCGCCGGCCAGCGCGGCCGGTGCTGTCGAGAGGAACTTGCGTCGGCTGAACCTGCGCGTGGTGCCCATCGTGTCGTTCTCCCGCGTGGCAGTGGGGATTCGTCTGATGACCGTCGCGATTCTACCCCAGCCACCCGCAGGGACACCAACGAACCACCGCCTTTACGCCGATTCCGCCCGAGGCGTAGCATGCCCTTCATGCCAACTCGCTGCGAACTCCTGACATCCACGACACTGGCCGCGTTCGCGTCTCTCCTGGGCGGCGCGCGGCCCGCGGCCGCTTGCTCGGCGGCAATCTCACCGTGTTCACGACGATCATCGGGTCGGAATATCTCCCGGATTTCAAGGACAGCATCCTGTTCCTGGAAGACGTTGAAGAGGCCCCGTACGGCCTCCATCGCATGTTCACGCCACTCAAGCTCGCCGGCATCCTCAACCAGACGATCACCTCAAGCCACTCGGCGTCCCGGCGTACTCGGGCGCGATGATCGGCCACGTCGATCGCCAGTTCACCCTGCCGCTCGGCGTGCAGGCGGAGATCGACGCCGACGCCGGGACAATCACAATGTTGGAGAGCGCCGTCGCGTAGGGAGGCGTAGTGGTCTGGTCGGCGACAGCGGCCGATGTGCGTCAGTTCAGGACGCATGTGTCCGGGCGCGGGTTGTTGCCGGACAGTTCGGCCTATAATGCGCACGATTCGGCCACAGCCTTCCATGGAGCCTGACATGAGCAACACGAGCACACGCCGCCACGACCGCCACCAGCCGGATGATTCACACCACCTGACGCGCCGATCGTTCCTCGGGATGGCGGGCGCCATGCCGTTCGCGTGGACGCTCGCGAAGGCCCTGCCGGCGGCCGCGGCCAGCCGGATCCCCGCCGCCCTGCAGCTCTACTCGGTGCGCCAGGACTGCAAACAGGACTTTGATGCGGCCCTCGAGCAGGTGGCCGCCATGGGATTCGAAGGCGTGGAGTTCGCCGGGTACTACACCTACGCAGGCCGCGCGGCCGACCTGAAGCTCAGGCTCGATGCGCTGAAGTTGAAGGCAGCCGGCACCCATGTCGGCCTGGAGACCCTGCAAGGCGATGCGTTGAAGAGCACGATCGAGTTCCACCAGACCATCGGGTGCCGCTTTCTCGTCGTGCCGGGCAACCCCGCCTTCACGGATCCGGAGAAGAGCAAGGCGCTCGCTGACACCTTCAACCAGGTCGCGGCAACGCTGAAGCCCCTCGGCATGGCCTGCGGGTACCACAACCATGTCAACGAGTTCAAGAAAGACGGCGACAAGACGTACTGGGACCTCTTCGCCGAGCGCACCAGCCAGGACGTGATCCTGCAGCAGGACTGCGGGTGGACGATGGCGGCCGGTTACGATCCGGCCGCGTACATCATGAAGTACCCCGGCCGCACGAAGACGACGCACTTCAAGCCGACCGTGAAGCCGGGAGACACCGGCAAGAAGGCCATCTTCGGACAGGACTCGGTGGACTGGCCCGCGGTGCTTGCGGCGTGCACCGCGAAGGGCGGCACCGAATGGATCGTCCTTGAACAGGAAGTGTACCCGGACGGCAAGTCGCCGATGGACTGCACGCGCGAGTCCTTCGCCGGCCTGACGGCGCTCCTCAAGTAGGTCGGAGACGTCGACCGGAGATCAGAGTGGGACCCAGAGCACTCGTGATCGGCGCGATTGTTCTCTCTATCCTCGGTGGTCAGGCGAGGGCCGTCGCGCAACACCTCGTCGAGGTCCGCGGCGCGGACACCAAGTACCGCTACCTCGACTGGAGCTACACCTGGAAGAGCGCGGGAGTCGTGGACGTCTTCTACATCGGCGTGCCCGGCAGCAATGAACTCAACCTTGGTGGCGGCTACGCCTTCAAGCGAGGCCGCCTGGTCCTGACGCCACTCGTCTACGCCGTCATCGGCAAGGAGGACTCGCAGCGTGGCGTGAAATTCGCCGTGCTCGCCTCGTTCGAGAAAGATGGCTGGAAACTACTCTCCTTCCTTGGCGCCTACGCCCGGGCGTCGGGGGCGGTCCGCCCCTACCAGGTCCTGGACACGCTCGATGTTACGCGGACGTTCGCAGCGCGATGGGAAGCGGGCGTCCAGTCAGGCTTCTTCCGCGCAGGCGGCGCCTGGAACCCGCAGGTCGGACCGCTGCTGAAGCTGAATGACCGTCGCGGCGCCTGGGCCGTCTCGTACCGATTCGGCCCTCAGCGCGAGTTCCGTGCCGGCAGGGTGCTGACGTTCTGAAGACCGGGCCAGGCCCATTTTCGGCCCCCCGCCCAGGCCGATGCCGAGGCGGCAGGGGGCCGGTTGCGAGATCCGGCGGTCTCTGCTACGTTAGGAGGAAACCAACACATTCGGAGTCGGGTTCGCGTCCCGACGGGGGAGGGCAAGCATGGTCAATCTCGACGCGCTCAAGCAGAAGTACCAGTCCGTTGTCGAGTTCGCGCAGTCGCGCGGGGTCGCATGGAAGAACATCCACATCGAGGGCGAGAAGATGGTCCTCCGTGGTGCCGCCCCGAACGACGCCGTCAAGAACGAGGTGTGGGGCAAGATCAAGGCGGTGGACCCGGTCTACGCGGACCTGACGGCCGACATCACGATTGACGGGTCCCTCAAGGTGCCCGAGAAGACATACACGGTCGTGGCGGGCGACAGCCTGTCGAAGATCGCCAAGCACTTCTACAGTGACGCGAACAAGTACATGAAGATCTTCGAGGCCAACAAGGACCAACTCGCGGACCCCGACAAGATCAAGCCGGGCCAGACGCTGCGGATCCCCGATTAGGCCGAAGACAGGAGCCGAAGATGGGCATGCTAGAAGATCTCCTCGGCGGCCAGCTCGGCGGTCTCGCCGAAACGGCCATGAAGAACCCGCAGATCATCGCCGCGGTGGCGAGCCTGCTCAGCTCGAAGAGCGGGTCGGTCGGCGGCACGGGCGGCCTCGGCGGGCTTGTCCAGGCCTTCCAGGGCAAGGGCATGGGCGACATGATCTCGTCGTGGATCTCGACGGGACCGAATCCGCCCATCAACGGGAGCCAGATTACCGACGTGCTGGGCCACGACACGCTGTCGCAGTTCGCAGCGAAGGCCGGCGTGCCGCACGGCGAGGCCGGCGGCCTGCTGGCGAGCCTGCTCCCGGCCGTGATCGACCAGCTCACGCCGCATGGCAAGCTGCCGGAATCGAACTCTCTCGAATCGGCGCTCGGCAGCCTGCTGTCGGGTCTCGGGAAGTAGCTTCATCACAGCCCGGGGGGCCTCGCCCGTGGCCGCCGCCACGGACCGTTCCCTCCCGGGCTCGTCTCCCGCTCAGGCGCAGTCTACGCCCAGTAGGCTTCCCCTGCGGGCTCGGTGATGATGACGTCTTTGAGGAACGCGATCGCCTTCCTCAGCCCCTCCGTGCCCGACATGAGGCTGTCTTCGTGCTCGATGCTGAGCACGTGGTCGTAGCCGACCAGGCGCAGCGTGCTGACCATCGCCTTCCACACCGGCGCCCCGTTCCCGTAGCCGACGGTCCGGAAGATCCACGAGCGCTCGAGTTCCCGCGTGTAGGGCTTGGCATCGAGGACGCCATTGACGGTGATGTTCGCGGCGTCAAGCTTGCAGTCCTTCGCATGGACGTGGAGGATGCCGTCCCCAATCGCACGGATCGCGGCCACCGGATCTGCTCCCTGCCAGAACAGGTGCGACGGATCGAAATTGCACCCGATCACCTTCGGCGCGATGCTGCGGAGCCGGTTCATCGTCTCGGCGTTGTAGACCACGAAGTTCGGGTGCATCTCGATGGCCACCCGCACGCCCGCCTTCCGGCAGAGTGCCGCGGTCTGCTTCCAGTACGGCACGACCCGTTCCCGCCACTGCCAGTCCAGCGCCTGCGAGAACTCGGGAGGCCACGGCGACACGATCCAGTTGGGCGTGATCGCCTTGGGATCCGATCCGGGACACCCGCTGAACGTGATGACGGTCTTGACGCCAAGTTTCGAGGCCAGTTCCACGGTCTGCTCGAAGACCCGATGGTGGGCCTTCGCGGTGGGCGCGTGGGGATGCAGCGGGTTGCCGTGGCAGCTGAGCGCGCTGATGACGAGGCCGCGCCGTTCGATGGCCTCGCGGAACGCCTTCAGCCGCCGCTCACTGGCGAGGAGCGCCGCCGGGTCCGCGTGGGCGTTGCCCGGGTACGCCCCGGTCCCGATCTCGACGGCCCCGAGCCCGAGATCGAGGATGTAGTCGAGCGTTTCTTCGAACGGCTTCTGACCGAACAGGACGGCGAACACCCCGATCTTCATGAGACCCCCTTCACCATTGGCGGACACCGGCAACGCGGACGTCTGACAGGCGGGAATTCTAGCAGGCGACAGGGGTCACGCGATAGGCAGACCGCCTCAATTCGCGATCGCCCGCCGCGTCGCCAGCGCGGCGAGGTAGAAGCCGGCCACGAGAATCAGCAGGAACTGGAAGCCCATCAGGAGCGACAGGTACTCGGCCACGCCGCCCACCATCGCACCGAGCAGGTTGGCGCCGTAGTCCACGGTGACGTCCTCGGAGCGCTTGATGCTCGATCCGAAGAGCAGCCCGGCGCAGAAGATCGGGCTGAACACCAACAGGCTGTACACCACCGACTCGGTCAGGCGGTTTTCGATCGCGATCGTGCCAACCGGGACGAAGTAGTTCACGGCCAGGAGCGCCAGCAGGACCACACCCACGACGCGGGGCCGCCGGATCTCGACATGGGCCACGGTCCAGTTGGCCAGCAGCGCCATCACCAGCACCGCGGCAATCGTGAGCGACGCCACCACCCACGTCGAGCCCCACAGGAGGGCGAACTGGATGATCGACTTCGTCTCGAGCAGCATGAAGCCCGCGCCGAGGAAGAAGAACTCCCACGACCACTTCCGCACGGCACCGCGGACGACACCGAAGACGGCGACGAAGGACAACAGGAGGACGACGGCCAGCGCGTTCGTGTAGTGGGACGGCAGGTGCGGCTCGCGCATGTAGAGGAACGGCCAGTTGTCCGTCGCAGGGACGATGGCCCTGTCGCGCACGTGCCTGACCGGCGGCGCCAGCGGCGCGCCCTGGTTGAAGGCGGTGACCTCCGACGGCGGCTCGGGATACCGGTCGAGCGTCCTCAGGCGCGGTCCGACGACGATGACGCCCAGTTGATCCTTGGCGGGGTGGACGTGCACGATGGGTTCTTCGCCGAAGGCCGCCGCGGCCGTGTTCGCGAGCCGGTCCACCAGCCAGGGTTCGCGGAAGTAGTTGTAGACCACCAGCACGCCGTCCGGCTTCAGCACGTTGCGCACGGCGCGGAACGACTCCTCCGTGAACATGTAGCTTTCGAGCCGGACGCCCGAGAACGCGGACTGCAGCGTCAGCGAGTCAATCAGCGCAAACACCACCAGGTCGTACTTCCTGGTCGTCGTCCTCAGGAAGTGCCGGGCGTCGTCTGCGACCGGATGGACACGAGGGTCCGAGTACGGCCGATCCGGGTGGCCTTGCTTGCCCAGTCGCAGAATGGCCGGATCGATTTCGACCGCATCGACACTGGCCACGTTGTGCTTCAGAGCCGCGGCGACGTCCGTCCCCGAGCCCGCGCCGAGGATCAGGGCATCCTTGAAGGTGTCGCCGAACACCATGTACGGCCACTGGTAGAAGTACTCCTTGGAGTCCACGGGCGCCATGGACTGGTGCCAGATGCCGTTGACTTCCACCACCGTTTCGCGGCCCTGTGTCTTGAGGGTGATCTTGTAGTAAGGCGACCAGATCGTGTTGCGCTGCATGTCGGCGACGAGCCCGCCCGACACCACCAGGCAGAGGACCGCCGCGAGCGTGGCGGTGGTCCAGCGCTGGTTGCGGAGCAGCGGTGCAGCCGCCGCGAAGGCCACGATGAACCAGGTGCTCGGCCGCGCCTCGAGCCAGGACACGGCCGCGAAGGTGGCGACACCGGCGAGGCTGCCCGCGAGGTTGATCGTGTAAGCGCCGAGCGGCGGCAGCGCGGTCATCTCCCGGGCCATCCGCTGCGCGAGGGCCGCGAAGAGCGCGGCGACGCACACGAACAGGACGGGGAGCAGCAGCGTCGTTTCTACGGCTGTCACCGGGTCGCTGGTGCCGCTGGTGAAGTAGATGCTGCCGGGGGCGTTGATCCGGACTTCGAGCCGGAAGACATACACCACGCCGATCACGACGAGCAACAGGAGTGGATACCAGTTGAACAGGGACCGGCGTGCCCGGCCGAGGAGCGCGCCGATGCCGATGCCCAGGAAGGCCGCCAGGAGGATGAAATTCGAGAAGTACGAGAGCAGGCGGATCTGGGACGGCAGCCACCGGATGAGGGCGACCTCGAGGAACAGGACCAGGAACGACGACAGGAAGATGCGCAGTGGTGCCGTGAACATCCGGGTATTCTAACAGCGCCGCCACGGGGGCTCGGTCTCTTTCGTGGCCGGCCCGCCGCAGCCGGCGCGGAGGCAGGCGAGTTGACCCCTGCCGGACCACGGACTAGGATGAATCCGTCGGCCAATCTGTCGGCGAATTGAGCAGACCGCCCCCTCTGTCCATGTCCAAGAGCACCTTTACCGCCAAGTACCTCGCCCGGACCGCCGTTGGGATCCCGCGCGATCTTGTGAACACCTTCATCGCCTCGAAGGTCAAGGCGATTCGTCCGACCGTCCTGATCTACAACTGCACCTTCGTGTGCGACGCGCGCTGCGAGATGTGCAACAACTGGAAACGGGGCGATCGGAAGGCGGACATGACGCTGGACCAGGTCGATCACGCCCTGAACCACCCCTTCTGGGGCGCGGTCGAGAACCTGAACATCTCCGGCGGCGAGCCCACGACGCGCAACGACCTGCCCGAGTTGACGGAACTTCTGATTCGGCGGCTCCCCCGGGTCCGGAAAGTGGGCATCAACACCACCGGCCTGACGCCGCATCGCGCCATTCCCCAGCTCACGCGAATCGTGGAGTTCTGCGCCTCGCGCGATCTGCCCGTCAGCATCCGGGTGTCCCTCGACGGCATCGGCGAGATCCACGACCAGGTGCGCCAGGTGAAGCGCGGCTTCGACAAGGCCGGCGAGACGATTACGGCGATGGAGGCCGTGGCCCGGAAGCACGCCAACTTCCAGTTCGGCATTGCCGCGACCATCTTCACGACGAACATGGAGGACGCGCGGAACATCCTCAAGTGGTCCCGCGAGCGGAATCTCGATATCGTCTTCAACATGCTCCGGTTCACGGATGCCATGCTTGGAAACCGGGAGCTCGAGTCCAAGATCCGGCTGAAGACGCAGGAAGAAGAGTTCATGCGCCAGTTCTTCCTCGAACGCGTCGAGGAGGAGTCGGTGCTGAGCGGGCAGGCGTTCCAGTACCTGCACTACGCCGACATGATCGCCAACGGGTACATGCGGACCATGCCCTGTCCGTTCCGCACGCAGGGCCTCCTGCTCAACCCCGACGGGACGCTTTTTTACTGCGAGAACTCCAAGCCCCTCGGCAACATCCTGCAGGAGTCCGCCGAGGAGCTGTACTTCAAGGCCGAGCACCTGGCTGACCGCGCCACCTTCGAAGAGACGATCTGCAAGAACTGCCTCAGCCCCTGCCAGGTCAACGTGGGCGCCATGAAGCAGGTGGTGCCGTACGCGAAGTTCCTGATGCGCGCCTACCGGGTGAAACGACATCCCGAGCGCCACCTGCAGACCCTGCCGCCAGCCAAGTGAAACGTCCCAGCACCGGGGGGATCGTCCGAAGTATCGTCGCGGTGGCCCTGACGACGCTGGTGTTCTGGAAGAGCCATCCGGCGGATGTGCTGCAGGCCCTGACGCGCACGCAGCCCGGCCCCATCCTCGTGGCTGTGCTCCTTGTGCTCGTGGATCGAGCGCTGATGGCCTATCGGTGGCTCGTGCTGCTGCGCCCCTTCAGCGGCCCCGATGGACCGCGCTTTCGCGCCGTCATGCGCATCTTCTTCGTCAGCACCTTCGTGGGCACGTTCCTGCCCGCCAGCGTTGGTGGAGATGCGGTACGGGCGTACGCGCTGGCCCGGGAGCGCGTCGACGCGTCCGCCGCGGTGGCCTCGGTCCTCATGGACCGCATGCTGGGCGTGCTGTCGATCCTGGTGATGGCGGTGGTCGGCCTGGCCTTCGCTCAGCAGATGGCCCGCGATCCCATCGTCGTGACCGCCCTCGCCGTGACGGCGCTCGTGTGCGCCCTCACGGCCGTCGTGGTGTTCAGTGTGCGCGCAGAGCGTCTCGTGCAGCAGATCGCCGAATGGCTGCCCTGGCCAGCGGTGCGCGCGCTCATCATGCGCATGGTCTCGGCGATGCAGGTGTACGCGCACCGCCACGGCGACCTCGCCAACGTGTTGCTGGGGTCGATCGGGGTGCAATTCCTGCGGATTGTCCAGGCCTATTACCTCGGCCTTGGACTCGGCATTGCGCAGCCGCTTGCGACGTATGTTGCCTTCATCCCCGTGATCCTGCTGGTCATGTTGTTGCCCGTCACGATCAACGGCCTCGGCACGAGCCAACTGGCGTTTGTCTGGGCCTTCGCCCAGGCGGGCGTGCCCGGTGCTCAGTCGTTCCCGCTGTCTGTGCTCTTCGTGGCCCTGGGCGTCGTGGGAAATCTCCCGGGCGGAGTGCTGTACGCGACCGGCGGCATGCACGTCCGACAGCGTGACGAAGGCCCCCTGTAAGCCGGGCGTGCCCGAAGCGTAAGACGCCGCCGCCGTCGTCAACGCAAGCGATTCCAGACGTCGGGCTGGTTTCCGGGCCGGCCGGCTGATGCTGACCGCGCCGCCCGTATTCGAGAAACGGCCGAGGCCGTGCCACCTGACGAGTCTGATCTCCAACAACGGGACCAGGAACGATGACAGGAAGATGCGCGGCTCCTCTATCCCTTCTCGCTGCCGATGGCCATCAGGTGGCCCGCCGTGCGGACGTACCATCGGCCGTCGACCAGGGCGGGCGACGCCAGTGTCTGCTCGCCAAGCCGGTTCACGTGCAGCAGCTTGAAGTCCGGGGCCGGGCTGAGCACGAACGTCTCGCCATCGTCGTTGGTGAAGTAGATCTTCCCCTCCACGGCAACGGGCGACGCCGAGAATCCTTCGCGCTTCGCCTCGCCCACCCTGAGCTGGCCGACGAGTTCGCCTGTCTTCGCGTGGTGGCACGAGACCACGCCGATCATGTCGTTCACCGTGTACAGGTAGTCCCCGAGCAGCAGCGGCGACGGGACGAATGACGAGCCTTTTGGCGTGCTCCAGACGACGTGCGAGGCCGTGACATCGCCGACTCCCCCCGGCCGGACCGCGAAGGTGGGGCCAGCCCGCCCGGAGCTGCAGTACACCATGCCGTGACCAACGACCGGTGTGGGGATCACCTCGAAGGTGTTGCCGGTGCTGTACCACAGGAGCGCCCCGGCCCGGGGATCGAAGGCCTCGATCCGGCGGCTGCTGCTGACGATGATCTCGTCGTGGTCGCCGACGTGAATGGCGATCGGCGTGCCCCATCCGGGTTGCGGAGTCCTGTTCTGGCGCCAGAGTTCCCGGCCGGTCTTCTTGTCGAGCGCGACCATGAAGCCCTGGGCCGTCGTGGCGTTGCGGTCCATCAGCCGCTGTTCCTGAAACAGAATCAGGCTGTCGTTGTAGAGCAGCGGCGAGCCGCCTGGCCCGTGGTAGAGGCTGATGGCACCGAATCCCGTGTGCCACGCGATGTGGGCGTTGAAGTCGACGGCGACCACCCCGGCGTTGCCGAAATACGCATAGACCAGCTTGCCGTCCGTTGTCGGCGACGAGGACGCGTAGCTGTTCTTCGCGTAGAGCTTCTCTGCGGGCGCCTCCGGCACGGCCCGCTCCCACAAGAGCTTTCCGTCTGTGCGGCGGTAGCAGAGAACCGAGATCTGCTCCGACTCAACTCAGCCCTCCTCCGGACACAACCCCCGCGGACCGGGGTCGATCAGGAAAGACATCGTTCACGATCGTTTTGGAAGAGGTTCCGCAACCAACCGGATGGATTGTAGCATTCGAGTTCGGCGCTCTGCGGCCTGCAGATCGCATTCGGCCGCGGCCAGATCGCCGTTTCGAAACGCGGCAGGCCTGGGCCGCGGGGGTCAACCGACCTGGAAGCACGAAGAAGAGAGGCGGCTACTTGCCGCCGCAAGCACCGGCATCAGGAGCGGGAGCCGAAGATGTGTGCGCGTCATCTCAGAACCTCGCCAGGCTCACGTTGAGGACCGTCGTTTCCCCGCGTTTGATTTCGACCGCGGTGACAAATGGATCGTAGCCGTCCTTGCGGATCTCCACACGGTGCGTGCCGCCCGACAGGTGCACGACCAGGCGATCGACGCCGGCCGGGTGGCGCCATGCCTCACCATCGATCAGGACTTCGGCATCGCCAGGCTGAACGCGAATAGCCACCTGCCCGAAGCGCGAGTCCCCTGCGACCGGCGGATACTGATCGGGCGCCGGACGATCGGGCGGCGGGCCTTGCGGCTGGGGGCTGCGGTACTGTGGCGGGGCCTGGGCCTGCGGCTCCGGCTGTTCCGGCGCAGGCTGCGGACGCGGCTCGTTGGGCTCGCCTGCCGCGAGCTTCTCCAGGGCGCCCTTGATGCGGTACGTCGAACCCGGGCTCAGGTAAAGCGACTGCCGGATGCTCCGATAGCCTTCCAGGTATACGGTGATCTCGCGCCCGCCCGGCTCGACGGAAAGGCTCTGGAACATGCCATCGAACTGGTCGACGATGCCGGCCAGGTGGCCGTCGACGTACACTTCCGCGTTCTTCGGCTCGACCTGGACCTTGAGGCTCGCGCCGCCGGGTCCAAAGTCATACCAGTAGCCGTAGGGGTCCAGCGGGTAGTACCCGTAGGGCGCGAAGAACCACGGGTTGAAGAAGTACGGCCCGTAGTACGCACCAAACCCGAAGTAGAAGTGTGAACGGTAGCCGGGGTAAGGGCGACCGTAACCGCGCCGGTGCTGGGCATCGGCGGGCAGGACCGAGGCGATGGCGAACAGGCAGACCACGGCCACAATGCCGAGTCGCAGTTGGTTACGCATGACACTCCCCCGGGGCGCCGACAGTCCGGATGATGCAAGGAGGGTACCGACAGGGCCTCTCGCCGTTCTGGCCTGAAGTCGCTCAGCCGCGCGACCGTACCTCGACGGCCGTCCTCTATTCAGTATAGCCATGTCATCCCGTCACGACGTTCCCTCGCAGTGCCACGTCACAAAATTGCCACAAATCGCGAGGAACCGCCCATCGGATGGGGTCAGTCGGCGCGCAGGATGCGGACGGGGTCGACGCGCGTGGCCTTCCACGCCGGGTACGCGCTCCCCAGCAACCCGATGATGATGACGACGGCGACGCTGGAGCCGATCACGATGGGATCGGAGGAGTTGACGCCGAAGAGGAGGCTCGATATCGCCTTCCCGGCCAGCAGTGAGAGGCCGACCCCCAACAGCCCGCCGACTCCGGACAGGACGAGGCGGTGTTTCAAGACCATCGCCACCACGTCGCGACGCTGGGCTCCAAGGGCGATGCGCACACCGATCTCCCGCCGGCGCGCTTCGGACATGGCCAGCAGCAACTGGGCGACATTGGCGCAGGCGATCACCACGAGCAGACCCGTGATTGACAGCCGGAGGGCCGACAGCAGCCGGCTTCGGCCGCCGGTCTCATACTCGGCCTGGGTCTTCAAAACGAGGCGAGGCGCACCCCGCTAGGTGTCTCGAACAGGGGGAGCATCCGCGGCTTTCCATTCTCGACGGTCATGATGTGGATGTCGCCGCCTCTCACTCCCGCAAGCTTCGCCAGGCCGAAGTCCAGCCGCTTCGCGCCCGCCTTCATCAGCATCACATTGCCGGGCTTCAGGTCGCGATGAATCACGCCCTGCCGGCGCGCGGCCGCGAGGGCGTCGGCGATCTCGGTCGCCACGGTCAACGCCTGATCCGTCGGCAGCGGCCCCTTGTGCAGGCGCTCGGCGAGCGTCTCACCCGCCAACAGCGCCATCACGAGGTAGGTCGAGCCGCTGTCAATGCCAACATCGTGCAGCGTAGAGATGTGCGGATGCGTCAGGGGGCGATCATCTTCGCTTCGCGCTCGAACCGCGCCAGGCGCTCCGGGTCGGCGCTGAACTGGCTGGGGCGGATCTTGAGAGCGACCGTACGATCGAGGCGGGTGTCGCGTGCCTTGTAGACTTCACCCATGCCCCCGGGATCGACGTGTGGCTGGTTCGCTGTTCTCGATGAGGAACTGACGGGGCGGCCGCAACGCGTCGTCGCGCGCCTTCGACCGCCATACCTGGCGCCAGACCCCATGAAGAACCGCTGGTGCTGCTCGGCCCGTCGTCGACAGTCCCACGGTGACGTTCAGCCCGTGCGGTAGGCCTTGTCGTGTTGAGGATGGAGGCTGATGAGCACCAGGGTGGGACCGCTCACGATGCACGTGATGGCTCTGGCACGGCGTGTGACCCGCAAGGAATACAACTGCTGGCCGGTGACGGGCTCGATCATGCCGTGCAGTTTCTCGAAGTGGAGACCGCGGTGAACTCGCAGGCTGGGAAGATCGAGCGATTGCAGAAGCACGATCATCTTGGCGGCTGCCAGCCGAATCGGTCTTTCCGCAGCCCTGACCACCTCGTCGAATGCGGGGCGAATTTCAATCCTCACGGGACCAGCGCTCGGCGATCGCGGAAGCGTGCTCCTGGCTTTCAACAACTTCGGACGGGCGCGGATCGGCGAGAGACGCCACGATGGCCTGCTTCGAGTCGGCGGTCCAGGCCCAGAGTTGATGGCGCGGAACAGGCTCCACCGGTATGAGGACGATTCGGCCGTCTTCCAAGATCTCCAGATTCAGGGAATCGCCGGGCTTGATAGCGGCATTCCGGGGGAGCGTGACTCTCCGTCTGGCATCTGCCTGCACAAGCATT
>Ga0315297_10000538_pt1 | contig 22228 bp, 18 predicted proteins | sample YL17G15_0_MG_FD_203628 | JGI IMG/M metagenome (GOLD analysis project Ga0315297, IMG submission 203628) | Sediment microbial communities from Yellowstone Lake, YNP, Wyoming, USA - YL17G15_0 | ecosystem: Environmental > Aquatic > Freshwater > Lake > Sediment | place: USA: Wyoming | collected... | reverse complement strand
ACCGGCCTGGTTGCTGACCACAAAGACCTTAAAGCCGGCGTTGTTCAGCAATTTTATCGCATCTGCCGATCCCGGCAAAAGCTTGATCTGACAGGGATGGGTCAAATAACCCAGGTCTTCGTTGATAGTCCCGTCCTTGTCGAGAAAAACAGCTTTATTCATGTGAGTGATAATGAAAAAATACCCTTCTTAATATGATAACGAAGGAATTATAACATAAAAAACCTGGGGCTTCATCCTTCATCCCGCCTTTTGCGGGACTCAGGACCTTCGGACGTCGCGGTATCCTCGATTCTCATATGAAAGGAAGCCGCGAAGTTCATTCGCAGGTTTCCATTAATAATATAAAGCAAGGAAGCCAAGGCTTTTAGCCTGCCTGCCGGCAGGCAGGCCTCAAGTTCCTAGAGAACTTGAATAATTAGCGCAATTCTGGGCGGCGTGAAGGGAATTCTCAGGACAGCCTTATTTTATAAAGTCTTAGGTGGTTTTAAATTCCCCGACAGGTCTATCTTCAATATTTCCCATAACGAAGCCAATTTTATGGGATATTCCATCCTTATTTTTCCGGCCGAGAACGGCCAGGCGATAGTCCATAGAAGCGCAAGCATCAGCAGGGCGATAGGCAGAAGTATGCGGTAAATGTAATATGCGGGTCCGATATAATGCTTTTTGCAGTAGTACAGCCCGCCCCTGAATCCCTCCACAAAAAGCATGCTATTGAACGTTCTCCCGCTGCTGTACCCTCCGTAATGAACGATCTTCGCATTGGGGTAGAAAACGAGCTTCCATCCGCCCTTCTTTATTCTTTTACACCAGTCAAGGTCGTCGTTGTAAAAAACAAAGTTCTCATCCATCAGCCCGACCTGTTCGATCGCTTCCTTCCTGACCATGAGACAGGCTCCCATGATGAAATCAACCTCTTTTGGCTTTCCGGATATCCGGGACCTTCCCCCCAAAATGCTTCCCTGGCGCTGCGCGGACATGTCGGTGTTAAGCAGCATGGGCCCGATCGCTCCCGCTTTCGGATCCTTGTCCATATGATCGACCAAAAGGTCAAAAGCCCCGTCCATTATCTTGGTGTCATTATTGAGGAGCATTGAATATCTGCCGTTAGCCTTCTTTAATCCAAGGTTATTTGACTTTGAAAAACCCATGTTCTCCTTGTTCTGTATCAGCAATACCTGCGGGAAATCCTTCTTTACCATCGGGACCGAGCCGTCGGTAGAGGCGTTATCCACCACAATGATCTCGTAAGATATCTTTTTTGTTGCGCTGATGATGGAGCTAATACATTCGGATAAAAGCCTTGAATTATTGCGGGTCATTATTATTATTGAAAGATCGATCATATTTCAATTACCGAAAAGGGTGTAAGGGCCCTTCGTTTCAATTACCCTTATCCTGCTCTTAAGTTGCTTTTGGGCATATTCCACGCCACTAGTGTTCTCGGTCATACAGTAAACTTTCTTATTTGATGCGAGCATTTCGACCAATTGATCCTTGTCCGCAAGATATCGCACTTCTTGCCTCACGTAATATCTTATGAAGGTCGGATTCGTCCCCTTGTACTGGCAGACAATGTCGCCTTTCTTTGCAAGGGAGTTGATCTTTTCAGAAATTTCCTTTATCGGAAGGGCGACCGGAAGATATATTGCCGTAAGTAATATTAGAACCAAATACGAAACGGCCGCGACAGAAGCGTACAGAGAGACGGAAGCAAGCTTTTTGTTCAACAAGAACGCTGTTGATCCCGCGATCAGGCAAACGCACATCACTATCAGGAAAGGCAGGATCATCGGCATATAATAGGGGCTTGCCTGTTTGAAAGTAAGGCCCAGCCAAATAATGGCCAGGATAAGCACGGGGATCACAAAGAACATATTTGTAAGATTGGCTATCCTGATAAGCTTTGTGGTGTCTTTTTTACCGTTGAGCCACTCGGATGTCAGCCTGCCGATCAATAATGCGAGGGCAGGGTAGGCCGGAAGTATATATCTTGATACCTTGTAGTTAAGCGACAGCGTGAAAAAAAGTATGACGACCGCTGTCCAGATGAAAGGATACTGCAGTTCCTTCTTTTTATATGAATAGAACAAAGCCGGATAAACAAATCCGGACCAGGGTATTACAAGAACGAATATTTCAAGGAAATACTGGTAAAAATTGTATTGCGGCTTGGTCGGGATGGCCAATCCCGCTTCCTGGCCGGTGAGGTCGATGGGGCGCAGGTACCTTCCGAAATTGCTTGAAATGAAGACATCGAGGAACTGCTTTCCGAACTTGATATACTCAATGACGAACCATGGGGCAGCGACAAGTAGAAAAACCATCACGCCGAGAATGATGTGCAATAAGTTGTTTCCGGCTTTTTTAAAGGGCCATTTCCTGTTGACAAGAATGTATATAAAAATGGTCAGAGCGGGCAACGCCAGGCCGACAGGGCCCTTTGTGAGGAACGCCAGCGCCATGAAAACAGGCGTTAAGTAGAAAAATGCAAGATTCCGCCTTTTTTCGAACAAGTAGTAGCTGTACAACGAAGCCGTTATAAAAAGAGTGAGCGGCATGTCCATTAAGGGCGACCTCGCCATGTAGAAGAACTGGGCCATTGTGAGAAGGATTATCGCTGAGGCAAGCCCCGTTCTCCTGCCGAACATCTCCCTGCCAAGCAAGTAGACAAGCAGGACCGTCAGGACGGAAAGAAGCGAATGCCAGATGGTCCCGCCGAACTCATTTACGCCGAACAGTTTAAAAGAAGCTGCCATCATCCATATCATGAGCGGGGGCTTTGAGTGTATGTCGCTGCTGCCGATATTGTATTGAAGCGTTAACCAGTTGCCGGTCTCAAGCATGTTCCTTGCCATTTTTGCGTAATAAAGGGTATCGCCGTCGGTGAAGGGGATCCTTCCGATATTGAGAGTGAACAGCAATAAAGCAAGCAATAATATCAGCGCCAACTGGAACTTTTCATTGCCAAGTATTTGGCTTATACCTGTTGTTTTTTTAACCATGTAAATTCTTTCTCCAAACCTTCTTTTATTCCGATATTTCGGGCCGTAGCCAAGGAGCTTTCTTGCCTTGCTGATATCCGCGGCCGTGTAATCAACATCACCCTTCTGGGGCCCTTCATATCTTATATTGACCTCTTTTTAAAGCTCATTCAAGATATGAAAACACCATTATTCTTTTATGACCATGAGCTTTACATGCATGTCTGCGGCAATATTCCAGAAGTGCCTCCTAAAAAATGACATAAAGGGAAAATATTTAAGGAAAGGCTGATAATAGCTATAGGATATCTTCAATATTTTGAAGTTGGTCTTGATATTATATTCCGAGGCCTGGGGTTGATTTATCGTGAAATAAAGTAAAGTATTTTCGTTGAAAAATCTAACATGAGTGGGATCCTGGAATGCACCAATGGAGGTAAAGTATGGGACAGTAAATTCAATTATTGAACCATTTTTACAGACCCGGTAAATCTCTTTGAAAAGAGTGATAATATTATTGATATGTTCAAAAAAATGAGTGGATGAAACGCCATCAACAGAATTGTCCTCGAGTGGAATGCCGCTTTCCAGGTCAGCAACAATATCAACGCCATTAAGGCTGACTTTATCAAGACCAATATAACCATCCCTTTTCTTGCTGCCACAGCCAAGGTCAAGTAAGATTGGATCAACAGGTTTTTTAAGTAATCTTACTAAGTCCTCACGCGTTAGCTTATTAATTTCCATAATTATATCGACTTCTATATATTATTTGGCTTTAAGATGCGCATTTCACAAATAATAGACATTCCTTGATATACTTTATCGATCTTTATAAAATTATATAGACTTTATCGGTGTCTTTCAATAGGATAATTATGGTACTTGAATACGCTTATTTATCTTTTGGTAAAATATTTACGAAACAATAGATTTATATATCTACCGCGATCTTAATTGTTTTATTGAAGAGCTTTTCATGGATGCCCGCAATGAAATAGAAAAATACTTGCTGCTCCTCAAATTTATTGATTTGCTTCTTGTTTTGTTTTGTTAGTGCTTCTCGCAGCTTTTTTCTTGTCCTCCTCAGCCACCAGTTATTGTTTAACGAAAAGATGAGATATAAGAGCGTGTTTATGGGATTTACCCCCACGTTAAATAACGCATATACGGGGTGCTTTCTATAGAAAACAACAGCGCTATGCCCGGCCTCTCTGTACTTGATGTATTTGGCCTTGCTGTGTATTTGCGGCGCGAAGATATAACCAACGGCATTAGGATTATGTTTGAACCTGTAACCAGCTTTGCGAAGCCTGTAGCCCAATTCGGAATCCTGGAAGCCGTATTCTTTGAAGTCCTCATCGAATCCGCCGACATGATCCAGTGCCTCTTTGGTCACAGAAATATTGTTAGTGTAGAATATTATCAGCGGATTTTGTTCTCCGAAAGGCCGCTTTATCTTTGAATCAGGGATGACCTTTGTTTCCTTGGGGGCTTCATATGACCGGCTTATATACTCGACCCTTCCCCTTATCGTACAGATCCTCGTGTTCTTTACCCTGTTGTGGTATTTGATATGTTCCTCGACAAGCTTTCTGTCAACAATTATATGGTCATCAATGAACAGTATGATCCTTCCTTCGGTGTTCTTTATCCCCATGTTCCTTGCGGCGGACCTGCCCGCGTTCTCATGCCAGCAGTGCTTTATGGGGTAGGGTACCTTAAGTTGCTTTATCATCTGTTCCGTCCCGTCGGTGGAGCCGTCATCCGCGACAATCACCTCGAAATCCCTCGATGTCTGGTTGCTCAGGGACTGAAGGGTTTCCTTTAGATCATCTTTCCTGTTGAACGTCGGAATGACCACGCTAACTGTTGTTCTCATTTGGTGATCTCCAATATCCTGTCAGCGATCTTTCTTGAGGCGCCCGGGCTGCCCATGCGCTCCATGCCGGCCTCGGCCATTACCTGGAGCCATTCTTTGTCATTAAGAAGGTTTTCTATGTATTCAGCAGCCTGCTTTTCAGTTCCCCTTGGGGCAGCGACAGCATCGCCAAGGATCTTCTGGTATTGTTCGATGCGCTGCCTTGACGCCGCAGGCCCGCATTCCACGAGCACCACCGGTGTCCCAAGCCCTACAGCCTGTTCATTCCCTGTTCCTGTCATCCCGATCAAAAGATCGGACCGCCTTATAATGTCGCCGAAGCTGCTCGAGATCACACGCACACATATGCCGTTCTTGCCGATCCTTTCCATCTCCCCGAATGAAGGGTGATACTTCAAAAAGTCCCAGCCTGCTTCCTTTACGCGGACCTTTATTATATCGATATTCAGGTGAGGCGAGAATGAAAGAAGGAATTCGATGTTTTGAGGTGCTTTCATCTCTGAAATGATGATCAGCATCTTGTCTATGTTGTCATAAGCGTCCTGCCTGGTGCTGGGGATAAGCCCGATAACTTTCTTTTCTTTCGGGATGCCGAAGTCTATGCCCTTTGATATGATGTTCGGATCGTCCATCATCAAATTCCCGTGGTATTCGGCGTTCACATTATTTGAAACAAGGAAATCGGCGGTCGCCCTGTCCCTTGTAAAGACAACCTTGCACCTCTTCCTGAAAAGCCGCAACTCAAGGAAGTTGTACTTCCTGTAGTTTACAGAAATGGCGGTAGCCAGATGGATCAGCGGTTTGTTCGTAAAAAGGCAAGCAAGAAAGACCGGATAAATATCGCCGATACAGATGATCGCGTCAGCGTCCTTGGAAAGCCTTCGTATGGTCCTTATCTGCTTACCTATTATGCCGAAGAGGCCGGATCTTATGTCTTTCAGGAATGTGGTCACGGTCGATCCTGTGAATCCTTTGCTGGGGAGCTCCTCTTCGGTCCCCGTGGCGGGGAAGCTTGCCCTGTTATAGGCCTCTCCGCTGCCCACCAGCGCAAAAGCATGGATCAGTGGCGGGGCAACGTTCCTTTCGATGGACAGGTCCCTGATGGCGTTAAGCAGTGTTACCGCCAGCGAATCCTCTCCCTTGCCGTTGCTAAGAACGAGTAATTTCATTTTTCACCTCAGAAGACAAGATCTTTGACAAGAATGATCCCTTTCATCAATAGAAACAGCGCAACGCCGATAAGTGCAAGCTGTAGAATATCCATCAAATTTATCAATATTACGCTCAGGATGCCATGATGCTTCCTGAAGTAATAGTTCCTGCTGCCACGCCAGATCTTCATCGCCCCCCAGCTCGCCTTTAAGCTCTTCAACTGCGAAAAGCTCTTATTTTTATGATGGATTATCTTTGCTTCCGGAGTGAAAAATATCGTCCAGCCGGCGTCCTTTATCCTTTTGCACCAATCAACCTCGTCGAACAGGAAAAAAATGTTCTCATCCATCATTCCCACTCGGTCAATTACTTCTTTTCTGACCAAAAGCGCCGCGCCCATCGGTTGGTCAACTTCCCTCACATCATTGTGAGGATACCAGTAGCTCATCATGTATTTCCCGAATATCCTGCTTTTCGGGAAAAGCTGATCAAAGAAAAGCATCCTGTAGAATTCGGTCTCAAGGGTAGGGAAGGCCCTGCAGGACGGCTGGAAGCTGCCGTCGGGATATTCAAGGAGCGGACCGACTGCTCCCGCTTCAGGGTGATCATCCATGAATTTAACAAGGGTTGCGAAAGAGCCCGGAGTGACGACCGTATCCGGGTTGAGCAATATCACATATCTTCCTTTTGATACTTTTATTACTTTGTTGTTCGCTTTTGGAAAACCAAGGTTTACACCGTTATCGATCAGTTTAACCTCAGGGAACCTTGCCCTTACCATCTCGATGGTACCGTCGGTTGAGTCGTTATCGCTGACAAAAACCTCGTAGGTTATCCCTTTGGTATGCTTGAATATCGACTCAAGGCATTCCTCAAGCAGTTTCTTTACGTTCCAGCTTACTATTGAAACGGTCAGATCAACCATATTATTTATTTTCATTATTCTTTTTAAGGAATTGCATGGTTATACTGTCAAATATCCCCCATGATACAATAAGAAGGAAAAAGAAAAGTAAAAATATACCAAACCCCATTAATCTTGATAATACTGCAGCGATAGCTACAAATACAATAAGGCGTAAAAGGCTAAAAATGTCGTCAATGCCGATAGAATAAAGCTTTCTAAGATATCGAATAGAGGCCTTCCTGTTTCTTTGTATATGGCGTCTTTTTATCAGGCTATGCGGCAATGATCTTATTGCTGCATTAACGGCATCCCTTATAAATATATTTGTTATATAGTCGATCGTTAAGAAAATAAGCATGTTAACAATGAAAAAAAGATGCAATGGATTGGCCATTATGAGGATATTTTCATTTTTTATCAATGCAATCAATCTGTTTCTTGTATTGTAAAAGAAGTTAGTTGGACCACTTTTGTTAAACGGTCCTCTTTCATGATAGCCAATGGCTTTGGGGGTATATATACATTTCCATCCATAGATCTGGGCCCTCCAATCCAAGTCAACATCTTCTACGTTTAAAAAGAAATATTCATCATAATATTCATCGCTCATCTTTATTTCTTCGAGCATTTCCCTCTTATAAAGAGATGCCGCAGCACAAGCCCCAAAAATATAACATGATCTCTCATATTGCCCTCTATCAACAGTCCCAATACCCCTGTTTACTATCGTCCTATTTATATGCAATACATGACCGGCGGTATCGATCAGTTGTTTATTGATCGGATTAGTGCGGATAAGTTTTCCGGAAGCAGATCCTATGTCATGCGCTTGATTTATTGCGTCATGCATTACTTCAATGAAGTTATTTGTTAGCGTAACATCCAAATTCAAAGCAAGCACATATTCGCCTTTTGAAGCTCTTATTCCTTGATTTGATGCTGCCGCATAACCTAAGTTCTTATCATTTTCTATGAGGATGACATCCGGGTAGTTATTTTTTATGAATTCTTTTGAGCCGTCCGTTGAGCCATTATCAACAACAATTATTTCAATATTCTTATAGGTTTGGCTGAATATGCTGTCAAAACATGATTTTATATATTTCATGCCATTCCAATTAAGGATAACTATCGAACACAAATCTTTTATCTTACATGGCATCATTCGCATCTCCAGAAAGCCCTTATCAAGCTAACTATTTGCATGATCTCATTTTCCGTTAATTCCGGGAACATGGGCAAAGAAGCCTCTCGTGATAATATCTGAACTTGATATCACATAAAGAAAATTTTATCACATAATGGTTGGTAGAACAACGAAAATGGTAGGGACGCATGGCTTAGGTTGTTTATTTGTATCAAAATTGATGTTAAAATCGTTTTCATTGGCGGAGGCCATTAATCATGGATAGATTGATTATTGCCAAGTTTCTTCTAAGGTTTCTTCCTTATTCTGAAACATTTGTCTATGCTTTTATTAGGAATACAAAAAGGTTCGAGCAAATTATCATTGCCGACAAGCGGGAAAATGAGGATCAATTCCCTTATGATTCCTCAAAAGTATTTATTTTTGATAAGCCAGACAAAAACATCTTGAATGCAGAGATATCGCTTAAGCATAAATTCCTATTAAATATGAAAAATAGGTATTTTTATAATGTTTTAAGAGTAAATAACGTAAGCTTGATTCATGCTCATTTTGGATATGTTGGAGTGTCCGCTCTAGCTTGTGCTAAAAGGCTTAAAATTCCGCTTGTAACTTCTTTTCATGGTTTAGATATGTCAAAGCTTGGCAGAGACCTGTATTATCGAATTATGTATAAAGAACTATTTACTTTTGGTAAAGCATTTATTGCAGAAGGATCATATATGAGGAAAAAGCTGATAGAGCTGGGATGCCATGAAGATAAGGCAAGGATAATACATATTGGTGCGGATCTGAGAGGGATACCATTTATTCCACGAAGGATTAGGAAAGGGGATAAAATTAGACTTTTGATTTGTTCCCGTTTTGTCGAGAAAAAAGGGATACCATATGGGATAAAAGCTTTTGCGGGTGCCCTGCAGACTAATAGGAATATGGAGCTTAATATAATCGGCGGGGAAAGCAGGGCATATCAGGCTTTAATAGATCAGTTAGGAGTAGGGGAAAATATTAAGATATTGGGCCGTATGACGCATTCTGATCTTATTGGGTATATGCAAAATAGCCATATTTTCTTGGCCCCGAGCGTTACAGCAAGAGACGGCGATAGTGAGGGAGGAGCCCCAACAATAGTGATTGAAGCATCAGCAAGCGGCATGCCGATCATTTCATCCTTCCATGCAGACATACCAGAAGTGGTAATCGATGGGAAGACAGGCCTACTCTCGCCGGAAAGGGATGTAGACGCACTTACAAGGAACATACTTACAATTGCTAATAATCCTGAGCTCATAGTATCAATGGGGCAGGAGGGTCGTAAACATATAGAAGGGGAATATGATATTGTGAAGGAAACAGCAAAACTAGAAAAATTATATGATCAGATCATCCACAAATGATATTATTTCTTTAGGCAAGAATTAATCACCTTTTTTACGGCAACGATCACATCTTCTACATCATTATCGCTAAGTTTTGCAGAAAGAGGTAACGATAAAGTCCTGTCTGAGATATATCTTGCATTTGGGAAGTCATCCGGCCCGAAGCCGAACGTCTTTCTGTAATACTCGTGTAAATGAAGTGATATAAAATGGATCCCTGTCCCTATGTTCTCCTTAAATAAGGCCCCTTGTACCTGATCTCGAGTCATCTTTATCTTGTCAATGTCAATTAATAGGGTATATAGATGCCTGGCATGTACGGTATCAGGCTCCTGTGGGGCTGGAAGTGTCACGGGCAGGCCGGCAAAAGCATTGTCATATCGCTTCCAGATCTCATTTCTTCGCTTTAGATATTTTTCGATCCTTTGCATTTGATGGATCCCTATGGAAGCCTGAAGATCCATCATATTGTATTTAAATCCTGGGAAAATGACCTGATAATGTTTATATCCTTCATCGGAATACCGCTTCCATGCATCCTTGCTCATGCCGTGGAGCCCATACATCTTGATCTTGTTCGCCCAGTCCTCATTATTTGTGGTGACCATGCCGCCTTCCCCGGTCACGATATTTTTTGTTACGTAAAAACTGAAGCAGGTCAAGTCGCCGATGTTGCCGATCTTACGTCCTTTGTATATGGATTCTATTGCGTGTGCCGCGTCTTCAATAACGATCAGATCTTTCTTTTTTGCGATGTCCATAATGGCATCCATATTGCATGGGCGACCGGCCAAATGAACAGGCATAATGGCCTTTGTTCTCGATGTTATTGCTTTCTTAATAAGGGCAGGATCGATATTCATCGTGTCTTTTTCAACATCAACAAATACCGGCTTCGCGCCTGAGTAAATTATCGTATTTGCTGTTGCGCAGAAAGTCAGAGGGGTCGTAATTACTTCGTCGCCAGGCCCTATTCCTGATACAACCAAGGAAAGATGGAGCCCTGCTGTGCATGAATTAAGCGCCATCGCATACTTTGCTCCCGTATATGCCTTGAATATTTCTTCAAATTTCGAGACTTTTGGCCCTGTTCCAAGCCAGCCTGAGCGAAGCGTTTTTTCCACTTCTTTTATTTCAGGCTCTTCGATTGCGGGGCTGCCAAATATCAGGAAATTCTTTCTTGTTGGGGTCATAGCATTTTCCTCCCGGCCAGTATAGAAATGGTTTCGTCGAAATCCTGATAATCATGCAAATGTTCAAGACGGTAATTTGGGAACATATTTTGATATTCTTCTACAGACCTATAAACCCAATATGATGAATTATCCTTCCAAGTAGAGGTGTTTTCAACTAGAAAAAGAAGGCCGTTTGTTCGGAGTACCCGATTAATTTCATTTAGAGTATTTTCAAAATCCAGTGTTATACCGCCAAGAACTAAGCATACCCAAACTGCATCAACTGAGCCATCATTAAGAGGTATTTTTCCTTCTTTCATAATAAGATATTTGATGTTTTTATCAAGAGGTGCTTTCTTAATGAACCTTTCAATAGGATCGATACCGATAGCTTGACCATGTGTCAGCGTTGCGAGATCTTTTGTGAATCTACCCGGGCCGCATCCAAAATCGAGAATGATCTTGTCGTTTTTGTTAAGTTGTTTTATTAGAAAAGGGAAGATTTCCTTTTTTTGGCGTTCAGTAATAGGATTTATGTCCTTATGCCTAAGGTCAATAACAGCTTTTTTGCCATGTTTTTTTGCGCGTTGATCCCAATAATCTATTCCAGAAGGATCTTTCTTTTTTTGTTGCCAAAAGAACATTATTTCCTCACTAACTGTGTATATGCCTTTTATTCAAAATCCATTAAAGCGCTTAATGTCGCACAGAGAATAGCATATAAAAGCCGCTATAGGTATTAGATTTAATTTATATAAATAATTCGGTCTTCTCCATATTATTATTGACTACTCATACCTTATAGTTATCCTAAGTATTTCTAGCTATTATATTATAATATGAGGATAGGAAAATACTACATTGATTAATAATCCATTTATTGCGACTGTAAAAGGAATTTATCGCATTAATACGATATAGCTCCTTATTATAGGTATGATATAATATCTTTCATTGTTTGGATTTTGTCTTTTGCCTGCCTGTCGCCTGCCTGACGGCGGTCATTGCAGGCAGGGTTCGGAATGATTGTTTTTAAAATAACAATTATTATTATGGTGAATGCGGAGGGGTCGAAATATGGCATTTTTTAGGGTGATCATAAAACTATTAATAAGAATGTTTCGATATAAAAATATTTGTGAAATAGGAGCGAGCTTCGGGGGTAATACCGATAAGTTGTTGAGCATCAAATCAGTTATTTTAACTATTATTGATCCTTGTATTGATACAGATCTTATTAATAAGTACAAAAACACAAAGAGAGTAAGGATATATAAGGGTCTGAGCTTGCAGATTCTCCCAACAATTGTAGGGCAATTTGATTGTATCCTTATAGATGGGGACCATAACTGGTTCACTGTTTTTAACGAATTAAAGGTCATTGAGGAAAGGAAGCTGCTTAAAGATGGTGGAACAATATTTTTACATGATGTTGGCTGGCCTTATGGAAGAAGAGATATGTATTATCTCCCAGAAACAATACCAGATAAGTATCGCCATCCTTATGCAAAGAAGGGCATAGTACAAGGGCAGACAAAATTAGCTGAAGCCGCTGGAATTAACAGCCACATTAATAATGTAGAATATGAAGGCGGCCCAAAAAACGGAGTACTTACAGCGGTTGAAGATTATTTAAAAATATATGGCAAGTCATATTATTTCATCTATAGTAAAAGACAGCAAGGGTTGGGTGTTCTTGTATATAAGAAGAATATCAGCTATTTCAATAAGTTAGTATTAAAAATATGGCGTTTCTTGGAGGATTCAATCCCAATGATAGAAAAAGCGCCTATAAGAAACTAGAGACTAAATGTAATCTTTATACTATGCTGATCCTTTCTGGCCTCTTATTATGCAAGTAGCATCCCGTAATCAGGACTCAAGGAATTTTCTTCTGTTTTGGCTGGTTTCGCTTGTTTATTTTAAGCCTGTTTTAAACTTTCATCGTCATACTTAAACTGCAGGTCGTAGAGTTTTTTGTATAGGCCTTCATGTTTAAGGAGCTCCACGTGATCGCCTTCCTCAACTATCTTTCCTTTATTAAGTACAATTATTCTGTCAGCGAACCGAACAGTGGACAGCCTGTGAGCGATAACGAAAGTTGTGCGCCCTTTCATGAGCTTTTCAAGCGCGTCCTGGACAAGACGCTCGGAAGCCGTATCGAGGGATGAGGTTGCCTCATCAAGAATCAGTATCCTCGGGTCCCTTAGCAGAGCTCTTGCCACGGCGATCCTCTGCCTTTCTCCGCCGGAAATATTATGGCCTCTTTCCCCGACCTTTGTGTCATACCCGTCGGGTAGGGCCACAATGAAGTCATGAGCATTGGCCATTTTTGCTACGCGGATTATTTCTTCGTCTGTTGCGTTAGCTTTGCCGTAAGATATATTGTCTTTTACAGTTCCGGAGAAAAGGATGGTTTCCTGCGGTACGATCCCGATATGTTTTCTGAAAGAGCGGATATTCAGGTCCCTCAGATCGTGGCCGTCTATCATAATGCTTCCGTCGGTGGGATCCCAGAACCTGGGGAGCAGATTCACGAAAGTTGTTTTTCCCGCGCCGCTCGGCCCAACGATCGCTATGATCTCGCCGGACCTTACCTTGGTCGAGATATTATTGATCACAGGGCCTTGATCATGTGCATACTTGAACGAGACATTCCTGAACTCTACATTGCCGGACATCTGGTCGAGTTTTACGGCGTCCGGTTTTTCCGTTACGGTTGGCTTAATATCGATCACTTCGAACACTCTTTGCGCGGAGGAAATGGATTTCTGTATGAATTGGTTCATCTTAACAATGCTGCTTATGGGGTCCGCAAGGAGCGCCGTACCAGCAAAGAAAGCTATAAGATTGCTCGGGGAAAGGGTGCCTGCGGTAACCTCATATGCGCCATACCATATTAAAAGTATGACCGCAAGAGCCTGTATGAAGCTGAATAAAGGCGTTTGCGTAGCATATATGACCTCATCCTGCAAGGCCAGATTAAAGGCCTTGTTGCATTCCTGCTTAAAACGTTCAACCTCGCTTTTTTCCATAGTGAAGGATTTTACAACCCTTATGCCGGAAATGTTCTCCTGCAATATCGATGAGATGTCCGCGGCCTTTTTTTGGACAGCTTTTGCGATAAGCCTTATCTGTTGACCGAAATAATTCATCAGGAAGCTAAGGATAGGCAAAGCGATTAATGATATAAGGGTCAACTTCCAGTTAAGGTAAAGGAGATACCCAACGATGCCCACAATAGTAAGAGCGTTAGGGAGCAGGGTGATTATCGATGATATCATTGAGGTCTGCATCATGGTTATGTCGCCGAGTATGCGCGACATGATATCGCCTGTTCTCCATTTGGAGAAGAAATCAAGAGAAAGTTCCTGTATATGTTCAAAGACCTGGACCCTGATATCAATTATTATCTTTTGCCCGGCAAAACCAAGTAAATAAAATTGCCCGTAAGTGAATATGCCTTTAAGGAAGTATATCAGTATGGTTAAAAGGGCAAGGAAGTTGATCGTGCCAACGTTCTTTGCGCCTACGGCATCCGACATCTTACCGATCAGAGGAAGGATGGCGATGCTGGCGGCCGACATTAGGAGCATGCAAATTACGCCGCCGATAATGACGTACCAGTATGGATTCAAATATTTAAGCAATCTAAAGTATATCTTCATTTATGCGTTTACAATCCTCAATATCTCTTCTACCACTTTGTCGGATGCTCCAGCCGGTCCCATCGCTGCCTTTGAGTCCCTTCCAATACGCCTTAATTTTTCCCTGTCCTCCAGCAAAGAAACCACCTTTTCAGCCACGTCTTTCGGTGTGAACCATCCCCTGAACTCGGGAACGATCTCTTTGCCGCTCTTGATGTTTGGAAGGGCGAAGAATTTCGTGTAACGGTCTGCAATTCTACCATATATGACCTTCAGGTAAAAGCCGATGACGGGGAGGCTTGATATCCACCCGAAAAGGCCTCCTAAGGGCACAAGATCCATCCTGTTAAAAGGGAAGAAAACCAGCATCGGCACTCCAAGCGCGGCGATATCGGCGGTGTTGGTCCCGGGTACGGTAACAGCAAGCGTAGAGGCCTTAATGAAATCATACTGGCTTGAGTTTATTACGGGCAGGCTGGTTCCATTTTTAATAAGAAAGTATTTATCTTCCTTTTTGACCAGCTTTACATCTTTAAGGTATTTATTCACGGTCTTTTCAAGCCTTTCTATTGACATGAAGGGGGACAATACTATGGCCGGCTGCGTGTTCGAAAGGCGGTCTTTTATGATCTTGACCGCGTCAAGGTAATAGGCGATTGTCTGCCTTGCCTGGAATAGCCTGCTCCCGGGCAGAAGCGCTATAAGGTCCTTCGACGGATCAAGCCCCCACTTTTTGGCGAGCGCTTCTTTATTCAAGTTATCAAGGTTCGATACCGCGCCGTCGACCATAAGGTTGCCGATGATATCCATTTTACCGGGTTCAAGCCCCGCTTTTTTGAACTTGTTGAAGATCAGTTGGTCAGGCACCATGAACTTTGCGTAATGCTTTTTCTGGAACGGGTAATGTTCGGAATATGCTATGGCCGGATATCCGAGCCTTCTGGAAAGTATCCTTCCATGGAAAAGATCCCCGCCCATGAATACCACAATGCCTCTCTTTTTAAATCGGATGTCTTTCGGAGCGACCTTGAGCAGCGCCCATTTTAAGTATTCCCTTGTTGTGATCGTCCTGTATACACCTTTTATGCCCTGCGCCATGCGGAGCTCATGGCCGGTCGCGTACTGGCACGGCGTTAGCACGAGTATTATCCTTGCCTGCGGTGCTCTTTCAAGAAGCCTTAAGACGGCCGGCTTTACCAGGGAAGCAAGCTCTCCGGCGCCATTAACAACCATTATCGCATCAAAATCATCCATTATTATCCCTTCAATTTTCTTGCCATCTCAAGTAAAATATTCCTTTTCAGGTCGACAGCATCATATCTGCACAGTTCCCTGCAGCAAAAGCACATTATACAATTTTTGTGGTCAATTTTGAAGGACTTGCCGTCAATGACCTTTGCCGGGCAGTTGTTCACGCAGACCATGCATTTTACGCACTTTTTCTTGTTGATCACCGGCTTTACTTTTATCAGGTTCGTTATCAGCCCTGATATTTTAAAGAGGAATCCGGGCAGCCGATTCATTTTTATATATGAGCTATATGTCCTCTTGAAATCCTTGAACGGCTCAGGCTCGACTCCCAGCACTTCGATCCTGCTGATGTCAGATTCGCCAAGGCCTTTTTCATGGGCGATCTTTGTCGTGTCAACATCTTGAGGATCAAGGCCCATCATTTTCGCGCATAATGAATCGATGGCGACCGCGTCAGCCGATGCGATTATCAATCCCATCTTCCTCGGGATGCCGTTCTGTGGCCCGCTTCCCTCCATACCGATGACCGCGTCAACGATATTAAGCACGGGGATTTTTGCCCTGAAGACCTCGACCAGAGTGTTCGCGAAATCATGCGGCTTGGGCGTCAAAGCATGGTATTTGCTCTTGCTGAATCCGGGTATTATCCCGAACATGTTCTTTATCGCGCATGTTATAAGGGTCAGTTCATGGGTCTTGAGCTTCGGAAGATTTATGACCGCATCGGCCTCACGGACTATCCTTGAAACGTGCAGGGGGCTGATCACACTGCCTTTCACGTTAACTTCGACTATTCCCTTGCCTGCAAGGTTGACGACTTCCACGCCGATACTATCGGCTGCCGCTTTTATTCCTGTCTTTTCAAATATCTCCTCGAACCTGGCATTCCGGTCGCCATAGCAGTCTCCTATGATCGGTTTTGCTCCGGCCTTTATGACCTCTTTTGCGACCGCGACAACAATCTGGGGGTGGGTCGTAACAGCTTTTTCGGGACCGACACCTGTCAGAGTGTTGACCTTGAGAAGTACTTTTGAGCCGGGCTTGACGAAGCTTTTCATCCCGCCGATGAGTTCAAGGCTTTTTGAAACAGCCGCCTCAACTTCAGAAGATGCATAACTTTCGCATTTGACTATTGATACTTTCGATTTCGACATAAGGATTAATATAGCATATAGGAACGGAACTTGAAAATAAGATACCTTATGTAATGAAGTTAACTACAGGTGGGCTTTGCCCTTGAGATAACCATTGATTATTGTTTACCCCGTTTTCTTTTTCTTACTTCTTTTGTCTTGCCTGCCCTGGTCTCTCGACAGAGCAGGCCAGGGATACAAAAGAAGTAACAAGTAAAAATCAAGTGCCTTCCCCGCCTGCCGGCGGGCAGGCAGAGCACGCTTCGCCTTCACCGACGCAGTCGGTGGGCTCGCTCGCTATAACAAGTAGTTTTTTACTACATATTCGTGGAAGGCACCCTGGCTCCCCCTTTATTGAATACTCAAGACCCCTCATCCCCACCCAGAAAAATAGAATATGCACTTTTCAATGCGCAGCACCAGAGAGGGGTGGTTGTGTCATCCTGAGCGATAGCGAAGGATCTGTACCAGGGGAGGGGCTTTATTTGGTCAAGTTTATAGATTCTTCCTGCCTGCGCTGTCTGCCCTGCCTGACGGCAGGCAGGCGACAGGCAGGCGGCAGGCAGGCGCCCTCGACCTCCGGTCGGGGCTCAGAATGACGGTAAGCGAATAGCTACGTTTAATAAAATAATCGAGAATCTTATTCTTGTGTTTTGAGAAGAGGGATTAGTAGCCTAGTTCCTTGATTATGGCTTTTACGTCGCAGGCTACCTGTTTCGGTTTTGCGCCCTCTTTTACGGCAAGATCAGGGTCCTTCAGGCCATGGCCTGTCAGGACGCAAACGATCACCGATTTGTCAGGAATGGTCCCTTTCTTCACAAGCTTCATCATACCGGCGATCGATGCCGCAGATGCCGGCTCACAGAAGATCCCTTCAAGCCTGGCGACCATATTATATGCTTCAAGGATCTCCTTGTCGGTCACTATGCTGATGGACCCTCCCGATTCCTCCGCGGCAGCCTCCGCGCTTTTCCAGCTTGCCGGATTGCCGATCCTTATGGCGGTGGCGATCGTTTCCGGGTTTTCCACGGGATGACCCAACACTATCGGGGCTGCTCCTTCCGCCTGGAAACCGACCATCTTTGGCAGTCTTGATATTTGCTTGGCCTGATAATATTCCTTGAACCCTTTCCAGTATGACGTGATGTTGCCGGCGTTGCCGACGGGGATCGCCAGGAAATCGGGGACCGAATCAAGCTGGTCGCAAACTTCAAACGCGGCGGTCTTCTGGCCTTCTATCCTGAAGGGATTGATCGAATTGACTATCTCGATGGGATAATTCTTCCCGATATCCCTGACAAGGTTGAGCGCCTGGTCAAAATTGCCGTCGACCTCGAATACCTTGGCGCCGTGCATCATCGCCTGGGCCAGCTTTCCGAGAGCGATCTTCCCCTTGGGGATCACGACTACGCAGTCTACGCCGGCCCGTCCCGCGTAAGCGGCGGCCGAAGCGGAAGTGTTCCCGGTAGACGCGCAGATGACGGCCTTGAACTTCTTCTCCACGACCTTGCTCATCGCCATTGTCATCCCGCGGTCCTTGAACGAGCCGGTCGGATTGGTGCCCTCGAACTTAAGGTATACCTCGCACCTCGTCTTGTCGCTCAACTTCTGGGCGTATACAAGTGGGGTGTTCCCTTCGTTCAAGGTGACTATCGGGGTCTTATCCGTTACCGGAAGATAATCCCTGTATTTGTTTATAAGGCCTTTCCAGCTCATAGATAGGGGATATTAGCATGCGGAAGTGGAGTCTTCAAGTGGTCAAGCCGATCGCTTACGGCCTGTAGATCAGGATATGTTTTTCTTCTAGCTTTGGCGGGATGCCCAGATCCGAAAGGGCTTTCAAATAAACGAGGACCCGGTCCTTATATACCATTGCTATCATGCCGGTCGATCTCCGGATCTCCGATTCAATTACTATGGTTTTTCCCTGCAGGTCAATTCCCATTTGCGCATGCAAATATTGAAGCAGCCAGCCGAGCCTTATCACGTCTTCATCCCCGGCTCCCATAAGAAAATTATCTGGTGAAATAGTGACATCATCCCTTACAAGATCGTTGAGTTGAACGCGAAGAGCGTTCCTTGTGGCCTTGAGAGCATCAAAGCTTTGCAGCTCAAGAGCTCTTATGAGTATAAGCATTTTTCTGTAGCGGTCTTCAATTAGCTTAAGTTTAGAATCATCAAGCGGCTTATTAAAAGTTCTACTTATTTCATAAAATCCGAAAGACGACGTTGAAGCTTCCGCTAAAAATTGGTCCGGCCTGACATTCCCGGGCGCGCCGAATTCAAAAAAATCCCTGAGATCAGGGGGCTTTTCAAGATTAAAATTGAACTTCTGGTTAGTTTCATCAAAATATCCCCTGAATATTTGCTCTGCCTTGGACAGGACTTGCTCACTATTCATGCCCAGAATATCTCCCTTTATCGCGGCAATGCTTGGCAGGTGCTGATCTAGTGAAAGAGCAGATCTTATATAGTCAATTGTCTTCGTATTTCCGTGAACAAGCATAGCCAGCCTGGTCGGTCTGAATGCCTGTGATAACAGGACGGATTCAACATTGAATGCGGATTTACCGCCGCCACCTCCCGTCGGGAAACCGCTCCCTTCAACGGAAAATCCTCCCGGCATTGGCATGCGGTTAAATCTTATTGGATTAAAGTTTATTGACATGGCAATACCACCTATCCCACGTACGGATTCTGGGCTTTATTCAGCTCTGTTTCCGTTGATCTTAGCGATTTTTCAATTTTTGAAGATATTTTCTGGTCAGGGTGGAATGCAAGGACGAAATTTTTTCCCGTCCCGCCCGATACGACTTTCACCTTGACCTCAAAATCGACAAGAGAGCCGCTGTCCAGCAATGCCTTTGCCCCGTTCTCAAGGTCTTTGTAAGTGCCGAATCCTACCAGCTTTCCGTCAGCGCTCATGTAGCCGGAGACGGAAACATACTGCTGATCGTCAGGTTTTGACTTTTCTGCTTCTTTTAAGATCGCGGCGAATCCGCTCCCAAGTATTTTGGATGCGTTCAGTTTTGCAAGTTGCCCCTCGTCGATCTTGGCAAAAAGCACATCAGAATCTGCGAACGGATCAGCTTCCGCCTTTTCTGTCGCCTGCTTGGCAGGGTGCCCGGATAATTTTACGGGGACTGTCGGCTTTTTGGCTTCATGCAGCTTAACTGGGATGACAATCGGCTTAAAGTCGGGTCGACGTGTCGCTTGTACGGGCTTTTGTTCCTGAGGCGGCGCCGGAGGCGGATCTTGGCCGATCCATATCCTTATCTTTATATTTTCCCTATGTCTTGGTATGTGGACCCAGAACCAGTCGCCGTTTCTTGTGATCGTGAACAAGGCCTTCTTGTCATCGGCCAGTGTTTTAAAATTGAAATCAACGGTCATGGGACCGATGGCCGTCCAGTGGCCTTCGATCACTTCTATGTTTTCATATGTTCTTGAGGGATCTGCGTTGGCGATCTGTGTCAGGAAGTAAGTATCCCTGTATTTTACGCCTTCCTGTTTCTGCTTGCCTTCTTCCTTTGAGGATGTGCTGTAAACCGGAGTGGAGCCTTTATGAATGAAGAATTCAATCCCACCCACTTCGATCTTCGTCCTTGTCAGGACGATGCCATTTATCCCTTCACGGAACTGGAATCCGTTTGACATGCAGTTGGGACCGGACAATATACATTCAAGTCCGCCCGGCTTATTAACGAAGGGCGCAGGTACGTGAAGCGGCAAGGAAGGTTGTCCTATGCCACCGGCTCCTATGTTCGGTATTTTTGTCATGATAACCTCAACTATTTATCGACATCTTTACGATAGAATTTCAGTTTTTTATGGTTGCGAAAAATGTGTTATAATCCCCTCAACTTATGAAGTATGCATCGCAAAGGGGAACAAGGGATATTTTGCCGGACCAGATAAGGTCATGGCAGTTCATCGAGGCCACGGCAAGGAAGGTCTTTGAGTCGTATAACTATGCCGAGATAAGGACCCCGATATTCGAGCAGACGGAGCTTTTCTTGAGATCGATAGGCGATACCACTGATATCGTTTCAAAGGAGATGTACACGTTCACGGATAAGGGCGGCAGGTCGGTAACGCTCCGGCCGGAGGAGACCGCACCGGTTGTCAGGGCGGTCATAGAGAACAGCCTGATGGGGCAGGGGGAATTACTTAAACTTTACTATCTGGGGCCAATGTTCAGGTATGAGAGGCCGCAGGCCGGAAGGTACAGGCAATTCTATCAGGCGGGTGTTGAGGTCCTCGGGTCCGCGGATCCTCTTGTTGACGTTGAGATAATTGAGATGGGGGTCAGGCTGTTCGAAGAGCTAGGCCTGAAGGACCTTGAGGTCGACATTAATTCCGTCGGATGCCCGGACTGCAGGCCCAAGTTCAAGGAAGCCCTCAAAAAGTATTTGGGCGCGAAGGTAGGATCGCTTTGCGGCGACTGCCAGAAGAGACTTAAGACGAATCCATTGAGAGTGCTTGACTGCAAGGAACCGAAATGCCAGAAAGCGGTTGATTCGGCTCCATCATCGATCGAATATCTTTGCGCGGCATGTAAGGCCGATTTTGAAAAACTTACGGGCTATCTTGAACAATTCAAGATAGCGTTCAAGGTGAACAATCGTCTTGTAAGGGGTCTTGATTACTATACCAGGACCACTTTCGAGATAATATCAAAGTCGCTGGGTGCTCAGAACGCCGTTTGCGGGGGAGGACGGTATGACGGTCTCGTGGAGGAGCTCGGGGGTAAGCCGACGCCGGCAACGGGATTTGCGATCGGCCTTGACAGGCTTGTCATGGTCCTTGAGGAGCAGAAGGTCAGCATCCCGCGCGCTGACAGGTTGAGCGCGTACATTGTGACGATGGGGGATGCGGCGAAGACCAAGGGATTTGAGGTGTTGAGGGGCCTGAGGGAGATGGGGATCAAGTCGGATATCAATTATCAGGGAAAAAGCCTGAAGTCGCAGCTTAAGACCGCTGACCGGCTTAACGCGGAATTCGTGGTGATAATCGGCGAGGACGAATTGAAGCGCGATATTTTCGTTGTCAGGAACATGGACAAGAAGAGCCAGGAAGAAGTGAAATTCGACGACCTTCTTGCCACCTTCAAGCTGAGGAGCGAATGATGGTGGTCGCGGAGGTCATTCTGAGCCCTTCGGCATGTGTCACTCTGAGCGTAGCGAAGAGTCTATAGTCGGTGTGCTTCAGGGCAGGCTCCGTGAAGGATCTGGTGGGGTGACATAACAATTAAGTTTATAGATTCTTCGTCCTACGGACTCAGAATGACAAGGAAAGAGGATTTACATGAAGCGAACACATAATTGTGGTGAGCTAAAAAGAACGGATATTAACAATGAGGTGGCTCTTGCCGGCTGGGTCCACAGGAGACGCGACCACGGCGGTCTAATTTTCATCGACCTGCGGGACAGGTCGGGATTAGCCCAGGTAGTGATCGATGTTTCGGAAGTCAAGAAGGCACATGCCGATGCGGAGAAAATAAGGCCGGAATTCGTTCTATTCATCAAAGGTAAAGTTGTTGCCCGCTCGGCCGAAACGGTCAACAAG
>Ga0315297_10000536_pt1 | contig 22300 bp, 16 predicted proteins | sample YL17G15_0_MG_FD_203628 | JGI IMG/M metagenome (GOLD analysis project Ga0315297, IMG submission 203628) | Sediment microbial communities from Yellowstone Lake, YNP, Wyoming, USA - YL17G15_0 | ecosystem: Environmental > Aquatic > Freshwater > Lake > Sediment | place: USA: Wyoming | collected... | reverse complement strand
TCCGCTGAGAATGTTTTTATGAGGGCAGAGCGCATAGGCCGCCTGCCAAGCGGGCCCATGGTCTAGTGGTTATGATAACGCCCTTACACGGCGTAGGTCACCGGTTCAAATCCGGTTGGGCCCACTCAAACTTCTGGCATCTGCTGCAAAGGTACGATTTCAACGCTTTTTGCACGCTGGATGCGCGCTTCCCTGACGGTTTGGAACGCCTTGGCCTGGTCGTCGAGATTGACACCGATGTAGCGGAGCGTCATCTCGGTCGTCTCGTGGCCCATGATTGACGCTACGGTCTCGATTGGCACGCCTTCCTGCCACATGAGGCGCCCGCCCGTGCGCCTGAGCGTGTGGTGCCCCTTGAAGCTGATGCCACTCTCCCGCTTCAGCCTGTCGAGCACCGCGTCGAGAGCTGATCGCTTGTAGGGGAAGAGCGTCCTCTCCCTCAGGTACACCGCGAGCTTGTCGGTCTGCGGTCCCTCCGTCTGGGACAGCAGGTCGTTCCTGACCTCGAGCCATCGGCCGATGATGGCCTCCGACTCGCCCGGCGTCAGCGAGACGGTCCGCGGCTTGCCCCCGAACCTGCCCTTGCCCAGGACCTCGATCGAGTCCTTGCGGATGTCCTGGACCTTCAGGCGGAGGACCTCGATGCGCCTCAGCATGAGGTCCAGCTCGAGGTGCACGACCAGGGCGGTGAGCGGGTCCATCCCCATAGCCACCTCCCTTACCCTGTCCGCCTGCTCGGGGTCGAGCCAATCGACGTTTATCCTGCTCGCGAGCGGCCACCTCGGCTTGAGGCGGTTTATCGGCTCGTTGCCACACCACTTCAGGAAGCCGGCGTAGATCGTGTGGTAGTACTTCCGCGTGGTCGTGTGGTCGGGGAGGCTGTCCAGGAGGCGCCTAAGATCGTTCTCCGTGACCCTCCTCGGGTTGTCCCTCCCGCCCCCTTCTGCGACGATGTCTTGGCAGTGCTTGATCGCCCGCTCGTAGGCCGTGATCGTCCCCGGTGCGTACATCCCGCTCTCCCTCATGTGTTGCACATACTCCTCTAGGCATCTCCGGAAGGGCGATCTTCGTGGCATTTCCTGTCGCCCTCCGACATCGTGATTGTCAATCCAGAATCTAAGCGCTTCTAAGCGGCCGGTGCTGAAATCCACTTGGATTTGCGCGTCACTGTACGCATTCATACGAGGGCGCCCTCCCTGGACGAATGCGAGGGGTTGACTCCTCGATGAACCTCATTCTACGCCTCTCTGGATGAGTTCTTGTCAACTCACGCAAGCATTGTGCAATCGCCTGAGTTAGCAGTAGCCACCAGTCGCCTCGCACTCCAAATGAGACAGGATGACTCCGCAAGACGTCGGAACTCATGGGGCGCCCCCTTCCGCATGAGAGTCATCATCTCGAAACGACCTATCTCCCGGTAACACGGTAACATCTTCATTCTTCTGGGCATCTGGCAGACTGTTACCATCACACTCGCTCGCCTGGTTACTCGGTGACGGCGTTGCCGCATCAGTTGTGACGTTACAAGGTTCCCCACGAGCATCTGGCTCGGTCTTCGTTACCGAGTTACCGTCTTTTTCACTTGATGCACTGTTCACGAACGTCGACTGCCGGGGGGAAACGTCGGAAACGAACGCGGCCCGCTTGATCCGATCGCCAAACCTCACATTCCTCGAATGCTCGCCGTCGTTGTCGAGTACCAAGGCATGGGGAATCCCGAGAAGGTCTGCGCTCTGCAGGGACAGCTCCTTGAGCGATGGGATCCTGTCGCTCTCGTCTGCCCGCGAGTTGTACAAGTCGAGGATAGACTCGGTGACCCAATAACCTTCGACCTCAGCGCCATCAGCCCTTATCGTGTCCATGAAGAAGAGCTCGCCCATCCCCCTCACGCTGTCCCCATGTTCGCTCTTGAAGGTGTGCTCGACGAGGAAGATGTCGAACCACGCTGCGAACCTCTCCGCCGCGTTCCGCTTGATGGACCAGGTGGAGGACTCGACTTTGTACACGACGTCCCGGAAGAACTCCTCGACCGATGGGACCCTCCATGCCAGGCCGACCTTCACGCATCCATGCTCGAGAATCTTCAATCCCTCGTAGACCGCGCCCCACTCCTCCGGCCGCTTTGGCGATTCCCAGGAATCCCAAAGCCGAGAGAGAGCCAGCTCCGTTCGCCTGATCCTCGCCATCAGGTCCTCCGCGGTCTTGCACTCCTCCAGGTACCATCTCAGCAGCTGGAAGCCTATGGGCTTGAGCTTGTTGCAGCGACTCATGACTTCGTGGCTGTTCTTCTTCCTCTTCATTCGGGCCCCCGAGTCGAACCGGACTACGAGGAAGCGCTTCAGAATCGACCTGCCGCGAATGGATATTGAATTCCCCGTGCACATCAAGACCGACCGGCTGTGGTAGTCGATCATCTGGAGTTCCGTCGTCCCCCGCTGGTCTGCGAGCCACCGCTCGGCGGAGTCCTTCAGCGTCGGGTAGAGGCTGCTTCTGAGCTTGTCAGCCTCCTCCACAACGACGGGCAGGCATATGCTGTCCAGGTGTGACGCAAGCCTGAAGTTGCTGTCGATGGACCCGCCCGAGATTGTTTCCAGGCCGAACATCCCCGTGCTCGCCATCATCGCAACGAGCGACTTGCCGAGGTCGCTCTCCGGCGACCAATGGTACAGGTAGGGAACGACAATGTTCCTCGAGCGCAGCACGGGAGTGAATGGGGCGATGAGGCCGAGCCCGATCGCGGGGAGTACCTCGTAGGGGTGCCAGAATGCCAGCATGTCGATGTAGGCGGAGATCTCCGCCGCGGTGGCGCCCCGGTCGATGTTGGGGGCAATCGCGTTCCACGCCTTCGACTGCTCGTCCTTCGTGGGCATGGGCTTGGTGCAGAGCCCCAGGACCCCGTCGTCGTCGGCGTACACTCCGAATGTGGCGTGGACGACCTTCTCGGAGTGGGCCATGCTCATGGACACGACAGCGAGCACATCGGCAGCTCTTGCTTGCGTGAGAACCAAGCCCCGCTCCTTGAGGCGCTTGAGGAGAATGTCTACCTTAGCCGTGAGTATCTCTTTCCTATCCAACTCGTATTCGTAGAAGATTTCGCCGTCAACGAGCAACTTCGCCATGGGCATGATTCTACCTGCAATTACCCTCCGCCAAGACGAAACGCCCATTGGCCCCTTCTTGAAGACCCATATGCCGTCTTTCTTCCAGCCGGCATACTCGGAATCGCTGAGAGGAAACTCGTACTCGAAGTGGTGGTTGGAGGCGGTCTCCGTCCTCTTCAACTTAGACAGCACCTTGTTCAGCTCGTCGTAGATCTCCGGGCTCATCCACGCGCCGACCGCGACCTCGTCGATGTCCGGCAGGGAGTACGTGTTCTTGACCGCCTTGAGACGAGCAGACGGCTCTTCGTCATGCGCGACCGAGCAGATACCCCCCACGAGTGCCCATGCACGACCCTCGGACCAATTCAGGCGCTTCCTGGCAAGGCCCGCCAGACCCATTGCCATGTTCTGCCTCGCGCCCTTCTTCCAATGGCCGACCATCACCCTCGAGATGGGCCATTCCTCCGCGCGGCGGCTTAGGCTCTCACGGAACTTGTCCCATTCCTCGCCTGTGATTTCCAGAATCTTGTATGCATCGCCCACGACCTGGTAGACTTTCCCATTCTCGTGTATCGATGGAGGGGCGACGACATAGCTGCCCTCTCCCTTGATCTCAATATTGAAGCCCTCTGACTCTCTCCTGAGGTCTTCAGACCTTATCTCGCGGCTTGGAATGCGTACATAGATGTGGGCACCTCTTCCGGTCGCGACTAGAATGGTGTCTTTTCCCATCTCATGCAACCTGGGGAAGCAATACAAGGCGGCCTCCATGTCGTCGAAGTCGATCACCACGAGCCCGCCTGACACAGCTCCGCACACGATCCCTATGTTCGCGTCCCCGTCTCCGAACCATCTCCCGATTTCCTCATAGGTGGGCTTCCTCTGGCGGTACTCGTCCCATCTGTTCGTCCGCGCGCCCTCGCCGTCTTCGACCACGGGGAGCTTCAAGAAGGCTGGCACCTTAGACATCGGCTGAACCGGAATCATGCTTAGGCCCATGCCAAGGTAGGCGCAGGCGTGCGCCAGGACCTCCCCCTTATCGGGGCCGGCTGATCCCTCTACCATGGCCGTTCCTCAACGAAGAGCCTGTGGTTGCTGGTCTTGGTGTAGACGACGTATAGGCCCGCCGTCTTCGCCTGAGACACAAGCGACATGAAGTCCGCTGGTTCGCCCCTGAGCACTAACGCAAAACTCTTCTTCGTTGCTTTCTCTTCTTCCATTCCTTTTCCTCGCCCCCCTGAGAGGGGCAGACCGGTAGGGCTTCGGGCAGGACTCGGCCCGCCCCTCGGCATAGCAATCGGCGAACGGCCATATAAATATATCCACTAAATAATATTAATATTGTGATAATATATATGTATACTATCACCATTAAAGTGGTCCCAACATCACGTGGTAGAATTGTGCACAAGGTCGGATGAACCCTGAGGTGCAATGATATTCTCTCATTGCCTGAGCAAGCTAGGGACGGACACGTTTTGGAAGGTCCCAGTTACGACTCTTGCACCTGGGGCACAGTCGCGGCTTCTTGATTGACCCATAGAACATGCGCTTGGGCCTCCATACGTGACCGCAACGAGTGCACCGAAGTGACCTGGCGTCGACAGCTGCTTCTTTCCTTGACATGGGGTCACCCGAAGGGACATCTCTTGACGATATGAATCAACTAGGTCCCTCAAGAACGCATCGGAAACGCTCGGCGAAGTGTAAGCAATGGTCGTGAAAGACAGAGAATGAAGAATGAAAGTACCGGTCCCTCTCAACGAGCCGATGAAGGGGGGGTACTCTCATGCTCACTCTTTCTCGAATCCACCCTTCAACTTGAGCGTCCGCGCGTTCTCCGTGACTGTTTGGACCGTCTTGTCCGGTGCCCCTTTCTGGAACTTGGCCTGAATCTCGAGCGTGACTGTTAGCTCCGCGTCAGGTAGCGCCACCAAGTGAGAGATGACCTCAGACGCGATCTGTCCAGCGTCTCGGCCCACCCTCTGCGGGTCCAGCGTGACCGAGCCATGGAACCGCCTCGGCAGCTCTCTCTCAGGTTCAATTGGCGGCTTTATCTCACCCCCAACTCCGGGTTTTCCCCCTTCTATTGGCTGCGGTGGCCCGAATAGCGGGAGCGGCGCAACGTACTTCTCCGCAATCTCGGGTTTCACCAGTACGCTTGTCCCGTCGAAGAGGATGCGCTGTGATAGTGTTTGCCAGCTTAGCCCGAGATACTTACCGGTCGCGTCCTTGCCCGCGGCGTATGCAAAGTAATCCTTCGTTTTGATTCCGTCCTGGATTGCCGCCGTCAGCACCTCGACGTTTGCGAGCCTGCTGAGATAAAGGTAAGTCGTCATGTAGTCCCACAGTTGCTTGAGGTTGATCGAGTCCTTGTCCTTCCAGAGATACCTGTCGAGCTCGAGCTTCAGGCTCACAGGGGACCAGTCACTTATCAGATGGTCTGGCACTGCCTTCTTGCTCGCCCTCGCCACAATATCGCCGTCATGACCCCCGGTAAGGCGAGTAACGTCCCAGCGGACATCTCCAGGACCTGTTTCTGCTGAAACATCCTGACCAGGAACGAGGAGCCAGCAGTAAGACTCCACCATCTTCAGTTTGACTGTGCTCTGAGCCTTCTTCTCGCTCTCGATTGCCTGTTTCTTCTGGCTGGTGCTAAGACCGAGCGAGTCCTCCTCGTCAATTACCTTCTGCCAGGCTATGTGCATCCTTATCTCCTGCAGGCAGCTGGCAATCGCGTTGGAGTCTGGCGCGAGAAACAGCAGTGTGTTCTTGTAGATTCTCGGACCGGTGCCCTTGGAATCGAGAATGGCCTTGGCCTTGATCATCGCCGGGGAATCGAGACTTACCCGGTCTGCCTTGTATACGTCCTGTGGTCCCAGGATTACAAGGCGCGATTCCTGTTCGTCTGGTACTAACGCCGGATCGGAGGTGACATGCACCCTCGCAAATGCCTTCCTGTCCCGAATTTCCTGGAGGCGCTCTATCAAATCGTTCTCGATGTCAATCTGGTCTATCATCGCAGCCTTGTTCTCGACGGTCCTTCTCAGGTTCGGTCTGGTGTCGTACCAGTACCTCTTCCCGTCCCTATAGAGGAAAGTCAACTTGTCCGTCAGCCTACTCAAGGCGTCGGCATAGACGGCAAGGTTGTCGTCTGGCTGGGCTACCCCAAGGCGTATGTTGATGTCCTCGATGCCCCGAAGGTTCTGCTGCCTCACGCTCGGCGCGCTCCCCAAGAAGATGGTTCTTGCCACCCTCCTCGCGCCCATCTGCGCGCCTATACGTTTGACCTCTTTGTCAATCCTCGCAGGCTCGCTCTGCTCGCCGTCAACGTCGTTGTCGACGACGATTGACCACTCGGTGCCCACGTACCTCGTCAGCTCGTCTCTTATCTTCGGAGCGTAGAGCGGGAGGTTCGAGGGCATGATGAGGTAACTCTGATCGTTCTTCGTCCAAAGCTCGTGGATTACTAGGGCCATCAGGCGCAGCACGCCCCTCGTCCGTTGGAACCTCTCCAATGTCGCCCAGTCCTCGTAGAGTCGGTCGAAGAACTCGGGGTGGAACGGATATGCTGCTTTCAATCGGTCAAGGTACTCCTTCTCCTTGCACTGTGTGGGGAACTCGGCGCTCTGATCCCTGTACATCTTGTGAAAGGCCGAGCATGTGTCGTCCCTGTCTTTCTCGCTCGAGATTTTGCTGAACAAGCGCCGCCTGACAATCTCGAAACTCTCGATATGCCCGACGGGCTGCCAGATTGCCTCTACCCTGCCGAAGGTGTTCTCGATGCGGACTAGGGCGGCCTCTCCGCCCTCGCCCCCTATCTCGATGTTGCTCGCTGGTATGCTTGCTACCAGGAAGCTCGTCCCGCTCTTCTTCACCGCCTCCGTCAGATTCTGCACAAACGTCATGTTGCTGTCGAAGCTACCAGACGGAAGACCTTCGACCTTGTAGATGTTCCTCGAGTAGGCTACGAGTTCGTCGATGAGAATGACGCAGGGTCCGTATTTCTCGAACAGCGCCGTTAGGCTGTTGCTGCCGGGAGCCACACCTTTCTCATCAGCGTTCCTTACAAGCTCGTAAGCCTCATTGCCGCCGAGCTGTACAGCCATCTCACCCCACAGGGTCGAAACGGTGACTCCCTTGTACTTTGGGTGAGGGCGCTTCTGCGTGGCATCGAGGGCCGTACCCACGAGAACCGCCACGGCGCACTTCGGCATCTTGGCAACCTTGGTTTCATTCATCAGTTCCGAGATTCCAGCCATCTTCCTTGGCTCAGTCCCGTTGAACATGTGGTAGAGGGCCAGCAACGTGTGCGTCTTGCCGCCCCCGAATGAGGTCTTGAGCTTTACGACGGGTTCGCCGCCAGCACCAGTGACACGTTCCAGCGCCGACTTCAACAGGCGTTTCATACCCTCAGTTAGGTACGTCCTGGCGTAGAACTCGGATGGATCCTGGTACTCGGGCTGTGCGCTCCCCTTGAGAACCTCAGACATGTCTGCTGCGAACTGCGCCTGCTGGAACCTCCCAGAGGAAACATCGTCGTGCGGTATCGCCACCTTGCGCCACGGCTTCATGCTCATTTCTTACCCCTCCTTCCCGCTCCCACGTCGAGGATTTTCTGCGGTCCAGCTCCGGTGATTCCTGCGGCCTTGCGCTGGATTTCGGGCCATGCAGTGACAAGCTCGTTGTACGGCATTGCATCCTCTGCCCAGCCCTTCCTCTCACACACACTATACAATCGATAAGCAAGGTTCTTCGCATCCTCGCTGCGCCCCACACCGAGCTTCGTCGCCAATTCGGCTGCCAGGGTTTCACCGTCCTCCTGGTACCGCTTGATAAGATACTGTGCACACTCCCACAAGGAAATCCTTGAATCGGTGACAGGGTCCCAATCGTGCGGATACTCCGAGCGCGGCCTGATAGCCACCTTTCCACCACGGCTGTTGATGGCGCCCGAGCGGGCGATACCATCTACGCTGGTGGCCTTTGCTCTTGCCAGGACATCTGCCTCACCGAACGGCCCCTGGTTCATACCATATTGCTCGAACCACTGAACGCAGAACTGCGTCTCAGCGTCCATTTCTCCTTCCTCCTGACGCAAGAAGGAGTCCAGCTCCTGGTTGATGATCTGGAGTGCAGTCCGGACCGACATAGCAGAGCCGTCTGGTTCCACAATTTTGGAGTAACGACTGAAGATGGCAATACCTGGTCCAATTGACGCTTGTGCAAAATCCACGGGGGCTATGTTCTCATCCTGAAGTTCCTTCAGTGCATCCGGTAGTTCAGACTTGAGTGCTGCCAGGACCTCACGACGAGTAGCCATAGGCGCGCCATCTTGACGTGGACGACATACAAGAACGATGGAGGATGCAAGGGCGTTGGTGCCTATACCAACACTCCTTGCCTGGCGTTCCGTGCGAATTGGCCAAGTGCCCACTACTGTAAAGTGGGCAGATAGTAATCCCTCAAGCATTGTTTCCCAACCAGTTGACGAAATTGCCTCTTCAGAGCCTGTAACATCCTCATCCGTCTCAGTTTGTTTGAAAGCATAATACACGGTCAATGGAAAAAGGGGGTTATGCGTCTTCGAGATATGATTGAAGACCTTGACTAGGCCAGATTCAAAGAATGATTGTGCAGCTTCCGTACTCCCATCATGACGGTATGGTGATGCGATGAGTTCTTGGCGCTTTGGAGTAAGTAATGTTGCGAAGAGTTGGGGATAGATTTCGCCCAACGATCTGCGAAGCCACACATAGAAGAAGTCACTGAGATCTGCATATCCGATATTATCGTAATAGGGGGGATCTGTGGAATACAGTGGTGAGGAAACGACGGATTCCACTGCTGCATCGACTTGGCGCACGACTCCTGGTTGCACATTCAGAGGAGACTCCTCGAGTACCTTCGAAACCCAATCATACGCTTTATGCCAGGCGCAATGGAATTCTGCAAAAGGATTTGCCTCCGAAAAGTCCCAAGTCATGGGAAGTGCCTGCTTGCTAAATGCGTGGCCAATCGTACCACGTGGCATCCATGTAGCGAGTGTATTCCAGTAATCACTGCATTTGTCAAGTGAGAACGCCAGATAGGTCGCTATCGCATCGGCATATGCCAAAGCTCCCAACCCCCCTTCATCAAGGAGTATTCCATCGTCCTCAACTCCAGCGTTCTTAGCATCTTGAAGGACTCTTTGCCTAGCTTCGCCCACGAGGTCGCTGAATGTCGTCAATGCAACGAGTTGACGGAACGTGAAGAGATCTCGATGCCGTGTCATTCCGTATAATTGGACACGAAAACTGAGGGCTTGTTCTGGCAGGTTGGTTTCTGGTGCTTTAATCGGTTGTGCCAAATGGGCAATCTGCTCGTGTTCCTGGTTTGGCTGTGAATAGTGGCGCCCGCTATCACCCTCAGTAATGATAGCCATCAATTGCGCGTTCATACGCCCTGCTTTCCCTTCTGAACGAACATGGTTGAAGGGTACTGGTGCATCACAAACAGCGCATCGTGCTCCCTTCCGGTGTACCGTTCCCTCTGGAGCTTCTCCGCCTCCCATCTTTACCGTGAACCGGACCGTCCTGCTAGTTCTATCAATCATCGGCTCAACCCACGCCTTCTTGCCCACCTTGTTTGACAACCAGAAGGAGCGCACAAGTGGCATCGTCGCTCTGCAGGCAGGGTTCGGGCATTTGACAGTTCGTGCCCAGAGCCACGCAATCACTGTCGTATCCTTTCCGTCTGAGAGTTTCATTTTGGGATATAGGTGCCCGATGCGTTTCTCAGCTTCTTGACGCACCCATTCGCCGTAATAGCGCAAATCAGCAGCCAACCCCTGCGCGCCCTCCCAGCCTCCTTTCAGTATTGATTTCTGCTTCCGTGCTTCCGAGTTCACAGGCGACCTGCCCGCGAACTTTGGAGGAATCTCGACTAGCGCCTTCGTTATCAGAACAGCTACAGGGTTCAAGTCAGACGCATACGCCTTCAGGCCAAGGCGCTGAGCCTCGAGCGGGATGCTCCCACCGCCGCAGAACGGGTCAAGAACAGGTGGCGCGTTCTCGGCGATGTACTTCAGGACTTCCTCCGGATTTGCCGTGTCTGGTATCATCTCGCCCTTCGATCGCGCAACGCTTCGCGCAATCTCCAGGCGCGCATCATTCAGCACCTTAGGGTCATTGCTGTTCTCCCACACGACGAGCTTCTCGATGATTGCGTGAAGGCGTTTCCTCTCGACCCTAGCGGCGGCTTCGTTGTCAATGTAGCTGCTAGGGTCGTCTACGATGCTGGAAAACAGAACTGCGCGACAGGCGGCTAGAGGGCGCCGCGCCCACCAGATGTGAAGCGTGGATGGGTGCCCATGCCGTATACTCTTCTCGCAGGAAGAAGCGATGTTAATTGCTTCCAGTGGTAGAGCAACTTCTATCAGTTTCTTTCTCTCAGGCATCAAGATGGCGCCTCCCCTCGTTCGAGCAGTTTCTCGATGTCGAAATTGACGCTGACTGTGTCGAAGGTGGGTTCGATCATGAACGGCTTCCAGACGTACACAGGCTCCTTCGCGCCATCATCATCGACGAACACGATTGCGAGGATGAACTTGTCAGGCTTGTTGAGACCTGTCCTTATCTCGTTGCTACTTGCCGTCACAGTGCGAGCGTCTTTCTGTCGCCCTTTAACCTCGATGAAGTACAGCTCGCCAGTCAATGGCGCTTTGCTCTCAACGTCGTAGCCAATCTTGAGCTTGCCAACATCCTTCGGTTCTCGGCCAAGCTTTCTCTCCGTTGCCATGACCGCATCAACTGCCATCTGCTCCACGGCATCCCGCTCAACCCCGCCAAGGTCAGGATTCACTGTATCCCCTGTCATAGAAGCAAGCATGCCCATCGGAACGACCAGCGCACAGCCGATGATATAGGGTTGCCGTATCTCGACGTGGCGCTCCTTGTCGAGCTCTACCTTTCGCTCGTTTAGCCGAGCTTGGAGGTCGTCAGCGCGCTTCCGGGCGTTTCCTGAGGATAGTCGCGTATGCTGCCCACTTAACTCACGGGCCTTCAGCTCCTCGCATTGCTGATCCCAATAGGCAATCTCCTTCGTCAGCCGGGTCTTGACAGCGTTCCATGTTTTGTCCACGACCTCCTCCCGGCTCTTCTTCGATTCTATGTAGACCTCGGGGAGGATGTGGCTTGAGGCAAAGTCGAGAGCATGTCTCTCGGCAAACCCGGAGAGAACAGCAGGGGTCAGCGCCTTGGACACGAGGGAAAGCTGCTCGCCTGTCATCGGCTTGTAGTCCAGGTACGGAGCGTAGCCGGCGTTCCAGAACTTCCCCTTGCCGTCAATCTCGACGAAGTTGAGCTGTTTGCATATCACACACTTGTTCCCTCCGGAATCGGTACGGGCATCCAGGATTTCGCTTTGGATGTACCACAGAGCTCGGGGCTGCGTCCCCTTGTCGCGTTCGTCCAGAAGAATCGCGCCATCATCGAGAACCCGGGGATTCCTATCGCGGACAAGCTCGATCGTCGCGTCGAGCAAGGAATGCCCCGGGCTGAGCAGCTCGGCGGTAGGCTTCCCTGCAACTGTTATGAGCTCCTTCTCGAAGGTGACGCGCTCGTACTTGTCCTGGAGCTTCGCGTGCCTTGGCAGCTCCTCGGCCCTGTGCTTGAGGGCAGCGGGGACGTGAGAGATCTCGAACCGTTTCCCCTCGCGGTTATGTATCGTTCCTCCGAGAGACTGGAACGCCTTGACGAAGAATGCCTGGATGAACAGCGGCTGAAGCTTCCGCGCTTCGGCCCTCTCCAGCTCCTCCTTGATGTGGAGTACGTCGCCCCAAGCCATCGAGTCCCGAGAAAGCATCGCCTCCTCCAGGATGTTCTTGATTCGCTCTCGATCAAGAGAGTTGTCGATCTTCTCGTTCAATCGCTCGCGAACCTCAGGCTGGTCACCATAGCGAATCGCTTCAAGGATGAGATCCCTGAGTGCCTTGGCCTCGATAGCGCGACCGAGCACGTCGAACACGCAATCCCCGAGGGCCGCGCGTTCCCTTTCGAGCTTCTCGAAGACCCTCTGGAACACATGACCCTCGCGGGTGTCTTTGGCTACGAGGTTCCACATGTGGCAGACCTCTGTCTGGCCAATCCTGTGGATACGCCCGAACCTCTGCTCCAAACGGTTCGGGTTCCACGGGATGTCGTAGTTTATCATCAGGTGGGCCTGCTGTAGGTTTATGCCCTCCCCAGCGGCGTCGGTCGCAACAAGCACCAGCACATCCTTGTCGTTCTGGAACTTGGATTGAAGGTAACGCCGCTCCTCCCGGCCCATTCCGCCGTGGATGTTGACCACTGCGTCGGGCTTCCCGAGCAGGGACCGAATCCTGGTTGTGATGTACGTCATCGTGTCCCTGTGCTCGGTGAAAATGATAATCTTGTGCATCCTGGAGTTCGCTCCATACAACAAAGGCTCTTCCTTTAAAACCTCAGACAGTTTGCTCCATTTTCCGTGATTGTTCGAGGCGCGCACAGCCTGGGCCTGAGCCACCAACTTACTGAGGGTCGCTATTTCTGCCTCGAGTTCTGGGATGGTTTCAGCTGCCGTGACATGGGTGGTGACTTCGGCTTCCAGCGCTTCGACCTCGCTCTCCTCATATTCGTCCTCGTCAACCTCCCCCTCATCGTCGAGGCTCAATCGCTCTCCACCAGCAGGTATGTCCGCAGGTTTTCTTTTCCCTTCCTTGATGTCCTCAAGCTCCTTCTTCAAATTCTCGTGCCGTCTGTTCAACGATTGGAAGATGGCTTCTGGGCTGGACGCCAAGCGCCTCTGGAGCCCGGTCATGGCAAAACCCACAATTGCGCCCCTTTTGCCTTGCCCTTCGCGCGCCAGCCGTTCGACGCGGTTCATCTCGGTCGAAACATACTTCGTGACAGAGTTGTACAACGCCATCTCTTCAGGCGTGAGCTCATAGACAGGTGAGTACGCCTTCCGTTCCGGAAACAGGCGTGTTCCGTCGAACCTGACCATCTCCTCCTTGACGAGCCTCCGCATGATGTCCTTTGCGTCGACCTTCTCGTCGTCACGGGGACGACCTTCGAATCTCTCCGGGTCGATGATCTGCAGAAACGATTGAAAATCCTCGTCCTTGCCGTTGTGTGGCGTTGCGGTCATGAGCAGCAGGTGCCGTGTCTTCTTCGACAACTCCTTGCCGAGTCGGAACCGTTTAGTTGGCTTCGGCTCGTTCCCTGACCAAGGGCAACTCATCTTGTGGGCTTCGTCGCAGACTATCAAATCCCAGTCAGGCGTCTGCCTAATCTTGGCTAGGAGGGTTTCGTCGCGGCTCATCATATCCATACGCCCAATTACCAAGTCATGGGTGGCGAACGGGTTGCCAGTTCTGTCATCCTCGATTGAAGTTCTGCTCACAAGTTCAAAAGGCAGGTTGAACTTCTGGTCCATTTCATCCTGCCACTGCTCAGCGAGGCTACCAGGGCAGCAAATCAGGCACCTCTTCAAATCCCCTCGAACCATCAGCTCCTTCATCAGCAGACCTGCCATTATGGTCTTGCCCGCGCCGGGGTCATCTGCAAGGAGAAACTTCAATGGTTGGCGTGGCAGCATCGCTTCGTAGACCGCGGTGAGCTGATGTGGTAGTGGGATGATTTTGGAGGTGTGGACCGCGAGCATCGGGTCGAATAGGTAGGCGAGCTTGATGCGGTACGCCTCGCTTACGAGCCTGAACGTGTCGCCATTAGCGTTGTATGCCCGAGCACCGGCAACGGTGTCCACAAGTCTGAGCTTGTCCTCATCCGACCTGAAGACGACGCGGGAGTCCGGCTTGCCTCTCTCATCCTTATAGTAGACAGAGATGGCCTCAGTGCCCTGCCACTGGACCTCTATGACCTCGACTGTCTTGTCATGGGCTATTCCATCAAACCGAAATCCGCGTTTCACGTCTTCCAGCTTGGCGATAGTCCTGCCCCCCGACATTCAGTCCTCTGTAACATCAGGACCCCCGAGAGAACTTTCTTCCCGAGAGTGCAAGTATCTATGATGCTGGTCAGCGCAAATCCTCCACAGGCAAATACACTGGCGGATATATGCGTTCCATATATTAACCATGAAGGCAAAGCAAGTGTTGGAGAATGTCTCACCGATGAGAATACAGTCACATGGCTTGGTGAGACCCGCGCCTCATGTCAGTTCCGATGGTTCATGTCCGACAGGCTTTGAACCCACGAGGTTCATCCTCAGATTCCATTACACATTGTGCGTTTCCCACATGGGAGACAGAGGTTGCGGAGGTCCAACATATCGGCGCATATGTTCATGCAATCCACAGGCATGTAGACGTAGCTTCGATTGCCTCCACTCAGCTCGGGCCTATGGAGGTACATTTCCACCCTTGACAACGGAATGAAATAGGCCTTGCTTCGGTCGACCTGTCCGTCATCGTAGTTCTGAAAATACGCATACCAGATATTGACGCCGAGCTTGCTCTGGAGATTCTTCAGTTTCCGATGATCGTCCAAGTTGACCGAGAAGGCCGGCAGGTCGGTCTTCCCCGCCTTGCGAAGCTTCTTGGTCTTGACCTCAACGAATATCGGCCCCAAGTCGGGGACGTTCACAAGGAAGTCCGGCCTCTTCTTGTCAGTTTCCCTCAACTCCGAGGAGAAGCTCTCGCCAGCGTCCTGCCTAATCGGCAAGAACTCGCACTTCCATCGATTGCATCTCTCCATGAACGCTGCCTCTCCCAGGGGGCCCACTTCCTCATTTGTCACCAATCTCACCAAGATGAACACAGACCTATGGAATTCGCATTATGAATAACATCCTGTCTCTCGATTGCAACTAACGACGTTGCTGAGCCCGAGTTCGTACAATCGATGAGGCGGAAGCTCCGTTCACTGCAACAACCCTGTAATTTGAAAATAGCCTGTCGTTCGAGCATGCAGACTGCTCGACGTGAATCACCGCTCTATGAACTGCATGACGACAATCACAGGATGGCGACTCCGATTGTTGCCTGTCCTGGGGTTCCTCATGGCACTTTGGGTGTGAATGGCGAGGCTCGAGAAGGCCCCGGCGACGCTCGACGCAATTAGTATCATAATATATGGGCTGTCAAGAAAAATCTTGGCAGGGCGGTAAGGTGAGCGAAATACGAGCCCGCGAGGAGCCGCCTGTCAACTTTAAGGGCTTGAATGAGGGTAGAAACTCGAGAAACGGACGTACAGGACGGTTTCTTGCCTCCGATTGCCACCTGATGAGAGTAAAAGAAAGTTTGATGCCCGGATTTGCTCTTCCCTAGCGTGTCGCCCCCCCCCCGGGGACGCTTCCGACCTCCGGGAGCGCTTGCCGACCCGTTATAGGACCGCCAGGGTTAGGCTATCGCTGTCAAATACGCGCTCCATCTGCCTGTCGCGATCAAGCGTGAATCCTGTCACATTGTGCCTTGGTCGTAATCCCGCCTTCGCTGTGGAAGTCTGACTATACAGGCTCAGCGCCAATCCTCTATGGGTCGCCCTCGAGTCGGCCCGGAACCAGGTCTTACCCTCCTCGGCTTCCCCCTTCTGATTCTTCTCTTTGGACCTTGAAGCTTGGAGACTTCCATCTTCGCTAGCTTGTTCGCTAACCAAGCGGCGAGGTCTTTGTTCTTAGGCATCTTGTGAACGATTCTGTATTTGGGATTTCGTTCCTCCGAGTTCGAGCCTTCTGCGTAGAACAGATTGAAGTCAATCTGAACTAGCGTCCTCAGGGCCTTACCCAGATCATCTCTCAATACCTGTGGGGGCGACCATTTTGTCAGAGGTCCAAACTGACTGTTGAGCCAGCTGAAGATGTCCTCTTCCGAGAGAATGACTTCGTTCTGCCGCCTATCGGTAAAGAGCGCTGCAAGAGCCCTCATGACGGTCCATGCATGGTGGATTATAGGGGGGGTGTCGGCGACGGCATAAACCCTGGCTCTCCAGGCATATGCCTCTCTCGAGTCAACCGCGCAGCGGTTTGGGTTGCCTAGACAATTCTCGAAAGACTCGCACTGAATCTTGCCGTACTTCTTCTCTATGTGATACCTTTCAATCCTGTACTTGTCTTTCCCTACATCCCACGCAAGAATCGCAAACCGATTGGAGCCTAAGTACGAGTACCCTTCTTGCTCCTCAGCCAAGAGCCCCTTTGCTTCTCCCTCGAATTTCCTAGTTTCGGCCCTTGGCGCGATAAGCAGAACATCATGATCGCTGGACAATCTACTCAGTTCAGGAGGAAACCCACTTAGCTCAGCAAAATAGCGCTTCATCTTAGCGATTTCGTCTCGAACTGTTTCAAGAGTGTCTGAAACATCCCATTTCATTTCAAACACAATCCCGGTTCTCAAGCCAGTGTCGCTGTCCACATGGACCGCAATCATATCAGGTCTGATGTCACCGATAGCTTTCCCTTGGTCGTGCCGATTCAGTTTCCTTCCTATCGAGACAAGATCGGGAGGGAATCCTAATTCAGGAGAGGATGAGATCATAATCTTGAGAACGCCTGTCACGAGAATTGTGTCCTCATACTTGATGTAGCGTCTATAATGGTCTGATTCTGTTTGCTCGATGATTTTCGCTACATCGAGGTCCATCTGCTGCAATTCTTTCGTCTCCATCCGTCCATCTAGCCAAGGCGGCCCTCTCGCAACTTCTTGAACAACGCCTCGGTGGTCCTCATATAGGCATTTGGCGTGACCTTCTGAACTGGAATCAATGTGATTTCTTTCCCACTCGCGAATAGGTCGAACGAAGACCCATCGACGGAATCTAATAGATGTACAGAAAGGAATGGATTGCCGTGATGCACCACTGTTGAGTACATGTTCTCGATTCCCTTTAGAGCCTTGACAATTTCAGACATGTCGTCGATTCCCAGAGGCTTGTCGTACAGTATCTTACCAGGAGACTGTGGCTCTGAGAAATCCGAGACTGGCTTCTTCTCGCCCCAATATGCATTCTTCAGCTCCGATATTTGGAATGATGCATTGAAAACAGCGTCAGCAGCAGTAAGGTGGCCGCTGAAGAGCTCACTGTAACCTTCTCTGTCCATGGACATATCGAGGAACAGATTCTGCTTGTCGGTTCTCTTGATCAAGTACCTGATTCTTTGAATCCAACGGTGTTCCTTTTCGACGAACTCCTTTAGCTCCTCCCTTGATATACTCCTCTGGGCACGGAGACTCTGCTTCGGCTTGCGCAGAAACGCTTCGACCATCTCAATATCCTTGAATTGCCTGCCAAGCTTGTCAGTAAGCTGCATGAATTCATATGAGTAGATTCTAACAGGGGACACGAGTGGCTGCAGGCGATTGAACAAGCCGCGCATCAAAGTGGGATTGCTGCCAGAGTAGATTACAGTCCATCGATTCTTCGTATGTATCAAGAAGGCTGATTCTTCGCAAACCTCGCCACCCCATTCTCTTCTTACCTTGAATTCGACGACCGCTTCGTCGATGCTTCGAACTATCTGTACGGAAAACTTCCGGTCAATCTCACTTACAGAGGTCATTTCTTCTGGCTTGATTTGGGAATGGAAAAGAAACCCACTCAATGGAGGGAACTTGCTATCATGATCTCTTCTGGAGTAGGTGGCGTCAACTGACGTAACGAACTCTTCGAGACTCGTGCTTCCTGAAAATGCCCCCATGGTCTCCTCCTCTCGTCCCAGGGCTCGTGTTTATTTAAAGCTACTACCAGGACTAAAAGGCTTTCCATCAAGTGTGCTGTGACACATAATTCTTAACGTCCGGGGCTCATATTGTCTGGCTGAATGAGCGAAAGCTCATTCAGGATGGGATGCATTAATGGGCGGTATCTGCCTCAGAAAACGAGACTGGAGGCGAATCAATAAAGTGATGAGGGATGAAGCTGGAAGGTTCTTCAGGATCGCCAAGAAGATCGTCTGGGAAGAACCGGAACCGTGGATCTGGAAGCCGAAATACGTCGACGACGACAAACGCAGGGTAGGACGCCCTCCCGAGTTCATGGCCAGACCGCTGGTCATGCTGTGCCTCTGGAGGATCTACTCGGGCAAGTCCTATCGCTGGATGGAGGGCTACCTCGAGGGCAACCACGAGTTCAGACACGAGGTCGGCCTCGGCGACGAGTGGCCAGCCTATGAGACCATACGCAGGGCCATGTTCTACCTCGACGAGTCCTACCTTAGGCGACTCAACAAACGCATCCTCGCAGAGCTAAAAAAAACGTCGGCTGAAGGTAAGCGTTGATTCTACAGGCGTGGGCACGAAGCTCTTCGACCGCTGGCTATCCCATCCAACCGACCGATCCAAGGACTTCGTCAAGTTCCATGCCGCAATAGACGACAGAGGGGCAGCTCACGCGATTGCCATCACGGACGGAACCACGAACGACTCCATCGTGTTCCCCTATCTGATCAACGACATCGACGCCCGATTGGGCGTCGTCAGAGCGGACAAAGGGTACCTCTCAAAGGACAACGTCCAGTGCGTCGAGGACCTGGGGGCGATGCCGTTCATCAAGCCCAAATCCTACTCCAAGATGCTGAGCTGCGGTCGACCCGCGTGGAGGCACATGATGTTCAGGTACAGGAAGGAGCCAGAGGCGTTCCTGAAGGAGTACAACCAGCAGAGGAGGGCCGAGGCGTTCTTCTCCAATATGAAGAGGCGTTTCGGTCCCTCCGTCAAGAGCCGCATCGGGACGACGCGGCGCAGAGAGGTCTGGATGCGGTGTCTGATCATGAACATCCTGGTGGTGGCAGGCGAAGAGGTCGAGAAGGAGCTGAAGGTGGCGGGCTAATTATGTGTCACAGCACTCGCCTCGGAAAAGACCTTAGGGGCGGAGAGGCGATGCCTGTCTTGGAGGAGATGATGTGAAATGATTGTGGAACCATCCGACGGGTATGTCAGGGTCCTGGGCTTCAAGCTCTACTATCGCTCGTTCGGCAGACCTGACAAGGGGACAGTGCTAGCCTTGTCTGGAGGACCCTTCGGCACACACGACGGCATTCTTCCGATGGCGGATCTCGTCCAGTTCGGCTACCGCGTTGTCATGTACGACTATCTCGGGTGCGGAAAATCTGACCGACCAAAGGACGCCAGGTACTATACGCAGAGCCGCGCGGTTGATGAGGCGGAAGGGATTCGAAAAGCCCTGAGGCTCGGAAGGGTCCACCTTTTCGGGGCCAGCTATGGGGGAGCATTGGCGCTTGACGTTGCGCTAAGATACCCGAAGAGTCTGAGAAGCCTAGTAATCTCAAGCGGGTTCGTGAGCGGTGCAGTACATACATCGGGATGGAATCCTCTTACGCCGAGAGGAATCCGGGACACAATCACTAGGTATGGAGACAAGGGCGATGTCAAGAACCCGAAGTACCTCGCGGCCATCGAAATCTGGTATCGAACGCAATTCTGTCGGTTGCGAGTCTGGCCGTACGACTTTTGGCACATGGCAGAGCACTTTTCTGACGACAACCTCGGTGATGATCTCCCCTCCCGGTTGAAAGGATGGGACATCACGGACCGTCTTCCAGAGATCAGGCTTCCCTGTCTCGTCACTACAGGGAAGTACGACCACGAGTCGCCAAAGAGCGCCCAGGCAATTCACCACGGCGTCCCAGGTTCGAAGTTTGTCATATTCGACAAGGGCTCCCATACGCCGTATTGGGAGGACCGCGTACGGTTCATCGAACTCGTGCGAGACTTCCTGGACGGGGTGAGAACCAGTCGATGAGGAACGAGCGTTGAGCCTCGCCTCGGAAAAGACCTTAGGGGAGGAAATGTAAGGGGTGTTTGCGGCAGCCTTGCCCGATCCCTCATATTGATTTTCAGCCAGGGGACATAAATGACGGAATCTACTTGCGCAAAGTATTATGGATTAGATTCAACTTCCGTGCTTCGATGGAACGAATATACGAAAAGTACGCCTGGGTACTATTACTGGTTGTAGGGCTGCTATGGTTGATGGTTGGAATCTTTGCTGTGTTCCAGCCAGAAGGAATAGGTGAGACGGACGTCCAATCTGTCACAAACATGCCGTGGAGTGAGCTCAAGGCTTCGAGCCCCGTGGCCGCTAACTTTGTTACCTTCGTATACGGGCAAAGTGGCCTGCATGGCATCCATGCTGCCTTCTTTGTTATAGCCATTACCTTAACGGGCTACCGGAGGGGAGAAAAGTGGGCTTGGTACTTCATGTGGTCCGTTCCTGTCTACTTGGTAAGCGGAGCACTCTTCGCGGCTGTCTTCATTGGTGATGTCTCCCAAATGCTGGAGTTCGTCCCGATTACGACCATAGCGCTGCTGGGGCTCCTCCTACCCTACAGAAAGTTCTTCCCAAGATAGCCACCATCGGATCACTCGAACATATCGTGATAGACATGTTCAATTTTGAGTTCATATGGGACAAGCTCGCGATGTGGGTAGGAACGCCGTATGCCGCAGACTCAATGAAGGAAGAATACAAGCCGTCCTATCCCAACCTCGAATGGATCGCGGGCGTGCAGAGGACGAGGAGACTCGCGGCGGAGCAGAAAGCGAAAGCGGCGTGAGCACCGCCTCGGAAAGGCCCACAGGGGAGGGAAGGCGATACCTAGCAGAGGGGAATGGCAGTCTACATTGTGCTCCGCACTTTGGTCGGTTTTGTCCTTTTGTTAATCGTATTCGGCCTCGCTGTCTATTGGATAATCAAGGCTCTTGTCCGGAACAAGAAGGAGTCTTTTGTCCGGTTTCTCTGTAGATTTTGATAGCGAATATGAGTGTTAGTATGGAGAACAGGAACATCAGCAACGTTGCCCACCAATTGGTAAGCGGGTCATGCAAGCCTGCATCTACTGTTCCACTCAACGCAGCGATCGTGAAAACAGACTGTAATACTATGAATATGACATCAAGACCCATTATAGCTAAGAGTCCATATCTTCTGCCTAAGAGGAACAGAGTTGCGAAGATGTCTATCAAGCCATATATCAATAGGACTGTCAACGCGCTTTCTACATCATTGAAGCTGTATTGATCCATTCCTATCAGATACCCTCCAAAGATCGAACGAAAGAGCAGCGTCCCGACTAAGGCCTTACCGCTCCATGTGAGTTCCACCATACACCTCCTTCTTTGGTTTAGATGTGCTCATTTTGTCAAGTCTACTAATCCTTTGGTAAACTAGGAAGTGATTGCAGATGGATTGAATCCTTTCACTATCAGCCATACGGCCAAAACCATTTCGTTCAAGGCAAGTACTCCAACCGACAGAACTCCCGCTGCGGAATCTTCAGCAATCGAACCGAACATGAACAACACGGTCCCTGCTAGAAGGAGTACGGCGCCAACCAGACCCCATACCGAAAGGAATCGGGGAACGAGCCTTGATTCAAACAGCAGATAGTAGAATATCAGACCACCTGCGGCTAGGAAAATCGAAAGGAGAAAGTTGTTCCAATCACCTGCTGCCTGCAGTACGGACCCTGAAGTCTGGAAGTTGGAGGAGCTCGGGGCTCCGGCTTTCACGGCTTCCTGACTCAGTGAAATCATCAACAGCCAGCCCACCACAACGGCAACAATGGCAATAGCCTCAAGCATCCTAAAAGCAAGATACCCGAGAGCTAGAGATTCACTACGTTTCTTCAGGATTGGAAACATCATGACTGGGATGAGAACAACCGCAGCAGCGTTCACCAAAAAGAGGAGGGCACCTGCAACGATCTTGTTTTCATCCGAGGATATGTTGACGAAGAAATTTGGATCATCTGGAGATTTCAGAAGGGACTGCACAAAAACAACAGATACCAGGGTCGCAACCGTGGCAACTATGAAGAGTGTTCCTACTATCACTGCGGTCTTTCTGTGTGAATCCATTCTTCTACCAGCCTACCGCATCACGGTCATCATAGAAATACTCGATGCTTTCCCGTCATCTTACGAATGATTTTCGACAGCAATCTTCGGCATTGAAGGAAGAGTCCATAGAGAGGGAAATGGAAGGGGTTTGTGAGGGGCTACGAACCCCTCGTTTTCGATACCCTTCCTGAGATGCCATAGATTTGGGGTACTGTACCTTCTTATACCGAGCCAGTCATTTCAGTGGGCACAAATCCGGTTGGACCCACTCAAACCATCAGTATCTCAGGATCCGAGATGGGAAGGCTTTTCAAGAGAACAGCGTTCCTGAAATGAACGGACACGCGAGAACATGCCCCCACGAAAGAAAGAACACGCA
>Ga0315297_10000535_pt1 | contig 22312 bp, 25 predicted proteins | sample YL17G15_0_MG_FD_203628 | JGI IMG/M metagenome (GOLD analysis project Ga0315297, IMG submission 203628) | Sediment microbial communities from Yellowstone Lake, YNP, Wyoming, USA - YL17G15_0 | ecosystem: Environmental > Aquatic > Freshwater > Lake > Sediment | place: USA: Wyoming | collected... | reverse complement strand
TACCAGGCGGTGCTCTTCTGGAATGCCCCGGCCGCCGGGTTCCACGCCGCCGCCGGACGACAGTACCTCACGACCGTCAGCTCGGTCGGCCTGTTCGACGGCGCCCTGGTGGAACTCAACGGGTCGCACTTTGCCGTGGGCGCCCTTGCCGGCTTCGAACCCGACGCGGCGCAGTTGGCCTTCTCCTCAGCGGTGCGCGACTTCGGCGGCTACCTCACCTATCACAACCGGCCTGGCACCTCCACGGTCACGGCGCTGACCGTAGGTGCCGTCGGGTCGTACGAAGCGAGCGCGGCCAGGCGGGAATGGGGCATTGCGCAGTTCACCCTCAATAACCGGTATCTCTCGCTCTACCTGTTGCAGGAACTGGATTACTACCGACCCTGGAAGCTGGAGGGGCCCAACGCCGAGAAGAGCGCGTTCTCCGGAACAAGCCAGTTCGCGAACGCGTCCCTGCGTGCCACCCGCTGGCTCGCCATCAACGGCACCTACGACAAGCGCCGCAGCGTGCCGGTCATTCGTGACTTCACCAATCCGGAGACCATCTTCGACGATACCTACCGGGAAGGATACGGCGCGGGCGTGCAGCTCACGGGCAATCAGGTGTATGGCGGTGGCGACTGGCGGCGGAGCACGGGCGCCACGTCGGGCCGCGCGCAGTCCTATACGGCCACTGCGGGGGCGAATCGGATCACGCGCCTCAACCTGGCCCTCTCCGCGCGTGCGACCTTCTACCAGAACGACAACCTGACGACCGCCGGCAATCCTGCCGCGCTCAAGACCTCCGGACAGCTCTACTCCGTGCGGCTCGGCATCGACCCGATGATGCGGCTGCAGATCAACCTGAATGCCGGCCTGCGCCAGGAACACAACCCGATCTCCACCACGCTGCAGAAGTCGACCTGGTTTGGCGTGGACGCCGACGTGAACGTCGCGCGCGCGTGGTTCGTGTCGTTCTCTGGTCTCATGCAGAAGGACCCCGCCAACCCGGGTACGAGCACCCTGACCCAGATCTACGGCGGAGTGACCTGGCGGTTCTAGCGCCCAGCACCCCGCACGCGCTACTGCCGCGGCCGCTCCAGTCGCTCCGCATCCCGCCGCTGGGCCAGCATCCGCTCCGCAAAATCCACCCGTTCCGCCAGTTCGTGTACGTGGGCCTGGAGCTGCTCAAACTCCTCGCGTCCCGGCGCGTCCTCGTCCCTCCGCTGGTCGCGCGCCGCGACCCCTGCCTTCACCTTCGAGCTCAGGTAGGCGAAGAACATGACCAGTGAGACGGTGCCGCCGAGAATCAGGATCTTGAGGACCGATTCCATGGATTTCCCCGTGACGTGGAGTGTCTGGACGCGTCACCGCCGATAATACCCTTCTGCCCGCGCGCCGCCAGCCGCGCCGGGCTCGCGTGTTTTCGCCCTTGCAGATTCCTTGGTATTACTGAATATTACTGCGTATGCCGAAGAAAACTTCCCTTGCCCGCATCTCCATCACCATCCCCGCCGACCTGCTCAAGGTGGCCGACCGGCTGGCGCGCCAGCTCGACCGCTCGCGGAGCTGGGTGCTGGGCGAGGCGGTGCGGCGCATGGCCGCCGCACCACCCGCACCTGCGCCGCCTGCCGCGGTGCGCGAGACCGCTCCGGCGCCATACCTGGTTACCCGGCCGGGGCTCGGAGAGCATCGTCTGCAGCAGCTCCGTTCCGACATGGCCATGAGCGTGGACGATCGCGTCTACGCCGCCGAGGAGGCGAACCGGCTTGACTGGGCGCTCCGCCCACCCTGTCCCGGTCTCCGCGTCACCTTCTTCGATCGCTATGAGGACTACCTGGACTGGAAGAAGTACGAGGGAATCATCCGGTGACGCCCTACAAGTCGCAGCTGGCCGTGGTCTGCGCGCACCTCAACGAGGCGGGCGCGCTGTACGTGCTGGTCGGCGCCCGGGCGCTCCAGCTCTGGGGCAGTACCCGGGGCACAAGGGACATCGACATCCTCATCGAGCCAAGCGTGGAGAATGCCCGCCGCGTCCTGGATGCGCTGTCGCACGTCGGGTTCGGGTTCGCGAGCGAATGGCTCGCCGAGGAGGTGGCAGCCAGGAAGGTCACCATCATCGGTGACATGCCGAAGGTGGATATCCTGACGGTCGCCTGGAGCGTGCACTACCGGGATGCGCGTCCCGCCGCCACGATGTTTTCGCTGGAGTCGGTGGAGATCCCGACCATCTCCATCGACCACCTCATCGCATCGAAGCGAACGGGCCGGCTGCAGGATGCGGCCGATATCGAGGTGCTCGAGGAGATCCGGCGGGTACGGAACGAACGTTCCGATTGACGCAGTTTCGGCTTCGACGTGCCCGTGAGGGACGGCGCGGCCTTCAATCATTCTCGAAGGCGGAGAGGCCGATAGCTACGGTAGTCGGCTCACTTGAATGGGATTCAAAGGATGCGGCGACGGCAACAAGCGCGTGTCAGGCCTCAAAGGCATCAGGAAGACCGTGAAACAGTCCCGTTGGAGACGAGGTCACAGCAAGCGGTGTCTCATCCGCCCTGCGGCGGTGAGCCACCATGCCGGCGTCCTGGAAGCGGTACGAGGGTGGGTCGGCGGCGTAGAAAACGTCGATCAGGGCGGCTTCGAGTCGTCGGTGGACCCTCTGTGCCTGGGAAAGAGGGGCAATGAAAACAACTAGGGACCGAAGGGCTTCGTTGAGCAGCATTTGCTTGTTAGAGCGCACCTCGCTCATAGAGCCCTTCCGCGCGCATTAGATCGCGAATGTTTTGAGCGAGAGCAGGCAGGTCATTGCGAACCATTTCCCACGCTAGATCGAGGTCGACGCGAAAGTATTCGTGGATCATGATGTCGCGGGCCCCCGCGATGTCGCGCCAAGGAACTGTCGGGTGGCGGACGCGAAAGTCTTCCGGGAGACCCTTCACGGCGTCGCCGATTACGGCGAGTCGCCGAACGACTGCGTCTTGTTTTTCAACATTTGCGGCGAATGCCTCGAAGGAGAGGCCCTGCGTGTATTGCTCAACGAGCTGGATCGCTTCGAGTATTTCGCCCAGGAGAAGGTCGACTCCGCGACTCATAGCAGGGGCACAAGCTCCGCAAGGATGCGATCGCGGAGTCGAGGGTGCAGAGAATTGGACGTTGCCACATCTACGCTTCGCCCCAACGCAGCGATCAGGTCGATGCGCAGACCTGCAAGATCGAGAAGGCTCCGTCCGCGCTCAAACTCAACGAGAAAATCAACGTCACTACCTGCGCCGGCTTCACCACGGGCGACTGACCCAAACAGACTCGCGTGAACGACCCCGTGCCGGCGCATGGGCGCCGCCACTTTCCCTCGAATTTCCTCGATGGATGAACTCATATTCGAAATCTACCTTGGGTGGCTTGGACAGACCACTTGGCGGGGGCGAGGAAGCGCGGTTAGCGAAAGGCGCTGAGAAGGTGTCGCTCTAACGGCCTGCATTTCAGCTGCGGGGGCCTGCCGAAGCCGCCGCGGTCCAACCGTTTAGAAATACCCCGCGGCGGCGAAGGCGCCTAGGCCCCCGCCAGCTGCAAATGCTGGTTAGACCGCCAAGGGTTTACGACGCAAGCCCGTTCATTCTTGGCGAGGCAGCTTCAGCACGGCATTCCCCAATCCCGTGAGGTACACCGGGCTCCGCCTTGGCCCGAGGATCACGCCGGTGATCAGCCCCGGCAGCGGGGCCCAGACCGCCGGCGTGAGCAGCGCCATCCGGGAGGCGCCGGTCTGGCCGCGGCGGTTGAACTCCAGGCTCACTTCCTGTTGCACCGGTGTCAGCGAGCGAAAAGCGGTGTGACGCTCGCCGGTGGCCGTGTTCACCACCAGGACCTCGTTGGTCAGTGGCGAGGCGATCCACAGGTGTCCCTCGCCATCCAGCTCCAGGTTGTCAGCGCCCACGCTGTCCACGAAAACCGATCGCTCGCTCAGGCGTCCGGTAGCCAGATCCACTCGATAGCGCAGTACATGGCCACCCACGGTTTCGGCCATGTAGAGGTGTCCGCTCGTCTCGTCGATCGCCAGACCATTCGCAAAGTAGAGCGAGTCCGCGAGGACCTCCACCTCCGTGGCCAGCCGACCGTTCCGCGACGCCAAGCGCAGCAGCGCGCCGTCGGGACGGGGGTGCTCCACGGAGGCCCACATGCGTGCCTCGCCGGCCTCCGGGGTGTTCTGCGCGCTTTGCGTGAACCAAATCGCTCCCTTGGAATCGCGCACGGCGGCATTGACGCCGTAGCGGTGCTGGTAGACCTTCTCCGTCGCCCCGCTCGACACATTGACGCGGTAGATCCCGCCACCGAAGACGTCGGCGAGCAGCAGGTGGGTTGCGTCCGGCTCCAGCGAGATGCCGTTGGCGCCACCGCTATGCTCCGCCGGCAGGTGCCGGTACCCCGCGGCCACCACGTCACCGAACGGCTTGCTCGTGCCATCGGTCTCTACCAGGCGCAGGCCGTGTACCTGATCGGTCACGATGAGGCGGCCATCGGGCAGCGCCACGCCATCCTCCGGGCGCGCGAGTGAGCGATCGGCCGGGAAGATCATCGTTGAGTCGTAGGTCCACTGCGGCAACGAGGCGACGTCGCTCGTGCCTTTGTCCTTGGTGCCGGCGGTGCAGCCGGCGGCGAGGGTCAGGCACATGGCGCGCAGCGCCATTGTCACGACAGTCCAGCGAGACCGATCTGCGTCCATGGGATCCTCTCGTGCCGGGCGCTGTGGCCGGCGAAGACGGGATACGAACTGCAGGAACGTGGACCTCACTGCCGGCAATGACGCGTGTGGCGGTCTAACGCCCCGCGCTTCTGCTGCGGCGCCGGGGTGAACGTTCACTAATCAACGTGTCAACCGGAGGCGCCCGCAGCAGCAAGCGCTGGTTAGGCGGCATCAAAGCTCATGATCCATGATCTTGCCCTGAAAAAGTGGACACCGAGTTAGGTCGAGCGCAAGTTTCGACCACGGGAGGAGTCCATGAAGGCGACGCGGAAGCGGTACACCAAGGCGTTCAAGCTGGAGGCGGTGCGGCAGCTGGCGGCGGGGACGCGGCTGACGGATGTGGCGCGGGCGTTGGGGGTGAACGCGACGGTGGTCCGGCGCTGGCAGGAGCAGGTGGCGATTGATCCCGCGACCGCGTTCCCCGGCAACGGCCGGGTGCCGGCGGAGGAGCCGGAACTCCAGCGGCTGCGCCGGGAGGTGGTCCAGTTGCGGGCCGAGCGGGACTTCCTAAAAAAAGCGGCAGCGTTCTTCGCGAGGGACGCCAAGTAAGGTTCATGGCGCTGCGCACGATCGCGAGCGAGCTGCCCTTGGGGCGGCGCTGTGCGTTGCTTGAGGTGTCGCGGAGTGGGTACTACGCCTGGTGCCGGCGGGTCGAGAGTGCCCGCACGATCACGAACCGGGTGTTGGTGGGGGCGATCACCGCGGTGCATCATACGGTGGACCGCACCTATGGCAGTCCGCGGATGCAGCAGGAGCTCGTGAGCCAGGGCTTTCGCTGCGGGCGGCATCGGGTTGCGCGGCTCATGCAGGCGCACGGGATCCGGGCGAAGCAGGCCCGCCGGTTCCGCGTGACGACGGACAGCCGGCACGGGTTCGCGATCGCACCCAACCGGCTGGGGCGCCGGTTCAGCGTGACCACGCCGAACACGGTGTGGATGGCCGACGTGACCTATCTGCCGACGGGCACGGGCTGGTGCTATCTCGCCGTGGTGCTCGATGCGTGTTCGCGGCGGGTGATCGGCTGGGCGCTCGACACCCAGATGAGCGCGACGCTCACGCTCGCGGCCCTCGAGCAGGCGGTGCGGCAACGGGCGCCGGGCGTCGGGGTGCTGCATCACTCCGATCGCGGGATCCAGTACGCCTGCACGGCGTATCGGACCGCCCTCACGCGACATGGGATGGTGGCCAGTATGAGCCGGCGCGGGGACTGTTGGGACAATGCGGTGGTCGAGAGCTTCTTCGCCTCGCTCAAGACCGAACGGACCCACGAGAAGCGGTATGCAACCTGGCAGGCAGCCGAGACTGATGTGGCGGACTACATCGACCGGTTCTACAACCGACAGCGGCGGCACTCGACCCTCGGGCATCTCAGCCCGGCGATCTACGAGTTCCGCCACGTGGCCTAACGTTGTCCACTAGAACGGGGCAAGGTCACCATTGTGGCCCTTCGTCCGTGCGAGCAGCGCCTGGCAGCTCAGAATGACTGCGACCAGTGCCACGGGAATGAGGACGACCAACAGGCCTGCCACTGCGAGCCACCAAGCGACATTGTGCAGGCCGGGACGATGGCCAAGGCGGCTGAGACCCTCGAGGACGGCCGCGAGAGCGAACAGTAACAGGCCTGTATTTACGACGATCTTCTCAGGACGCAGCTCCATCTACTTGACTCCTTGAAGCGCCCGTAACGCAGCGGCGGCCCTCCTGTACAGCACAGTCTGGATGGCGATGCTTAGGACCGAGTACGCCGACACGACTATGTACCCGAGGTTGTGATGCAAAGTATTGAGACCCCATGCCGCCAGTACGTACGCTACGGGGACCAACGGGATATTGGGCAGGATTGCTGCGCCAGCATTGGGTTCTCTTCCGTTCTTGATGTGCCCGATGTTTCCCGTGGCGACCTCGAGCGCGAAGCCCACGCCGCAAGAAATCAGGGACAAGACGACCAGCCCTAGATACAGCATCAATGCCGCCTAACGCGTGGCACATGTGCTGCGGCCGCGGTGGCGGCGCGAGCGCGGCGACTCAACAGGCTTTCAGCACAGGCCGCGCTCGTGCCGCACCACCGCCCGCGGCCGCCAGCCACCATGTGCTTGTTATGCCGCTGGCTAGTCAGTACGAAGGCGCTACTCGGAAACGCCAGCAACTGCATAGAAAGCGTCCTGGCGACTGCGCCCTGTGTGTCTCACTGCTTACTCAAGCTCCATTCAGCACACACCCGTGCGACCAGTTCGCGCATAGGGGTGTTAGCGATAGTTACTGTCCAGCTCTGGTCCACTAGCGCTGCGGGAGCCGATTCAGGAGACTCGGGCCGCACCCAGACTTCGAGCAGCCGCCGCTGCTGAGTGACGCAATTGATCTCATATCGCTCTAGAACACGCCCAAAGTCTTGGGTTTGACGCTGCACCCAGATCGAGACAACCTCTTGAGACACGACTACCATGCTGGCTGCCGCAAAGCTCGTCCCGGTAGCGGAAGTGCTTGTGACAGGCTGCCAAGTTGCCTGTGCAACCAAGCCTGGCGGTAGTGAGAGCGAGGCAATGAGCAGAAGAACCTGCGGCACTCGGCGGCCCATTCGATGGCCTCCTCTCTGAAATGCATGATACCAGGACGACAGCGGCATAACTACAATTCGACGGCGAAGCAGTGGGCTCCGCCCTCGTCCCAGTGTACGACCCGCAGTCGAATCCAGTAAGGCTGCAAGGCACGCGCTCACGCGCCAAGGTGCCCCGCTGCGGCCTCATCGGGCGGCAGGTGGCCTCTCCCCGTGCCTTGCCGCTCAAGCGCCCGGCGCAGGACGCGAATCGCGCCGTCATGTCACTGTGCGTTCGCTGTCCGGCCATTCGCGCTCCAGGAAGGCGAAGTGGCTCATCGCGCTCCCCTTCCGCCCGGCAGGTCCATTCCTTCGTTGAGGATCTCGACATAGCGCATGTAGCTGAAGACCCGCCCGCGCTGCTTGCGCGTCAGTTCAACAACCACTCCGAGACGCTCCAGGTGCGCCAGCGACTTGTTCACGGTCGCGGGGGTGAGGCCGGTAGCAGTGGCGAGCGACGAGGCCGTAGCGAGCGGCTGGCGCTGCAGCACGCGGTGAATCGCCAGCACCGAGGCCGCGGCGCGGCCCAGGCCTTCGATGCGACGGCCATCGGCCGTGGCCAGCTCCAGCAGCCGCTTGGCCGACGTGGCAGCCTGCGTGGCACTCGCCACCACGGCATCGGCAACTCGAGCCAGCTTTCCCAATCACCGGAGAGGCGCACCGCGTTCAGTAACTGGTAGTAGGTCTGCCGGTGCTCCTTGAAGTACAGGCTCAGGTACAACAACGGCTCGCGCATCAAGCCATCCGCCGCCAGTTGCAGCGCGATCAGCAGGCGCCCGAGCCGTCCATTGCCATCGAGGAATGGGTGGATGGTTTCGAACTGCACATGAGCGAGCGCGGCTTTGAGCAGCGGTGGTGTCGGCTCGGACATGTCGTGGAGAAAGTACTCGAACTGCTTCAGGCACTCGTCGAGCTTGTTCGCCGGCGGCGAAACTCGCCCGGCGTGAGGCTTGATCCGCGTCCGTCGTCGAGCAGCACTTTGTGAACCTCGCACAGCAGGCGCAGCGACAGCGGAAACCCTCCGCGCAGCCGCGCGAGACCGTGTTCAAGGGCCGCCACGTAGCGGCTGACCTCGCGCGCATCCTCCATCGGCACGCCCGGCTGCTCGTCGAGCTCGAAGAGCATCAAGTCGGCGGCGCCGGGACGAAGGCCTTGAAGGCCTCACCGGCGGTGGCGACCTCGAGATAGTGGCCCTGCAGAGTGCGTTTCATCGCTGGCGCATCCTGAAATAGCGGCGACTGCTATTTTAGGATACTGACCGCGACACTTTTGGAGCTGTCATTACGTCTCCCAGAGCTTTCGCACCGGGACCGCGAACAGGCCGTCGCGAAAGTTGATCGTTGCGCTGCCGTCGTAGAGGACGACACCCGCGACGAAGCGCTTTCCCGCAGCGTCCCGCAGCTTGCGAAGCCCGCGGAGGTCGGTGTCGCCGACCGTTGCCGCGGCCTTCACCTCGACCCCGGCGACGGCTGAGTGCCCCTGCTCCAACACGATGTCCACCTCGAAGTCGTCACGATCGCGAAAGTGGAAGAAATCGAGCGGTACCGGCCGCCAGCTCGCCTGGCGTCGCAGCTCCTGCAGCACGAAGGTCTCGAGCATCGAGCCCAGCAACTGCCGGTCGGTATCGAGTCCACCGCCATCGATCCCGAGCAGCGAACAGGCGACCCCCGTGTCGCCCACGTGGAGCTTGGGCCTCTTGACCAGTCGGCTCAGCCGGTTCGTGTGCCACGACGGCAATCGTTCGAGCAGGAACACGCGTTCGAGCAGCGTTACGTAATCGTGGATCGTCTGGCGTGTCAGCTCGAAGGGCGCCGTGAGATCCGTGACGTTGATCAGCCGCGCGGTTTGCGTCGCCGCCAGCGCGAGCAGCTTCGGTAGCGCGTCGAGTGAGTGGATGCGGGTCAGGTCGCGCACATCGCGCTGAATCTGCGTCTCGACGTAATCGCGATACCAGGCACGCCGCCGCGCGGCGGCGCGGCGCGCCAGGGCGGCGGGATACCCGCCGGCCACGATGCGTTCCGCGAGGCCGCTGCCGAGACGGTCGGCAATCCCGGTCTTGAATCCACCGCGAAACAGCGTGTCAATGAAGCGCGGCCGCCTGGCCTCGATCTCACATTGCGCGAGCGGATGCAGGCGCAGAATACCCATCCGCCCGGCAAGCGAATCGGCGAGTTTGGGAACAAACAGGACGTTGGCGGAGCCCGTGAGGATGAATCGTCCCGGGGTTCTGCGCTGGTCGATGACCGCCTTGAGCGACGTGAAGATCTCCGGGACCCGCTGTACCTCGTCGAGAATGGTCCTGGCCGGGAGACTGTTCACGAAGCCGACCGGGTCACTCATGGCCGCGGCCCGAATGGCCTCATCGTCGAACGACACGTACCGGTAACCGCGGGGCTCGCCGACCGCGCGCGCCAGCGTCGTCTTGCCGCTTTGCCGCGGGCCGTGAATGAGCACGGCCGGCGTGTCGCCGAGCGCCTCGCGGAGGCGGGGCGCGAGGTAGCGGGGGTAGGGTGTGGCGGCTCGCGACATGGCTGAGGCCAGGCGTGCCTGGCGGCTGAATGCAAGTGTGCTTGGCGGCTGAACGCTAATATTCACGTCGGCTGTTCGCTAGTCCGTGAGCCGGCCCATCGGAAGGCGTGCGCATAGCGCCTGCAGCCGGATGAGGAACGGGAAGGCGGTGCCGCATCCTCGGCACTGGAAGGCTCTGGAGCGTCTTGGCCCTTAAGGCCGCTGCCCTGGTGGCGGGCGGGGGGGGCCAAAACCACTAGGTGCCCAGCGGCCCTCCAAGGCCCTCAGAAGTCGCTCCAAACCAACGCGCTCCAGCACCATGCCTTGCCACGTCGATTCCGAGAAACTGAGTCCATGGGTCGCAAGCTGGTGGATCCCCGGGCTCCTTAGTGAAACGTAGGCGGCATTGGCGACCGACCCCCGCCAGATCTCTGCCTCAAGCCAACTCAGTTGGTTGGCAGTGAGGCCTACGCGAAGAGCGCAGAGAAGCTCATCTCTAGTCTGGGCAGCGTACTCATCCATCGCCGCAACCGCTTGTCGAATCGCGTGCTCTGCACCGGAAGGTGCGCTCTTCCAAGGCAAGGCATTCACAAGCCAGTGCACAATGATGAGAGGGAATTGAGCGTCTTGGCCGTGCTCAATGACCACGGAGGAGAAGTTCCGCGCCGCCCCGTCACTCGGATGCCGCAACCAGTTGGAGAGCCCATCGAGATACACAAGGGCAAGAAGCTGGGCTTCGTCCTCGTGGCCCTGCGCCTCCAGGTCACGAAGGAAGGCGATCTTGCGCTCGAGTTCCTCGAAGTAGGCCTCGACGAAATCCTTCTTGGTAGCCTCTTCGTCATTGTTCGCCATGGCCCCTCGTGGCGCTGTCTGACGTTGTGCAAATCTGCCGCGGCCGCGCTCGCCGCGACAGCGGCGCGATGACGCGCGGCCCGCGAGCAGAATTTGCTTGTTAGGCAACCGGAGTGAGCGATGACTGAATGCGACGGTTACGGGCCTCGATAAACGCAATCGAGGCGTTCTTGTACGCCGAGTATTCTTCAGCACTGCCCGGGATGGGGGACCTGGCGAAGTCATCGAATAGTCCCGAGATGTGTACCGCCGCAAAGTCCGGCGCGACTAGGTCTTCAAGAAGAAAGAATTCCACATAGCCGCGGAAGCTCTTAAACAGAGCGAAGAAGTCCCCGTATCGAAGGAGAACGTCGGCCAGCGGGCTCCTTCCGCCAGCATAGTGGCGCCGAATGCACTCCAGCGTCAGGTCGAAGCGATCTCTGACCTGTCGCGTACACCCACGGGCCTGGTTGATCGTCCACTTGCCGTCAACTTGCTTTCCTGGAAAGACCATCATGGCGCCGATGGTATATCCAATTGTATTGAACGCCTGCAGTTCGGCCTCAGATACATAGTCATGAATATGGGGCAGAAATTCGAAGCTCGGCACCACGGTGTCACTCGCCAGGGAGAAGTCCCCCAGCGATGAACGATGGTGTAAGTAGCTGCCAGGAGTAGTGTCATCCAGGTCAAGAACGTGACCGTCGGGAAGGGGCTTGCTCCAGAGCATACGGTGATAGGACCGCAGGGTCTTGCTGTGGGCATCCGGGTCTCGGCCTTTGGCGTCGCGCCGAAAATCGAAGCCAATGTCAATCTTTGCGCGCATTCTGCCCCCGTGCCCGGTTGCCTAACTTCAATTCGACGGCGATGTAGTGGGCTCCGCCCTCGTCCCAGAGTACGACCCGCTGTCGAATCCAGTAGGGCTGCAAGGCACGCGCTCACGCACCAAGGTGCCCCGCTGCGGCCTCAGCGGACGCCAGGTGGCCTCCCCCCGCGCCTTGCCGCTCAAGCGCCCGGCGTAGGAGGCGAATCGCCGCCGCCCGGTCCAGCTCCGCCAGCAGCAAGCTGCGTTTGGGCTGCACTCACGGCGAACTCAGGTAAGGCCGAGTAGGTCCCATCGATTCTTGTAGATCCCTTGAGGATCCTTGAACTGCCGCATATCGGTGTCCATGTGCGGCTGACCCGACTTTCCTGCAGCGGCAAGCCACTCCTTGTGAGATTCGCGAACAAACGTCGCAACCGTGGAACGTGGTACGACATAGTACTGCGGGGCGTCCAGGGCGTCGATGAGGACGAACACGTAGAACAGGTTCTCTGCGATATCGCATTCAGCCTTCTTGTTCATGAGCCAAGCTGGCTGGGACCCCTGCTTCGTCTTGACCTGAATGCCGACGCTCTTCGTCGCGTCATCATTCGAGACAAGGATATCAATGCCGCGGGTGTTGCGTAGGGTAAGCGAGGCGACCCAACCTCGCCGGGTGAGTTCAGCCGCGACAAAATACTCGCCGGCGATGCCGGTCTGGATCGTTGAGAGCTTCGTCACATTCGTAGTCCGATGGTGCAGCCTGACGGATCCAGTCTATGCTGCCGAGCGGCCACCAGGCACCAGAGCAATGTGCGCGCCCGCGGGCCGCGCAGGCAGCTTCAGACCGTGGTCAGGCCGCAGAACCTTGTGCTAAGAGTCCTCGAAGTAGTCGCTGTCCAACTGTTTCACGGTGAAGGCGCTCTTGGCATTCACGCCAACATCGAAGTCGAACATGAACGCGGCAAGTCGGATCCCATCTATTAGCACGATGCGGCTGTCAAGGCGCCGCGCGTACTCCTCGGCGTCGCGCGAAAACGACGAGGTGGTGATAAAGATGCCCTTCTTGGCACGCTGCCCCTGAAGGGCCCCCGCGAACTTCTGAACCTCCGGACGGCCGACGGTGTTCTCCCAGCGTTTGGCCTGCACATAGATGACGTCGAGGCCGAGACGGTCCTCGTCGATTACACCATCAATGCCGCCGTCACCGGTCTTGCCCACGGCACGGGCGGCCTCCGGGCGACTGCCCCCATATCCCATTCGGACCAGGAGGTCTACTACCAGATCTTCGAAGAACGACGGCGTACCGGCCTTTACCGCGTCCAGTAGCTCAGCTTGGAGTGTGGCGCGGAGGCGGGAGTAAGCGGTTTCCAGGGCTTCTTCTGGGGACTGCACTGGGAAAGGAGTAGGACGTGTCGCCGGTGCGTCGCCCGGAGTCGGCGCTTCTGCGGTGGACTCTCGGGTCCGCGCTTGGAATTCCCGGAACTCGGCAAACCGCTCCAGATACTCAGCATCAATGCCACCAGGCTGATCCGCTAGCACTTGCTTGCCACGATCAGTGAGCTGGTAAACACCGCGCTTCACAGTCTCCACCACGCGTGCCTGTTTCATGTATGATAGCGCCCAGCCTACCCGACTTACGATAACGGGGAACTTCCCGCTTGGAAGCAGCTGTTGGCGTTCGGTGTCGGTCAATTTGAATATGTCCGCGACCGCGGCAGCAATGTCCCGGCGCTGGCGAGGGCTCGACTCTGCGAGGACGCGGAGCACTGGAACCATCGCCTGTTCGTAGTTCGGAATTGGCATGCTACCCCGGGCTGAAGAGCTTGCGACGTAACGATAGTTTGATGGCGACGTAGTGGGCTCCGCCTACATCCCATGGTACGGCCCGGAGTTGAATCCCGAAAGGCTGTGAGGCACACGCTCACGCGTCAGGTGCCACGCCGCGGGCTGCCGCAAGATCTGGACGAGGAAGTTCCCGTTGCCGCACGCGGGCTCCAAGAAGCGGGAGTCGCGCTTGAATCGCAATCGTCCCAACCCGAGAGCGCCTCTCTGACGGGGCAGCGTTCAGCCCGTCAGTAGCTCCATGAGTCCCATCGGACCGCGCGTGGCACACCCGCAGATGCCGCAAGATCACGGCATCCTCCTGCGCCTGGGGTGAGGGCGGGCGCTCCCGCCACGCATAGAGGCCACTCGGGGAGGCCCGCAGCTTGCGACGCATCGTCGCGACCGGGAAGACGGCCTGGTGGTCCTTCACAAACCCGCAGACCCGCTGGGGATCGTGCCGGTCTCCCGTGCGAACCAGGCCGTTGCTCTTGACAGGATCTCGCGCTCGAGCTTGACCTGGCGCAGTTCACGACGGAGGCGCGTGAGCTCCGCCCGCTCGTCGGTCGTCAGCCCGTCGGCGCGGATCCCCCCGTCGCGCTCGGCCTGCGTCACCCGGTTGCGAATGGTCTGCGCCCGGGGCTCGAACTCCTTCGCCACAGACTCGGGCGTGCGCCCCGCCCGGACCAGGTCCACGAGCTGCTGGCGGAAGGCCGCGGGATACGTTCGTTTCGCCATCGTGGAATCCTCCGTCCCAAAAGGTGAGGACTCCACGAAACCGGGTCAACTCCAGTAGACGCAAAGCACCATTGTGTGGTGAGACGAAGTCCGTCGGCAAACACCCTGAGTAGAAGTTCGAAACCAACGGCTCATTGGCGGTTCACACCCGTTTCACAGCCTCAGCAGTAAGCTGGGTAGGCAGGAGTGTGCCCAGGAGGTCATATGTCAATGAGAATCGCGTGGTGCCTCAGTGGGATCCTGGCCCTGTCGCCCGTGTCGATGGCTGGGGCACAGGACTTCGGCAGGCCAGAGCAATCGGACACAGGGCGCCGAGTGCAGACGCCATATTTCTCGGTGGTCATCGGCAGCGATTGGACGGTATCGCTGACGCCGGATAGCACGGCGATTCGCTGTGAGCGCGTGTCGGGCGGTAACCCGCTCGTGGCGAATATGGGAAGCGGGATGGTGGTTGAGATGTTGACTGCGCCTGCGGAGGCGCCGACGGATCCCGCCGCGGCAACCGCGGCGTATTTCGATACGGCGGAAGCGCGGGTTCAGGCGTTCAAGGCTCAATTTCCCAAGGAAATCGGCGCGTGGACCAAGCGCAAATCAAAGAAGATCGGCCCCTATGCCCTCACGCACCTCGATGTTGAGATAATACGGTCGAGGGGTGCATTCGCACCGCTGAAGCGATACGAGCAGCACTGGCTCTACTTTCCGCCGGACTTCGGCTCGCGACACGAGTTCTTCGTCTTCCTGATCGCGAACGAGTACGACGCGGGCGGATTCATGGAGCCATGGGGTGGAGGAGTGGGGGAGATTCAGGATGTCATCCGGAGTTTCCAGGACAAGCGGCCGGCGGCGGTGTCCCGAGTCACTCCTTTGATCAACTCGCAGGGGCTGGCCGCGGCCGGGGGACAGGTGCGGACCATGCGCATCTTCCCGGCAGCATGGAGCAGCATCCCGTCACGCCCGGCCACCTACACCGTTGAGGCCATCTCCGGGTGGACCACCAAAGCGCCGATGCGGAACGCGCGCGGCGCACTTGGCGTCGGGGTTGTCGGCGGGATCCTGTACGCTGTTGGCGGCTCGTCCACGGACAAGGTCGTCGGGACCGTCGAGGCCTATGATCCAACCTCCGACAAGTGGAGCAAGAGGGCACCGATGCCGACACCACGGAGTGGCCTGGCTGTCGGGGTCATCAACGGGGTGTTGTACGCCGTGGGCGGCCAGGCCAAGAGTCAGGTCGTGGGGACCCTCGAGGCCTATGATCCTGCGACGAACAGTTGGACCACCAAAGCGCCGATGCGGAACGCCCGCGGCGGACTTGGCGTGGGGGTTGTCGGCGGGATCCTGTACGCTGTGGGCGGTACCAAGGGTGAAGACGTCTTCGAGACCGTAGAGGCCTACGATCCCGCCACCAATACTTGGCGAGCGAGAGCGCCGCTGCCGACGGCGCGCATGGGCGTGGCCGTTGATATCGTCAACAGCGTGCTATACGCAGTCGGCGGTGCTGACGAGGAGCATAGGGGCCTCGGAACCGTCGAGGCCTACGACCCCGTCACCGACAGCTGGACTACCAAGGCCCCAATGCCGACAGCGCGGTTTGCTCCGGGCGTGGGAGTGGTCAATGGGGTGCTCTACGCTGTCGGCGGATATGACCGGCCCTTGCGGTTCTTCGATAATGTTGAAGCGTACGATCCCGCCACCAACAGCTGGAGCACATCAGAACCGGTGCCACAGGCACGGGTCTTGACTGGCGTTGGGGTTGTGGATGGGGTGCTGTATGCCGTTGGTGGGCTCGACTTTCACCAGGAGGCCGTCGCGACGGTCGAGGCGTTTGTTCCATAGGGAGTCGGCGGTGATCGCCTTCCTCATAGGTCGTGCCGTAGCCATCCTGGTGAGCGGGGGCAGGCGTGGGCTTCGCCTTCAATCGCTTCCGGGCGCTGTATAACGACGAACGACCCCATGCGTATCTCGGCGGTCGGACGCCCAGCTCACGCTACACCGCCTCACCGCGCCCCTTTCCCGAGCACCTGCCGCCGCTCGAGTATCCGGGGCACTTCCTGGTCGAGCGGGTTGGGCTGGGGCTCCCGGCTCGCAGATCAATCATTTGATCGATCTGGGGAGAACCTACCCCAGCCAGTAGCGGCGTCCACCAAGTGGCGCGCGAAACGTTTGAGGGTTGGTTGAAGGCCCCCGGCAACTGCTACCACTTCCCCCTCACCCTCTTCTCCAGCCCGTCCCCGAAATACTCCCCCCACCGCCGCTCCACCAGCCGGATGATCTCCTCCGGCATCGTCACCGGCGGCGGATACCCCGGCTTCCACGTCGCATCGATGCCGATCCGCCCCCCATACACCGGCTTGGCCCCGATGAACTCCTGCCGCTCGAAGATCATGTCCCGCGCCGGGTCGAACCGGGTGAAGATCCCCCACACCGTGCTGCTCTCGTCATCCAGGTCCACGTCATCACTCACCGCCGCCACGAACCGCACCGGACCCAGCCCGTCCCACTTCACCAGCCCGGCCAGCACCTCGCGCGGGTTCTCCCTCACCGTCACCACTACGAACCCGCCCTCCAGCACCTTGTTGCGAGTAATGCGCGCATCGAACGCCGACGGGTCGTGAATGGCCGTCGGGGGCGGCTCGTTTGTCTTGGCCGGCCCGGTGGCGTCGAGCACCAGCTTGCTCCCCACGTGCAGCTCGTACGCTCCCGGGCCTTGAAGTAGTCCGCGTTGCCGTCTGCAACCAGCCGTACCATAAGGTTGCATCTGGACGCCACCAAACCTTGCAATTAGCCAGCACCTCGAAGGGCTATGCCTACTTCAGTTTCGACGATGCCGTGGCCCTTGGTGCGGCCACGACCGATCCTGTCGGTTTTGTTGCCGACCTGCCCGAGCACACCATCCTCGACGAGGTGCAGCGGATCCCCGCACTCTTCACCGCCATCAAGGCCACCGTGGATCGGGGGCGCCGCCCCGGCCGATTCCTGCTCACAGGATCGGCGAACGTCCTGCTCGTGCCAAAGCTCGCCGATTCCCTGGCCGGACGAATGGAGATCCTGCGGCTGCACCCGCTGGCACAGTGCGAACTGGCTGCTCGCAAACCGGGGTTCCTCGATGCGCTGTTCCAGGGCCGCTTCAAGGCGCGCAGCTACGGGCGGCTGGGGAAGGAGCTGGCGATGCGCATCGCGGCAGGCGGATACCCCGCCGCGCTGGCTCGAGCTACGCCGCGCCGGCGTGCAACCTGGTACCGCGACTACATCGAGACCCTCGTCCAGCGCGACGTGCGCGACCTGGCGCGGATCGCCTCGCTCGACGCGCTGCCGCGCCTGCTTGCGCTGGCGGCAGGCCAGACCGCTCGCCTGCTGAATGTGAGCGATCTCGCGGCGCCGTTTCACTTGAGTCGTCCGACCATCAAGGACTATGTGACCCTGCTGGAGCGGGTATTCCTGCTCGAGCAGCTTGCGCCCTGGCACAGCAACCGGCTCAGCCGCCTCATCAAGACGCCCAAGCTGCACCTTGGCGACACTGGCGTGGCGTGCGCCCTGCTTGGGTTCGATGCCGAAGCTTTGTGGGAGGACCGCGCCAGCCTGGGGCAGTTGCTGGAGACCTTCGTGTTCCATGAGCTGCGCCGGCAGGCGAGTTGGCGCGACGACGACATTCGCTTCCATCACTTCCGCGACAAGGACGGCGCGGAGGTGGATCTGGTGCTGGAGCGCGGCGGGCGCGAATTGGCTGGAGTGGAGGTGAAGGCCGCTGCCACCGTGACGGCGGCGGACTTTCGCGGCTTGCGCAAACTGCGCGACGCAGCGGGCAAGCGCTTTGTCGCTGGCGTCGTGCTGTACGACGGCGAGACCAGCGTGGGTTTCGGCGAGGGGCTGTTCGCAGTGCCCATCCGCGCCCTGTGGGAGCTGACATGAACGGCACGCCGAGGCCCAGGAAGTGCACGAGGGGATCGCGCATCAGCCGGCGCATCAGGACCTCCCTGGGATCAGCTGGGGGTATACCAGATGGGCGAGGACCAGGCCCGCTCCTGGATGGTGGCGGGCACGCCGGTCAGGAGCGGTCGACCCAGCTTCACGGCGTCATAGGTGCTCCAGCGCGGTGTCGGGATCTCCAGCACGCGGGCGTAGTACACTGCCCGTTCGTTCGCCTTGAACTCCGGATCAGTCCAGGCGGCGGAGAGTTCGGCAGCACCGATGGTGTTGGTGTAGGTCGCCGTCTTGAGGTCCACCGTCGTGCCGACCGATGGTAGCTTGCCGTCGCGACCGGGCTTCCGGGCGCCCGCCCAGGCGACGTCGAACACCTTTTCCCGCTTCTGGCCCTTCGCATCAAGCCAGCCCTTGACCATCTGGATCCGGTCGAGGTTGCCGCTCTTCGGATCCTTGAGGGCACGGATGAGGAACGTTGGCGCCCCCGTCCCGGGCGCGCCCGTGAGGTCGCCGCCCATCGGGACTCCGTCCCGGTAACCGCGGGCAGCGAAATCGGTGGCGTCGACGTCGGCCCGCGTGAACCCGAAACCGCCAAACATGCGCAGCCGGATCATCGTGCCCGACGTCGCGAAGGTTTCCTTCCGTCGCATGGCATCGTAGATCGCCTCCCGCGTGTTCCGGTCGGCCCACACCGCCGCCAGCCCGCCAGAGCTGAACTCCTGGATCTGCTGCACCTGGCCCGCTGGCATGCCAGGCTTGCCACCCAGGCGCACTTCGGGCTGCATCTCGATCCCGAACTTGCCGGTATGGTTGAACTCTTCAGTAGAACCGGCGGCGGCGTGGGTGTCATTGTCGCCGACAAGGCCGAACTTGAAGGGATTGCCGAGCCCCTTTGCCTCGACCGCCAGCCCATCGATCAGGGCCTGGCGGGCGTAGCTCGCCGTGTGAACCTTCGGCCGGTTGCTGGTCAGGGCAGAGAGGGTGTAGTCCCAGATCTCGAAGCCGGCAAACTCATCGTTGGGCGAGAGCGACGGGAAGGTCTCGGACGTACCCTTGATCTGGCTCACCTCGTACAGGGGTTCGTTTCGCATGCGGGTCTCGACCCAGCCGGCATCGATCGGGCTGCCGTCGAAGCGCACCGTCTCGAACATGCGGCCATCGCTCGAGTTCCCGTTGTGCGTAATGGCGAGCAGGACGGAGCCGCGGGCCCGCTGAGCGTCTATCCATTTCCACAGGTACTCCGGGTCCTCGCTCTCGGTCGAGGAAAGCGGAAGTTCGGGCAGGATCTTCGTGTCGCGGAACAGCACAATCCGGTGCAGGTTCCGCTGCTCGGGGCTCGGACTCCACTCGAAGCCGACGAACGTGGTGAACTTGCCCGGCTCGTAGTACTTGTCGGCCGTCCGGATAATGATTTGCCAGGCCGATCGCGCAACCGCCGGGTCGCTCAGTGCCGGATCCAGCGTGCGGGTCGCCAGGTTGTCGAGCAGCTCGCTGAAGGCCGCCGCCGCGACGGCGGGATCACTCGCCAGGATCCGCTTCGCGATCGGCAGCTGGGAGGCGGCGGTACCGGGTCGCTGCATCTCCTGGAAGACGCCCAGCATCTCGGCGTGCTCCGACACCCCGTAGAAGTCGAGCGGCGTCTGCACCTTCGTTTGCTGGCCGTCCATACCCGGCGTGATGGCTTCCCCCCTGGCCCAGCGGAAGGCGTCTTCGGGCTGGGTGCGGGTGCCGAGGGGGAAGGCATCGAAACTGATGCTGGTGTGGACATGCACCCCGCCGAACAACGCCTTCCGGTCGGCAGGGGCCACCGGGGTCGTATCGGCCAGTGCGACGACGGCCTTCTCCGCAGGCGACCGGGGTTCCGACCCGCAGGCAGCGAGTGCAACCACGGCGACAGGAGTCAACCAGCAGGAAGCTCGGATCATGAGGCGCTCGGTCGAGGGAGGGAAGGCCTTTTCGTGGCGTGCGCAATCATAGCCGACGCGGCGCTGCAGACACGCTAAAACGGCTTGTACCCCACGCTACCATACTGCGTCAGGTGCAGCAAGTCCCAGAGCGGGATGGCGTAAGCTATCACCACGAGCACCACCGCGACGCCGAACCACAACCGCTCGGGACTCCCTATCTATCAACCCTCGGGACGTTTGAGCGCTGGTTGAAGGGTCGATCCCCCAAGACCCTCTACCACTTCCCCCTCACCCGCTTCTCCAGCCCGTCCCCGAAGTACTCCCCCCACCGCCGATCCACCAGCCGGATGATCTCCTCCGGCATCGTCACCGGCGGCGGATACCCCGGCTTCCACGTCGCATCGATCCCGATCCGCCCCCCGTACACCGGCTTCGCCCCGATGAACTCCTGCCGCTGGAAGATCATGTCCCGCGCCGGATCAAACCGGGTGAAGATCCCCCACACCGTGCTGCTCTCGTCATCCAGGTCCACGTCATCACTCACCGCCGCCACAAACCGCACCGGCCCCAGCCCGTCCCACTTCACCAGCCCGGCCAGCACCTCGCGCGGGTTCTCCTTCACCGTCACCACCACGAATCCGCCGTCGAGCACCCTGTGCTTCGCAATGCGCCGGTCGAACGCCGCTGGGTCACTGATCGCCTTGGGCGGCGCCTCCGTGGTGCGCGCCGGGCCGGTCGCATCCAGCACCAGCTTGCTCCCCACGTGCAGCTCGTACGACGTATAGTCGAGCGTGTCGAGCGGCGCGATCGGCAGCAACAGCATGCGCTCAGTCGGATCGAACCGGTACCACAACTCCCGCAGCATCGCCGGGAAGCTCCGCACCGGCACATCCTCCCGCACCAGCACCGTCACCTTGGTGAGCGACAGCTGCCCCGTGCCCAGGAGGTTGAGCGCCACCTTGAGCGCCTCCTTCGGGTGCCGCTCCACCATCGCCACCACCAGCAGGTTGTGGAATACCGCGTCCGCCGAGGCATTCATGTCGCGGATGGCGGGGTTGATGACCCGGATAAGCGGGCCCACGATCTCGCCGCACGCATTGCCGATCCACTTGTCTTCCTGCGGCGGCTTCCCCACCACCGCCGCCGGGTACACCGGCTTCCGCCGCCGCGTCACCGTACGCACGTTGAAGACGGCGAACATCTCCGCCTCCGAGTAGTGCCCGTAGTGATCGCCGAACGGTCCCTCGAGCCGGCGCACGTCGGGCGGCACCGTGCCCTCGAGGATGAACTCCGCATTCGCCGGCACGTCGAGCGAAATCGTCTTGCCCCTGACGAACCGGGTCGCCTCCCCGCGCACGTATCCCGCACACGAGAGCTCGTCCATGTCCTCCGGCAACGGGAGGATGGCGCTCAGCATCGTCACCGGGTCGCCGCCCAGAACCACCGCCGCCTCGAGCGGCTGGTGCAGGCGCTCGGCCTCGAAGTGATGACCCCGTCCGCCCTTCATGCTCTGCCAGTGCATCCCCGTCGTGGCCGCGTCGAACACCTGCAATCGGTAGAGGCCGAAGTTGCGCGCGTGCGTGCGTGGATGCTCGGTGAGCGTCGGGCCGAACGTGATGAACGGCCCGCCGTCGCGCGGCCAGCTCCAGAGGTTGGGCATCCGGTCGAGCCTAGGCGCCTCCACCACCTCCTGCACCGGCGCGCTCGACACATGCGCCGGGCGCATGAACCGCGCACGCGCCAGCCGGCCGCGCATCGCCCAGAGCTTCGAGAGTGTGGGAGGATTGAGCTGCTGCACCAGGTCGATCAGCTCACAGCCAATCTCCTCCGGGTGCCGGCCCAGCGCGATCTCGATGCGGCGCGCCGAGCCGAAGAGGTTCAGCACCAGCGGAAAGTCGGCGCCCTTCACTCGCTCGAACAGCAGCGCCGGGCCATCCTGCCGGATGACCCGCTGCACCAGCTCCGCCACTTCATACTGGGGATCGACTTCGACGGTGACGCGACGCAGCTCGCCCTGGCGCTCGAGCTCGGCGATGAACGATTGAAGATCGGGAAAAGCCATGCCGCCTATCCGCCCAGCCGGGCGCGTATTTCGTGTCCCACTCCTATACCCAGCCGCCGCGCCGCGGATCCATCGCGCACTGCAATCTCCACCAGCCCGCCCGAGCCGACATAGCTCACCAGCCCGCCGCTCGCGACATCACCGAAGGTCGTCTGCAGCTTGCCCACCTCGAGGTCGTTCGTCTCCAGCACGGCGTAGGGAGGCACCTCCTCGGTGGTGAGGTTCGTCACCAGCGTACCGAACCGGTCCACGTAGATCACCTCGCCCACCACCACCTTGCCCTCGTAGTGCGGCGTGCCCGACGTGAGGCGCACCAGCTCCGCGCCGGCGGGCGCACCCAGCAGGTGCATGGGATAGCCCATCAGGATGCGCGCCGCGGCGGGCGCGAAGAGGTCGCGGCCGTGAAAGGTCG
>Ga0315297_10000533_pt1 | contig 22322 bp, 13 predicted proteins | sample YL17G15_0_MG_FD_203628 | JGI IMG/M metagenome (GOLD analysis project Ga0315297, IMG submission 203628) | Sediment microbial communities from Yellowstone Lake, YNP, Wyoming, USA - YL17G15_0 | ecosystem: Environmental > Aquatic > Freshwater > Lake > Sediment | place: USA: Wyoming | collected... | reverse complement strand
AGCGATACTCAGCCGATGACATCCTGCCGTGCAAGTTACAGAATCATCCGTGTCTGAGGAAAACGAAAAACCGCACAAGTATCACTAAACCCCCATTTAGTATGTTTATTGTATCCGGTATCGTTCCGCAAGTCAAGCAAAATCTCCGCTTGAATCATAGATTCTCTCAAAGACAGCACTGAAAATAAGAAGGGACCTACTCGACAAAGGCAATGCGCAGAATCCTGCATTTCTATCGCGGCGTTTACCGGACGCAGGCCGGGCCACGGAAAAAGCAGGCTTATGACAAATGTGATGCCGCCGGGGTAAAATTGTGCGCATCAGCAGAGTCTTTTTGCAGAACCGTTTTGTGTTCGTTCATTGTTGAGGTTCGGTCGCACCTGTCTTGCCGGCATCTATCTATTTACCCAGGGCGTTCGCGGGCTGTTCGATAGTCAGCTTGTCTCCGAGTGTCGCGGCCAGATCAGGAAGGTCGTATGTGGTCAATGCCCCGTGCACTGTGTTGACTAATTGGTTGGACGACAGGCCCGACTCGATAATGCCGGACCAGGAAATCAGCGAACGTACCAGCTTCACATGGCCGAACATATCGGGCTCGAGCGCCGCGGCGTGGAGGGCCGGGACGCCAACGTAGCCGACCGCGACCAAATCCACCGGAGCGGCCTGCTGCCGGCTGGAATCCCGGAGAAAGCGCGCACATAGGAGCACGTCCTCGGCGCGCATCCCGAGGTATGAGCGGCCGAGCAGATAAGCGGTATAGACGTCCTGGCCGTCGGAGCCAAAATGGTCCTCGAAATACTTTTGACCGGTCTGCTGCGTTTCGCCTGCGCCTCGCAGGTCAACTGCCAAGACGAGCCGGCCGGCCTTGACGAGCTTTTCAATCGGCCCATCCGGTGCAGCGTCTGTCTGCTTGCCCGCTTCGTGCACATATAGAACCGGACCCTGCGACGACGCCTGCTCGGGTACAAACATCAATGCCGGCAGACAGACACCATCTTCGGGCTTGAGAATCAGCTTATCGATGCTGTAGCTGGTCCGCTTGACGACGCCGACCTTCTCAACCTGCGGGCTCGGAAGCTCCGCGAGCCTGCGAATGCCGGCGAGCTTGCGCACTTGATTCAATGCCTCGGCGTGATCGTTCGTGGACCATAATTCTCGGCGACGGTCGGCCAGACATTTTTCGAAGTCTCTGTTGAGATCGTATGTTGACCTGGCGCCTTCGAGGGACATCACCAGGCCGTTTGGCGCACATGTAGTCTCCTGCTCGCTGAGCAATTCGATGGTCGGCTCAGTGATGGGTTCATCTCTGCCTTGCAGCCATCGCGCCATCCACCGGACCACGCCCTGGCGCTGAATTTGGTTGTAATTATGGGGCGCGTCATTTTCGAGCAGGTCGATGCGTTCGGGGAAACCCAATCGCGAATAGAGGCGCTTGGCGTAGCGGAACGATTGCCACGTCCCTCGAATGTCAAAGAAGTCGCTTGTGGCTGCGCAGACCAAGATCGGCGTGGGGGCCCTGAGCATCAGGTAGTCCGCGTGGTCCATCCCGAAGGCGAGCTGTCCATAGATATTCTGCTCGGCGTCCTGGGCGCCGAGCTCCAGTATTCGCTCATAGAAGTTGGTGATGTAGCAGCTCGGCGCCGCGGCTATTATGCGGTCTTCGAGTGACATCAGGTACGAGGTCTGGGTGCCGCCGCCACTGTTGCCCGTGCAGCCGATGCGGTTCGGGTCAACTTCCGGGCGCGACTGCAGATAATCGATGCCCCGCATGCCGTCCCATATCTCGAACCATGCGGTATTGCGCCCGAGCAGAATGCTGCCGACGCCGATCATAGTGTGCGCCCGCGTGCCCCAAAGCTCCGGCAGCTCCGAGGGCATCTGGCTGCGTTCGCCCTGGTCGATTGGGTCGAAGACCAGCGCGGCCATTCCGTTGAGCGCCAGCAGCGCCCCCATAGTCTGGTAAGATTCGTATGCCTTGCCGTTTTGGCTGTGGCCGCAGGGAACCAGAACGCCCGGATAAGGCGGTTTGTGCTTCTCCTGGTCGGGCAGGAACAGCAATGCAGAGACATAGTGCTTTGGCTGACTCTCGAAGATGACCTTCTCCACGCGGTAACCATCACGACGGACAAGGCCCGTGGTCTGCGGGTTCAGGGCCGAACGCTGCGGCAGCTCGCCAATCGCATCGAGGAATTTTTGTCGCAGACCCTTTTGATATTCGGCTATCTGCTCCGGCGTTTTGCGCTGCTCGTATTGAGCCTTCCACTTCTCGAAGTACTGCTGCGCCTGGCTCCGCAGATAACGGTTCATCATGTCGCGTGGACTGACGTCGCCGATTTTCTCAGGCAGGACCTGCAGGCTCTCATCGGCCTGGGCAGCCGGGCCGAGCGCTGTGCAGATGATTACAATCGTCGCAAGTATTCTTGGTCTGTTCATACTGGCCTCCTGTCACTCAAGATTATCCGGGTAACCTGTGTCGCCGGTCGTCAATTCGATTGATACTCAAAGGCGCCGATGTCTATCTGTCCGTTAGATGGCCGATTCCGGCGGCTGGCGGGATGCACGTACTGGAACAACGGCCTTAGATTGAACGTATCGACTGAGCCGGGTTCGGAGCCGCGGTCGATGGCCGGAGACTCTGAGGTCAATCGGTAATCGAATTTGGCTCTATCGACAAACCCGGGCGTATCGGTTGCAAGGTTGGTGATTTGCTCTGCCTGACCTTTGATGGGCGCGCCCTTGCCCACAAACAGATTATTGATCAGTTTTGCAGTCGCGCCCTCGCGGATATAGACGAAGATTCCCGTATCCCGGTCGTTCACAATCGTGTTGTTGACCATATACAACCTGGGGTTCGGGTTGCTCAAGCCCTCGGCTCCGTACGAGACAATGGTGGAGTTGTCGGTGTTGGGGCCCTGCTGGATGACGTTGCCGATGACGAATGATCGCCCGCCGTTCGGCAGGTCAATGGCGTAGCTGGCTGTCCCATCGGCTTCGTCCATTATCCTGTTGTAGAGGATGTGATTCTCGTGGGCGCGGCTCTTGAGGTTGTGGCCCGTGCGGGCGTGGTGCGAATAGCAGTGGCGCACCGTCAGGCTGCGGGCGTGGCCGATGTACATATTGTGGGAATAACCGTCGCCCTGGCCGTTGCGTGCGAACTCGGTGAATTCGATGAGGATGTCGCTTTCGCCGCTGCCGCCGAGGATGCCGTCTTCGTTATCGTGGAAGTAGCAGTGCCGAATGGTCAGGCCGGCCCCTTCGATGCGGATGCCGGCGCCGTTCCTGTCCGGGACGCTGGCGCCGGAGAACTCGATGTGCTCGATTGTGGCGTTGCGGCCCTTGACGACCCAAATGGCCTTGTTCTGCGCCGAAGCGCCGTTGGCCTTGAGGTGGGCGTAGCCGCCGACGCCGCGAATTGTCAGGTCGTTCTGGCCCCAGACGCACACGTCGCCTTCATACACGCCTGCATCGATCTCGACTATCGCGCCGTCGGCAGCCTCGCTCGCCGCCTCGCTCGGCTTTTTGTACTTGCGGTCAGGACCGACGCGCATTACCTGGGGACTGTCCGCCGCGGCGAAGATATTCTGGGCGGGCTGGGGGACAAGCTGCTGGAATTGTTTTTCCGGCCAGCCCAATTTCTTAGCGACGGCTTTCGGAAACGCCCAATCAAAGCCGTCTTCCTGATATACCCGGACCTCGGTTCGTTCGGCGGCCATGGCTACTGCTTCCGGAATATCCAGGTATCTTAGCACGTTAAGGAATATGGGGCCTTCATTGTGAGAGTGGGCCGGATGCCAGAGATTCAACGTTTGAACGCCGGGTTCAAACAGCGAGGCATATAGCGCGATTCCCGCCATCGTGTTTTGTCCCTGGAGAGTCAAAGGCGTTTCGGTCTGCGAGTCGATTGAGCGCAGGGCCTGAATCGCCCGGCGGACGTCCCACACCCTCATACCATCTACGGTCTGCCCCAAGAGCATAAAGCGTCGGCGGATCTGTGTCTGCTTGCTTTCGTCCGGGTTCCAGGCCCCGTGCCCGGTTCCTCGCGGGGCAACGAATCCGATTGCACGGTGGTCACTGCTAATCATTTTGCGAATCCGGGCAAAAGTGTTTGGATCGGGCTCGGCGGGGTTCTCGTCAGTCAGCTCTTTTGCAAAGGCCACATTCATCGCAGCCAAGAATCTGGGCCACAGCTTCTCGTCGAGGACGTTAAGGCTGACGGATTGAACCTTGTCACTGCCTTGCGAGCGGACTATGTACAGGCGCAGGCGGACATGCGGCTGAGAATCAAAGTCGCAGGCGCTGAAACGGATGCCGTCCCGCTCGAGGGAGAAGACTGGTTTGACGTCGAGCGGCCCGGCCTGCGATTCGCTCGGCCAGCCGCGGAAGGCCTTCTCTCGGAGGGCTTGGGTACAGAAGGTGCGCTGCTTGTTCCAATCGTCGGCGGATTCCGGGACGGCGGGTGGTGGGGCTTTGGGAACGAATGAATCGTGGATTTTTGTGTTTATTTCGTCTTGGGGCAGCTTGTCGAAGACCCTGAGCTGCTCCGGCTCGAAGAACGGGACGGTGGGCTTCTCAATCAGCGAGTCGTCATTTTTGAGGAATCGATTGAACCAGACGAAGGCGTGTATGCGGAGCTCCTGCGTGTCTTTGTGGGGGCCTTCGGTTATGTTCAGGCCAAGGTTCTTCTCGGCATCATACAGTCTGTAGATTCTCCTGACTTTTTCGTGCGTGCGGCTGACGCCGTCGAGCGGGAAAATACTATCTTTATCGGTATTGGAGATAAGAAGGGGGCGCGGCGCGACCAGCGCCGCCACCAGCGGGTAGTCCCAGCGGTAGGTGTTCACGATGTACATACAGTCGCAGTGGCCTTCGACGCACCCATCGACAACGTGATTTTGAAGGTCGGTGATGCCGGCGACGGGCACAGCGGCTTTAATGCGCTCGTCGATAGCCGAAATCCACCAGCTATAGGCGCCGCCGCCGGATCGGCCGGTCACGCCGAAGCGGTCTTTATCGACTTCTTTTCGCGTCTCGAGGTAATCGAACGCCCGGATGCAGTTCCAGGCCTCGACGCCCGCCGGCGAATAGCCGCGACTGTTCCACCACCACATTTTGTATCGATACGTTCCGTGGTGGATTGCTTCGATTTCGCCCAATTGCAGCGAGTCGATGACGAGGCAGACGTACCCGTGCCGCGCGAACCAGGCTGCGTGGTGCTGGTAGCCGACTTTGTTGCCGTAGCTGATGCCGTCCTTTTTGACCGGCCCATGGCCGCAGACGTAGAGGATGGCCGGCGCGGGTTTTTGGAGGTTTTTGGGGATGTAGAGGTTGCCCGTGACGTAAAGGCCGGGGCGGGATTGGAAGTGAACATTTTCGACGGTGAATTCATTGTGGTCAACCGTGCCGGTGACTACTGGCTTCAGGTCCGTCTTCTGCGGGAAGGGGTCGAGTCCGAGCATCTCCAACAGTTGCCTTCGATAGACCGGGCGTTTTGCCTTCCAGTCGTCGAGGTCTTTTACATCGGCCAGACACTTATCACGAAGTTCGGCGGTTTCGCTGCGGAAGTACTCTGCAAGCTCCTGGTCTGCAGGGGATGGGCCGATTGTGGTCCAGTCGGCGCCAAAACATCGCGCACAAAGACAGATAGACACGAACATAAGACAGACGGACAAGCGAACGGTCTTATGGTTATTCTTTTTGCCGTTGAGGAGTTTGGTTAAATCGATCATTTTCTTGAACCCTGCAAAGAGTCTGGACGGAATCATACGTTTTCTCCAAGAACGAGACTATTGTATTGAGCCGGCTTAAGCGCCGCCAGCAGATATTTCTGCGTAACGCACCTGCTCAGGCGAGCCACTTATCAAGGTTCTCTTTGACGAAGCCGTCGTCGGTGAGGTGCGGATAGTCCCGTATTATCTTATCGATCTTCTCGGCCTGGCCGGGCGAGAGCCGCTCGTGCGGGTCAAGCGTCTTTATTCGTTCCATAAGACCCTGCCGTTTCAGCACGTATGATATGCCGGGTATGCAGCCTGCGAAGTTATTGTCGGCGTCGAAGATTGCCTTGTTGGATAGAGTTATCTGCCCGGCCAGGGTCAGTAAGTCGGGGGGGATTGGGGTCCCCGTTTGGCGAATCGCTTTTATGCGGGCAAGGTGCTCGACGGCCTTCTTTGTCCAGCAGGCCCACTGGCCCAGCAGGCCGCCGACAATTTGAAGGCGGACCTTTCGACGCTTCACGTTGAACTCATAGGGCGTCAGCAGGTCGAGGAGTATATTGTCGTCGTTGCCGGTATATAGAGCGATTTGGCCGGCCCTGCCGGAATGGGCGACGGCTTCGAGGACATCGAGGGTCTGGTATCTGTTGAATGGGGCTATCTTTATGGCGGCGACGTTCGGTATTTCAATGAATTTCTGCCAGAGTTCGAGCGGCAGGACCATTTGGCTTATGGTCTGCTGCAGGTAGAACCCCATAATCGGCATTACTCCTGCTACCTGCCGGGCGTGCTCTATGAGGTCGTCGATGGATCTGTCTTTTAGGGCCGTGAGGGAAAGAAGGGCTATGTGATAGCCGAGGTCGCCAGCGAGGCGCGCTTCTGCGACGGCCTGCTTCGTATCGCCAACGATGCCTGCAATCATTACAGGTTCGTCGCCGCCTGGTGAGCCGACGAATTCCTCGGCTGTCTCCATTGCCAATTCGAGGACAGGGCGGTACAGGCCGATCTTAGGGTTGTGAATGGCGAATTGCGTAGTGTGCACGCCTACGGCCAGGCCGCTCGCTCCGGCAGCGAGGTAGTAACGGGTCAAAGCCTTTTGGCGACGCTCATCGATACTGACATCCGGCCCCAGGGCCAGCGGATGAGCGGGTATGACGCAGCCTGAACGGAGCTTGTCGATTATATTTGCATCCACGAAATCACACCGCCTCTAAAATTTGCCGTTACATACATCGTATTTTGTCGGTCTATTGAGAACCTTTTTTCCCGACGCCACCCATCGGGCAATCATCGAGACCATTCGTTCGAGTGTCGTCCGGGGGTATCCGAATTCCTTGAAACAGCGGGATGCGTTTGACAGAAGGGCGGAGCCGGCCTCATCGGACGTGAATTGAGGCTTCCTGCCGAGCACGCCCGCAATCTGGTCTGCGAGCGACCGAACCAGAATTGTTTGCGGCCCCGTGACATTGAGAATCGCCGGGGGCGACTTGGCCAACGCGATCGAGCGGATGATATAGTCGTTGGCGTCCCGCTGCCAGATGAGATTGACTGCGCCCATAGTCAGATCAATCGGCTTATCGTTTAGTATTTTCTGTGCGAGGTCAACTATGATGCCGTATCGAGGCTCGTTTGCATAGTTGAGTCTCACGATGGTCACAGGCGTATCGTAAAGCTGCGAAAAGTACTGGAACATCCGTTCTCTGCCAAGACAGGACTGCGCATATTCGCCGAGCGGTTCGGGGGGCGTCTGCTCGGTTGCTCCGCCGCCGTTGATTGCGACGAAGGGATAGACGTTGCCGGTGGAAAAAACTACGATCCGGGCCTCCTTGTAGTGTTTTGCCGCGAGGCTCGGCACGTAGCAGTTCTGCGCCCAGGTCAGCGGCGAATCGCCCGTCGCGCCGAATTTCATTCCAACCAGGAAGAATACGTTTTCAACGCTCGGCAGCCTTGAGTATTGTGAGTGGTCCAACAGGTCCGCCTCGATAGTAGTGATTGCCGCCTGCTCGATTCTGCGCTGGACGCCCTTGTCACTGAATCTTGAGACCGCATAGACATTCTTGTCGGGGGCCGCCTTCTTGAGCATCATTGTCAGGGTCGGCCCCATCTTGCCGCCCGCGCCGAGCACTACAATATCACCTTGCATACGCGAGAGCGCTTGTCCGGCCGCATCGGCAGGCTCGCTGAGGATTTCTTCCAGACCACGCTCATCCAGGCCGGCTATGTCTATCATTTCTGCTTTTTGCATTATCAGCTCAACTTGAGAACCACCAGTATCAGGACCCTGATCGCCATAAACAGGACGACCAGGAAGCCGACGCCACCAAGGACGTTCAGGATGAGCGTATTTCGCCGTTCGCCCATGATGTCCTTTTGGTTCGCCAGCCACAGTATGGTTGCGGCCATAAGGGGATTACCGATAACCGTCAGGGCCTGGCCGAATATGATGAGGTTGACCGGTCTCTGACCAGCCCTGAGCGCCAGAACGGCCACAATCATCCCGACCAGGAGCACGCCGACCGTAAATATCCGCGACCAGAGGTCGCTGAGCCTGGCGGGTTTGCCTAATCCGTCCGCCAGAATGCTCCCGCCTATCATCGCGTTAATCAGGAATGGGTTCATCGCCACCGCAAAAAGACCCGTGCAGAAAATGATATATGCGGTGGAGCCGAGCAACGGCTGGAGCGACTGGGCAAGCACGCCTATATCGTCCGCCTGCTTGCCGGGAATGACCGTAGCAGTGGTGATCATAAGGACGGCGCTGACGGTGGTAAGCAGGGCCACGCCTGCAATGGAGTCGCCGATACCGTGCAGATACTCCTTGATTGTCCAGCCTCGTTCCCGCACGAGGTTGCCCTGGTAAAGGGCTGCTGCGACCGAGAAGGTTGTGCCGAGGAAGGAGGCGATTAGAAGCAGTGGGTCTTCGATTTGTCCTTCCACCTTGTGGGGCAGGCCGAGGCTGATACTCTGAGGAATACCTGGAAGAAGCCCTTTGGTGATTGCGATGAGGCTGGGCCGGGCGAGGATAAGGTTGATTACGAAGCTCAGGAGAATGACGGCGACCATCACTTTCATCACTTTTTCGAGGAGGCGGTAAATCTGTTTGGCTGTGAAGAGAAAAATGATGATCAGGCCGTTCAGGATAATCAGCACAACAACCGGGGGGACCTTTGGCGCGAGCGCCTTGGCGGCGGCGACCACAGCCAAGTTATTGGTAAACTGAAAGGCCGAGCAGATCAGGCACAGGTTAATGCCGATGACGGCGGCCACCGGTCTGCCAAGCCGCCGGGCGACGAGGGTGCATGGCGTCGCGCCGCCTACGACTCCGACGCGCGCCGCCATGGTCGTATAAGTGCCCATAAGGACGCCGGTCAGCAGGAGCAGCCAGAGCAGCTCATATCCGTACTTTGCTCCGACGTTGGAGTTGATCAACAGGCTTCCAGGCCCGAATACGACGCATGCGGTGATCAGTGCCGGGCCGATTGAGCGCCACCAGCCGGAACGCTGTTGGAGATTCGAGGACCCAGATGAATCAGACATAGATCACACATCCTCCGGAACAACGAACGGCTCACGATAATCCCGGCTTACAAGTCCGTTTGCCTGCTCGCTGAGCTGGCCGACGAACCGCTCAATCTGCGGGTCCATTGTCAGCGACGGGCCTAAAATCCTCGGCGTTGCCTTAACGTCCACCCCGTTGACCAGCAAATGCTCCTGGAGCCGCTCGAAGGAATCCACCATTTCCTTATTGCCCTTGATCGCCTCCATTATCCGGTCGCGCGAGCCTTCTTTTCCAAGCCTGTGGGAGATATTGCCCATGTGGCACAGTGCGCTGGAAAGGTGGCCTTCGAGAATCTCGGCGTTGAGGTCCTCGATTTTTCGGCTGCGGACCGCCTTGATAAAGTTCTGGTGATGTCCGCTGCCTTCGGTCGTTTTGAACTGCCTGACCTTCTTGCCGTCGTTGTCGTAGGCCCAGCCGCCCACGAAATAACCTCCTTCGCACTGAACCACTGCCCCGTCGCGGGTGCCGCGAAATTCGTCCATTGCCGGGTCGCCCTTTGCGCGGGTCAGGCCGCGGACCTCGAAGATTATTGGGGCCGGCTCATAATCGAGAAAGACAATCTGCGTGTTGGGTGTTTCTCCGTCGTCGATGTATCCGAAGCGCCCGCCGATGCTCATCACGCGCGGCGCCAATTTGTCGGCGCCGATGAACCATCGGCAGACGTCGATGAAGTGGATGCCGTTATTGCCGAAGTCGCCGTCTCCGGTCGGCCAGACCCAGTGCCAGTCGTAATGCAGGTTCTTGCGCATCAAGGGCGTCTTTGGGGCCGGGCCGCACCAGAGGTCGTAGTCAACCGTCTGCGGTATCGGCTGCGGGCCATCTACTTTGCCGATACTGCCGCGTTCGACATAGACTATCCCATATACGACCCGGATTTTGCCAAGATTTCCCTGCCGGATGTACTCAACGGCCTCCACCAATCCGGTATCGGAGCGGCGCTGGGTGCCGGCCTGCACGATCCGGTTGTACTTGCGGGCGGCCTTTACCATTTGCCGGCCTTCCCAGATAGTGTGCGAGACCGGTTTTTCGACATAGACATCCTTGCCCGCCTGGCAGGCCCAGATTGTCACCAAGGCGTGCCAGTGGTTGGGTGTGGCGGTGATGACGGCGTCGATATTCTTGTCTTCCAGGAGCTTGCGATAGTCAACGTAAGTATCGACCTTCTCATTTCGCTCTTTGAATTTCGCCTCTTCGCGGTCGAGGAACTGCTTGTCGGCGTCGCATATCGCAACGATGCGAACGCCGGGGATGTTGCGGAACCAGTTGATATGGTTGCTGCCCTGGCTGCGAATCCCGACGACGGCCACTCGGACGTCGTCGTTTGCCCCCCGCGCCCTCGAAAACGGCGCTGCCAACGACAGACCTGCGGCCATCGAACCCTTGACAAAATCTCGACGTGTTATCGATTTCATAAGCGGCCTTCCTTTCATTGCCGGCCTGAGCTTCCATTGGCCGGGCTTTATGATACCGGAAGGGGAATCTGTATTCAATCAGCTTTTTGAGAAGGCTCAACTCCGCCGGCGCATCCAATCCGTGGGAAATAGGGGAAACCGGTCGAGTGGGGGGGGGGCACGTTGACGGTGTGGCCATGGTGGGGTTTTGGCTGGACTTGCCGCGCGGGTATGGTATGATTTTATCGGAAGACCGGTGAAAACGCGGACGAAAAAGTTAAGATGGTGAAGCATAATAGACTCTCCGTAGTTTTCAACATTTGTGGGGACATCGGTGATGACAAAGACAATCACGGACACGAGTCCGGTGGTAATCCTGCTGATGCTTGTGTGGTGCACCGCTTACGGTAAAGAAAGAGTGCTCTCAAGTGCGGAGAGGGCGGTCTTCACCTATACCAATCCCCTGCCGTTTGACTACGAGGCTTCAGGTGAAGTCCGCCGCGAATTGCGTGATCCATGTATTATCCGGGAAGGCGACACGTATTACCTGGTGTTTACAGTCTGGCCCTTTTCAAATCGCCAGGAGAAGCGATTGAGTCTGCCCAACCAGGGCGGTTCGCCGGGGATCATGCTTTATTCATCGAAGGATCTGAAGAATTGGATATTTGAGAACTGGCTGGTCAAGGCGCACGAACTGCCGGAGGATTGTCCATATAAGAATCGTTTTTGGGCGCCCGAGATTCACAAAATTGGCGGCAGGTTTTACTTGATCTTCACCGCTGACAATTGGATTAAGAAAGAGTACAACCCTGCGGGAACATGGGGGACTGCAGGCTATGCGTTCGTGGGTGTCGCCGACAATATCACAGGTCCCTACAAGAATATCACCTACATCGACGGCGGGGCTTGTGACACCTCCCTTTTTGAGGATTCGGACGGCAGGACTTATGCGGTGATTCCTGCGTATAACGTCTATGTTCAGCAGATCGATCTGAGCCGGATCGACCAGGGACAGGTCAAGCTCGTCGGTCCTCGCAAACCGGCAGTCCAATGCAAGAACGATGATATTGGACTCACGGCCGAGGCGGATTATCTGGAAGGCCCCTGGATGTTCAGGCGGGACGGCCGATACTTTCTCTTGTATGCAGGCCCGTATCGGGAGGCAAAAAATACTCCTGAAAAACGAGGCTACTGGGCGGGGATCGCTTATGCAGACAATGTGATGGGGCCATGGGAAAAAGACCAACGCGGCCGGGTCTTTCACGGGGGGCATATTGCCGTGTTTGATGGGCCGGATGGCCGTTTCTGGTTCAGCTACCGCTGGGAGATGAGCGACCGGCATCGAGGGCTGTTCTGTGTTGATCCGATCACAATTGACGAAAACGGGCGAGTTCAGACCGGAGGCCCCTCCGATTTCGCAATAACAGTCACTGTAGAGAAACCCCATTGAAACAACCAGGTGAAGCAATGATGCTCAAGCGACACACAACCGCTCGAAGCTCGGTTATCATAACTGCTTTGTTGTTGGTCACTGCTACAGGCCCAGCGTCGGCTGCCGAGTGGAGAATTCCAGACGGTGCGCCGCTGTTGACTCGGTGGGCGAAGGATGTTGGCCCGGACAACGCGCTGCCTGAGTATCCGCGTCCGCAGATGCGGCGTAAGGAGTGGATGAATCTCAATGGGCTTTGGGATTACGCGATCACCGGCAAATACGATGAGAAGATCCCCGCGGAGTATGCCGGAGGCATCCTGGCGCCTTTCCCGATAGAGTCGGCGCTGTCCGGTGTCATGCAGCCGCTCAAGCCCGACCAGCGGCTGTGGTACCGCAGACGGTTCAGCATCGCAGGGGACTGGGCCGGTAGGCAGATATTGCTGCACTTCGGTGCGGTGGACTGGCAAGCAACCGTGTTCCTCAACGGCCGGGAGTTAGGCAGCCATCGCGGCGGCTATGACGCCCTCACATTCGATATCACCAAGGCCCTCAAGGCCGGCGGAATCCAGGAACTGGTGGTATCAGTCTGGGACCCAACCGACACATCCTGGCAGTTGCACGGCAAGCAGACATTGCACCCCGCCGGCTGCAGCTACACGGCCAGCTCCGGCATCTGGCAAACGGTCTGGTTGGAACCGGTCCCGATGACCACCAGCATCGAAACCATCCGGGCCATTCCCGATCTCGAAGCCGGCGTTCTGCGCCTGACCATCACCGGGCGGGTCGGTAACGAACCGCTTGAACTCGAAGCTAAAGCCCTCGACGACGGCAACGAGGTTTCCATAGCGACGGGCAAGGCCGGCTTCGAATTGTGGCCCAACCTTCGTGAGAACAAGGTCAATTTCTACAAGAACACCGGCTCGTGGTTTACCGCCGGTCTGGTTCTGGCGATGAAAGACACGCGGTTATGGTCACCGGACGACCCATTCCTCTACGACTTGACCGTTACACTCAAGAAAGAAGGCAAGGCCCTGGACACGGTCAACAGCTACTTCGGCATGCGCTCGATTGGCAAACAACCAGATCCAAAAGGATTCACGCGTTTCCTGCTCAACGGCAAGCCGACCCTGATGGCGGGCGCGCTTGACCAGGGATTCTGGCCCGACGGCATCCACACCGCCGCGACCGACGAGGCCCTCAAATACGACGTCGAGATCGCTAAAAAGGCGGGCTTCAACATCATCCGCAAGCACGTCAAAGTAGAGCCTGAGCGGTTCTACTATTGGTGCGATAAGCTGGGCCTGACGGTCCTGCAGGATATGCCGACCGGAAGAGAAGGCGATGCCAGGACCGACCTGCCGGCTTCCCCGGAAGCCTCCGCCCAATGCGAGCTTGAGAAACGCGCCTTGATCCGGCAGCGCTGGAATCACCCCTCGATTATCGCCTGGTGTCCCTTCAACGAAGGCTGGGGCCAGCACGACACTTTGCGCTATGCAGTGTGGATCAAGGAACTGGATCCTTCGCGTCTCGTGGATGAAGCCAGCAGCTTCCCATGGCACGGCGGCGGCGACATCCAGGACAACCACGGCGGCGTCTCTCGTCCGAATCCGCGGCAGATCGGCATTGTCAGCGAGAACGGAGGTTATGGCGTCGCCACGCCGGGCCACGACTGGCCGTGCGAGATTTGGACTTACCGCTCCTACGACCCGGAAACGGACGCGACCATAGACGCGATGGCCAAGGGAATCAAGGGCGGCCGACTTCCCAAGTTGGATGACAAATCCAGGGCCTGGTTCACCCGTCAGGTCGCCAGGCTGTACACCGACCTGTGGGCCCAGAAGGACGATAACGGCATGACGGGCCAGTTTTTCTGCCAGCTCTACGACACCGAATCCGAGTGCGATGGGCTGGTCAGCTATGACCGCGCAGTCTGGAAGGTTGACCCTGACGTTCTGAGGAAGGCTGCGCGTGGCGAGTAGATCGCCCCCAATGCCAAGTACGTTAAGTAGGGACAGCCATTCGTGACTGTCCATAGTAGTTCCCTATTAGGTCAAAAGGAGTCCGGCAATGAGACACGCAAAATGCACCGGCGCATGCGTCTGGAGACTGGCTGCCGCAATGGCGGCGCTGTCGATCGGCACCAGAATGGGTCGTGCAGAGGTAATCGTCACGGAGACACCCAGCCGCGTGACGGTGGAGAATGAGAGCGTCCGGCTGGTCTTTGACGGCACGGTCAACTATGTGCCGGCCGAGCTGGCGTACAAGCGCGGCAGCGGCCAGAACCTGATTGTCAACAACTTCTGCTTGTACTACCAGTACATCGAGAACGGTGCGATACGCTCGGTGAACGAGGGCTACTCCGGCGGACAGATATCCAATGGGCGATATACGGTAGAGAAGAAAGACGGCGGAGCGGCCGTCGAGTTTCAGGGCGACACGCCGCACTTCCACCTGACGCGCCGGGTCACCGTTCCCGCCACGGGACCCGAAGTGAAATTCGTGTATGAGTTGGAGTGCAAAACAGCCGATACTTTCGTGTTTTACCTGCCATACGCGCCGTTGTCGCCGAGCTTAAACAAGTCAGCGATATACCTTGATCTTATCGGCAAGAACGGCGAAAAAGCGGGACGTATCATAGTCGAAGACGCCAAGTCACCCGCGCTCCACGCGGGTCCGCCGTACACTGGGGCCGAGTGCTACTTCAACAACGAAACGGGCGAAGGGATCGTCTTCGCTCACGTTCAGGAGGAGTGTGCCGGCGGCATCAGCGAACGCCACACGCCGCGCTTCGAGGTCGGCGTAAAGGAGAAGTGCGCGTTCGTCGTTGTCCCCTTCCAGGGCGATTACGAAAAAGTGTTTGCCTGTTATCTCAAGTCGAAGAAGGACGCCAAGCCGGACGTTTGGAACGCTTCATCGGCTGTCGTCCTGAAAAGGACGCCAGACCTGGTCCTTTGGACGGACCACGCCACCCGCAAGGTCTTCCCGCAAGAGGCGATATCGGCAGGAGCGCCCCGGAGCGAAGAGGTCGTCATCGAAGCCGCCAAGGGCGAGTATGAGCCGTTCCAGATTGTGCTCACTCCCCAAAAGGACCTTGCGGACGTGAAGCTGGTTCCTGAGGCGCTCACCAACGAGAAAGGCGACCGCATCGCTGTCGAGAACCTGAAGTGGAATCCAATCGGGAATCTCCGCTCCAGTTACGACGAGGAGATACCGGACCTGCTGCTGCAAAAGGAAAGCATCACGTGCAAACCGGGGCAGAACACCGTCTTCTGGGTCACCATCAAGGTTCCGCTGGCGACACCTGGGGGAACGTACCGCGGGACGCTGGCCCTGATATCCAAAGGGGAAAAACTTGGCGACATCGGGATACGATTGAAGGTGTGGGACTTTGTGCTCGCGCAGACGCCGCACATCTGCGCCTTCGCCACGGACTACGTTTACTATTACGACAGCGAGGTGGACCTGAACAACGAGGCCGAAGCGAAGGCCAAGGCCCAAAAAACCACCGGCGACGAAGGAGAGATCGCCAACTACTACACCCGCATGAAGTTCTTCGCCGATCACCGCCTTTACGAGACGCACTTTGGTCCGCGCCCGAATTACGCCGGCGCCATGCGCGTACAGTGGCAGCAGAGACCGGACGGCCGTTGGGACTTCACGGGCATTGACTTCACCGCATTCGACGAGGCCCGCGAGTACTGCTACAAGGAACTGCACTGGCCTCGGTTCGCCTACGATCCGGAGCTTGTTCCGTACCTGGGCTTCATTAACCAATACACCTTCGGCGGAAAGAACGAGGAAGAATACTGGTACATGAGGTACTGGGACCCGGTCCTGCCCAAGAAAGACCCGAAGAAGTATCTCCCGTCAATCTACGACCTGAACGACGATTTCACCCCGGAGTTCAAGGAGAAGTTCCTCCGGTACGTCAAGACCATCTCCGAGCATTGCCGCGAGAAGGGAATCAGCATTGACGAGAACGGCAATGGCCCGGTGCTATTCCTCGCCGATGAGATTCCCGATTACTCCTCGGGTCATGCGGTCGTGAAAAAGACGCTGGAATTGGCGCGGCTGATCAAGCAGGCCGAGCCGCGCGCGGTGCTCGTGGTCAACGGCCGCGATGTGCCGGACGATCCGGAGATTCTAAACCTGTTCGATCTGTGGACGGCCAGGTGTTCCACAGAGACGCTGGCGAAGTTGAGGAAGATAGGCAAGCGTTACGGCGATTATTATATGCACGGCTACTTCGGTCTCCGGGACGCAGCCATCAATCCGCGCGTCCAATTCTGGAGCTACTGGAAGTATGAATTCTTCTGGATTGGCTCGTGGGCGATGACGATGACGCCGGACCTGCGCTGGTACGGGAGCAAGCGGAATTACGCGAACAGTTGGTGGTTCCCAAGCATGAAAGGCCGGTACGGAGAGCCGATGAGCACCATCCGTTTCGAGCTCACGCGCGAGGGACTGGAGGACCACGAATACCTGTGGATGCTGCGCGACCGGGCAGCCAAGCTGAAGGCTGCCCCTAAGGACGCCGCGAATGTGGACATCCTCGCGCGGGCCGAAGCGCTGCTCAAGCTGGCCGAGGAGGCCGGCGGCAACTACACCAGCGCTGGGGGCGAATACTATTTTGACGGGTATCTGCAGGACCCGACCAGGCTTCTCGTGCTGCGGCACGAGATCGCCGAAACGGTGGAGGCCCTTGGAAAAGCCTTGTAGAGTGGGGCTTGCCCCACCGAACTTCCCCCAGGGATGGCGGGGCCAGGTGGGCTGAAGCCCACACTACGTTTAGGTACATCAACCAAGACGTGAGGTGTGAAAATGGTCAAGCATAATGAGGTTGCCATGCACCAGATCAAGTCCTGCATAATTAGTGACAGCCACCATTTTCTTGTTGACGGGCGTGTAGTTTTCGGGTAGTTTAGTGGCATGCCGCGATTAACCAGAGCAGTTGCAGTTGGGTTTGCCCATCATATAACTCAGTGGGGCAATAACCGCCAGGATGTATTCTTTGTCGATGACGACCGGCGGGTGTATCTGGAACTGTTGAAAGAGCAGGCGGAGAGATATGCCCTGGAGATAATCGGTTGTTGTCTGATGAGCAATCACGTGCATATTGTGGCAATTCCGCACGAGGAGGATTCGCTGGCCAGGGCCATCGGCAGGGCGCATTTTCGCTACACCCAATACATCAACCATTTTCGCAGGCGCAGCGGGCACCTGTGGCAGGGGCGGTTTCATTCGTGCGCGCTGGATGAGCGGCATTTCTGGCTGGCGATGAAGTATGTGGAGCTCAACCCTGTTCGCGCGAGGATTTGTCGCAAGGCGTGGCGGTATGAGTGGTCGAGTGCTGCTGCACATGTTGACGGCAAGGCTCGGTCGGATTTGCTGGACTTGCGGGGGTGGTATGATATGACCTCGGCGGGCCGGTGGCGAAAGGAGCTGGATGCGGGGATGGCCGAGAGTGAGATTGGCCGGCTGAGGTTGAATACGCACACGGGACGCCCCTTGGGCAGCGACAGTTTTCTAAGCAAGCTCGAAAGACTGCTTGGCCGGCGAGTGCGTCCCTTGCCTGTCGGAAGACCACCGAAAAAGCGGACGAGAGAGTTGAGATAGTCAACCATGATAATTGGCCGGCCCTGTCCATTATGCAAGGAGATTGAGATGGAAACCAAAAAGTTCTTTTTCTATTTATTAGCGGGTCTTTTAGCTGGCTGTTCGGCTCCCTTCTTCTCACTGAATCCTCTTTTTACCAAGGACACGCTTGTCTTTGAAGAAAAACTGCTTGGTGTTTGGATTGCTGACCCCAACAGCAAAGAAAATAGCGCGGACATCGAGCAATGGAACTGGGAATTCAAGCGTTTGGCCAAGCCGGACCCCGGTCTTTTGTTCCCCGGAATGACAGGGGAAGTATATGAAAAAGCATACGAGCTTGTTCTAAGCGAAAGGAAAGGCCCCAAAGGCTCTTTTGTCGTCTGCTTGGTAAAATTGAAGGACAGGTTTTTTCTCGACCTTTATCCGAATAAGATGCCCTGTCAGGACCATGACCCCAACCAAGACCCAAACCTGGTGACCTGGGGACTTAACGCTTTCTTCTTTGTCCCTGTTCATACATTTATGGTGGTAGATGCCATCGAACCAAAATTGGAAATGCGATGGAGTATGAACGGCAGCATAGAGCAAATGCTCCAGGACCCAAATGCACCAGCCCACGTAGTGGTTGAGGGTACAGGTACATCTCTTTTGACGGCGCCGACGAAGGAATTACAGGCGTTCGTACTCAAACATGCCGACGGCGCCTGGGTCTTCCCTTACAAGATAGTTTTGACCCGCAGAGAAACTCAAGGCCCTCAGGGAGTGAATAAGCCATGATGAATCTTCAAGATAGTTAACTATAGGCAGCCGCTCTTTGGTTGACTGTTGACAGTGAGGGCGCTGAAAAACCTCCAACACATGAACAAGACCTGCGATTATGAGGGAATAGTGCGCCTGTGAACTGGGCTGGAGGCCCTGCTTCAACAGCCCGGCGGTTAATTCCATTCGTGCGTTAAAAAGCGCTTGCGAAGAGCGGGACTATGGCTATAATGGCGAGCAATGCAGTTTCAACAACACTCGGGCCAGGAGCAAATAGTAGCTCCCGGAGAAAACTTGGCATTTGAAGTAGGAACCAGTCAGTAGGAGAAAAACCGATATGAGCGAAATTACTAAAGGAAGAAGTACGTCACGTCGTGAGTTTCTGAAGCATACCGGTCAGATCGCAGCGGCCTCGGCTCTGGCAGCGGGGATTGTTCCGCGGATCTACGCGGGCGAGAGCAATACCATCAAGGTAGCCTTGGTTGGCTGCGGCGGGCGTGGTTCCGGTGCAGCATCGAATGCCCTGTCTGTCAAGAACGGGCCGATGAAGCTCGTCGCCATGGGCGACGTATTCGAGAATCGCCTCAAGAGCAGTTACGAGAATTTGAAGCAAATGCACGCCGACCAGGTGGATGTGCCCGAGGATCGGCGCTTCGTGGGCTTCGACGCTTACAAAAAGGCGATGGACTGTCTGAGTCCGGGCGATGTCGCGATCTTTGGGACGCCTCCGGCATTCCGCTGGGTGCATTTCACCTACGCCATCAAGAAGGGCCTCAACGTATTTATGGAGAAACCGGTTACAGTGGATGGCCCGACCAGTCGGCGGATGTTCAAGCTCGGCGAAGAGGCTACGGCGAAGAATCTCAAAGTAGGAGTGGGATTGATGTCTCGTCACAGCCGGGCGCTCCAGCAACTGGCTCAGCGCATCCAGGACGGCGAAATCGGCGACATTATTTTGCAGCGCGGCTACCGGATGCATGGACCGATCGGATTCTTCTCATCGCTGCCCAAGCCAGCCGGCATTAGCGACCTGCTTTACCAGGTGCAGCGTTTCCACAGCTTCATCTGGGCCAGCGGCGGCTGCTACAGCGACTTTAACATCCACATCATCGATCACCAATGCTGGATGAAGAACGCCTGGCCGATCAAGGCCCAGGCCCTGGGCGGGCGACATTATCGGCAGAGTCCCGAAGGCGTCACTTACGTTGACCAGAATCTCGATACGTATTCGGTGGAATACACGTACGCCGACGGCAGCAAGTTCTTACTGGATGGACGCTGCATTATGGGCTGCAAAGACATTTACTCCAGCTACGTTCACGGCAGCAAGGGAATGGCGATCGTCTCAAATAGCGGTGACTGTGGGACGCCCTCCAGCACTTACAAAAGTCAGAATCCGACGCGCTCAGACTTGCTCTGGGAATCCAAAGTCAACCCGGACGAGCGGGATCCATATCAGAACGAATGGAACGAGCTGATGGACGCCATCCGCAACGATAAGCCCTACAATGAAACCGAGCGCGGCGTCCGGGCCAGCCTCGTGACGAGCCTGGGCCGCATGGCCGCGCACACCGGCCAGGAAATCACCTACGAGCAGATTCTCAACAGCGACCACGAGATGGCGCCTGGCCTGGACAAGTTGACGATGGAGTCTCCTGCGCCGTTGCTGGCCGATGCTAACGGCAGGTATCCTGTTCCTCAGCCCGGCATCATTAAAGAGCGGGAATACTGAGGCTTCGTTGCGCGTTGCCGGGTAATCGGGTGTCTATGAGACGGACCCTGCGTTGCAGTGTTGCGCACGCGTTACTTGGGAGGGTATGTGCTCGGACAGGGTGCCGGTTCCACTCGAATAGCCGTTCTTGAAGTGGCGCATCGGCGGGGTTATTCTCTGCGCGTGATCCGCTGGGCAGGATTCTGTCCACTTGCTCCACGGCCGACCAATGACAGGACCGCACCAACCGAAAGTGGCTTCAAAGCGATGTATAGATATCAATACATCGTCTTTTGGGCGGGTGCCTTGATTGGCGGCCAGTAGCCCGTCAACATTGATCTTTTTTGTTGTCATTCCTGCGACCGTCGCCAGTTGTCATTCCTGCTCGGCTCTGTCATTCCTGCGAAGGCAGGAATCCACAACCCTTAGCCGGCTGCTGAGCGAACAGCACCCACAAATTCAACTGTGAATGGCTACTATGTCTTTGACTACGATGCCTATGGCAATCTTCTCCGCGAGTTGACTGCCGGGACCACAGATGATAGACTGTCGCCGTTGAGAAACCGAGCAGGTAATGAAGAACATATTCTTACGGGAGACAAAAAATGAACGGCAGAATTTTCGGCGGCGCACACGGCGTGGAACGAATCATCATTGGGGTTGTGGCTGTCTTGATTGGGGTCGGCTTTCTGTGTGCAGGGTCGCGTGCCGCTGAGAAACTGCGTGTGGGGCCTTCGGTGGATTTCAAGCACGGGGACTTGAAGGTTGCCGAGAACAAGAGGTTCATCGTGCACGCGGACGGGACGCCTTTTTTCTATTTGGGCGATACGGCCTGGGAATTGTTTCACCGCCTGAGCCGTGAGGAGGTTGATAAGTACCTGGAGAATCGCCGTCAAAAGGGTTTCACCGTCATCCAGGCGGTCGTCCTGGCCGAACTGGACGGCCTGAACGCTCCCAACGCCAACGGCGACAGACCTTTTGCCGACAACGATCCCAAAAGGCCGAACGATGCTTATTTCAAGCACGTTGACTACATTGTCAACAAGGCCGCGGAAAAGGGCATCTATATCGGCATGCTCCCCACCTGGGGCGACAAAGTGACGAAGGCCTGGGGCAAGGGGCCGGTGCTGTTTACGAACGACAACGTTGCCGATGCGGAGGCTTACGGGCGTTTCTTGGGCGCTCGCTACAAGGACAAGCCCAACATTATCTGGATTCTCGGCGGGGACCGCCTCGCCGACGGCGTCGAGAATGTCTGGCGGGCGATGGCCAAGGGGATAGAGCAGGGCGATGGAGGTCGGCATCTTATGACCTATCACCCGCAGGGAGACCGCTCGTCCGCCGAGTGGTTCCACAACGATTCGTGGCTGGACTTCAATATGCTGCAATCGGGCCACGGCAAGTTCGACAACGATAACTACGACAAGGTCTCCGCCGACTACGGCCGCAAGCCGACAAAGCCCTGCATAGACGGCGAGCCGCGCTATGAAGACCACCCGGTGAACTGGAAGCCGGATAATGGCTGGTTCGGGGATTTCGACGTGCGCCAGGGGGCGTATTGGGCGCTGTTTGCCGGGGCATTCGGGCACACTTACGGCTGTCACGATATCTGGCAGATGTACGCCCCGGGCCGAGCGCCGATTTCGTCGGCGAGGAACAACTGGTATGACGTTCTCGATTTGCCGGGGGCCTGGGATATGATGCACGTCCGCAATCTTATGCAGTCCCGCCCGTTTCTTTCACGCGTGCCCGACCAGTCGCTTATATCCGGCGATCCCGGCAGCGGAGGCGAGCATATTCAGGCAACAGGAGGCGACGGCTACGCATTTATATACCTGCCCTACGGCCAGAATGTGACAGTTGCGATGGGCAGGGTATCGGGCGAGAAGGTCAGGGCATACTGGTTTGACCCTGGGACCGGAGATGCGAAGCAAATCGGCGCATTTGAGAATAAGGGCACGCGCGAATTCGACCCGCCCGGCGAGAAGGCCCGCGGAAACGACTGGGTCCTCGTCCTCGACGATAAGGCAAAGCAATTCCCCAAGCCGGGATCGAATTAAGAGGCTGTAACAAAGCCTGACTTCAAAATGAGGCGCCGCTTCGCTGGGCTGTTTGAATAGATTCCTCGGCTGCGCTCGGAATGACGAATTGGGCTTTGTTAGAGTGC
>Ga0315297_10000531_pt1 | contig 22462 bp, 18 predicted proteins | sample YL17G15_0_MG_FD_203628 | JGI IMG/M metagenome (GOLD analysis project Ga0315297, IMG submission 203628) | Sediment microbial communities from Yellowstone Lake, YNP, Wyoming, USA - YL17G15_0 | ecosystem: Environmental > Aquatic > Freshwater > Lake > Sediment | place: USA: Wyoming | collected... | reverse complement strand
CCAAGGTCGAGCTCCGCTTCGTCACGGGATTCGAAGAGACCGTCGCCGGCCTCCTGACGAAGATCAATTACGAAATGCTCGCCTCGGCCATGGCCACGACGACCGAGGCCGTGGTCAAGGACAAGGTCATCGAATTCCGCTCGGAATCCGGAGGCAAAAGCTACACCCGGACGATCCCTTACCTCGGAACGCTCCTCGGGCAGGAAGGGATCCGCTTGGCCTCCCTGAAAGCGCTCAAAACGGCCGGCGATTCGGTCGAGTTCCAGACTTTTATGCCGGAGCTCGAAGCCGTGAGCAAGGGCAGCCGGAAAGTCCTCGGCGAGGAGACCCTCCCCTTGGGAGGAAGGGACGTGCGGACGCTCAAGGTCGAGGAGTTCATCGAAGCGGCCGCGGTCAAGAGCACGGCCTGGCTCAACGCCGATTACGAGGTGGTCAAACAGGAGATGGCCACACCGTTCGGCCTCAGCGAATTTGTCCTCTCGGACCGAACCACGGCCCTCGCCGCCGCTTCAGGATCGGAACTGCCGGCCGAAATGTTCGAACGGTCGATCATCCGCTCGAACATCCGTCTGCCCATGGCCCGGACGCTGCCATACCTCAAGGTCAAATTGATCCACAGGAATCCCGACCTCGGCTGGCCCGAGCTCAAAAGCCCCGGCCAAGCCCTTGTATCCAAGGACCGCGAGACGCTCGTTCTCGAGATCAAAAGGCCCCCCCTCCCGAAACCGGCCTCATTCCCCATACCCCTGTCCGAAAAGAACCGTGAGTACTTGGAGCCAAACGTCTATATCCAGTCGGACGAAGCCGGGCTCCGGGATCTTGTCCGTGGCCTTGTCGCCGGCGAAAAGGACCTCTTCCAGGCGGCCCTCAAGCTCGAGCGCTGGGTCTCGGACAACATGACCTTCGACCTCGGCATCGCCCTTGCCCCGTCCTCGGAGATCTTTCAGAACCGGCGGGGCACATGCGTGGGCTACGCCACGCTCCTGGCCGCCATGGCCCGGGCGGCCGGGATCCCGTCGCGCGTCGTCCTGGGCTATGTCTACGCCCTGGGCATGTTCGGCGGGCACGCCTGGACGGAAATCCTGATCGGGGACGCTTGGATTCCCATGGACGCGGCGATCGTCGCCCCGGCCCAGGCCGACGCGGCCCGGATCGCCTTCAACGCCGTCTCGATGCATGAGGGGGCCGGTTCGCTCAGCGGAGGGGCCGGCCAGCAGCTCTTCGGTCAGATCGATATCAGGATCCTCGAGTACGGGGGCGCGGACGGGACAAAGATCAGCGTGCCCGAAGGAGCGGTACCCTACCGGATTGCGGGAGATCTCTATGAGAATCCCTGGCTGGGCCTAACGTTCAGGAAGCCATCGGCTTTCACTTTCACCAAGCTCGATGCCGTCTGGCCGGATCCGGTCCTCATCGCCCTCATCGGCCCGGACGGGGCGAAAGGCGAGCTTCTCCAATCCTCTCTTTTGCCCTGGAAGCAATATGACTCGACGGCGAGCGAGCTCATCCGCCGGTTGAACATCGGCGCCCGGATGGAGATCGGCCAATGGAACGGCCGGCCCATGTTCTCCGCGGCGGCTCCGGAAAAGGCGGCCATGATCATCATCGATAAGCCCGAGGTTTGGGTTCTGTTGACTGAAGGGAAGGCCGCGCCGAAACTGCTGGACGAGCTGGCGGCCGGGCTCACCCTGGCTAAAAAGAAATAGCCCGAACTTTTCAGACCGACATGGCGATGAGCCACTGGGCGGCGAAGTAGGTCCCCAGGATGATCGCCTGCGCGTTCTTGATCTTTTTCGCGAAGCGGTCCACCGCCAGGGCCGAATCCGATACCACGAAAAGCACGGCGCCGATGAACGCCGCCAGGGTCTTTGTCCCCCCGACCTGGATGAACCGTTCGGCGGCCAGGGCGGCCATCGTGGCGATGACAAAAACATAAATGGTCACAGGGATCTTCATGGACCCGAGATAGGGGAGGAGCAGCCGGATCATGATCAGGCCGAAGACGACGAAGGAGATCGTCGGCAGAGAGGAGAGGGACAAAGCGGCCCCCGACCGGAAGGCCGCGATGTAAAAAAGCTGGGCGGCCAGGAACGCGAGCAATCCTTCTAGAAAGCGCTTCTTGCGGAGCATCATGAAGACGTCCCCGAGGAGCGAACACCCTAGGCCGGCCAGGACCATGGCCTTGTAGGGGGGAGAGAAAACGGGAGCGGCCCGTCCGGCGATGATCAGGATGAGGATCATGGTCAGCGGCCTGACGACATAGACGAGGTCGCGGCGCTCCCGGCGATCGGTGACGATGGCCGTCACGGCCGAGCCGAGGGCTAAGACCGAGAGGACCGAGGTCAGGCTGATCAAATTCCCGGTTTTTCCCTTTTGAGACGCTCTCTGGCTTCGGCGAACATCGGCTCGGCATAGGCGCTGTTCCAGGTCCGCTCTTCGAACGATCGTTTCTCGACCATCTTCAAAAAACCCTCGAAATCGTTAAAGTAGGAACCGTAGATGTGGAAGCTGTCCACGAGGTCGGCATAACGGCCGACGCGGACGGGTTTACCGATCCTGGCGCTGATCCGCGCGGCGATGACGCGCTGCAGGTCGGTCAAGGCGAAGACGTTCATATAGGCCGCTTTATAGGCGTCCCGGGACCGCCAGTGGGTGTTCATGTTGAGCGAGAATCCGCCGCTCCCGTCATCGAGCAGTCGGCACCAGATCCTTTGCAGGCAGGGTGGATCGTAGGTCGGGATGTCCAGCTTCGGGTTCCAGGTAATGGCTTGAGCCCGGCGCGAGTGGCCGGACCGGGCGAGCTTGTCGACGATATAGTCGATCTGGTCGATCGACTCCCCTTCGATCTCGAAGGAGAACAGCCGTTTGTGATAGGTATAGGTCCATTTTCCTTCCTCGGGAGCGATCCAGTGATCGTGGATGCCGTCGACTACCTCCTGGCGGTAGGTCTCGAGATCCTCGAGGCCGCCGGGAAAGGCGCGGTGGATGCGCGGTTCGGCGAACGGGTCTTCTACGGTCCACAGGATGGTGCAGTCGCGAGACGGAGGGTCGCCCGGCTTGTCGTATTCGGTCTTGATCGCGACGCCCTTGCGCCAGCATTCGAGCACCGCCTTTTCCCAGGCTTCGGGGAGGGTCGTTCCGGTCACGAAAAGGGTCGGGATGTTGCCGCTCATGCTCACCTCGCGATTTCTCCCCGTGTTTTTATCACAGCGGAGGAGGCTTGGTCAACTTGCCCGACCCGCAAGTTAGGGTCGCGTCACCACTTTCCACTTTTTCCAAAAAAAGCCGGTCGTCCACGGGGGTGAACGAGAAAAGCGTAAAGTGTAGACGCGACCCTCAGCTCGCGTTTATAATGTCGGGGCCATGACCTCGCGTCAGCGGATCGAGAGCCTCCTCGCTGGACGCCCCGCCGACCGCGTCCCGTTCTGCCCGGCGGTCTATGAGCACAAGGCCGCCCTGATCGAGGCGACCCCCTCGGACTTGAGCCGTGACGCCGGGCTTTTCGAACGGGCGCTCATCCGGGAGGCCGAACTTTACCGGCCGGACATGCTCGTTGTCGGCTGCGACGTTTATAATGTCGAGGCCGAGGCGGCCGGCTGCGAGGTCAGGTTCTATGGATCCAACGACGTCCCTTCGATCGCGGAGCGGACGGTCAAGGTCGGCGATGACCTTTCCCGCCTGCGCCTCCCCGACCCCGAAAAGGACGGCCGGATGCCGGTCTGCCTCGAGGCCGGAGGGAGGATCCAGGAACGCCTCGGCCGCGAGATGATCATCCGCGGCGCGCTCAGCGCGCCGTTCTCGATCGCCTGCGAGCTCGCCGGCGCCGAACAGGTCCTGATGGCGATGGTGGACGATCCCGGCTGGGTGTCGAGGCTCCTCAATTTCACGGCCAGGATCGCCGTGACATACGGCCGGGCGTTCGTCGAACGGGGGCTGGGGATCATCCTCTTTGACTCCCATGCCGCCCCGCCCCTGGTCTCTCCCTCGCTTTATCGAAGTCTCATCCTGCCTCAAACGGCCGCCGTCATCCGCCACTTCCGCGAAATCCTGGGCCTTCCGCTCGTCCCCTATATCATAGGCGGCGACACGGCCGGTATCCTGGAGGCGATCCTAGAGACCGGAACGAACAACATCCTCTGTGATTTCCGCGCCGACCTATCGTTGTTCGTCGATCGCCTCAAGAACGTTCCGGATCAATTCGTGGACCAAAGCTCCTTGGAAGGAAGGCAGGGACGGCGGGGCTTCCCCGCCGGACCGTTGGAAGTAAACCCGACCAAAGGGTTTCCTTCCAAGAGTGACCGGGCGGTCCTGCTGCGGGCGAACCTCGACCCGCGCTTTCTTCTCACGGCTTCGCTCCCGGACATCCAGGCCAGAACGGGCGAGGTCTTAGCCGTCGGCCGCCGCCACCCCGGGTTCATTCTGGGGACCGGCATTCTTCCCTACGATCTGCCTCCGGAAAAGGTCCTGGCCGTCCGGGCCGTCCTCGAATAAAATTAATAAATCTTCTTTTCCCTGCTAAAAAACGGCCCGACCATCGTCTTTATTAGTGGTCCGAGATGAGCGCCCCTATGGACATGCTTCCTGAAGACATCGATGCGCCGGGCGAGCCGAACAGCGGCCATCGCCGCCGTCTGCGGGAGAAGTTCCTCCGCGCCGGGCTGAGCGCCTTTCTCGATTACGAGATCGTCGAGCTCCTTCTGACCCTGGGGACGCCGCGGAAGAACTGCAAGGAACAAGCGAAGCAGGCCCTCAAGGAGTTCAAGTCCCTCCGCGGGGTCCTAGCGGCCGACGGACACGATCTGCAGAGGATCCGGGGCATTGGCACGCACAACGTTTTCGGCATTCGGCTCGTCCAGGAGGTCTCGCGCCGCTTTCTCAAGGACAGGATGCTCAACAAGCCGTACGCCCGATCGTCCCGCGAGGTCTTCGACTATCTCTATCATTCGCTCCGTGACCTCAAGAAAGAGCATTTCAAGGTGCTCTTCCTTGACCCGAAGAACCAGATTATCGAAGAGAAGACGCTGTTCGAAGGCACGGTCGATTCGTCCGTCGTCTATCCCCGGGAGATCATGAAGGACGCTCTTCGCACCGACGCCACATCTCTCGTCTTCGTCCACAACCATCCTTCGGGAGACCCAGAGCCGTCTCTCTGCGACCGGGAGATCACCAAGGACCTCGTCTTTGCGGCCAGGGTCATGCAGCTCAAGGTGCTCGACCATATCATCATCGGCAACAACTGTTATTTCAGCTTCGCCGACCGCGGTCTCGTCGAAGATTACGACCGATTATTTCTCAGCTTGAATAGGTGACCCCGGCGCGGCAATCTCCAAAAAAGAGCTGAATTCTGCTAAGATGAATGGGCCGGAACCGATCTGCGGATGGGAGAGAAAAATGAACGACGAGAACAAAAACCAGGCTGCTTGGCGGCCGATCGAAGAGATTGCCCAAAAATTGGGCATCAAACCCGAAGGCCTGGAGAAATACGGTAACTTCAAGGCCAAGATCGATCTCCGGCAAGCGCTTGAACCTCGTCAAAGTTCAGAGCAGATCAATGCATGGGACCAAGCTCCTGGGAAGGAGGGCAGGGACGGCGGGGCTTCCCCGCCGGACCGTTGGGAGGAAATCCCGGGCAAGGGTTTCCTCCCAAAAGTGACCGGCCGGCTGATCCTCGTCACGGCCATGACCCCCACCCCCGCCGGCGAAGGAAAAACGACGACGGCCATCGGCTTGACCGACGCCCTGAACCGGCTCGGCCGGAAGGCCGCGGCGGCCCTGCGCGAGCCGTCCCTGGGGCCGGTGTTCGGCATGAAGGGTGGGGCGACGGGCGGCGGCCGGGCCCACGTCGTTCCCAGCGATGATATCAACCTCCATTTCACGGGAGATATCCACGCCATCACTTCGGCCAACAATCTTCTGGCGGCCATGGTCGACAACCATGTTCAGTTCGAGTCGTCCTGCGGCCTTCTCGACGCCAAGAACGTCACCTGGAGGCGCGTTTTGGACATGAACGACCGGTCCCTGCGGAACGTCATCACCGGTATCGGAGAGACGTTCAACGGAATCGCGCTGGAGACGGGTTTTGATATCACCGCCGCCTCCGAGATCATGGCCATTTTTTGCCTGGCCCGCGATCTCAAGGACCTGAAGGACCGGCTCGGCCGCATCCAGATCGGCTACGCCTCCGACGGCAAGCCGGTCACCGCCGCCCGGATCAAGGCCCAGGGGGCCATGGCCGCCCTGCTCAAGGACGCCATCCGGCCCAACCTGGTTCAGACCCGGGAGGGCTCGCCGGCCTTCATCCACGGAGGGCCGTTCGCCAATATCGCCCACGGCACGAACTCCGTGATCGCGACGAATATGGCCTTGCGTTTGGCCGATTTCGTGGTCACGGAATGCGGTTTCGCCTCCGACCTGGGCGCCGAGAAGTTCTTCGATATCGTCGTCCGGACGGGCGCCGTCCCTCCGCCCTCGGCGGTGGTGATCGTGGCCACCCTCCGCTCGCTCAAATTCCACGGCGGGGTCAAACTGGAAGCGCTGAACACGGAGAATACGGAGGCGATCGCCAAGGGATTCGAGAACCTCCAAAAGCATATTGAGATCGTCCGGCTTTACCGCCTCCCCCTGGTCGTGGCCTTGAACAAATTCCCCGCGGACACGGAGAAAGAAGAGCGGCTCTTCGCCGATCTCTGCCGAAGGGAGAATGTCCGGTTCGCTCCGAGCGACGTCTTCGGCCGGGGAGGAGAGGGAGGCCAGGCCTTGGGAGAGGAGGTCCTGCGGGCCATCGAGACGGACCCCCACGATTTTCGGTTCCTCTATCCGCCGGACCTGCCGCTTGCCGACAAGATCGAGGCGATCGCCCTGAAGATCTACGGTGCCGGCCGCGTCTCGATCGAGCCCAAAGCCCGGCGGAAGCTCCAGAAATACGAGAGCGACGGCTTCGGCCGGCTGCCGGTCTGTATCGCCAAGACCCAGTATTCGCTCTCCGACAACGCCAAAGCCCTCGGCCGGCCGCGCGACTTCACGGTGACCGTCACGGACGCGTCGCTCAGCGCGGGCGCCGGCTTCGTGGTCGCCATGTGCGGCGAGATCATGACCATGCCGGGTCTGCCCAAGGTCCCCGCCGCCGAGAGGATCGATGTCACGGACGACGGCGAGATCACGGGGATCCTGGGATAATTACGAATTTACAGCGCTACCCAATTGTGATACAAAATGGGTGATTTTCATGTCGGAAAAAAGGAAATCGTGGGTCATGGGACAAGATCGGGCCGGAGAGCGTCTATAGTCATGGATCAAGGGACGAGCCTTCGGCTCGCCACTCGCCCGTGGCTTATATCTACGGGCGAGTACGGCGGAAGTGGACCCCCGGGTAAAGCCCGGGGCCCCGGCCGCCGTGGGTGGAAATGAGACGAAACAACCAGGAGGAAGCATGAAAGACGATGAAACCGAACAGAAGCAGATATCGAAGAACAAGGCCATCGAAGCCGCGGTCTCGCAAATCGAGAAGCAGTTCGGCAAGGGCTCAGTGATGAGACTGGGGCAGAAAGAAGCCGCGGCGAAAATCCCGGCCATTCCCACCGGCTCCGTCTCGTTCGACCTGGCGCTCGGGATCGGCGGCTTTCCGCGCGGCCGCGTCATCGAGGTCTTCGGCCCGGAGGCGACCGGCAAGACGACCCTGGCCCTCCATGTCATCGCCGAGGCTCAGAAGCTCGGAGGGCAGGCGGCCTTCATCGACGCGGAGCACGCCATGGACCCGCCCTATGCCGCCAAGGTCGGCGTCGATATCGACAACCTCCTCATCTCCCAGCCGGATTACGGCGAACAGGCCCTCGAGATCGCCGAGGTCCTGGTCCGGAGCGCGGCCGTGGACGTCATCGTCATCGATTCCGTGGCCGCGCTCGTTCCCAAGGCCGAACTCGAAGGGGAGATGGGCGACGCCCATATGGGCCTCCAGGCCCGCCTGATGTCGCAGGCGCTGCGGAAGCTGACGGCCATCGTCGCCCGCTCCAAGACCTGCTTCATCTTCATCAACCAGATCCGGGAGAAGATCGGCTTTTTCCTGGGCAACCCCGAGACGACGACGGGCGGCCGCGCCCTCAAATTCTACGCTTCGCTGCGGATCGATGTGCGACGGCTGACGGCCATCAAGGAAGGCGATAGCGTCATCGGCAACCGGGTCAAGGTCAAGATCGTCAAGAACAAGATGGCCCCGCCGTTCAAAGAGGCTCAGTTCGACATCATTTACGGCGAGGGCATTTCCCGGGAAGGGGACCTCGTCGACTGCGGCCTGGAATATGGGCTTATCGAAAAGTCGGGGACCTGGTATTCATACAAGGGCGAACGGGTCGGACAGGGGCGGGAGAACGTCAAGAAGCTCCTCAAGGAGAACAAGGCCCTGGCCGACGAGCTGAATTTGGAGATCCGGAGGAGGGTCGGCTTGATTGCCGCGCCGGACGCGCCCGATAAACCGGAGAAGGAGCCGGACAAGCCGGCCGAAAAGAAATCCAGATAAATAGAGGGGGAGGGGTCCCCGCAAAGCAACAGCTATGAAGGATTCAGAGAGCAAACGATCGATCAAATCGGGGCTTTCCCCCGGCAGCCTGGTCCATGTCGGCGAGCGAAAGGTCGACAAGGTCCGGATCACCGTCATCGACTACGACGCCGACAACGTCTTCGAGAAAGAGGTCGAAACGGTCGAGGAATGCTTCCGTTTCCGGGAAACGTCGACCGTGACCTGGATCAACGTCGACGGCATCCACGACGCCGCCATCGTCGAAAAGCTCGGCACGTACTTCGGTGTCCACTCGCTCATCCTCGAGGACATCATGACCACATCGCAGCGGCCGAAGACGGAGGAGCTCGGCGACGCCGTTTATGTCGTCCTGAAAATGATCGAATACGGGACGGACTGTCCGGACGTCGTCACCGAGCAGATGAGCCTGCTTTTCGGCCGGAATTTCGTCCTCACCTTCCAGGAGCGCCCCGGCGACACGTTCGATCCCATCAGGGACCGGATCCGCAAAGGCAAGGGCCGGATCCGGAGGATGGGCCCGGACTACCTGGCCTACGCCCTCATCGACGCCGTCGTGGACGACTATTTCATCGTCCTCGAACGGATGGGCGAGCAGATCGAGGAGATCGAGGACGAGCTTATCGCCGACCCGAAAAAGGCGACGCTGAACGAGATCCACTCCATGAAACGGCAGATGATCTTTCTCCGCAAATCGGCTTGGCCCATGCGCGAGCTCATCAGCCGGCTGGAGCGGGCGGAATCGCCGCTCATCCAGAAGACGACCGGGATCTTTCTCCGCGACGTCTACGACCACACGATCCAGATCATCGACAACATCGAGACGTTCCGCGACATGCTCTCCGGTATGCTCGACATGTACCTCTCGAGCGTCAGCAACCGGATGAACGAGGTCATGAAGTTCCTGACGATCATCGGCACGATCTTCATTCCGCTGACGTTCCTGGCCGGCGTGTATGGGATGAACTTCAAGTTCATGCCCGAGCTCGAATGGCGCGGGGGCTATTTTCTGGTCTGGGGAGTGATGATCGCCGTCGGTGTCTCCCTGTTGGTCTATTTCAGAAGAAAGAAGTGGCTTTAGATCGAGGGCGCCCTCGCTCGGGCGCCTTTAATATGAAGGGGAGGGATTGTCATGAAAAAGAAGACCGTCTGGATCCTGGTCCTTGTCGTGTTGTTCGCGATCCTCCTGATCCAGAATTCGACGAAAACGGATCTGAAGCTCTATTTTTGGAGCCTCAGCGGCCCGCTGTTCATCCTGGTCTTTTTTATCTTTTTGCTCGGGTTCCTCGTCGGTTTCCTAGCGGCGAAGAACGGTCATAAGAAAGAGATAAAAACGGAGGAACCCGTCAAGCCCCACGTCCCTCAGGATCTGCCGGCGAAACCGCAGCCATGAGAGCGGTTTTTAAGCACCTCAAGACGTTCATTCTTCGGGGATTCCTGGCCATCATCCCCCTCGCCTTGTCTTTTATCGTCCTGCGCTTTTTCTATCTGGCCGTGGACCAGCGGGTCGCCCACATCATCGAGAAATGGATCGGGTTCAACGTCCCCGGCCTGGGGTTCGTCCTGGTCCTGGTGATTCTCTACCTGCTCGGGCTGGCCGCAAGCAATTGGGCTGGCCGCGGATTTTTGAGCATGGTCGAGCGCATCTCTATGCGCATCCCGCTCGTCAAGATCATCTATCCCCTCGGCAAACAGATCGGCGCGGCCATGGCCGTCCCCGAAAAAAAAGCCTTTAAGCGGGTGGTGCTCGTGGAGCATTTCCGGCCGGGCGTCTGGTCGGTCGGTTTCGTCACCGGCCAGCTCGACGATCCGCGGAGCGGCGACCGGCTCTTGAAGCTTTTCGTCCCCCAAGGCCCCAATCCGACGTCGGGCTTTATGCTCATCGTCAAAGAATCCCAGGTCCGGGAGATCGGATGGAGCGTCACGGAGGCGATGAACGCCGTGATCTCAGGGGGCCTGTCCGGCCCGGATAAAATCTAGGGCGACACTCTGACTCCTCCCTTTCCTAAAGGGAGGTGGGGTGGGATTATTAGGATGCGGTTTTGTGCCCCCCCCCCCATCCTCAATCGACGATGATCTCGTCGGCGAAGATCCAGGCCTTCCCGCCCTTGCCCGGATGTCCATCCGGGCAGAGGCCGATGTTCTTGGCCAGGACGCGGACATAGCGAGCGTTCACGCGCGGCGCATTCGCGACGAATTCTTTGAGGATGGCTCCGGCCGTTTGTAGGGAGACGTCGTTGGCGATCGTGGCCACGGTCCGATAATCCCGGCCGTCGTCCGAGACAGCGAAATCAACCGAGACCGGAAAGAAGATCCAGGAATCGATGTTCTGCAGGAATCCGGCCGTGATCCGCGAGATCGCCTGTGGTCCGCCCAGGTCGATCTCGGCGACGAGATCGTCGCCCTCGAATCCCTGCCAGCGTCCGTCGGTATGGGACGTGGTCCCGCGAAGACCGTCGGTCAGCCCGATCTCACCGCCGCCTTTGTATCTCTCCTTGTAGGGGAGGGCCAGTTTGACCGGCCGGCCCATCGCTTTGTGGGCCGCGAACCGCGTCTCGGTGATCTTGCCCTGGAGCCGTCCCCCCTCGAACGTCCCGGCCCTGATCGTGGTCGTCCGGGAAATGCGAAGCGGGCCGGTATAGCGCCCGGAATCAGGCCGGGGGTCACTCTCTTCGAGCGTGTAGCGGATGTCCGGGGCGTGGGTCTCGGTCTGCATCCGGACGACCATGGACTTCGTCGCCGGATCTATCAGCGGATCCAGGCCGACATTGAAGGCGCTCTTGGCGAAGTTGATCCCGGCCCGGCGATACCGCTCGTACTGGGCGGTCATGCGCTTCGCGAAGTCCTCCCAGCTCCGGGCGTTCTTCACGGTCCACCCGACTTCGGCGATTGCCGCGATCCGCGGGAAGGTCATGTATTCGGCATGCGAGGGTGTGGCGATATACTCCGTCCAAAGGTTGGCCTGAGCCCCCAGGATATGCCGGGCTTTCTCGGCGCCTATTTCGGCCGGTGTCGGTTCGAACGAATAGACCTTGCTCAGGGTCAGGTATCCGCCGATGGCCGCCGGCTCGTCCGCCGGCTGGCCTTGGTAATAGTCGAAATAGCAATGGGACGTCGGGGTCATGACCACATCGTGTCCTTCGCGCGCCGCGGCGGTCCCGCCCTCCGTGCCGCGCCAGGACATGACGGCGGCGTTGGGGGCCAGTCCGCCTTCGAGGATCTCGTCCCAGCCGATGAGTTTTTTCCCCCGGGCGTTCAAGAACTTCTCGACACGCCGGATGAACCAGCTCTGCAGCTCCTCCTCGGTCTTCAGCCCTTCGGCCTTCATCCGCGCCTGGCACTTCGGGCAAATCTTCCAATTGGCCTTGTCCACCTCGTCTCCGCCGATGTGGATGTATTCGCCGGGGAAGAGGGCGGCGACCTCGCTCAGGACATCCTCGATGAAAGCGAACGTCTCCTCATTGCCGGGACAATAGACGTGCGTGATCGGCCAGACGCTTCCCGTCGGGACCGTGAATGGCCCCCCCGTGCAGGAATACTGGGGATAGGCGGCCAGGGCCGACAGGCAGTGGCCGGGCATTTCGATCTCCGGCACGATCGTCACGAAGCGGCTCGCGGCATAGGCCAGGACCTCCTTGATGTCCTCCTGCGTGTAGAACCCGCCATAGGTCGCTTTTTCGCCCTCTCTCTGCGGCTTCCGATTGGTCCAGACGTCGGCTTCCCGGTCGGCCCGCCAGGCCCCGACCTCGACCAGCCGCGGATATTTCTTGACCTCGATCCGCCAGCCCTGGTCGTCCGTCAGGTGCCAGTGGAACGTGTTCATTTTGTGCATGGCCAGGAAATCGACGTATCTTTTAATGAACTCCTTCGGGAAGAAATGCCGGGAGACGTCGAGGAGCATCCCCCGCCAGGGATAGCGGGGTGCGTCGGCGATCCGGACGGCCGGGATCGACCAGCGGACGCCGGGGACGGCCGGGCTCGAGAAAATCTCGACGGGAAGGAGCTGAAGGACCGTCTGTACGGCGTAGAAAAAACCCGGCGGGCCTCCGGCTTCGAGAGTGGTTTTGGCCGGCTCGACCGTGAGGCGGTATCCTTCGGATGGCCGTCCAAAATCTTCTATCTTATTGAAATAAAAAATGGGATTGGAAGGGCCGGCCGCTTGACTCGGAGATGTTTCCATGACCTTCAGGTCCCAACCCGTTCCCTGCTTGAGGCGCCCGGCCAGATATTCGGCGACCTGCTTGATCTCGTCATCCCCCGCGGGGATCAGGATCACCGTGTTTGGGGACACGAGAAAACTCCCCGGCCGCCGTTCCGCCTTTTGAGGGAGCGGGATGACGTTGATCTCCGGGAGCTTTCCGGCCGGCGGAGTCAGGCGTACCCGGGCGCAGCTCGAAATCAGAATGATGAGCGCCGCCAAGGTGAGGATCCGGGACATTTTTTTCATGGGAGTTCCTTTAGCCCGTTCCGAAAGGCTGTGGGGTCGCGTCTACACTTTCCACTTTCTCCTGCCGATTAGGCGAGGATCCGAATTCATATGGAAGAAAGTGGAAAGTGTAGACGCGACCCCGGCCTTTTCATCCCGTATTCGGTCTATGTCCGCGGTCTATTCCTCATCCATTTTGACGTTTCCCTGGTACATGGTCACGCCGTGCGGCGCCTTGCCCGAGACCATGGCCGTGGATTTGGTGAAGAGCGGATCGTCGTGGATGGCTTTGAGATATTCGTCGCGGAAGCGGGGATGGGTGATGCTGGCGATCGCCAACGCTTTTTCGCCGGCGGTCAGGCCGCGAAGGTCGGCGATGCCGAACTCGGTGACGATGACCACCCCGTCGTACGAGGATGCGGTCAAACTCACCCCGGGCGGGTGGACCATGGCGATCTTCGACTCGCCTTTTTCGGTGATGCTTTTCATGGTGATGATGGGCACGCCGTAGGCGGGATCGTTCAGGGCCCGGACGAAATCCGGCTGGCCGCCGACCCCGCTGTAATACCGGCGGGCGTCGACGAAATCGGCCCAAACGTTGCCGAAGAGGTCGACGCCCATGGCCGTGTTTATCGCAATGAAGGGGCTGTTCTTCCGGATGACCTCCTCGGAATTGGTCACGGCGCAGGGCCGCATCTGGATGCCCGCCCGCATGTGGACGTACTCGTAGAGCTCCTTGGAGCCCATGATGAGGGCGGTCGTGCTGTAGCCCGTGTGCTGTTTCTTCTTCCGGTTCGTAACGATCCCCGCTTTCTGGAGGGTCATCAATCCGTCGCCGTAGAGTTCGGTCTGGATGCCGAGGTCATGATAGTTCGCCTCTTTGATGACGCCGACGACCGCGTCGGGGATCCGGCCGATGCCGACTTGCAGGGTCGCTCCATCGATGACGAAATATTCGGCGATGAGTTCGCCGATCCGCCGCTCCGCGGCCGGGAGGTTGTCGAAGTCCGGGGCCGGGAAATCATAGACGGGTTTGACCCGGTCGTCGTCGACGAGAAAATCGAGGGATTGGGCGTCGACGATGCTCTGCCCCTGGGTGAAGGGCATGCTGAAGTCCAGCTCGCCGATGACGCACTTGGCCTGGTCGAGGGCGGTATGGATGGCCTCGACGGACAAGCCCAAGCTGTATTCGCCGGTGATCTCATGCGGGCGGATCTTGACGATGGCGATGTCGGGTTCGTACTCCCGGCCCTTGGCGATGAGGCTGTCGATATTGGCCAGGGTGCAGGGCAGATAGTAGGCCCGCCCCTCGTTGGCCGCTGTGCGGACGTCGCCCGTGGAAAAGATGGAATAGGCCAGGATCCGGTCCTGCAGCCCTTTTTCGACGTAGGGCACGGGTCCCTGGAGCAGAAGGTGGACCATCCGGATGAAGGGGAGCTTCGGCTGGCCGGCCTTGATCGCCGCGGTCAGGAAGTCGAGGCAGGCCGTCGGCGTGGCGGCGTTCGAGCCGAGGTAGCAGGTGATCGTCTCCTTGTGGCGGAACTCACGGGAGATGACCTCGGCCACGTCTTCGAGCTTTATGACGGCGGGTTGATAATGCATTCCTGGACTCCAAAATAATGATGGCGAATGAAAATGATCGCGAGTCCTAAAATACCTAAAAACCAGGCCTCACGCAAGCTCTTTTCAAGGCGGCCGAAACGGGTTATGATGAGGGCGAAATAAGCGGAGCCCGATCCATGATGACCTTTGGCAAGTTCGGAATATCGGTTCACAACCACGGCTTCCTGGGCTTGGACGGAGGGGCGATGTTCGGCTCGGTCCCCAAGAGCATCTGGTCGAGCTTGATCCCCACCGATGAGGAGAACCGCATCCGGCTGGCCACCCGGTCGCTCCTCGTCCGAGCGGACGATCGCGTTTTTATGGTCGATGCCGGGAACGGGGACAAGTGGACGGACAGGTTCCGCCGGATCTACACCATCGAAGGGCCCGCGCCCGGCGAACCCGCCCTCGATTCCGCCTCCGTGACCGACATCATCATCACCCATCTTCATTTCGATCACGTAGGCGGGATATCGCGGTTCGCCCCGGGCGGCTCGCGGGAGGTCGAGCTCTGTTACCCGGCCGCCCGCGTCTATGTCCAGGCCGACAATGTCGAGACCGCCCGGCGCCCGAATCCGCGCGAGCGGGCCAGCTACCTGAAGGAAGATGTTCTGGCCGCGGAACGGTCGCGATTGGAACTGACGCGCGGCACGCAGGAGATCTACCCCGGCGTCCGGGTCCATCAAGGGAACGGCCATACGCGCGGACTGCAGTGGGTTGAAGTCAAAGACGGCGGAAAAACCATCGCCTACCCCAGCGACATGATCCCGACCTCCCGCCATCTGCCGCTCCCGTACATGATGGGCTACGATATGTGCGTCGAGACGCTTCTCGCGGAGAAAGAGGATTTTCTCCGCCGGGCCGTCGAGAACGACTGGCTCGTCGTGTTCGAACACGATCCGGACGTCCCCGCCGCCCGCCTTAAAGTGGACGACCGAGGCCACTTCTCCGTCCGGGAGATCGTCCGGTTTTAGCCTCTCGCTGCCTGTTGACATCTCCTGTCCTCCGGCGATATATTCATCCCGTCATCAGCGGATTTATCTCGGTCTCGACAGGAATTATATTTTCGTGAGAACAGGCGTTTCCGTCGGCCGTTCCCTCGGACCGGAGCTCTGGGACGATTTCTTCAAGGGCAGCCGACTGGCCTGCGCCCGCCTGATCACGTTGGTCGAGAATTCCCCGGAATCCGTCCCGGAGATCCGGGACAAACTGATCCCTCGTCAGAAAGGGGCGATCCGGGTCGGGATCACCGGACCTCCGGGCGTCGGGAAGAGCACGGTCACGGCCGCCCTGGTTCGACGCGCGGTCAAGGCCGGCCATACCGTCGGCGTCATCGCCGTGGATCCGACGAGCCCCTTCACCGGGGGGGCCTTCCTGGGAGACCGCGTCCGCATGCAGAGCCTCATCGGCGATCCGCATATTTTTATCCGCTCTATGGCCAGCCGGGACGGGCACGGCGGCCTGTCCCCGTCCACGCCCTACGTGGCGGATGTTTTCGACGCCTTCGGGATGGACCGGATCTTCATCGAGACCGTCGGCGTCGGCCAGGCGGAGCTCGACGTCCTGACCTGCGCCGACCTCATCGTTCTCGTCCTGCAGCCCGGGACGGGCGATATCATCCAGGCCCTCAAAGCCGGCATTATTGAAGCGGCCGATCTTCTGCTCATCAATAAATCCGACCTCTCCGGCACGGAATCCCTGTTAGAATCCCTCCGCTTCCTGTTCGAGATCAGCGCCCGGCCCACGACGATCCCCGCCCCTCCGGTCCTGACGGCCGCCGCTCTGCACAACAGAGGCCTGGACGAGGCTTACAAGGAAGTGGAGCAGTTGATCCGCGGGCACGTCGAGTCCGGACGGATCCGGGAAAGGAAGCGCCTGCGACTCGAGGGGGAGATGAAGTCCTCCGTTCTCCTGGACCTGTGGGGCCGTTTTTCGGCGCTGACCAACGCCCCCGAGGAAATGAGGACGGCAGCCGAAGACCTCCTCAAGAACGGCCGGTCGCCCTATCCTTTTATTCGAAATCTCTGCGCCCGGATCGCAATGGAGATCCGGGATGAAAGGACCAACCGAAAAGACCATGGATAAAAAGGCCTGGGAGAAGAAATTCCGCGATTCCGGCCTGCGGGAAGCGGATTTCTCGACGATCTCCGGTCGGCCCCTCGAACCGCTCTATGACTGGGACGATCTGGCCGACCTCAACCTCAAAAAAGAGCTCGCCTACCCGGGCGAGTATCCTTACACCCGAGGGGTCCATCCCTCCATGTATCGGGGCAAGCTCTGGACCATGCGTCAGTTCGCCGGGATGGGCACGCCTCAGCAGACCAACCAAAGGTACAAATTCCTCCTGGAGAAGGGCCAGACCGGACTCTCGGTCGCCTTCGACAATCCGACGCTTTACGGCTGGGATTCGGACCACGCCCTGTCGATCGGAGAGGTTGGGAGGACGGGCGTCGCGGTGGACACGATGGAGGACATGGAGATCCTCTTCGATGAGATCCCCCTCGACAAGGTTTCGACCTCCATGACCATCAACGCCCCCGCCTCGTGGATCTTCGCCATGTTCCTGGCCAACGCCGAGAAGCGCCGGATCCCGTTCGCCAAACTCCGCGGGACCCTCCAGAACGACATCCTGAAGGAATATATCGCCCAGAAGGAATGGATCTTCCCCCCGGAGCCCCACCTGCGCCTGATCACGGACCTGATGGCCTTCTGCGCGGACCACGTCCCGCAGTGGAACACGATCTCCATCAGCGGCTATCATATCCGCGAAGCGGGGTCCACGGCCGCCCAGGAGCTGGCCTTCACCCTGGCCGACGGATTCGCCTACGTGGAGCACGCCCTGCGGGCGGGGTTGGACATCGACGACTTCGCCCCCCGCCTGTCGTTCTTTTTCAATGCCCATCTGGATTTCTTCGAGGAGATCGCCAAGCTGCGGGCTGCCCGGCGGATCTGGGCCCGGCACATGAAGGAAAGGTTCAAGGCCAAGAATCCCCGCTCCTGGCTGTGCCGGTTCCATGTCCAGACGGCCGGCTGCAGCCTGACGGCCCAGCAGCCCGAGATCAACATCGTCCGGACGGCCCTCGAGGCGCTGGCGGGGGTGCTCGGCGGATGCCAGAGCCTGCACACGAATTCCATGGACGAGGCCCTGGCCTTGCCGTCCGAAAAGGCGGTCGAGATCGCCCTGCGCACGCAGCAGGTCATCGCCTTCGAAAGCGGGGCAGCCAACGTCATCGACCCTCTCGGCGGATCGTATTTCGTGGAGAAGCTGACCGGCGAGCTGGAGGAGGAAGCGGAGCGGTATTTTCGGAAGATCGAGGAGCTCGGGGGGGTGGTCCCGGCGATCGAGAAAGGGTTCTTCCAGCGGGAGATCACCCGGGCCGCTTACGAATACCAGATGGCCCTGTCCCGGAAACGGAAGATTTCCGTCGGCGTCAACGAGTTCGTCAACGAGGACGAGCGGCTGGAGATCCCTCTCCTGGAGATCGACGAATCGGTCGAAAAGGACCAGGTCAGGCGCCTGGGGGAGGTCCGCAAGAGACGCGACAACGGCGCGGTTCGGGCTAAGCTGGGGGCGCTGGAAAAAGCGGCTGCCGGGACGGCGAACCTGACCCCGTTCCTGCTGGACTGCGCGCGCGTTTACGCCACCCTGGGCGAGATCAGCGCCGCGCTGATCAGCGTCTTCGGCGAATACCAGGAACAACCGTTTTTTTAGGATTGGAGCGAGAGGTATGAACCATGGCTGAAAAAAAGATCAAGATCATCATCGCCAAGCCCGGGCTCGACGGTCACGACCGCGGGGCCAAGGTGGTCGCCCGCGCGCTCGTCGAAGCGGGCATGGAAGTCGTGTATCTAGGGCTTCGCCAGACGCCGGAGTCCATCGTCAACGCCGCTCTCGAGGAGGACGCCGACGTCGTCGGCCTCTCGATCCTGTCCGGGGCTCATATGACCCATTTCAAACGGGTCAAGGAGCTCATGGACAAGAACGGTCTGGGCGACCGTCTCCTGACCGGCGGCGGGATCATCCCCACGAAGGACCAGGACAAACTGAAGGACCTCGGGGTCGGGAGGGTCTTCGGACCCGGGGACGACCTTCAGTCCATCGTGGATTACATCCGGACGTGGCGCGGCTCGCAGGGAGCTTAAGAAATCGAACGGATTTCCTATTCATCTTAAATTATAACGAGGAGGAGCACTCATGGATTTTGAACTCAGCGAAGAACAGAAGATGGTCATCGAGGAGGCGAAGAAATTCGCCGAGAAGAAACTCGCTCCCGCCGTCGAGAAGCTGGATGAGAAGCAGGAGGTCAACCTCGCCGCCCTCAAGGAACTGGGTGCGCTGGGGTATCTGGGCATGACCGTGCCCGAGGAGTACGGCGGGACGAACCTCGGCGCCATCCCCTACGTCGGGGCCATTATCGAATTCAGCAAGGTCGACGCCGGAACGGCCGTCGGCGTGTCCGTGCAGAATTCCCTGGTCAACGACGCCATCGTGATGTTCGGCACGGAGGAGCAGAAAAAGAAGTTCCTCTCCAAGCTGGTCACGGGCGAGTGGCTGGGCTGCTTCTCGCTGACGGAAGCGGGCGCCGGCAGCGATCCGGGTTCGCTCCGCGCCTCAGCCGTCCGCGACGGCGATCATTTCGTCCTGAACGGGACCAAGAATTTCACCACCAACGGCTCGTTCGCCGACGTCATCATTGCCTTTTTCCAGACGGACAAGGAGAAAGGGTCCAGGGGAATCTCGGCCTTCCTCATCCCCAATACCGCTCCCGGGTTCTCCGTGGGGAAGCACGAGAACAAGCTGGGGATCCGGACCTCCAGCACGACGGAGATGGTCTTCACCGACTGCCGCCTTCCGGCCGACCATCTCCTGGGCAAGGAGAACAAAGGCCTGAACATCGCCCTGGCCACCCTGGACTGCGGCCGCATCGGCATCGCCGCCCAGGCCGTCGGGATCGCCGAGGCCGCCTTGGAAGAAGCCGTCAAATACGCCAAGGAACGGACCCAGTTCGGTCAGAAGCTGGCCGAGTTCCAGGCGCTGCAGTTCATGCTGGCCGACATGGCCGTGGACGTGGAGGTGGCCAAGACCATGCTCTACCGCGCCGCCTGGATGAAGGACTCCGGGAAAAAATTTACGAAAGAATCGGCCATCATCAAATTGTTCGCCTCGGAAATGTCCCACCGGGTCTGCCACAAGGCCCTCCAGATCCACGGCGGCTATGGTTTCATGAAGGACTACAAGGTGGAACGGCTGTATCGCGACCAGAGGATCACGGAGATCTATGAGGGGACGTCGGAGATCCAGCGGGTCGTGATCGCCCGGTCGCTGTTGATGGACTAAGGAGGTTCGCCATGAATTATGAAATTCTGAAAATGGAAACGGCCGACGGCGTCGCCGTCGTCACGGTCTCCCGGCCCCTGGCCCTCAACGCCCTGAACACCCGCTTCTTCCAGGAGATGGATTCCCTCCTCGGCGAGATCGCCGAACGGGACGAGATCAAGGTCGTCGTCCTCACCGGCGAGGGCAAAGCCTTCGTCGCCGGGGCCGACATCGCCGAGATGGTTCACAAGACGCATAGTGAGGGCCAGGCTTTTTCGATCCTGGGCCAAAAGACGTTTCGGGGTCTGGAGCTCCTCGATAAGCCGGTGATCGCGGCCATCAACGGCTTCGCTCTCGGCGGAGGGCTGGAACTGGCCCTGGCCTGCGACATCCGCATCGCCGGCGCCAAAGCTAAATTCGGCCAGCCCGAGGTCAACCTGGGGCTGATCCCCGGCTACGCCGCCACGCAGCGGTTGCCCCGGCTCATCGGCCTGGGGAACGCCCTGTTTCTGCTCATGTCGGGCGAAATGGTCGGCGCCGAGGAGGCCCTGCGGATGGGACTGGTCCAAAAGGTCGTCGAGCCCGAACAGCTCCTGCCGACGGTCATGGCCTTGGCCAAGACGATCGCCGCCAAAGGGCCCCGGGCCGTCAAGCTGGTCAAGCATGTCGCCCGGGCGGGATCCCTGATGGATTTCGAATCGGGCTGCGCCCTGGAATCCGAGAAGTTCGGCTCGCTCTTTGGGAACGAGGGGGCAGAGGGGATGCGGGCCTTCCTCGAAAAACGCGCGCCGAAATGGACAGCCTGATTCTGAAGGGGAGGAGAGAGACATGAATTACGCCGATCGATTGGAGAACGTCGCCGTCCTGGGCGCCGCCGGAAAAATGGGCAGCGGCATCGTCCTGCTCGCGGCCATGGAGATGGCCGACCTGAAGCTCGAGCCCGGAACCGCGGCCAAGGACTATGTCCTGCAGGCCATCGATGTCTCGCCCCAGGGCCTCTCGGGCCTCCTGAAATATCTCCGCGACCAGGTCCTCCGGGCCGCGGAGAAAAAAGCCGGTGGGCTGCGGAAGGCCTATGAGGGTCGCCCGGACCTGGTCGAGAACGAGGACATCGTCAACCAGTACGTCGAGGACGTTCTGGCCGTCGTCCGTCCGACGACCAAGATCGAAGCGGCCTATGACGCCGGGATCGTCTTCGAGGCCGTCAGCGAGAACCCCGAGCTCAAGGTCAGGCTCCTGTCCCAGATCAAAGCCCACAACACCAAGAACGCCCTGTTCCTGACCAACACCTCGTCCATCCCCATCTCCGAGCTGAACGACAAGGTGAGGCTCGACGGCCGCATCATCGGCTTCCATTTTTACAATCCTCCGGCCGTCCAGAAGCTCGTCGAGATCATCCGGGCCGAGGCCACGGTCCCCGACCTGGCCGATTTCGCGGGGCAATTCGCCAAAAAACTGCGCAAGACAGTCGTGCCCTCGCACGATGTGGCCGGGTTCATCGGGAACGGCCACTTCATGCGGGATGCGCTGCACGCTATCGCCGAGGCCGAAAAGCTGACCGCGGACATGAGTCTTGTCGAAGCCGTGTACGTCGTCAATAAGGTCAGCCAGGACTTCCTGATCCGGCCCATGGGCATCTTTCAGTTGATCGATTATGTCGGCGTGGATGTCTGCCAATATATATTGAAAGTAATGAACGACCGGACGCCCGGAGCGAAGCTCCACAGCGCCCTCCTGGACCGGGTCGCGGCGCTCGGCGTGCTGGGCGGCCAGTTCGCCGACGGCTCGCAGAAGGACGGCTTTCTCAAGTATGAGAAGGGACGGCCGGCGGGGGTCTTCGATCCGGATAAGAAAGCCTACGTCCCCGTCGCCGAGATCGCCGCCCGGCGCGACGAAAAGCTCGGACCGCAACCGGCCCAGGCCAAGCCCTGGAAGCAGGTCATCTCGCTCGCCGACAAGGCGGCTTTCCTGGACGGATATTTCAAAGAGCTGCGGGAGATGACGACACCCGGCGCGGAGCTGGCCCGGGCCTACGGCCGGCGGTCCAAGGACATCGGTCTCGGCCTGGTCAAGGACCGCGTCGCGGCCCGGGACGAGGACGTCAATACCGTCCTGCTCACGGGCTTTTACCACGCCTACGGCCCGATCAATCATTATTTCGACTGAGAGGGAAGACAATGAACAACGATCGTCGCAAGGTCTTTATGACGGCGGGCTATCAAACCGTCTCCATGGGCAGCGGCCGGAAAGAGTTCCATCCCAAAAAGGCCCGGCCCGGCCTCGAAGACTACATCAAGGAAGCCGGCCAGGGAACGCTCAAGCAGATCGGCGGCGGACAGAACGTCGATGAGGGTGTGATCAGCAATTTTATGGCCGCCCGGTTCAACCGGCAGGGCCACCTGGCGGCCTTGATCCCGTCGGTCGACGAGACGCTCCGCTGGAAGCCGTGCATCCGCGTCGAAGGGGCCTGCGGATCGGGTGGCCTCGGGCTGATGACCGCGGTCAAATCCGTGCTGGCCGGGACTGCGGATGCCGTCCTGACGATCGGCGTCGAGGTCCAGAACACGGTCAAGGCGATCTACGGCGC
>Ga0315297_10000528_pt1 | contig 22476 bp, 19 predicted proteins | sample YL17G15_0_MG_FD_203628 | JGI IMG/M metagenome (GOLD analysis project Ga0315297, IMG submission 203628) | Sediment microbial communities from Yellowstone Lake, YNP, Wyoming, USA - YL17G15_0 | ecosystem: Environmental > Aquatic > Freshwater > Lake > Sediment | place: USA: Wyoming | collected... | reverse complement strand
CGAGTTGCCGAACGCGTTCCTTCCCCCGAACTTGCAGATGATCATCGAATCGAAGACGGTCGCGGTGTTCTGGTAATCGACGACCGTCGGGGTCTTTCCTCTGAGTATCTTCCTGTCTATCACTCCCGTGAACAGCTCGGCGACGTAGACGGTGCCTCTCAGATGGCATGCCCCCCGGGGAGAGGTGGCGAATGCCAGCGCCATGCCAGTGAGCCCTCTCGGCTCGTATGCCGACGGCTCCATGCCCTTGACGTGTATCGCGAACTCCTTCGCCTTAGCATCGAACTTCTCGGACATCCGCTTGACCCCTTCTGCGAGGAAGCTGCCGAAGCCCTCCTTCTTCCCGATCATCTCGACGAGCTTCACCATCGTCGTCGGGTCGTCCCACTTCAATTCGAGTCCGCCAGTGTCCGTCTTCGTTAGGTAGCCCTTCTGATAGAGTTCAATTGCGTAGGCTATCGAATCTGCGGCAGTGATCGTGTCAAACCCGTACTTGTTGCAGAGACTGTTCGCTTTGATTATCGCGTTGATGTTGTCGATGCCGCAGTTCGGACCGAACAATGCTAAGGTCTCGTACTCCGGGCCTTCTGTCTCCGATTCGAACTCCCCCAAACCTCTCGTTACCTTCGAGCAATGGAGAGGGCATCGGTAGCACGCCATGTGCTTCACGAACTGCCCGTTCTTGTGCATGAAATCGCCAGTCACCATCTCGTAGTTCGGGAACCATCCAGTCGAGAAGTTTCTGGTCGGTATGCATCCGGCTTTCCCGGTTATGCCCGCGACCATTGGTGTCCCGTAAGTTGCAAATGCGACCGCCTTCTCCTTCACGGTCTTCGTCGCGGTCAAGAAGGATTCCTTCAGATACTTTTCGTCGGTCATTGGTACCGGTCCAGTCCCCTTCACGACGATCGCCTTCAGGTTCTTGCTGCCCATGACCGTGCCGACCCCGCCTCTGCCTGCGGCGCGCTGGTTGTCGTTCATTATCGCAGCGTATCTCACGAGCTTCTCCCCGGCGGGCCCTATTACCGCGCACCTGGATCCGGGATGCATCTTCTGGAGCTCCTCTGTCGTCTGGAAAACGTCCTTCCCCCAGAGCGTGGATGCGTCCTTGATCTCGATCTTCCCGTCGTCGATGTGCAAGTAGACTGGCTTGGACGCTTTTCCTCGGATTATCAATCCATCGACGCCTGCTTTCCTCATCATCGGGGCGAAGTGCCCTCCGGAATGGGCGGCGCTGCAGGTCCCGGTGAGGGGCGATTTCGTGGTGACGTTGTAGAATGCCGTGAACGCTCCCTGCGTGCCGGTGTAGGGCCCGACGATGAAGATGAGATGGTTGTCCGGGGAGAGCGGGTCGACCTTCGGCTTATTAAGTTCGTAGAGCAGCCTTATGCCCAGTCCACGTCCTCCGATGAATTCCTCGATCATTTTCTTTTCAATCTGCTTCTCAGAGACCTTGCTGGTTGAGAGATCGACGGTGAAGACCTTCATTCTACCACCATGTTGGCTCCGATGACAAATTTCGGAGCATTTAATTGAAATGAAAACAAAGTGTATAAACTATTTGGAGAGTAATCTGGATTAAGTTGAATAATTTCCGAATAGAGCCCAGGACGACAATACATGATATATCCCGGGAAGGGGATATCAGCCACGATAAGAAGCGGGGGATGCTGAGATGGCAAAACCGAAGCACATTTCGCCGAAGCTGCTGGCATTGGATGAGAAGGTCTTGATAGAAACTCGCATGAGCACGGTGAGGCACATGACAGGCGGGATCACGAGCATCTTGGTCGCGCTCGTTCTGCTCCTTCTTGCCTTTTGGACCAAGATATTTGTGTCGACCAACCTGCCGTTCATCTCCGAACTGCTGAACAATGCGACCTACGGCAACATCATCAGCATAATATTCGTACTGCTGGCATTGCTGTTCTTTGTCTATTTCATCGTAAGGTACCTGAGGTGGGCCAGCACGCTCTACGTGATGACGAACGAGCGGGTGATGACCAAGAGGGGGATCCTCGGAAGGGACTTCGACGACATGCCCCTCCGCATGATAACAAACGTGGACGTGAACCAATCAGTCGGCCAGCGGTTCCTGGGATATGGGACAGTAGTCTTCTCGTCCCAGTCTGGATCGCGGGACGACGTGATATGGAAATTCGTTCCGGACCCCATCAGAGTGAGGAGAATGGTCCAGGAATCGATGGACCAGTCGTACTACAGCAGGCAGAAGTAGAAGCTTCCGAACCATAAGCTCTCACGCGGCCGGCAGGAGCACTTGGAACACGCTGCCCTTCGAAGAGTCGGAAGGATGCCTGTCCTCGACCCAGACAGACCCTCCATACAGTGCAGTGATCGCATGGACCACGGAGAGACCGATGCCGGTGCGGCCCACTGATTCTCCGAGGCGCGAGGTGATGTCGAAAATGCGCATCTTCTGCTCCTCTGGGATGCCGCGGCCGTTGTCCGCGACGGACACTTTCCAGTATGTCTTGTTGCTGAACTCGTCGACCAGGCCTTCGATCGATACCGAGACCTCGACCTCGTCGCTGTAGTTGTGGACGATCGCGTTGGAGATGATGTTCCCGAACAGGTCCCCTATCAGATCGTTCGCGAGCACATAGCAGTTTGCTGGCATCGCGCCAAAGCTCTCCTTGACCTTCTTGTCGGGGTACTGGTCGATGACTCTCGAGACCTGGCTGCGGACCGCCGCCGCCAGATCCACCCTGAGCAGCTCGGCGGCGCCTGCTGACCGAATCGAAGAGAGCCTCCGCACCTTCTGGACCAGGTCGACCATGCTATCGAGCATGCGCTGCGCGCTCCTGATGTGCTTGATCCGCTGCTCCCTTGTAAGACCCTGGGAGGTCGCCATCTCGAGATATTCTCGGATGGTCGTGTTCAGGCTCGATACGTCGTGGAAAATCAGGCCGTTGAGCAGCTCGATGTCCGCTTTGGCCTTGAGCGTCTCCGAGTAGTACTTGGCGTTCTCAAGGGCGATGGAGACGAGGGAGGTGAATATTCCGATGCCGTCGATGATCTCCAAAGGAGGGACGCGCCCGTCCTTAGGGTTATCTGGGGAGAGGATGCCAGCGACTTTCCCCATCTTGTTGTATATCAAGAACGACAGGTTATCCTGAGGGTGCCATGTTCCCGGGAATGCGCGGGGGATGTGCTTCCTCTTCTTCATCTCCGCGAATCTGTCGGGGGTGTAGATCTCCCACACCAGCGATTCGTCCGGCAGGTCCTCGGCGGGGAGGTAGTAGGCATTCCGGCCGATCAGGTGCTCCGACGAGGTGAACACCTTGTGCGCCTCCGGCGGTATCCTGAGCGTTTTGGCGTACTCCATCTCATCCTGGCCATAACCCATCATTACGATGTACTTGAAGCAGTTCTCCCTGTCGTCGAAGAGCGAGATCGTGGCGGACTGGAATCCGAAGAGGTCCCGCAAGATATTCAGCACGCTGCTGAAGACCTTCTCCGGGCTTTCGAGAGACAGAACGTGCCTAGCGAAGCTGAGGACCTGCGTGATCTGGCTTGCCCTCCTTTCGGCGGCGTCGGAGATCGCGTTCTCCTTCTCTCGCAGCTCTGCCAGCTCTATCGCGATGGAGCATATCGATGCGAGTATCTCGATCGAGCGGATGGTCTCGATCGACGGAATCTTGCCATCGAACGGGCGGCGCAGCTCGATCGACCCGATGAGCTTGCCGTCCAAGGATATCAGCCTCACCTCGAGGTAATCCTGTTCGAGCCAGCTGTCGGGTGACGTCCTTGGTTTCCAAGCAACTTCCTCATCGACGAAGAGGGCAGCGTCCTCGTGATCATAGCCGACCTCCCTCGTGATCTCTCCGGGCAAGAACAGCGATAGCCGGGTGAGCCAGGTCGCCAACTCCCTCGTGCGCTCATCTTCCCGAGGGGAGAGCGATATCGAGAACAGCCTGCTGCGGATCTCCTCGGGGAATCCCAGCGCGACTCGCGGCATCCAGTCGCCGTTTTCATCGACGATCCATATGACGACCTGCTCGACGGCTGCGAATTTCCTGACGACCGTCGCAATATTGGTTAGCAGGTTGTCGAGATCCTCTATGAACAGCAGGTCCGTGACGGAATCTATGATGCCCCGTATCACATCCTGTCTGGGCATCTTGATGCCGCCGGTTCTCGGCCTGATCTCCTTGACGTTCGGCTCTGCTGCCAACTGTATCACCCCGGCGGGATGCCCGCGGGTCAAATCCCAGAATAGCGACCGGAATAGTATATTTTGCCCGCGACACGCTTGCATAATGGTAAGAATGATTAGGCAGGGCTCATCTCCCGGAGAAGGATATGATCTGCCTCGGGATCGAAGGAACCGCCCACACAGCCGGCATCGGGATAATGGACGATTCAGGCCGGGTGCTGGCCAACGTGATAGACATGATCAGCGGCGAGAAGGGTGGCATACATCCGAGGGAGGCCGCCAACCACCACGTCCAGGTCATCCCGGAGCTAATTGACAAGGCACTGGCCGAGGCGAAGCTAAATCACGGCGACATCGGCCTCGTCGCATTCTCGCAGGGGCCGGGCCTCGGACCATGCCTGAGGACCGCGGCGACCGCGGCGAGAGCCCTGGCGTTGTCTCTCGACGTGCCCATCATCGGGGTGAACCACTGCGTCGCGCACCTGGAGATCGGGAGGAAGGTCGCAGGCTGCGACGACCCCGCGCTGCTCTACGCCTCCGGGGGGAACACGCAGGTGATAGCCTACGCCGGCGGGAAGTACCGGGTCTTCGGGGAGACCCTCGACATCGGAATCGGCAACATGCTCGACAAGTTCGGCAGGGAGACGGGGCTGAAGTTCCCGTCTGGGCCGAGGATCGAGCAGCTCGCGAGGGACGGCAAGAAGTTGCTGGACATCCCGTACAGCGTCAAGGGGATGGACGTCGCGTTCTCGGGCATACTCACTGCGGCGCTGCAGTTGAAGAAGAAGGGCGCCTCGATGGAGGATCTCTGCTTCTCGCTCCAGGAGGTCTGCTTTTCGATGCTCGTCGAAGTGACAGAGAGGGCGATGGCGCACGTCGAGAAGAACGAGGTGCTGCTCGGCGGCGGCGTCGTGCAGAACAAGCGCCTCCAGGAGATGGTCAGGATGATGGCCGAGGAGAGGGGGGCGAAGATGTTCGTGCCTCCTGGAAGGCTCTGCATTGACAACGGCGCTATGATCGCGTGGACCGGCATCCTGATGCACAACAGCGGGACGAGGATGTCCGTCGACGACACCTCGATAAACCAGAGGTTCAGGACCGACGAGGTCGATGTGACCTGGCGGTGAACATCACTTCTTCTTGAGCTGGATCCCAGTTATCTCGTCGAGATTCTTTAGAAATTCGTCCTCGCGGACCAATGGCACTGTCGCACCTGCCGCGACGTTGTGCCCTCCTCCGACTCCCCCGAGCGGCTCAGCGGATTTCCGCAGCGACTCCGCCAGATCCAGCCCTTTCGCGACAAGGTCGCGGGTCCCCCTGGATGAGATCTTGACCGTCCCCTCGACCTTCGATATCGCGATGGTCGGCTTCGTCTGGTCGAGGAGGTACTGCATCGAGATGCCGCAGACCGCCCCGGCGAGCGAGGATCTGTGAGGGCGGATGATCTGGATGTGGTCCCTTGCTTCGAACGCACCGTCCTCCACGGCCTTCAATTCGAGCATCATTGAGTTGACGTAGTCCAAGCGGTACTTCATCGCCTCGGTGAGCGCGGCCGCATCCCCGAGGCAGAGCGCCATCCCTATGCCTGGGTGGTCCAGCCTCCCGCACGCGTTCACTAACTCCGAGACATCGTCTATCTTCAGCCCCCGCAGGCTGCCGGAAGTGACCGTCAGGATCTCCCCGAGGGTCTGCTCGATCGTCTCACGGGTGCACCCCTGCGAGAGAAGCCTCAGCGTCAGCAGTGAGACCAGTCTGCGCTTTGAAATGTCGTCCAGGTCGTGGTAGAGCGCGGATGGATCGAGCCCCGCGCTCTTGAGGAACTCGACGGTCGCGTCCCTGTGCCCGGAAAGGCCCCGGAAGTACGGGTTCGGCGAATCGGATATCATCGTCTGCAACTTTTCTCCGGACAGCTTTATCCCGCTGCTCCGCGAGATGATCCCGCGCTCGGCGGCGCCAGCGATGATGGACTCGTTGATCTCCGAGAACCCTCCGAGATACTGCATGTCGCCGACGATGCCGGCGATGGCCAGCGGAGAGAGGTTCCAGTTCTTCTCGTCGATCGTGACTGCGAGGGAGAAGGCGAGCCCGCTCGCTGAGATGTCATGCGTGCCGTCGATCCCGAACAGGTGCGGGTTGACCTGCTCGACGAGCTTCGATTCGCGCAGCGGCTTGTGATGGTCGAGGATTATCACTTCCGAGCCCATGTGCTCGATCTCGTCGATCTGCCCGGACCCCATGTCGAGGAAGATGGCCAGCTCGTTGCCCTCCTGCGCGATGCGCCCGACCATCGCCTTGTCCAGGCTCTTCGTGATGGTGGTCTGTATATCCTTGCCGGCGTTCTTCAGGCAGGCGATCATGATGCTCGCCGCGGTTACGCCGTCGGCGTCGTAGTGAGAGATGACCCTTGCGAACTTGTGCCCCTTCAGCAGCTTAGCCGCTGCCTTGAAGCCATGGGAAAAATCCTTCGGGAGTGCCACGCCCCCCTTCATGATGCGACCTCACTCGATCTCGAGCTTCGCCGAGTCGAGCGAATACTTCCAGCCATCCGGGATCATTCCCTCGCGGCCGTAGTACTTCGCGAGCCGGCGGATCCTCGACTCGATAAGAGCCAGTCCGCGCTTGTTGTGGAGGTCCTTCGGGTTGAGCTTGACATGCTCGTTCAGAGAGACCGCGCGCTTCATCAGGTTCTGCATGTCCTCAGGGAGGCGCGTCCCGAGCTTTCTCTCCCTGAATATCTGGCCGATCGTTTTGCCAGTGGAAAGCCTCACTGAGGGGATGGCATACTGATCCCTGATAATGAGTCCGACCATCGCCGAGCCCTTGCCCTCGCTGCCCAGCTTCACGACCAGTTCCTCGATCTCCTTGGCGTCCATTGTGACCCATGCGGGCTTGTCCTTCACTATGGGCTTCTTGGATCCCGAAGAGCCTCTGCGTCGTGCATGCATCCGTGCCATTTTTACTCGTCGCCTCGCGCAATCATTAAGGTGGCGCGGAGTCGCCTATGGAATCCCTCTTAATATACTTTTTGACCGCACTTCGGGCTTCCTGGAGCATCCTTTCGTACTCGTTTCTGCGGAACGAAATATCGCGGGGCAATTGGTCGAAAAGGGATACCTCGGAAACGTCGTCCGCGAGCTTCGGGGTCCGGGACATCGGCACCTCGCTCAGCTCCGCCTTCTCTGAGAGCCTCTTGTCCCGCACGTCCTCCGGCCAAGGCCAACTCCCCATCTTCTCCGCGCAGCCGAAGAACACGACGCCCCCTGACAGCCTGGTCTTTGCGACCGGGACGAACCTCATCCCGGTTTCCTCGGAGAATTCGCGCTTGACCGCGTCCGCCTCGTGCTCTCCTTTCTCGACCTTGCCCCCGGGCATCTCCCAGGTCTCCCTGAGCTTGTTCTTGACCATGACGAACATGTCGTCGACGAATGCGACCGCGTAGACGAAGGTCATCTATCTCTTCCCCCTCTGGATGAGCAGGGCGAAGTGATCTTTCTCGAAGGTTCCGATGTCGAGCGGGTCGTCGCAGTGCAGCCCGATGCCTCTGACATGCGCGACCGTCTCCTTCGCGATCTGCTTAGGGTCGGCGGCGACGTCGATCGAGCGGCATTTCAGCATCAGCATCCCCGAGCGGCATTTGTACTGTGTGAAGTTGTTCAGGAATATCTGGACCTGGTCCTTCTGCGCGACATCCGAATAGAGGTAGTCCGCCTTCGTTATGATCCCAGCCATCAGGTCCTTGTCCCTGGCATCCCCGATCATCGGGAGGAGGTTCTTTCTCGGAGCGACGTTCCTGATCAGCTCCCTGAAGGTCCTTTTCGAGATCTCCACCGCAAAGACCTGCCCCTTGTCGACGATGTCCGAGACGTGGCTCACCGTCGTGCCGGTCGATGCGCCGAGGTATAGGGCGACGTCGTCCTGCCGCAGGTCGCCGGCCTTCCCCGACAGCAGCATGTAGGCCGAGAGCTTGCTCCTCCTCGGGTCCCAGTGGCGGAACTCCACGCCGTCGGAAACGACCAGGCGTTCGCCGTAGACGGTGTTCCCCGGAACGAGGTTCCTCGTGAAAAGCGAGTCGCCGTCGCTCATGACATTCGGGCAGCTTGTCGGCTTCAGTTCGACCATGCAGGGATAATCACGTTACATGTCAGATATATTCCTTGCTGGGCTATTACCGACAAACATTTTATCATGAAGCGTTCCTTCTTAAGGCCATATGAGGCAGCTGATAGAGGCAATCGCGGCCGTTGTCGCAAAGGGCGTGGCTTCCCTCCCTGCAGGATTCGCGGGAGAGGAGGAGGTCGGCATCGGGGCGAGCGGGAGCGCGACCTCTAAGATAGACAAGTTCGCCGAGGACATCATCATCGATTACGTCAAGAAGAACAATATCGGGATGAACATCCTGAGCGAGGAGGCTGGAATGATCAGCCTCGGCGGAGAGAAGACCCTTGTGATCGATCCCGTGGACGGTACTGCGAATTTCCACGCGCGGATCCCGTTCTACTCCGTCTCGCTGGCGATAGGCGATTCGAGGATGAGCGACGTGACCCACGGGCTCGTCAGGAATCTTGTCAACGGCGACATCTACTATGCCGAGAAAGGGAAAGGCGCATGGCTGAACGGCAAGGAGATACGAACGAAGAAATTCAAGCGGCCGGACTCGTTGTTCCTGGCATATGTGGGGAACGACACCGATCCTAAGACCTGGAAGTTCGTCGACATCCCCAGAAGGATCAGATCCCTCGGTTGCGCATCGCTCGAGATGTGCCATGTGGCCAGCGGGATGGCGGACGGTTTCTATTTCAACTGCCGCGACCAAAGAAAGAAGATGAGGATCGTCGACATCGCCGCGAGCGCATTGATATTGAGAGAGGCGGGCGGAGAGATTTATAGTATTGACGGAGGGGTTCTCGATATGAAGTTCTCACTCGAAGATAGAGTCAATTTCCTGGCGGTAGGAGAACCGAGCATGAAGGAGATGATGAAATGAAGATCGGAATAGTTGCGAACCCGCAGCTCAAGGGGTTGAACGAATTCCTCAGAAGGGCGATGGCAGCGTTGGACGGTCATGAGGTCTTCCTCGAGGAATGCATCGCGGCGAAGCAGCCGAAGTCCTCGATGAAGCTCAAGGATTTCGATGTCGATGCGATCGTGACAATCGGCGGGGACGGCACGGTCTTGTACACGCTCCAGAATATACCGAAGCAGGTTCCGCTGCTCTCGATAAGGGCCGGCCTGCTCGGATTCCTCACGGAGATCGACAAGTCCGACCTCGAAGACGGCATCGAGAAGCTCCTTTCTGGCAAGTACATCATCGACGAGAGGATGAGGATCTCTTCTAAGGTCGACGGAGTGAAACTCCTGGATGCGTTGAACGAGGTTGTCATTCATACTTCGCAGGTCGCGAAGCTGAGGCATTTCAACATCAAGGTGGATGGCCAGCTGATGACCACCGTAAGAGCGGACGGGGTGATATTCGCGACACCGACCGGCTCGACCTCCTACGCGCTGAGCGTCGGCGCGCCCATTCTGGATCCGAGGCTCGAGGCTTTCGTCATCGCGCCGATCGCGCCGCTCTGGCTATCCGCGAAGACCACTGTCGTACCAGCATCGAGCCTGATACAGGCGACCTTGGAGGTCCCGAAGACGTGCATGGTCGTCGCCGACGGGAGGGACGAGACGAAATTCGAAGGAGGGGAGAGGCTGGAGATCACCAAATCGAAGTACCCCGCCAAGTTCGTCAGGTTCAGCCCCGATTACTACAAGAGGATGAGGGAGAAGCTCCTCGAGGCATTGACGATCAGTTCGGAGTCGTACACGACATGACGGAAATCGCGCGGAAAATCCGCGTCGCGGGAGAGGGCACCGTGCGCCTGCGATCTTCCAGGATGACATTGGCCGTGCTATCCGCGATATTCCTATTGTTCGGATTCTGGATATTGATTGCGAGCTTCATTTTCGTCGACAGCTACGCGTTGATGATAGGAGCGTTGACCGGGGCCGTCGTCCTTCTTTTCACTCTGATCTTCTTTGTCTCACCGATGCTGAACGACAACATCCTCACACCGACGAAGCTGATAGTCAGGTACGGCATCCTCTTCAAATTGGAGATACCGATAGGGCATATCGAGAAGGTCGAACCAGTGGCGACAGGGACCGTGGGACTACTGTCTTTCAGCAGAGGCTTGAGGCTAGGAATCGAATATTCATTGATCGACCACCGCTATTCTGTATTGAGATCGAAGCGTGGCATGGTCAGAGTCTCATTGAACACGGAGTTGACCGTTGATGGATGGTTCTCCCAGAGGAGACTGGATGAAATCGTGTTCGACACGCTAGATTCAAAGACTTTTATCGAAAGAATGATGAAATCAATCTGATACCAACCAGTTTTGCTACGAATCCAGCTGGAAGAGTCATCTCTCTGGAAAGAGTTTTTATGGAACGATACGCAATTAGCAATGACCTATTGGGTTTGGAGGAGGCAGCGATGCTTCTAGGAATTGACCGAGAGTTCGATATTTTACGGAGAACGATTCTATCGTTTTCAATCGCGCTGCTATTCGGTCTTTCGGCCTTTCAGGCTCTCGTCCCGAATGCGAGCGCCGCGGAGGAAGCCAGGATTTTCTATATCGGGATGGGGGAATCTGTGACCTCCGCCAATCCGTTCGTCGGCTTTTATGAGAGCGACCATCTATTCTGTTCATACATTTACGATGAGTTGATCTTCCCCGACGAAGATGGAAAACCGACCCCGAACCTCGCCAAGAGCTGGTGGTACATGGATGGTGATGTAGCGGCATCCCTCGGGTCGTCCTTTGTCGGATTGCACAACGATTCGCCGAGCGATTGGCCTCTAGGATCTATATGGGAATACAACCTCACCGAGAACGTCTTCTGGAACGACGGTGAACCTTTCACAGCTGACGATGTAGTTTTCACAATGAATATCCAGATAGGCACCAATTACATCAATTACTGGGCATTCCAGCCCTATACGAAATGGATCTACCGTTGCGAGAAGATCAATGACCTCAAGGTGAGGATCTTCTTCGCGGATCATAGTTCGCATGTTCCGACCCCAGTCGCATGGGGGACCAGCATTTCAATCCCGATCATGCCGGCTCATAAGTTCACAGGGCTTTCTGACAATTACATAGCTTGGAACTGGACCGGCCGCCCGACCGTTGGCACAGGACCTTTCGTAGCAAATCCCTTACCCAAGGATATTCCATATTTGGGGGAGTCAATAACACTTGAAAAGAACCCTTTTTATGATTTCATAAATGAGACGGACACGAGATTAGGCTTGGGTGGTTACTACAATAGGACCATCCAAATCGACAAGCTCGTCATGAAGTTCTACGCGGAGGAGCAGCCCCTCATCCTCGACCTGAAGGCACGAAAGCTGGACGCATCCGAGGTCGCCCCGACCAACTACTTCGCGTTAAAGGAGAGCAAACCGGCGGGATTGACCTTGGTTTTGACGTACAGCCCGACGGTCTACTCAAAGATCTCTCACTTCAATGTTAATCCAAATGCAAGTGGATACGGCGTCTTTTCCTGGCCCTACCAATTGAATCCGACACGTCTGGACCCCGCCCTGCTTCGAGCGACCGCGATTGCGACGAACAAGAGCTACATCTGCGAGGCAATCTTCAAAGGGCTCGCAACCCCGGGAGTCGGAATCCTCTCGCCCGTCTGGCCTGAATTCTACTGGACCCCGCCGCACGATAAGATGTCGACTTTCAATATTACAGACGGAAGCGGGAATGTCAAGTGGAACTACACTCTGCCGCTCGACGAGGTCATGTCGTTCAATTTGTCACTTGCAAACGAGATACTGGACGAAGCGGGCTATGTCTGGACGAACGGCGTCTGGTCGGGAATCAATCATAATACTTCCAGGAAAGTCGGTCCGGAAGCCGCGGATAGACTGGTGAACATGGGATTTGTTGGGAATGCTTCAGCCGCGTTGAATAAGACCCTTGAGTTCGAGGACGTCTACGAGATTGAGGTATACGAGGACAAGGACACCTCCGAATACCTCACATCGAAATGGGCTAAGATCGGAGTCAAATTGATTCAGAAGCCCGTGAACAGGGGCGCATGGTGGTATATCGTTCCCGGGTTCCAATCAAATTTCGCCGAGACTTACTGGACCGGCGATCCAGATCCAAATTACCTCCTATATGTCCCTACCTCCTACGCGATGGACGGATGGAACGAGTTCGGGACGAAGAACACGACCTACGACCATTATTACGACATGCAGGCGAGCTCGATGAATCTCGACGAAAGGAAATACTGGGTTGATAAATGTCAAGAATGGCAGTACCTGTCCGGAAGCGCGATGATGGTGACCTGCTATCCGAAGTCCTGCTTTGCTTACAATGACCAGCCCGGGGCGAGATGGGTCGGCTGGGGTAATTGGACCCAGCACCCAGGATTGGCGATAGACCACTACTGGGGAGAGACGCCGCTGTTCTACCATATCAAGTGGCAGTACGAGACACCGCAACCACCACCCTTCCCGTTCGCGACGGTCGCTGTGATAGGTGTTTCCGCAGTGGTCGCGGCCTTCGCTGTACTCTTGGCCATGAAGGCAGTGAAGACGAGGAAGATGAAAGAGATTTAAGATGAAGCGACCCTATCCATCGATCGAGCGGTTCAGATGGGCATCTTCAAGAAAAAACCGGCTGTCGAGATCCGGATCATCAAGAAGAAAGCGCTGCAGATGATTCTCGAATCCGCGAAGTCCTCCTACCCGAACGAATTCGGAGCTCTTCTCAGGGCAGAGGAGGGGGAGATAAGCGAACTCATCCTCCTCCCTGGCACGATTTCCGGCAATTCGCAGGCGATTTTCCAACTGTACATGCGCCCGATCGATTTCAGCATTGTTGGCAGCGCCCATTCGCATCCCTCTGGGAACTACAGTCCATCCGAGGCTGACCTTGATTTCTTCCGCCGCACCGGGAGTGTCCACGTGATCGTGGGATACCCTTACACAATGAGGACCTGGGCCGCATACAACGTCCTTGGCGAGAGGATCGATCTCGAAGTGCTTTAGCTCAGAAAATCCTGCTACCTGGGAGGATGTGTCCTGATGCGAAGGCGCCGGGCCCGATGAAGGTCCCCTCGCCTATGATCGTCCCCGGGTCTATCGACGCGTTGATCCCGATCTTCACGTCGTCGCCCATGATGGTGCCGAGCTTCCTCCGCTCGGAGCTCATCTTCTGGCCGTCCATGACGACCATCACAGGGCGGTCGTCGAGCCTGAGGTTCGCGACCTTCGTCCCGGCTCCGAGGTTGCACCTCTCGCCGATGACGCTGTCGCCGACGTAGCTGTTGTGAGGGACTTTGCTGTCGTCCATGATGATCGAGTTCTTCACCTCGACGGCGTTGCCGACCTTGCACCTGTCTCCGAGCGAGGTGCTGGGCCTGATGAAGCAGTTCGGGCCTATCTCGCAGTCCTCACCGATGAAGACCGGCCCGACGATGTACGCCCCTGACAGGACCTCCGTGTCTTCTCCGATGTGCACCTGGCCCTTGATCGTGACGTTCTGCTCGACGTCGCCTTTGACCTCTGGCTTCATCTCCTTCATGATGATCTCGTTCGCGGTCAGGAGGTCCCAGGGGCGCGCCACGTCGAGCCAGCCGGTCTCGATCTCCTGCGCAATCAGGTCTTGCTTCCTGCTCAGCATGAGCAGCGAATCGGTCAGCTCGTACTCGCCCCGCGGAGAGACGATCGTCTGCTCTATGAATTTGAAAATGTCTGGATTAAGGACGTATATTCCGGCGTTGACAAGATTCCCATGGGGGGCAGCCGACTTCTCCCAGATGCCCGCGACCTTTCCGCCTTCGACCTCGACGGAACCGTATCTGGAGGGATCGTCTACGGGCGCGACGCAGACAACGGACTCCTTCTTCGCTATCGACGCCTTCAGCGTGCTCCTCAGCACGGAAGGGCTCACGACTACATCGCCGTAGACGCAGACGAACCGCTTGTCCAGCTTGTCCTTGAACATGCTGAGCGCGTGGGCGGTGCCGAGCCTCTGATCCTGCTGGACGTACTCGATCTTGACGCCAAACCTCTTCCCGTCCGCAAGGCATTCCTTGATCCTGTTCGCCCTGTAGCCGACGAGTATCTGGATGTCGTCTACTCCAGCGAACTTCATAGCCTCGATCGTGTGGACTATGGTCGGTTTCCCCGCGATCGGGAGCAACGGTTTTGGAATGTTAGCAGTCAGAGGGCGCATCCGCGCCCCTTCTCCTGCAGCAAGGATCAGACCTTTCACGACAGGCACCTCTTGGCGACTTCCTTCATCGATGTCATGATCTCCTTAGCCCGCTCGACGCTCCTCGCCTCAACGACAATCCTCATCTTCGGCTCGGTCCCCGACAGGCGGACGAGCACCCAGCCGTCGTTGAACCGCAGCTTGAATCCGTCGGTCGTGTCGACATCGAGGGCTTTCATCGACGATATGTCCTTCTTCAGATTTGATAGGATTGCCTCTCGCTTGGATGATTCGAACTTGAAGGTCTCCTTAAGCATCGGGAGGTTTGGCACTGCGTCGACCAGGCTCGACAGCTTCCTTTCCGAGCATATCTCCACGAGCTTCGCCGCGGCCAGTATGCCGTCTGGGCAGAGCGAGATCCTCGGGAAGACCCAGGTCCCGGACGGCTCTCCGCCGAAGTCGGCATTGCGCTTCTTGACCTCTTCCGAGATGAACGCGTCCCCGACCCTAGTCCGGAAAATCTTCTTGCCGAACCAGTCGTCCAGTAGCATCGTCGCATCGACCGGGGCGACCATGCTCTTCGCTTTGAGCTCCTTGGCGAAGACCTTGAGGAGGACGTCCCCTCCGGCGTATCTGCCCTTGTCGTCGATCGCGACCATCCGGTCCGCGTCGCCGTCATGCGCGATCCCGATGTCGGCGCCGTGCTTCATGACGGCGGTCTTCAGCGCCGATAGGTTCTCCTCAGTGGGCTCTCCTGGCCTGCCTGAGAAGCTGCCGTCGAGCTGCGCGTTTAGCGTTGTGACCTCGCATCCCATCTCCTTGAGGAGCTGAGGTGTGATCAGAGACGCGGGGCCGTTGGCGCAGTCGACAATGACCTTGATCTTCGATTCTCCCACCAATGAGAGGATCCGCTTCTTGTGATCGAGTGTTGCATTCGGCTCCAACGAGATCGACCCGACGGATTTCCAATCGACTGGACGGGCTCCTTTGATCATCCTCGACTCCGTCTCCTCCATCTGATCGGTATCGAACGATGAGCCGTCCGGGTTCCAGAGCTTGATCCCGTTGTACTCCGGCGGGTTGTGGCTTGCCGTGATCATCACGCCGCAGGACTTGTCTCGTGCAGCGTATGCGAGAGTAGGGGTAGTGACGATCCCGATGTCGCAGACATCTGCTCCGACGCTCATCAGCGCGCTAGAGACTGCGTACGAAAACACCGGGCTGGTCAGCCTTGCATCTCTGCCTATGACTACATCCTTGTGCTTCTCGCCGACAGCCGACCCGATCTGGCTCGCGAGCTCGAGTGTGAAGTCGTCGAATGCGACCCCGCGGACACCTGAAGATCCGAACCATCTCAATTCTTGCACCTGCTGACAGATTCGAAAGTAAGCAATTCTTGGCAACCGTGCTATCCGTATATTACAGTTGTTCAAATCGATCGGCTCGAGATGTGCTGGTCGGAATAGATGAGGACGCATCTTCCTGCGAGCCAGAACACAAGAATCTCAGAGTCCAGCAAACGCTCTAATCGGACTCCGCCAGTTACTGGATTATACGGAAAAAAGTGCCAGTAATGGCCAGTATTGGCAAAGGTTTAAATACTCATCAAATTCATTACATCCTGGCTGTGACTGGATAGAGCAGCCAACAATTAAGGGAGGGAAACAAAACATGGTGATGGAGCCCATTAGCGTTGACAGGGCCATGGAGATCGCGAAGAAGAAGGGACTGAAGCCTGGTAAAGTGAAGGACACCGACGGGATATACTTCACAAAGGGCAAGAACGACCGCTTCGAGATAATAAACTGGGATGCATTCAAGACGATCTTGAGCAAGAAGAGACTCCAGGTCTACGAGAGCGGCGGCTGGATGAAGATAATGAAGAAGCAGAAGTAATTCTGCTGCGCTTCTGATCCCCGACTCCGGACTAAACCCTTTCATCTATCACTTTTCATTTCCGTTTCTGATGAGCATCGGCGACTCGACAACGCTTTAATACTGTGATAGGATTGCTGGAATCCATCCATTGATGCAGGGATAGCCAAGCCCGGCCAACGGCGATAGATTCAGAGTCTATTCGCGCAGGCGTCCGCCGGTTCAAATCCGGCTCCCTGCACTTCCTTGACTCTGGCTTTTTGTCAATCAGACGATTTTAAACACTGGCATGATTTAGGTTCAAATCCCGCAAGGGTCCACTCATTCTTTGTCGGGTGTAATCGGGAAAAAGCCTCATCTCCAGATGAAGGAATGAGCCGGGTTGGGATGTGATGAAAATTAAATGCTTTCATTAATCCGTCCTCTCTTCCGCTCCGGCAGTTTCTTCCCAGGGTTCATTAGGTTGTCCGGATCGAACATCCTCTTGATCTCCCTCATCGTATCTAGAGCGACCTCCGAATACTCGAGGTCGAGGTTATCCCTATGTTCGATTCCGACGCCGTGACACGCCGATATCGAACCGCCAAGCCGCGTCGCCAATTCCGCAATCTCGCGGAGGGCTTTCTGGTAATCATTCCAGCCTTCCTCGCTCTTCGGGATGAAGTATCTCGCTCCGAGTATCCGGTATTTTCCGACGTCGAGGCTGAGAGCTTCGCCCGGAACAGGTTTGAGTCCGTATTTTGGCATTATCGTGCCCCAGAAGATTTCGTAGAATTCATCGATTTGGTCAATCGGCAGATAGCATGTGATCGTATCCTCTGCCCCTATCAATGCCCTTGCTCCGCAGAACTGTTTCGCATATCGATCCAAGAGCTTTTCGGCTATTTCTTGGCTCGCCTGGATCCCTCCGGTCTCCGCGACGAGCTTCTCTATGAAAGCCTTCTCCGATTCAACTTCCCCCCTCAGGCCCTCGAGCGTCACATAGAATACTCCCACCTTTCCCTTTGGGGCGCCCCATTCAGTCGCGTCATCGGTCTCATACGCCTCCGCTCCCGCGTATGTCAGGCAGCTACGCATCAGCCTGATCCCGGCTTCCTTCGCTGCGCGGAAATCGTCGTAGAAGGCGAGAACAGCGTCCCTTGCCTCAGGCAACGGTTCGATTCTGAGAGTGGCTTCTGTTATGACCCCGAGCGTCCCCTCCGCCCCAATGAACATCTCGTGAAGGCGATACCCAGTCGATGTATAGAGCACCTTTGGGCCCGTCCGGAGCACCCCTCCGTTCGCGAGCACGACTTCGAGCGACATCACCCGGTCGGAAATGGAACCGTACTTCTGATGCTTCCTACTGAACCCTGATGTGGAGATCGAACCGCCGACGGTGGCTACCTTGAAGGAGCCCTGCACCTGATGGAGGGAGACTCCGAATCTCGCCAGATGCTGGTCAAGTTCAGCCAGCGTGATTCCGGGTTGCACCGTCGCGCATAGATCCGAGACATTGACCTCGATGACCTTGTTCATCTTGATCGTGTCGATGACAATCCCGCCCGTAAGGGGGACGAGCATGCCCGTCCGGTTGGACCCTCCCCCCTTCGGGATGATTGGGGCCTTGTGCCTTGCCGCAATCCGCACGACCTCCTGGACTTCTTCGGTCGAGCCAGGGAGCACGACGAAGTCAGGAAGATACTTGTACTCCTCATCGAAGCGGATCTGGTAGGTGTCCTTCGTGTACGGAATCAGGTCGGAGACACGGGAGAACACTTTGGTCTCTCCCAGCACCTCGACGAGCTCTCGGGTCACAGCTTCCTTGGTTCTGTCGTCCATGCAATCGGTCTCTTGTGAACCATCCGATTGTCGATATAGGCAATGATATCTGGGCCCAATAATGCAGATGAAGGCGAATCAAGCCAAGGTCATTCACGAATGCCTTCTCCTGCAATAGGAACCGCTCGAGTCCTACTTTTATCCAATCAACAGGTCGATACATTCGGCGAATACTTCGTTGTACCTATCGATATCCTTCTCAGTTGTCTCTGGAGAGACTAGCGCCATGTAATGGAATGGAGTGAGCAGAATCCCTCGATTCAATGCCATCAAGTGCATCAATCTATCCAACTCCAAATCCTCACCGATCTGGGCTTCTGTACCATTGCGAGGAGGTTGAGGTTGGAAACTATACCCAAACTCTACTCTGGCCCCCAGGCGTATCACATGCCACGACAGGCCCCTGGATTTTATCACTTCCTTGATGCCGTTCGCGAGGCGTTCTGCCAATGTAATCATCCTGCCGTAAGCCTCTTCAGTCATGACCTTCTCTAGGTTCGCTCTCATAGCAGCTACTGCTAGGGCATTGCCGGATAGAGTGCCTCCAACTCCGCTGCTAGATGCATCATTCTTCATCGTCTCTGCAACTCGAGCTTGAATCCTCTCAGCTACCTCTTCGCTAATTCCATACGCTGCAGCCGGTATTCCGCCCGCTATTGGTTTTCCAATCGTCATCATATCCGGTTTCAATCGATGCTCACGCGTATATCCTCCAGGGCCTGTGCAAATCGTGTGCGTTTCGTCAAATATCAAAAGAGTCTCGTGACGCTTGGTGATCTCACGAAGCGCGTCATGATAGCCTTCCTCGGGAAGAATAATCCCGATATTGGTCATCGCAGGCTCGCAAAGGACGCAAGCGACATCTTCATGACTCAAAGCTTCCTCGAGTGCAGGGATATCATTGAACTCGACGATTCTAGTTGTCGTAGAAGGATCGATTGCCGGCCCAGTATTACTTGAGCCAGGTATCGGCTTTCCGTCTTTCAACCATATCAAGGCTTCATCGACGCTGCCATGGTAGCATCCGTTGAAGACCAATATCTTCTTGCGACCGGTGATCACCCGTGCAAGGCGGAGTGAGAATCTGTTTGCGTCCGTGGCAGTCATCACTATCTGCCAATAGGGAAGGCCGAATCTTCGTGCCAGCTCTTCCCCGACCCAGACAGAATCCTCTGTGGGTAGCATCGTCGTAATTCCATTGTCTATATGATTCTTGACGGCATCAGTGACGGCCTTAGGAGAATGGCCGAACATCGCGCCCGTGTCTCCAAGGCAGAAATCAATGTATTGATGGCCATCGATATCTGTGATATGAGCCCCCTTGGCTCTTGCGACAAAGACAGGGAATGGCCCGGCCCATCTCACCATCCAGATCATTGGAACGCCGGCGAGAAGCGACTTCTTCGCTCTTTGAAACAAAGCACTTGACTTCGGTCTTGCTTCCACGAACCGCTTTTCTTCCTTCTCCTGCAATTCTCTTATTCGAGAGCGATCAATATTTGCCAAGAATGATCCCTTCCTATTCTTGCCTGATTGTATACGGTCCATATATGATTATGTGGAAGAAAAGCCGACAATGAATAATGCTTAAAACAACATTTGAACAGAAGCGTGCCAAATTGACAATTTTATTATGCTCTAATATTGATTAAACCAATTCGACAACTGTTCCTCATTAAGGGGGAGGTTGTCTGAGAGGGGGATATTAATCAAAAGAATCGCGCCGTAATAGCTGTTGTTATTATTTGAGTTCCGGATAACGCGACTAGGGGATTATGGCAATCTCGACCACGGCGCAGCGGTATCCTTATACGCGCTTTTCCTCATCCACTACCTGATCAATGAGATGAGATTTCCATCCTCCGAATTCGCCAGACGAATCAAATCGATACGGAAAGGAATGGAAAGGCACGATTTGGATGTTCTTCTGATCTATTCGACGCCGGGATGCATGCGCTATGGCCAGAGAGGCCACGTCCTCTATGTTTCCGGCTATGAGCCCTACTTCGGAGACGCAATGGTGATTCTCCCGGCGGATGATGAGACGGATCCCCTGTTGCAGATAGACCAGGCAGACTTCCTTCCTTCTGAGCACGTCTGGATCAAGGATACAATCCCATGGAAGGATCCAGTGCTGACAGTTGCAAATTATCTCAAAGATAATAGAATCGCGAGAGCGCGTATGGGCATAGCTGGCGAATACTCGATGTCTCTCCCCCTCATAAATCGGTTAAAGAAGAAATTTCGCGATTCCACAATCACTTTCGCATCGGAAATCCTCGAGAAAGAGAGAATTGTGAAATCGGAATTCGAGATCGCGTCCATTAGGAAAGCGTCGGAAATCGCTGGGATTGGGTTCGAGGCCGCGGCCGAATACGCCAAACCAGGCGTCACGGAGGCCGACGTTGCCGCGGAGGTCGAGCGCGCCTGTCGAACGGCAGGGTCAGAATATTTCCCGCACCATACTATGGTCAGCTCCGGCACATCTGTGAAACATCTCGATCTGTGGTGGTACTGCGGAAGAAGGAGATTGAGAAGGAACGACCCGTGGAACCTCGATTTCGGGACAATGTACAACGCCTACTGTTGCGACATCGCAAGATCCTATTGTCTTGGAGCGCCATCGAGCAAGCATCGACGGATCTATGAGGTCCTCGTCGAAGCAGAGGAAGCGGCTTGCAAGGCTGCCAGACCAGGAGTCATGGCATCGGAAGTAAACGAAGCCGCCATAGGCATCATGAATGAATCATTTGAAGGCGATTTCAGCGGCATCGGTCACGGCGTCGGCCTAGAAGTGCATGAATGGCCGTTCGTCGGTTATCAATATATTCTCAACGATTCGGTCTACCGAGACCGGAAATTGGAGAAGAACACCGTCATCTCGGTGGAGCCTCAAGCATACACGAAGGAATTCGGATACATGCAGATAGAAGATGAAATGGTGATCACACAATCAGGAGGAAAGTTCCTCAACCAGATCCCAAGGGAGTTGCTGGGCTGATGCTTTGGAGGGGTTTCATCTTGAACATAGGATCCAAGAATGAATCGAAGGAGGGCGATTATGAAGAAGGAAATTCCAAAGGTGACGAGACTATCTGATGTGGAGACCGAGATCTGCGAGGACGGCATAGAGACGAAGTTTATTTCGACCGATGCCTGGGACATCGGCCTCTATTTCATGGAACCTGGGATGACTACCATCGTCTTTTCCACAGAGGATACCGATGACGGGACGGCGGATGAGTGGTACGGACACGCGTATGAATTCTACTATATTTTGAAAGGAGAGTTCGTCGTATGGTATGGAAGTAGCACTGCCGATCTCAGGAGGAGGAAAGCCAAAAGCATAGTCCTAAAGGAGGGGGATGCTGTATCCTATCCTCCCAATTGGAAATATGTGGTCCAATGCACCAGCAAGATACCAGGGGCTTTCCTGTGGGGAAAGACCGCGCCGTTGAAGGGCGCCAAGACCAGAATAATACCGCCGAGAAGGACGATATAGCGGAAAAGGGAGTTTCAGGCAACTTCTCGCCCTTCGAAGTGCATGGAATGCTCGGGCAGTTTCCCGAATTGATGCCCAGAAAAGCCTCGAAAGGGGGTTGCGAGGGGCTCGTAGCCCCTCATTCAGATGTCTTGAAATCCAACGAATGTTCTGGCAGCTTCCCGAACTCTCTGAATCCGTTCTTCTCGTACAATCTGAACCCTTCGACGGTTGAAAGAACCACGGCGAACTTGAAGCCCATCGCCCTCGCATCCGTGAGTGCATTCCTGATTATTGCGGACCCGATCCCCCTGCCCCTCGCGGAATGAATCGTGCCGACCATTTCTAGGCCGACGATGTCATCGCTCCAGACCAGCATGGACGCGCCGGCCGCTCTTCCTTCAATGGATCCGAGATACATCCGCCTTGGGAGAGAAAGGCCCATTTTGCGCTCGAGAGAAAGGTTGAAACAGGCATTCCGCAGCATCCAAGGAGCGGTATTCGCCGGCGACTCCCACGAGGACGCAAGACACCGAGCCCAATCCTCGCAGTCTCGCATGCTATTGACGATCCTGACGGTCATGCCTTCGGGGGAATGCGGGTCGTCGCCCATCGATTCCAAGTTCACAGCCATCGCGGCCAGGTCGTAGTCATGCGGGAACCCCCTGGCTTCCAGACGCCTCCCGACGTCCCCCGGCTCGGACAACAGGCCGGGGTGCCAAAGCAGAGGTATGCGGCGGGACCTGTAGTCTTTGATGGCCTTGTCGATATCATCGTCAATGGTTTCCGGATTGAGATTGCATTTCAGGACCACATTGAAGACGTCCTGGCGTATGCCGGTGATGCATTGCGTTATCCCCCCGCCCTCCGAGAACTCCGCATTCGGAGAC